>OLRK01000016.1_pt1 | contig 193964 bp, 193 predicted proteins | sample 1672911 | NCBI WGS metagenome assembly OLRK01 (sample SAMEA3136736, study PRJEB25190) | human gut metagenome | biome: human gut; feature: human-associated habitat; material: faeces | place: Austria | collected 2013
AGGATGCAATGTTCCAATACGGCACTTAAATTTTGGGAATAACTATGATATAATATGACAACACCATTTCAGACCGATTGGATGCTGTCCGATGTTCAGTGCGTGATCGGGGAAAAGAGGTTATTATGATCGACCAAACTGTTGTTGCAAGACTGCAAAAGGATGTAAAGCTCTCGCAGACAGAAAAAAGCGTGATGCAGTATCTTGTAGAGAATACAGATGAAGCGATTAAGATTGGAATTCGCGGTGTCGCACAGAAGGGATATACCTCGACGGCAACCGTCATGCGTCTGGCAAAAAAGCTGGGATTTGAAGGTTTTCGTGAGATGGTATACTCCTTTCGCAATGAAATGAATCAGGCATCCAATACCCTGCCGGAGGAATTGCGCGAGCAGATTCATTTTATCTATGACATGCAGAAGCTGGACATCTTTTTCCGTATTTTGGCGCGCAAGGGATTTATCTGCATTCAAGCCGAGGGACACTCGGCGCTGCTTGCCGAATATCTGGAGAAAAAACTGCTGGGCAACGCGTGTATTGTAATCCGCAAAGAATACCTGGGTGCAGACACCATTGTGCGCAACTTCCGTGACCAGCTGGATGCGATGGTCATTATCTCCAAGTCGGGCAATTCGATTGCCGGTGTCGAGGTGGCGAACAAGTGCAAAAAGGCGCAGATTCCGACGGTTGTCTTTACAGGCAATGCGCACAGCGAGCTCAGCCGCATCTGTGACACGGTGTTCATCATCAAAGACAGTCATCCCTTTGACCCGGAGAACTTACAGGCCAATTACTTTTTCGGCTACTGTATTTTAGCCTTTGAGGAAATTTTTGCGATTTATAATCATCAAATTTAAATCAAGACATGAAAAAACAGCCGCATTTTTGCGGCTGTTTTCTTTTGACGGAGTGCGAAATTACTTCAGTTCAGGCCAGTAATCCTTATTTGCCTCCATCAGCTCATCGAGGATGGCCTTGCCCACAGCGTAGGAGGGGACAGTACGGTTGAGCAGGACGGCCTGAAGTGCCTTCTGATAGGAACCGGTCAGCGCAGCTTCGACGGCCAGTTTCTCATAGCCCTTCTGTGCTTCCATGAGGGACTTGTGGAACTGGGGGATGTAGCCGACCGAAACCGGCTCGATGCCGCCAGCGCTGACGTAGCAGGGAACCTCAACCACAGCGTCGTGGTTAAAGTTTCCGATTGCACCGTGGTTCATGGTGTTGATGATAAAGCGTTCATGGGTGTTGTTGATGATTGCGTTTGCAATATCAACGATGTAATTGCCGTGTACACCGGTGTGCAGCGAACTGTCCTTGGTAGTACCGGCTGCGATGCAGCGTTCACAGTCATCGAAGACGACCTTTTCACGCACATCGAGTACATAGTTTGCACGGGTGTAGTTGGGGTCCATGTGCGAGACGATCTCGTTGTGGAAGTAGTAGTAAGAGATGTAGACGAGCGGGAGGAACTCGGGGTATGCCTGGAAACCCTCGATCACATGCTGGTACATCTCGCCCCAGTAGTTGTCGTGCTTTTCCTCGGCCTCTGCGTTGACCAGGCTGACCTTCTCGTCGGACAGTACGCGCTCGCGCAGGGCGGGGAGCAGGTCGTTGCCGTCCTTGTCGTAGATGTTGGTGAACCAGCCGAAGTGGTTGAGGCCAAAGTACTTGAAAGTCAGGTCCTTGTGCGGGATACCCAAGAAGTCTGCGATGGTCTCCTCCTGCGAGATGGGCATATCGCAGATGCACAGTGCCTTGGCGTTGGGGTAGGTGCGGTAGATTGCTTCGGAGATCATGGCCTCGGGGTTAGAGTAGTTGAGAATCCATGCGTTGGGGCAAATCTCCTGTGCCTTGCCTACGATGTCCAGGATTGCCGGAATGCAGCGCAGTGCGAAGGAGAAGCCGCCCAGACCGCAGGTTTCCTGACCGAGGATGCCGTGGCTCAGCGGGATCTTTTCGTCCTTCTCGCGCTGCTGGTTGTAGCCCGGACGAATCTGAACGAACAGGAAATCAGCGCCGCAAAATGCGGTTTCGATGTCGGTGGTGTAAGAGACCGGTACGCCCTGCGCATGCTCACGGGCGTATAACTCGCAGAACTGACCGGTACGTGCAACGCGGGCTGCATCGATATCGTACAGAACGACTTCGCTGAGCTTGAGGTCGTCCTTGCGCGAGAGCAGGACGGCGACGATGGCGGGGGTGTAGGAAGAACCGGCGCCGACGACGACAAATTTATTTTTCTTCATGGGAAAGGCCTCCTGAGTCGTGGAAAACGGTTTAGATGATCTGCTCGATTTCAGCCATAACCTGCTGAACTTCCGAGCCAATGATGATCTGTACGCTGGTATCGGACAGGGTGATAACGCCCTTGACGCCCATCTGCTTGATCTTCTCCAGATTCATCAGCGAAGCGTCCTTGGTCTCGACACGCAGACGGGTCATGCAGTGGCCAATATTTTCGATGTTGGCAGCACCGCCCAGGTTTTCGACGATCTTCTTAGCAATGTAAGCGTAGTTCTTGTTGGACAGGGTTGCGTTCTTTTCTTCCTCGGTGATTTCTTCGGAATCGATGAAGTCATCCTCACGGCCCAGGGTCTTGAGGTTGTACTTGACGGTCAGGAAGCGGAAGGTGAAGTAGTAGAGTGCGAAGAATGCGATGCCAACCGGGATAATCAGGATGACATTGCTGCCAAGACCCCAGTTGAGTACGAGGTCGATGATGTTACCGCCCGAGGAGAAGCCGATGCGGATGCCGAGCAGGTAGCAGACAGCGCCTGCCAGACCGGTGTACAGTGCGTGAACAAAGTACAGCTGGGGTGCAACGAACATGAAGGAGAACTCGAGGGGCTCGGTGATACCGGTGACGAAAGAGGTGATTGCGGAGGAGGTCATCAGACCCTTGACTTCGCTGCGGCGCTTCTTTGCGCACTTGTACATAGCCAGTGCGGCACCGGGCAGACCGAACATCATAACGACGAAGAACATGGACAGGAACAGGCCGGCAGTGGGATCGCCTGCGAGGAAGCGGGTCATCTCACCGGTAACGACCGTGCCGTCCGCCTGGGTGTAAGAGCCGAGGTTAAAGTAGATGTAAGAGTTGAATACGTGATGCAGACCGACCGGGATGAGCAGACGGTTGAGGAAACCGAAGATGAAGACACCGACAGCGCCCAACTTGGCAATACCGATTGCGAAGCCGTCGAGTACCATCTGAATGGGCGGCCAGATAAAGCTCAGCACATAGCCGAGACCAACGGTTGCGATAGGAGCGAGGGTGATAACGAACTTTTCACCGGTAAAGAAGTCGAAGATTTTGGGGGTCTTCCAATCCTTACTGTGGTTGAAGATCCATGCGGTGAAGCAGCCGACGATGATACCGGCGAAGATGCCCATGCTGATGGTCTCGTCGAGTGCAGCCAGCGTGGACTTGAGTACCAGGATGGACAGCAAGCTCGCAACCATGGGCGATACCTTGTCCTTTGCCTTGGCGAAGGCAACAACGGCACCGAGTGCAAAGAGAATGTCCATGTTGCCGAATACGATATCACCGGCCGACTTGAGCAGCGGGATATTGAGCATATCCGGGGAAGCGATACGGGACAGGATACCGGCAACCGGCATGGCAGTAACCGGAACGAGCATGGATCGGCCGAGTTGTGCTAACTTTTTCTTAAAACTGTTCAGTGCCGCTTTCATTTGCGTACCTCCTGATAAAATGTTTTATAATTTGCCAGGGAAACGTCTTCTAATTGTTCGATAAATGCCTTGGTGGCCGGGCTGATGAGCAGATCGACCTCACACATGCGGTGCAGGTTGAACGAAGAGTGCAGCATGACGGCGGTATCCAGATAAGCCGGATGGCACATGATCTCAACGCAGTCCAGCGTCTTGAACGCCTCAAGCAGGATGCGGTGCATGTTGGACTCGATCGCCGGTGCATACTCGGTCAGCGGCGTGTGGAAGTGTACACCCGAACCCTCGATGAAATCGACGAGATAGTTCGGACACGGAACGCCTTGCACGTGATTATCGGTGCAGTCGTGTCTGGAATTTCGTACCGGCAAGTCATACTCGCGTGCCAGACGGACAAAAACGTCCTCCAGACCGCGGAACGTATGTACATGGTGGTGGGAATCCAGATGGGTCGGCTCGATGCCGGCTGCAAGCACCTTTTCAATCTGTGCCTTCCATTCACGGTAGACTTCATCTTTGTCTAACGGCTGTTCTTCATTGTGATAGTAAGCCTGGGAATGGAAATCACCGTTGGGTTCGGTGAGGGTTTTGTGGTCGGTCAGTACCGGACGGCCACAGGTCAAGGTCAGGTGCACGCCTACACCCAAGGAAGGATGCGCCTTGGCCAGAGAGACCGCGTGATCGAATCCGGGCATTCCGGCCATGAGCGTGGTCGAGGTGAGCACGCCGCGCAGATGACTCTCAATAATGCCGTAGTTGACTCCGTAGGAGTAACCAAAGTCATCCGCATTCAAGATCAGATGTTTCATATTCTCTCCCCTTTGTTTGGACTGACCTTAGTATAGACATTGCCATTTGCAGTGTAAATAGGCCGAGAGGCTTTGGTAACAATTTACAAAAAGATGTTTTTTGTGTCTATGAAAATTGGATAAATCTAATTCTGCTGATTTGTGGAAAACGACATTTTGAGACAGAATGCAGTGAAAAACAGAACGATAGAGCATGAAAAATGGAGATTTCTGGAAACAAAAGAGGATTGTGATAGGAAAGATGAAGTTTTTCATCATATTCCCTATGAATATGGAATCATTCTGCAAGATGTTAGAGTAAAAGAAGATACCGGTTACATGTTTATAAAATGGTATAAATTGCATAAGAAACGACAAGTTTCATGGTGAAAACGTAAAAATAGAAAAATGAGATTGACAATAAAAACGGAAAATATATGATGCAGACAATGATAGGAAAGCGGTTACACATCGAACAACCCGGAAAAGGGGAGTGTTATATGGTTACAATACAGGATATTGCCGAGATTGCAGGCGTTTCCAAGGCGACTGTGTCGCGTGTCATCAATCGCACCGGCTATGTCAATGAAAAGACGCGTGAGCGCGTGCAGGCAGTGATCGATCAGTACCATTACAGCCCGTCGGCCTCGGCGGTCAATCGAAGGCTGTATAGCTATCTGGAACGACTGAACGTGCCGACTGTGGTGGTGGATCGTGATTTTCCCGGTTCCAAATGGGACGGGGTCTTCTTTGAGAACTACCAGAGTGGATACTGTGCAGCGGAAGCGCTGATTGCGGCGGGAAATCGAACGCTCGGCATGATCACCAGCGATCTGCGCCTCAAAATTGCGCGGGAACGTTACGAGGGCTTTTTGCAGGCCGCGCAGGATGGCGGCTGTCCGGTGTCCGAACAGCATATTTACCAAGGTGATTTCACCATCGAAGGGGCTTATGCAGCCGCAAAGCGCATGCTGGAGTCGGATGACCGCCCGCAGGCTGTCCTGACCAGCAATAACCTGACATCGCTGGGATTTTTGAAGGCAGTCACCGAGAAGGGGATGCAGATTGGACGGGATATCGCGGTCATCGGCATTGACCACATCCCGGAGTTGGATATCTTAAACTATGGGTTCAGCTGTGTGGCGCGCGACACCGTACAGATGGGACGGTTAGCTATGCAAGTACTGCTTGAACGCATGCAAAACCCGGACAAACAGCGGCAAATCTGCATGATTCCGCACCGGCTTATTCTCAAGGGTAGCGAAAAAATGGATGGATAATCCATTTTTTTACCCGGATGTGTAACCGGTTACACACGAGCGTTTGTTCATACATTTACAAAAATAGAAAGGAAGAGAGACATGATTTACAAGTCGGTCGAAAAAATTCAGGAGAAGATTTCGTGCATTGGTATTGGCTGCTGGAACTTTGGCGGAGACTGGGACAGCAGCGCGGAAGAAAATTCGATTTCTGGGCAAGGCGCTCAAGCAGGATGGCAGGCGTGAGAAGGTGCTGATTGCGTCCAAGGGTGGTCTGCTGTGGAATGAAGCGCACCAGACCACCAATAACCTGTCTCGTGACAGCCTGATTCGTGAGTGCGAGGACAGTCTGCGCCGGTTGCAGACCGACTATATCGATATCTACCAGATGCATTGGCTCAATCCGAATGTACCGCTTGAGGAGACTGCCGAGGCACTCATCCGATTAAAAGAGCAGGGCAAAATCCGATATGTGGGACTGAGCAACTTTGCACAGGAAGACGTTGACAAGATGATGACCATGGTGTCGGTCGATTGCCAGCAGAGTCTTTATAATATGCTCGAGCGCAACACGACATCCTATCACGGCATTCCGCTGCCTTATCGCACCGAGGACGAGGTGCTGCCCAATGTCAAAAAGAATGGTCAGGCATTTTTGCCGTACAGCCCACTGTTCCAGGGACTGCTTGCCGGACGTTTTCTGGATGGACAGAAATTCTCAGCGCATGATATCCGCAATGAGAACCCGAAGCTGTCGGGCGAACAGTTTGAGGCGTATGCCGCATGCGCACGGCAGCTGCGGACGCTGGCCGAGGAGATGGGCAGACCGCTCAATGAGCTGGCACTCAACTGGCTGCGCCAGAAACCCGAAGTGACTTCGATCATTGGCGGCGCTTCCAGCTATGCACAGCTCGAAAAGAATGTACACTGCACGACCTGGGAGATCACAGACGAGCAGATGCAGCGCATTGAAGAGATCATTCATCCGTTTGCACATCGATAAACAATAAGGAGGAAGACGAACATGATTGCGAAGTATTGCACGGGCTTGCAGCACATTGGCATTCCGACCGATGACCCGGCAGGCACAGAGGCGTTTTATGAGAAGCTGGGATTTGTGACCGTTTATCGCACAGCGACCGCAAGTGGCCCGGTGATTTTCACCGAGCTGGGCAATTTACAGCTGGAAATCTACCAGCAGCAGCCGGCCCGGACGGCGGGCGCGATCGATCACATTGCAATTGACGTGACCGATATTGAGGCGTGCTATACCTGGGCACAGGAAAACGGGCTGGACATCATCTCGAACGGAATTGAGTCGCATGCGTTCTGGGACAATGGCATTCGCTACTTCATCATTGCAGGCCCGAATGCCGAGAAAATTGAATTTTGTCAGATTTTGTGAGCAGGAGAACGATATGGAACAGATCAAGCTGAATAACGGTGTAATGATGCCGGGCGTGGGCTACGGCACTTGGAAGGCACCGACGAGTGAGATTACGATTGCAACTGTGCGCGATGCCATCGAGAGCGGTTACCGTCTGATTGACTGCGCAGCGGTTTATGGCAATGAAAAAGAGGTCGGACAGGGCATTCAGGCGCTGCGCGTGAGGAATATTTATCGTGGGTAAGCTGTGGAACGACGTGCGCGGTTATGACGAGACTATGGAGGCGTTTGCACAGACTTGTGCTGACTTGCAGGTTGATTATCTGGATATGTATATGCTGCACTGGCCGCGTCCGCACAAGTACCATGACAACTACATCGAGATGAATGCAGCGTCGTGGAAGGCGATGGAGGACTTATTCAAAGCCGGTAAGGTGCGCAGTCTGGCGGTCAGCAACTTCAAGGTACATCATCTGGAAGAGCTGATGGAACGGGCAGAGATCATGCCGGTGGTCAATCAGGTGGAATTCCACCCGAGCTGCCTGCAAACCGAGATTCGCACCTTCTGCGCACAGCATGACATTGCCGTACAGGGATACAGTACGCTGACCAACGGCAAGGTGTTCCAGTGCCCGGAGATCGAGCAGATCAGCCGGGAACTCGGCGTGAGCGTTGCTCAGTTATGCACGCGGTATGCGATGCAGCACGGTGTAACACCGCTGGTTAAGAGCGTCAATGCCGAGCGAATTCGAGACAATCTGAAGCTGGATTTCACGCTGGATGTGCAGATGATGCAGCGTATCGATGCGATTACGACCTGCGGCGGTTCGTACAAGGACAGCGACGAGATTATATTCTAAACAGAAGCATGAAAAAAAGACCGATTCTCTGAATCGGTCTTTTTGTGTTTTTACAGATGTCGTCCCTGCTCGTTGAGGTATTGCAGATAGCGCAGCAGGAGAAATTCGTTGATGAGGAAGATCTGACGCATCGACCAATAGGCCGATTTCAGTCCAGTATTGACCTGATGGGTAAAGAAGGGGATGTTGAAGTCACTGAAATAGATCAAGCGGTTGCTCTGAATGCGGCAAATCGAAATGACCGTGCGCCCCATGCGCTTGAGTTGCTCGGCAACCTGATTGATGAATTCGTTATTACCCGACAGAGAGATGAAGATGATGACGTCGCCTTCCTCGATACGCGGAAGCACTTGCAGCATTTCGTCCGAGCCGTCAATGGTGCGCATGAGCCATTTGGTGATAAAGAATACACGGCGCAGATCGTAGGCTGCGAGCTGCTGGATGCTGCCTGAACCAAAGACGTAGATCGTGCGCGCATGCTCAAGCACGTGAAACAGGTCGTTTAGGTCGACCGTGCGGATGTATTCAAGCGTCTGTTGATAGTCCTGCGCGACCTGCTCAATCTCGGCGGGCTGGAAGCCGGCGAGTGCCTGCTGGTTTTGCCAGCGCAGGATAAATTTGAGCTCGCCAAAGCCTTTCAGACCGAGCTTGCGCGCAAAACGGATGATGGTTGTATGAGAGATATGGCAGGCTTCGGCCAGATCGTCGATACTCATATCCTGACATGCGGCCTCGTTTGCGCTGATGTACTGCCAAATGTGCAGGTCGTTATCGCTCAGCTTGTGGTAATTCTGTTCGATCAGCTCGTGAAGGGTCATGCTCTTTCTCCTTTTTCCTCAGATACTCCAGATATTTCAGATACAGCAGCTCAATCAGGATAAAGAAGGAGGTCGTCGGCAGGTAGGGACGCTGCAGCTTCTGCTGCTGGATGGATATGGTGGTGATGTAGAGCTGGATATCGGAAATCTGGGCAAGGGTGTTGTCGCGCAGCTGGGTGATGGATACGAGGGGGACGTTGCGCACCTTGACCGCGTGCGCTAGTTCTACGATGGTGCGGGACTCACCAGACAGCGACAGCATGACGACCAGATCGCGGCGGGTCAGGTTTTCCAGCATGACCGAGCCCTCACTCGGACCGTTGATGGGATAGAACCACTTGTCGGCCGACAGGAACATGCGGCGCATTTCGTTTGCGACGGCATCCTGCACCATGCCCGAGCTGCAAATATAGAGGTTTTCCGATTCGTCGATCAGTCGGAGCAGCTGGGTATAGTCGGCGGTGCTGATCTCGTCGATGGCCTGCTTGTAGATGGTGCAGGTCTGTGAAATGGGGTCGGGCGGCAGCTGTTCCTGGCCGCTCTCCATTTCCAGACACACGCGCAGGTCACGATAGCCGTGATAGCCCAGTTTTTTGGCAAAACGCAGGATGGTTGTGCGCGAGACATTGCACTTTGCGCCCAACTGTTCGATGGACAGACTGGAGCAGGTGGCGCGGTGCTTCTGGATGTAGTTCCAGATGAGCATATCGGTTTCGCCCAGTTGATGACGATAGGTGTTGAATCGTTCATCCAGTTTCATACGCGGAAAAATCTCCTTTGTGGGATGGATACCGTGCGGATTACGGCAGCTTGCGTGAGATTTGGATACTTTCAGTATAAAGGATTTTGCGGAAGCTGTCCATAGCGTGCATGCGGTAAAAAAAGATGCACCATAAAGCCAGCTTTATGGTGCATCGAACAATTCAGGCTAAGCCTGCATTGGAGGGGACTTTTACTTCAGTTCGGGCCAGTAACCCTTGTTAGCCTCGATCAGATCGTCCAGGATGAGCTTTGCAACACGTGCGCTCGGAACGGTCTTGGACAGGGTCAGTGCCTGCCACAGCTTCTGGTAGCTGCCTTCGATCCAAGCTTCAACTGCCAGCTTCTCAACGCTGACCTGCTGCTCCATCAGACCCTTCTGGAACTGCGGGATAGCACCCTGGCAGATGCGCTCGTAGCCGTTCGAGCCAACGATGCAGGGAATCTCAACCATTGCGGTGCGGTCAAAGTTTTCAACTGCGCCCTCGTTGGGAACGATCAGCAGGAAGCGCTCGCCGGTGTTCTCAGCGATTGCACATGCCAGGTCAACGATGTAGGTTGCGTGTGCGTCAGCCTCGAAGCCGCAGCCCTTTGCAGTGCCCTTTGCGATGATATCGCGGCACATGCCGAAGACATGCTTTTCACGGCCGTCCATAACCTCGTTTGCACGGGTGTACTCCGGGTTGGAGTGCTCAACAACGTGGTCGGGGAACAGGTAGTACTTGAGGTAGGTGTTCGGGATGGTGGACGGATCGACTGCGTATACGTCGCGTGCCTTCTGGAAGGTCTCGATCCAGCTCTGGTCAACATGCTGGTTGGTGTTGCTCAGTGCGTCAGCAAAACCGTTTGCAGCCATGTGCTCCTTGATGGCGGGCATCAGATCGTTGCCGTCCTTGTCGTAGATCTTGTGCCACCAGCCGAAGTGGTTGAGGCCGTAGTAGCCGACCTTCATCTCCTTGCGGCTCTTGAGGCCAACCATGTTTGCCATCTTTTCTTCGAGGTCGATGGGCATGTCGCAGATGTTCAGAATCTTGGAGTTCGGACGCAGGCGGCGAGTTGCCTCAGCAACGATGGCTGCCGGGTTGGAGTAGTTGAGCATCCATGCGTTGGGGCTGTACTTCTCCATGTAGTCCAGAATTTCCAGAACGCCGCCGATGGAGCGCATACCGTAAGCGATACCGCCGGGGCCGCAGGTCTCCTGACCAACAACGCCGTATTTGAGCGGAATCTTCTCGTCCTTCTCACGCATTGCGTACTTACCAACGCGGATGTGAGCCAGAACGAAGTCGATATCGGTGAAAGCGGTCTCGGGATCGGTGGTGTAGCCGAACTCGATGTCCGGAGCATTTTCCTTGAGGTAGATCTCGCAAGCCTTTGCAACGGTCTCCTGACGCTCTGCATCGTTATCGTAGAACATAATTTTGCGGATCGGGAAGCGGTCGCGCTCCTCGAGCAGCATCAGAGCGATGCCAGGGGTAAAGGTGGAGCCGCCGCCAGCGACTGTTACTGCATACTTCTTGTTAGACATAAGTCGTTCCTCCTGTACTATGTACATTAGTAAAATATGGGTTGATTTGTTCGCTTAAATTACGCCGACCTGCATCGAAGCGAAGAAGCAGATGCCTGCGAGAAGCAGGACGACAACACTGCCGCCGACCTCGGCGAACAGGAGTCTGGTCTGAATCTTTCGGAACGCGGCCATGGGGCCGAAACCGGTGTGCTTTTTGCAGCGCCACAGGATGAGGGCGAAGCCGATCACGCCGACCGAGCTCATCATCAGCAGTTCCGCGAGGAACAGGAATGCGAGGTTGACCATCGCGTAGGGAGCGCGGCCATCACCCAGACGGCGCTGGCTGAGAATCAGGATCCAACCGGCATAGGGCTGGATCATCGCCGAGAGGAAGGAGATCGCCATGGTCGGATTGCCCGACAAAATGCCCTGCGAATCCAGACTTGCACCGCCCGTACCGATCCCGACGTAGCCGAGATACAGAAAGGGCATGCAGAACAAGACTATTTTCAAGATCGTAAACCAGCGATTGAGTTTATCGTCCTGCACTGCGGACGGTACACGCAGTAAATTCTCCATTTTGATCTCCCTTTCTCAGACTGTTACAGCAATTCTTCTACCTGAGCGCGAACCTTGGGAACCGACAGGCCGACGATGACCTGAACCGATTTGCCCTTGACCATTGCACCGTGAGCGCCGATGGACTTGAAATATGTATCGGGCTGAACGATGCTGATGTCCTTGACATTGACACGCAGACGGGTCGCGCAGTTGGTCACGTCTACGATGTTATCCTTGCCGCCCAGACCTTCGAGGATCTTAGCAGCCAGTTCCTGCTTGCTGTTAGCAGCGGCGCCGCCCTTTTCAGCAGCCTGCTTGTCGCGGTACTCCTGCTTGGAGTAGAACTTAACGCCCTCGTCATCTTCGCGACCGGGAGTCTTGAAGTTGAACTTGACGATGAGGAAGCGGAATACCAGGAACCATACCAGCGTGCCGCACAGGCCGATGACCAGCATGAGGAGGTACTGCTTCCAGTGGTTTGCCATCAGCGGAATCCAGTTGAGGGACGCCATCTCGATTGCGCCGCCCGAGTGGATACCGACGATGCCTGCGAGGTACATAACAGTGGACAGGGTTGCTGCCAGCAGTGCGTGTACAACGAAGAGCGGAGGTGCGATAAACAGGAAGGTGAATTCGATCGGCTCGGTGACGCCGCACAGGATCGCGGTCAGCGTCATGGGAAGCAGCAGAGCCAGAACCTGCTTTTTCTTCTCCGGACGTGCGGTCTTATAGAATGCCAGCGCGATACCGGGGCAGCCGAATACCTTGGAGAAGCCGGTTGCAGTAAAGCCTGCCTGCGGAACCAGCGAGCACAGCGACTCGGTGGAAGCTGCGATTTCGGGCAGCTCGTTTGCCCAGTAAGAGTACAGACCGCCCGGGACAACTGCGTTGTCGTAGTAGAACGGAGAGTACAGAATGTGGTGCAGACCGAAGGGGATCAGTGCACGCTCGAGGAATACGAAGACCCAGATACCCAGTGCGCCGGTCGACTTGACGAAGCCCTGAAAAGCGAACATGCCAAGCTGAATCTTGGGCCAGATGAATGTTGCGAGCAGTGCGGCCGGAATCATCACGAAGAAACCGATCGTGAATACGAAGGTGGAACCGTTGAACGAACCCAGCCAATCAGGCAGCTCGGTATCGAAGAAACGGTTGTGCAGGTAAATGACGATGCCCGAGATCGCAAGTGCACCAAGCATGCCCATGTCCAAGGTCTTGATGTTTGCGATCATCGCCAAACCGCTCGTGCCGCCAACCTCGGCACTGAAGTCAACACCGAATACCGATCCCCACTGGGAAAGCATGGTGCTGAGAAAGTAATGGAAGGTCAGGTACAAGACCAGCGCTTCCATGCAGCAGCGTGCGTTCTGTTTCTTTGCCATACCGATCGGCAGAGCAACAGCGAACAGCAGCGGCAGCTGATTGAACACAGTCCAACCACCCTGAAGGACTACGTTCCAGCACTGATAGAACAGGCTGTCCGGGGAAGCAAGGTCACCCATGATTGCTTCGGTTGTGAATAAGGTACCCACACCGATTACAATACCCGCGAATGGAAACGGCAATACAGGAGTAAACATTGCGCCACCAAACTTTTGAATTTTTTGCATCATACCAGGAGTTCACGCCCTTTCTCTTATCCAATTCAGGTGGCCGCCTGAGCTGTTGAACATAGAATATTAGCTTTCTTCTGCCTTTGCAATGCATTTGGAAGAGGATGGGAGAGCGTCGCCTAATTGATATATTTTCACATTTTGTGTGAATTTTCACGCGCTGAATTGTGCCGCAAAAGAGTTTCCGCAGAGCCTGCAAAAGAGGGAGATTCAGAAGTATTTTGCGAAAAATGGTTTTGATTGTGCGGTAAAAGCTCAGTGGAAAGAAAAAGGAACGCGAAGCACGGCAATATGAAACAAAAAAAGAGATCACCTGTCTGGCAAAACAGGGTAATCTCACGAAAGAACGGAAAATGTTAAAGAAATAACGAGTTTTGAGCGAAAATCAGATCGAATTTGCGACTAAATAAGCGCTGTGTGTGCGCGGTCACACCTCGGTGAATTTGTAAAAATTCACACATTCACAAGTGCGGTGACAACAAAAAAGGTAACGTCGACACTATCCCAAGTTTTGTGTAAACCTCCTGAGTGGTGTAGAATAGAAGCACCGCACAGGAGGTTTTACATATGGCCAGAAAGAATCGTACCCCGGAAGAAAATGCCCGGCGAGAAAAAATACGTGAGCTGCTGCAGATGGCAAACATCGGCAGCATGGATGACATTCAGAGTCTGTTCAAGGAGACCATTGCCGAGTTCATGGAGAATGGCTTGGAGGCAGAGCTGGATGACGAACTGGGCTACAGCAAATATGACTACAAGCATAAGGACACAGATAACAGCCGCAATGGCCACAGCAGCAAGACGCTGCGTACCAGCTTCGGAGATGTGGAGGTATCAGTACCTCGAGACCGGAAGGGGGAATTTGAGCCTCAGGTGCTGAAAAAGAACCAGACCAGTATCAGCCAGGACATAGAAGGGAAATTTCTGTCCATGTACGCCAAGGGCATGACCACCGGCGACATTGAGACTCACATCCAGGATATCTATGGGATCTCCGCCTCAGACAGCACGGTCAGTCGGATCACGGACAAGATCTTGCCCATAGCCAAGGAGTGGCAGCAGCGGCCTCTGGAGTCCATCTACGCCGTAGTCTTTCTGGATGCCATCCACTATCATGTCCGCAGCGAAGGGCAGATCATGAAGAAAGCAGTGTACATCGCCATTGGAGTCAACCTGGATGGCCGGAAAGACGTCCTGGGGATGTGGGTTGGCGAAAATGAGAGCGCCAAGTTCTGGGCAACGGTGCTCAATAGTCTGAAAAATCGGGGCGTAGAGGATATTTTCATTGCCTGCACAGACAATTTGAAGGGATTTGATGCGGCCATCCACGCCACCTTCCCACAGACTGAGATCCAGAACTGTATCATCCACCAGCTACGCAATTCCAGCAAGTATGTGTCCTACAAGGACCTGAAAGCCCTTATGGCCGATCTGAAGGCCGTCTATGCCGCTGTAGACGAGCAGGCAGCCTTGGATGCCTTGGACACCTTTGGGGAGCACTGGGACAAGAAATACCCAAAAATCTCCCGGTCCTGGCGTGCCAATTGGGCCAATCTCAGCACATACTTCAAGTACCCCCAGGAGGTGCGCAGACTGATCTACACCACCAACGCCATTGAGGGCTTTAACCGCCAACTCCGCAAGGTGACCAAGGCTAAATCTGTCTTTCCCACCGATGACAGCCTGCTGAAAATGCTGTACCTGGCTATGATGGATATTACCAAAAAGTGGACTGGACGGCGGCAGGACTGGAGTATCATCCATGCCCAGATGGCCATCTACTTTGCCGAGCGCATGCCTGAGTAACACCGCCGGCACCGGATGTCAAGGGCAAGATGAACGACTTCACCGCCCTTGACATCCTGCCCCACCGGCGTTATGTTGTTGACAAGGCGGCAGCCGGACAAACCTGCTCCCGCCGCAAATTCATCTTGCTCTATTTGAACCACAAATGGAGTTTACACAGAATTTTGGATTGACCCGTAACGTCAAATGAACTGACGTTACCTTGCAATGCGTTTTACTAATATGAGATTATGCGATTAAAAATAGGTGTAGTTGCACGGCTTTTCATCCCATCCAATCGCGTTCTGCCATCCCGTGCAAAGCTGGGGTTACTGAGCTGCACCCGTCCCAGACGCAGGAGCTCGGACAGCGAGACCGCGCCGATAACGAACGACGAGAAGTCCGAGATGTCGGCGGTCAGCAGGGTATCCGGCTGAACGTCGGACGATTCGGGGAGCAGGGTGACCGTTTTATCCTGGATGCGCAGCAGGTAGGTGCGTGCGTTGTGCGGGAGAAAACTGTCGCTGATCGAGACACCCAGCACGAAAGGTCGGGAGACCGGTGCACAGGTGTGAGTCTGAACGGCGAAATACTGTGCAACATCAAACAGACGAATCATGTTGCCCATGGTTCGCCGGTCGATTTCGTGGATGTAGCCGTCATGCGCCCGGTTTTCGCCGCTGTCGGGATTGGTAAACATCAGGTGCAGGGCGGGGTCGGGCGAGTAGATGCGTACCCGTTCGATCTGATCGACCTGACTTGCCAGGAAGGTCATGAACTGTTCGAGCGTGTCCAGATCATCATAGATCATTTCGCGCACGAACAGATCGTGATACATGTCGGTATAGTGGTCGACCGGGACGAATTCAAAGGTCAGATAGCCGGTAATGCGTCCCTCCTTACGGCACAGGACAACATAGGGCATATCAAAAATACGGTGCGGGTCCATGAAGTCATGGACGGTCGCGCCGTTGGTACGCGCCGCATACGCGCGGTAGTAGTCGAGCACAGCCTGTTTGTCGGCGGGTTCTGCGTAGCACAGATCCTGTTTGTGCCCGAATGAGCGGATGGCTGAGACACGGGGAGAATAAAAATAAGCCTCCATGCAGTGTCCGTAGCCCATTTTTCGATAAAAGGCGGGGTTGAACGGGTGAAGACAGCCGACTGCTGTGCCCAGCTTGCAATAATAGTGCATGAGGACACAGAGCAGGTCGCGGGCGATATGTTCCTTTTTGTGCAGAAAATTGGTGGAGACATAGGCCGCCGCACCCATGGGCATCATCACGCCTCTGACGTTGAGGGTGAAATCCATCATCAGAATGGAGCCAATAAGTGTTCCATTGTCGTCGAAACAGCCGAGGTAGCGTCCCTCGTTTGGATGATACAGCTCGAGTTCCATCGCTTCCAGAAGAGCGGGCGGCGTTTTGGACGGAAATGCGGTCAAAACATTCCGTTTCAGCTGCTCGACTTCCTGCGGAAGTACGAATCTGATATCCATTTTTTCACTCCTTTGCTGAGTATATCAGCCGGCTGGAACGGCTGATACGCGCACCAGCTGCTTTTATTATGGATGTTTCGCATAAAAAGTCAAGTAGCATTTTGGCGTTATCTGTCAAAATGCTGAAAAAAGATTTGTTTTTGCCATTGACGGCGGCGAATAAAAAGGGTATGATATAGGCAAATGGTGGAGCCACGGCGAGGCAGCATGCGGCATTCCAACATCAGAATAGGTGCGATGTAGCGTCTTGACTTCTGGAAAAATTTTAGGGGTTCAAGGCGCCTTTTTGCGCTTTTGAACCAAGGCCCGCATTTTGTAGGAGGCGGTGTGTGTTGGATAAATTCGATTTGCATACCAAAATCTTCATCGGAAGCGCATCTTTCGATAAAATGTTAGAGCAGAGGCGACGCGTGTTCATTGTCACGGACAAGTTCATGCACGAAAGCGGTCGCGTCAGTTATCTGACCGACAAGATCAAAGCCGAGGGCGCCAAGTGGGAGATTTTCTCCGACGTCACTCCCGATCCGGACATCGAGACGGTTACGGCGGGTGTCGCCAAAATCTTGGAGTTTCAGCCCGATACCGTCATCGCACTGGGCGGCGGATCGCCCATCGATGCGGCGAAGGCCATCGTCTATTTTGCGGCCAAACAGATCGATCTGCGTGACTGTCCCTTTGTCGCCGTGCCGACCACGAGTGGAACGGGCAGCGAGGTCAGTAAATTTGCGGTCATCACCGACCGTGCCCGCGGCATCAAATATCCACTGATTGACGATACGTTATTACCCGACTATGCGGTACTCGACGCCGAGCTGACGTGCAGCGTACCGCCCAAGGTCACAGCCGATACCGGTCTGGACGTGCTGACCCATGCGATTGAGGCATTTGTCTGCACCGAGGCCAACGCATTCACCGATGCATTGGCCGAAAAGTCGGTCAAGCTGGTCGACCATTATCTGTTACTCGCTTACAAGGAACCCGATAACCGGGAGGCAAGACAGGGCATGCACAACGCATCCTGCCTTGCAGGCGCAGCCTTTTCCAACGCCGGACTTGGCCTGTGCCACAGTATGGCGCACGCGATGGGCGCACAGTTCCATATTCCGCACGGACGTGCAAACGCCATCCTGCTGCCCGTCGTTATGAGCTTTAATGCTGGCTGTGAGACCACGCTGACCCCGGTTGCAACGCGCTACGCTGAGCTTGCATCACTCATCGGTATGGGCGCGACCAGCATGCGTCAGAGTGCACTCAACCTCATCCACATGGTACGCCGCTTGCAGCAGCGCATGGGGGTTCCGCAGTGCATCAAGGATGCCGGTGTCTCGGCAGAGGACTTTGAGGCAGCTCTGGATACTATGGCAGACGCAGCGCTCGCTGATCGCTGCACCGCGACCAATCCCAAGCCGTGTACCAAGGAAGATATCATAGAACTGTACCGTCAGGCATATTCCAAGAGCAATCGGAAGGGCATGTCATAACAATTGATGCGGTGAGAGAGGAATCAAAATGGTAGAGTTAGACGAAAAAACCCGCATCATACAGGAATTTGTGCCCGGTAAACAGGTCACCCTGGCGCATGTGATCGCAAGCCCGGTCACACAGCTGTATGAAAAGCTGGGACTGATCGACGGCGAGGGCGCGATTGGTATTTTTACCATCACCCCGAGTGAGGCTGCCATGATCGCAGCCGACGTTGCAAGCAAGGCGGCCGACGTTTCCATCGGCTTTGTCGACCGTTTTAACGGCTCGCTGGTCATTACCGGTGATGTCGCGGCGGTCGAGGCATCGCTGCACGACGTTATGTCCGTCCTGTGCGATAAGATGGGCTTTGCTTCGGCACCGATTACCAAGACCTGAGGCAATTATGGAAGAAAAAAGAATCATTCTGATCGGCCGTTCGGCAGCAGGAAAAACCACCCTGTGCCAGTATTTGAGCCATCAGGACTTACATTATCACAAGACGCAGACCGTGCAGATTGTCAATCAGTGCATGATCGACACACCGGGCGAGTACCTCGAACGGCGCTCTATGCGCGGCGCACTCATGGTGACTTCGGTCGATGCGGAACTCATCGTGCTGGTGCAGGACGCGACCGAAAACGGTACGATGTTCCCGCCCGCGTACAACAGCATGTTTGCAAAGCCCACGGTCGGAATCGTGACCAAGAGCGATATTGCAACACCAGAGCAGATTGAAAAAGCAAAAAAATATCTGAAAATGGCAGGTGCCAGAAAGGTTTTTGTGACAAGCAGCGTGACCGGGGAAGGATTTGACGAACTGGTCGAACTGCTGGGCTATCCTGAGCGTCCCAAAGACCAAACATAAACCCTAGGGAGGAAGACATGGCAAACCCCGCGCTCCGGATTGTGATTGCCGATGACGAGCCAATCACACGGATGGATTTGAAAGAATTTTTGGAAGAAAGAGGATACAGCGTACTCGGAGAGGCAACCGACGGCTTTGATGCCATCGAGATGTGCAAGAAAATCAAACCCGATCTGGTGCTGATGGACATCAAGATGCCATTGCTCGACGGTCTTTCCGCCGCTCGTATTTTACAGCAGGAGCAGATCGGCGCGACCATCGTGCTGCTGACCGCGTACAGTGAACGGGAATTTATCGACAGCGCAAAAGAGATCGGCGTGAGCGGATATCTGGTCAAGCCCATTGATGAAAAGTCGATCATTCCGTGCATTGAACTGGCCGTCGCACGCAGCCGCGAGATGCAAAAACTGCAAAAGGACATTGCAAAAGTAGAAGAACGTCTGGAAAGCCGCAGCATCATTGAGAAGGCCAAGGGCAAGATCATGGAGCGCAACGGCTTGTGCGAGCAGGAAGCTTACGATTTCATCCGAAAACTCAGCTTAACCAAAAACCTGTCCATGCGCCGGGTTGCCGAGATCATTTTGCAGGCCGGAGGATAAGCATGGATCAGATTACTTCGCTGTGTAAGCAATATACCGATTTGACCGATCAGGAAATCGCCATGATCGCGGGCATGTCGGGTATGCTCCAGCCGTTGGCCAATCTGGAGGATGCGGATATTTTCATTGACTGTCCGACACGGGACGGTGACGCGATTGTGGTGGCCGAGGCCAAACCCGAGGATGCGCCGTCTTCGTACAAACTCACGGTCGTCGGTCTGCTGGCCAAACCGGAGAACGAACCGGCTGTCGCCCGAACGTTCATGCTGGGCGTGGCGACCAAGCAGGTCAAGGCGATCACCCAGGAACGCACACGGGTTATTCAGTCGGTCGAACCGATTAAAAACGGTGACCGCGTGATCGGTGTGCTGATTCAAGAAAAACGAGATGAGACCGGCGCGGTGCGTGACCGTTTGCATCTGTCCGAACAGAGCTTTCAGCGCATGGCCGACATGCTGCTGCACGTCTCGGGTGAGAACAGCTGGCTGCCGGAGTGTATTGACGAGGCGCTTTTGATCGTGGATAAGGAAGGAATGGTCACATTCCGCAACTCGCTAGCTCGTGAGCTGTATGAACGGCTGGGCTATGTGGGCGATATCCTCGGACAGCGCTACGAGAATGTACGACTCATCGACGACCCGGTTGAGGGTGAGGACTCGGACGGTTATACTTCGGTCGAAACCCTGGTCGGTTCGCACGCTTTGTCCATCAAACGCATTCAAATCCGCTCGGAAGAGGTCGATTTCGGTATTATTATCCGGGATATCACTTCCCAGCGCGAGCAGGAAAAGCAGCTGATTTTAAAATCGGTTGCCATTAAGGAAATTCATCATCGAGTCAAAAATAACTTACAGACCATCGCTAGTCTGCTCCGCTTGCAGACGCGCCGGACGGAAAATGAGTCCACGCGCGAGGTGCTCAGCGAGAGCATGAACCGCATTTTGTCCATCGCCGCCACCCATGAGCTGCTCGCACGCAGCGGCGTCGATCAGGTCATGCTGGGCGAGGTGCTGGTCAATATTAAAAATAACGCGGTACGCTATTTTGCACCGCAATATCTCAAGCTGCATATTGCAGTCGAGGGAGACGACTTTTTGGTCGACTCCGAAGTCGCAACATCGGTTGCCCTGATTACCAATGAATTGCTTCAGAATTCTCTGAAGTACGCGTTTTTGAACCGGGAAAACGGTTCGATCCGCATTCAGGTAACGCACGGCGACCTGTATTCCACCATCACCGTCGTTGACGACGGATGTGGATTTGATGTAGGCGCTGCACGCAATGACCGTCTGGGTCTGAGCATTGTGCAGACCTTGGTCAAAGATAAGCTGCATGGCCGTCTGTCCATCCAGTCGGATGAAAGCGGTACGACCGTGACCTTTGACTTCCAAACACAACTGATCGACCTGACCGGTGTGACGTAATACCGGCCGGAAACAGAACCGAACGACGCAGTCCGGATGCCGCAGGATTTTCCTGCGCTTCGGACTGTTTTTATTTTTCCAAAAGGCAGGTGACGTCATGCAGGAGATTGTTAAGAGCGTGGGCATCGATATCGGCACATCCACGACACAGCTGGTATTCAGCCGGCTGGTGGTCGAGAACCTGGCCGGAAGCTATGCGGTGCCGCGCGTCTCGATTGTGCAGAAAGAGGTCGTCTATCGAAGCAATATCTACTTTACTCCGCTGTTGTCCGCGACCGAGATTGACGCGGAAGCGGTCAAGAAGATTGTCTGGGAAGAGTACAAGGCAGCGGGCATGACACCGCATGATCTCAAGACCGGCGCGGTCATCATCACCGGTGAGACCGCCCGCAAGCAGAACGCCAATCAGGTGCTCGAAGCGCTGTCCGACCTGGCAGGTGACTTCGTCGTTGCCACTGCAGGCCCCGATCTTGAGAGTGTGCTGTCGGCACGCGGCGCGGGCGCCGATCGGATTTCCGAGGAGGAGCGCAAGACGGTCGCCAATATCGACGTTGGCGGCGGTACTTCCAATATCGCCCTCTATCAAAAGGGGATTTTGAAAGGCGTAAGCTGTCTGGACATCGGCGGACGACTGATTCAAGTTAAAAACGGTAAGATTTCGTATATTTTCTCAAAAATTCAGGCGCTGGCCCAAAAACATGGCATCGACATTCAGGTAGGACAGCAGGCGGACATCCCGACGCTGACCCGTGTGTGCGAGTTTATGGCCGATCAACTGGCACAGGCGCTGTTCCTCAAATCGCAGGACGCGGAACATCGCGGACTGTATACCAATGATGGCACGTCCATCCCTTCGGAGCCGCCTGTGCAGGGCGTGACCTTCTCCGGAGGCGTGGCTGATTATATTTACAATCCCACAACGGAGGATGTATTCCGTTATGGGGACATCGGCGTATTGCTTGGACGAGCCATACGCAGCCACCCGGCGTTTGGGCAGATTGAGCTGTATCAGGCTGCCGAAACCATCCGTGCGACGGTTGTAGGTGCGGGCACGCATACGACCGAGGTGAGCGGCAGTACGATCACCTACGCAGCCGACCGGCTGCCAATCAAGAATGTGCCCATTTTGAAAGTATCGGAGGAAGACGAAGCGGTGCTGGAAACGCTGTCGGCTTCCATCATCAATCAGATGCCGCTCTACCGGCCCGAGGGCAGGACCGAGCAGATCGCCATTGCATTCACAGGACGCGGGCGCACCAGCTTTGCGGACATTCAGATGCTGGCGGAAGCGGTAATCAAAGGCGCGAAGGAGGCGATCGAATCCCAATTTCCCTTAGTCCTGGTGATCGAAAATGATATCGGTAAAGTGCTGGGCAACGCGATTCGGGTCAAACTCGAACACAAAAAGGATGTCATCTGTATCGACGGCATCCGCACGCTGAGCGGCGACTATATCGATATCGGAGAACCACTTGCGAACGGGCACGTGGTGCCTGTTGTAATCAAGACATTGATCTTCAATTCTTGAAAAACTAACGAGAGGTGAGTGAATGTGATACTGAAAACCAAGCTTTTTGGCCATACTTACGAGTTTAAGTCGCTCAGAGAGGTCATGGCAAAGGCCAACGAAGAAAAATCGGGCGACAAGCTGGCAGGCATTGCTGCAGAGGATGCGCAGGAGCGCGTTGCAGCCAAGGTCGTCCTGTCTCATATCACGCTCAATGAGATCCGCAACAATCCGGCGGTTCCTTACGAAGAAGACGAAGTCACTCGTATCATTCAGGATGCGGTCAACGAGACCATCTTCGCACAGTTCAAGAACATGACTGTCGCAGAGTTCCGTGAATGGCTGCTCGACGAGCGCACCGACGGTGAGATGATCCGCCGTGCATCGCGCGGTCTGACCAGTGAGATCGTTGCAGCGGTTTGTAAGCTCATGAGCAACCTTGACCTCATCTATGCGGCCAAGAAAATGCGCGTATCCGCTCATTGTAATACGACCATCGGTCTGCCGGGTACGTTCTCGTCCCGTCTGCAGCCCAACCACACCACCGACGATCCCAAGGGCATCATCGCATCGGTTATGGAAGGTCTGTCCCTTGGCTGCGGCGACGCAGTTATCGGCCTGAACCCCGTTGACGACTCGGTTGAGAGCGTTGCGCGTATCCTCAAGATGTTCGATGAATTCAAGAATAAGTGGGAAGTTCCGACTCAGATCTGCGTGCTGGCTCACGTTACCACCCAGACCGAGGCGGCTGATAAGTTTAATGCACCGATCGACCTGATGTTCCAGTCCATCGCAGGTTCTCAGAAGGGCAACGAGGCCTTCGGCCTGACCGCTCAGATGCTGGACGAAGGCCGCGACATGATGCTCCACAAGGGCACCTCCACCGGCCCGAACGTCATGTACTTCGAGACCGGCCAAGGCTCCGAGCTGTCGTCTGAAGCACATAACGGCTGGGACCAGGTTACCATGGAAGCACGCTGCTACGGTTTTGCAAAGCGCTATAATCCGTTCCTCGTCAACACGGTTGTCGGCTTCATCGGCCCCGAGTACCTGTACGATTCCAAGCAGGTCATCCGTGCAGGCCTGGAAGACCACTTCATGGGCAAGCTGACCGGTATCCCGATGGGCTGTGACGCATGCTACACCAACCACATGAAGGCTGACCAGAACGATATCGAGAACCTGGCAACGCTGCTGGTTGCTGCGGGCTGCAACTATATCATGGGTGTACCGCAGGGTGATGACTGCATGCTGATGTACCAGTGCACCGGCTATCACGAAGCAGCTGCACTGCGCGAAGTCTTTGGACTGCGCCCGATCAAGGAATTTGATCAGTGGCTGGAGAAGATGGGCTTCTCGGAGAACGGCAAGCTGACACCCAAGGCGGGCGACGCTTCGGTCTTTATGACAAAGTAAGAAGGAGGCGCAGACTGAATGGATCAGAAGGATTTAAAAGCGATCATCGAACAGGTGCTTGCAGAAATGAATATTTCGGGTGCTGCGGCTGAGACGGCTGCGTCTGCTGCCCAGGCAGCATGCTGTGCAGGCAGTGCACCGGTTGTAGAAGACGGCTGCATTCCGGATGTAACCGAGGTTAACATCCGTACTCAGTATCTGGTAAAGAATCCCGAGCACGGTGAGGAGTACGCAGAGCTCAAGGCAAACGCTCCCTGCCGTCTGGGCATCGGTAAGGCTGGTGCTCGTTATAAGACCGATCCCATGCTGCAGTTCCGTGCCGCACACTCGGCCGCACAGGATGCCGTATTCAATGACGTCGATCATGATTTCGTAGAAAAGCAGATGGGTCTGTTCATCGTACAGACGCAGTGCGAGAATAAGGACGTTTATCTGACCCGTCCTGACCTGGGCCGTAAGCTGTCCCCCGAGGCAGTTGCAACGCTCAAGGAAAAGTGCAAAAAGTCCCCCACCGTACAGATCTATGTTGCTGACGGTCTGTCCTCTGCGGCAGTTGCAGCGAACGTCGCTGACCTGCTGCCCGCAATCATGCAGGGCCTGCAGAGCTACCGCATCGACGTAGGCACCCCGTTCTTCGTAAAGTTCGGTCGTGTCGGTGTTATGGATGAGATCTCCGAACTGCTGGGCGCAGAAGTTACCTGTACCCTGATCGGTGAACGTCCGGGTCTGATTACCGCCGAGTCCATGTCGGCATATATTGCTTACAAGGCAACGGTCGGCATGCCCGAGGCGCGCAGAACGGTCGTCTCCAACATCCATAAAAACGGTACGATCCCTGCCGAGGCAGGCGCGCACATTGCGGAGATCATCAAGATCATGCTGGAAAAGAAGGCCAGCGGAACCGACTTGAAACTGTAACAGGGAGGCAATAAAAATGAAAAGAGATCCTGTAAGAGCAACCGTTCTGGCATCTAAAATTATTCCGAACGTCTCTCCCGATCTTGCCAAGCAGCTGAATCTGGAACCCGACCAGAAGTCTCTGGCACTTCTGACCACCGACTGTGATGATGTTGGCTACACCGCAGTGGATGAAGCAACCAAGAAGGCGGACGTTAAGGTCGTATATGCAAAGAGCTTCTACGGCGGCGCAGCAAACGCAAACACCAAGCTGGCCGGTGAGTTCATCGGCATCCTGGCAGGCCCCAACCCGGCAGAGGTTAAGGCTGGCCTGCAGGCAGCAGTTGATATGGTAGAGAACGTTGCACACTTTATCTCGGCAAACGAGGACGACAGCATCGTATACTACGCACAGTGCATTTCCCGTACCGGTTCTTACCTGTCCGAGGGCGCTGGCATTCAGGAAGGCGAAGCACTGGCTTACCTGATCGCACCGCCGCTTGAGGCAATGTACGGCGTGGATGCTGCGCTCAAGGCAGCAGACGTTAAGATGTGCGTTCTGTACGCACCCCCGTCCGAGACCAACTTCGGCGGAGCACTGCTGACGGGCAGTCAGTCGGCCTGCAAGTCGGCCTGTGAGGCCTTTGCGGCAGCGGTTGAGTTCGTTGCAGATACCCCGAGAGTCGAATAATCTCCCAAAGTGATGCGGAAACGAGCATTTCCGCATGGAAACGGAGGGAAAAATTATGAATGCTCTCGGTATGATTGAGACCCGCGGCCTGGTCGCCTCGATCGAGGCGGCCGACGCGATGGTCAAAGCAGCGAGTGTGACGCTCATCAGCAAGACGCATGTCGGCGGCGGACTGGTAACCGTGATGGTGGAAGGCGATGTAGGCGCGGTCAAGGCCGCGACCGATGCGGGTGCGGCAGCAGCCGAGCGCGTCGGAGAACTCATCTCCGTACACGTCATTCCGCGTCCGGCAGCCGATGTCGCGCACATCCTGGACAGAAGACCGGAGCCCAAGCCGGAACCCGAGCCCCCGGCACCTGAGCCGGAGCCCGAGCCCGAAGTACCGGAACCTGAACCCGAAGAGGCAGCCCACACCGAGGAAATGAAGGAAGAACAGCCGGAAGAAGTGAACGCAGAGAAAATGGATCTGTCGGAGCTGACACCGGAAGCGCTCGGTAAAATGACGGTTGCCAAACTTCGCATCGTGGCACGCGAACTGGGAACGACCGGCATGTCCAGACGGGACATTCGCTTCGCAAAGAAGGAAGATCTGATCGAGCGTATTACCAAGGCGCTCGGACAGGAGGGATAATATATGCAGCTTTATGACAAGGACCTGCTTTCCATGCAGGAAGTTCGCGAGCTGGTTGGTGCGGCCAAGAAGGCACAGCAGGAGCTTGCGGAAAAGACGCAGGCCGAGGTAGACCGCATCGTGCGGTCGATCGCAGACGCAGGCGTGCGCAATGCACGGCGTCTGGCGCAGATGGCGCATGAAGACACCGGATTCGGTATCGTCGACGATAAGGTCATCAAGAACGTATTCGCAAGCCGCGGTGTTTACGAGTACATCAAGGACCTCAAGACCATCGGCGAGCTCGAGCGCGACGAGGAGAAGAAGCTCCGTGTCATCGCAGTTCCGGTCGGCGTCATCGCCGGTCTGATCCCCTCGACCAACCCCACCTCGACCGCACTGTTCAAGGCGGAAATTGCCATTAAGTCGGGCAACGCGATCGTATTCTCGCCCCATCCCAGCGCACTGCGCTGCATCTCGGAGACCGTAAAGGTCATCCGTCAGGCGATCGCGGAGGCGGGTGCAAATGAGAATCTGGTATCCTGCATTTCCATTCCGACCATGCAGGCAACCGATAACCTGATGAAACACCCCGATGTTGCAATGATCCTTGCGACCGGTGGTTCGGCGATGGTACGTGCCGCTTACTCGTCCGGTACGCCGGCAATCGGCGTTGGCCCGGGCAACGGCCCCGCATACATCGAGCGCACTGCTGATATTCCGCTGGCGGTCAAGCGCATCATCGACTCTAAGACCTTTGATAACGGCACGATCTGTGCTTCCGAACAGTCGGTCATCTGTGATGCCGATATGCGTCCGGCCATTCAGGCTGAGATGGAGAAGCAGGGTGCGTACTTCCTCAATCCTGAGGAACGCGCAAAGCTCGGCAAGTTCATTCTGCGTGCAAACGGCACCATGAACCCCGAGATCGTTGGCCGCAGCGTACAGACCATCGCAGAGCTTGCTGGTCTGGATGTTCCGGCAAGTGCACGTGTACTGGTTGCCGATGAAGACGGCGTTGGACGCGGTCATCCGTACTCCAACGAGAAGCTGGGTCCCATCCTGGCATTCTACACCGGTACTGATTATAAGGATGTATGCGATATTTGCAGCACCATCCTGCACTATGAAGGCAAGGGACATTCGTTCTCGATGCACACCAAGGACGAGAAGATTGTGGATTATTTCGCAAAGCGCATTCCGTGTTCTCGTATGATGGTCAACACCCCGAGCGCACTGGGCGGTATCGGTGCAAGTACCGGTCTGATGCCCTCGCTGACGCTGGGCTGTGGTGCAATCGGCGGCAGCGCGACGAGCGAAAACGTCGGCCCGCTCAATCTGCTCAACCGTCGCTATGTTGCGTACGGTCAGTGCGAGTTGGAAGACATCCGCAAGAACGTGCCCGATTGCTCGGACGGTATCTGCAAGGTCAATCCGGCACCTGAGATGATGGACCCGAAGATGGTCGACGAGATCGTCGCTCGCATCATCGCACGGCTGCAGACCGTAAACTAAACACACGTTAGGATTCTAAGGAGGAATATACAATGGCAACGATGCAGGCATTGGGTATGATCGAGACCAAGGGTCTCGTCGCTTCGGTAGAAGCAGCCGACGCAATGGTAAAGGCAGCCAATGTTACCCTGATCGGTAAGGTTCATGTAGGCGGCGGCCTGGTTACCGTTATGGTACGCGGCGATGTCGGCGCAGTTAAGGCAGCAACCGACGCTGGCGCAGCAGCAGCTGAGCGCGTTGGCGAGCTGATTTCCGTACATGTCATTCCGCGGCCCCACGAAGAGGTAGAGTTCATCCTGCCCACGCTGGGATAAGAATTGAAAGGAGAAACACGTTATGGCAGTCGTACAAGCATTGGGTATGATCGAGACCAAGGGCTTGGTTGGATCGATCGAGGCAGCCGACGCAATGGTCAAGGCAGCAAACGTTACTTTGATCGGTAAGGTTCATGTCGGCGGCGGTCTGGTCACCGTTATGGTACGCGGCGATGTCGGTGCGGTTAAGGCAGCAACCGACGCTGGCGCAGCGGCAGCAGAGCGGGTCGGCGATCTGATCTCGGTACACGTCATTCCGCGTCCGCACAATGAAGTCGAATTCATCCTGCCGACCCTCAACAATCAGTAAGAAAGTCGGTATCAATGACCTTGACAGGGGGTGAATCGCTTGAAGGTCATCACAGAAGCGATCCTGCGCGACGAGCTGCGTGCGTCCGAGCCTGAGGTGTATTATATTCCGGATGGAAAGATCCTGTCTCCTGCGGCCAGGGAATATTTGCAGCAGCGCAAGATCAAAATTTCCAAGGATCAGCCGCCTGTTGTGCAGGCAACCGAGGTTCCCCCAATGCCTACCGTGGACGTGCAGGCTGCGCCGCAGGAGCCGCGTCCCAAGTTTGTCGATTATGAAACCGGGGCGTTCTACATGGAGAAGCCCGAGCATATGACCCATTTGTTTGGCAATACGCTCGTGCCCAAGAATCATCCGCGTATCCTGTTCCGCGGCAAGCTGGACAGCCTGCAGGCTGAAATCGTTCTGATTCAGGCCGAGCTGCACGCACAGGGGGAGAGCCCCAAGCTGATTGGCGACTTGGGCGATATTCTCACTGTCCTGCGCGAAATGATGCGCTGTGACGTTTTGGAGGAACCGTTCAAAAATGAGATCATCATTGGATTGACCCACGCCGAGCTGCGCGAGCGATCCCACGATCCCATGCGATTTTTCCACATCCAGCAGATGATCCTGCCCGATTACACCATGGGCAGAGCGTACGCCATGCTAAACCGCCTGCGCACCCAGGTGCGTGAGACCGAAGTTGCCGCCAATCAGGCATTTCGGGAGGGCAAGAAGTGTACGCGTGCCGACATCATTGAGGAACTCAACCGCATGTCGAGCGCCGTGCACATCATGATGTGTATGTATCTGGCTGGTATGTACGATAAGGACAGAAAGTAAGGGGGATTGCGTATGGAACAGATTATTCAGGCCGTACTGGATGCCATCCCTCGTGCCGGACTGGTTGAAGTTGAGGTATCCGCGCGTCACGTTCATCTGACGCGCGAACACCTTGAGATTTTGTTTGGAAAGGGTGCGGAGCTGACGCCCAAGCGTCCGCTTTCGCAGCCTGGACAGTTTTTGTCCGAGGAGCGCGTGACGCTGATCGGCCCCAAGGGCCGCAAGGAGCGCACCGCGATTCTGGGGCCGATCCGTCCGGCCACACAGGTCGAGCTGTCCAAGAGCGACTGTGTCGAGCTGGGTGTCAAAGCACCGGTACGTGAGTCGGGTGATGTCGCAGGTTCGGGTTCGATTTCGATTGAAGGCCCCTGCGGCTCGATCAAGATTGCAGAAGGCGCAATCATTGCTCACAATCATGTACACTTGACCCCAGAGGTTGCGCGCATTATGGGCGTTACCGACAAACAGCGCGTAAGCGTAGAGGTGTTCACCGACCGACCGGTTACCTTCCGGGACGTCATCATCCGCGTCAGCGAAAAGTTCAGCTGCCGGATGCACATTGACTTTGACGAGGCAAACGCAGCATTGGTGAGCGGATTTACGCTTGGAAAAATCATTAAATAACGCCCAAATTCAGTAAAGGATGCAAGACTTATGATGGATCTCGAACGTGTAAACGCGTATATGGAGCGCGTAAAAGCTTCTGAAACCCAGACGTTCAAGCCGGTGAGCGATAAGCTCAAGGTAGGACTTGATCTGGGTACGGCATATATTGTACTGGTCGTGCTGGACGAAGAGAACAACCCGGTTGCCTGTGAAAAGCAGGCGGCATCGGTGCTCAAGGACGGCGTGGTCGTGGACTATTCGGGTGCGCTGCGCATCGTGCGTGAGCTCAAGGAAAAGCTGGAAGCCCGGCTTTCCGGACTGGAGCTTTTGAATTGTGCGATCGCTATGCCTGCCGGAACCGAATCCAGTGCACGTACCCATCAGTATGTCGCAGAGGGAGCCGGATTCGAGGTCACAAACGTGCTCGACGAGCCGAGCGCAGCCAACTCCATCTATCAGATTGATGACGGTGTGGTTGTGGACATCGGCGGCGGCACGACCGGCCTTGCCATCCTCAAGGACGGCAAAGTCGTCCAGATTGAGGACGAGCCGACCGGCGGCACCCATGTGACGCTGGTTCTGGCTGGAAATTATCACATTCCTTTTGCTGAGGCTGAACAGATCAAGCAGGACTACAAGCGTCATCGTGAGATTCTGCCGGTTGTTCGACCGGTGGTGGAAAAGATGGCCAGCATCGTGGGACGGTACATCAACCGGGATGAGATCGACACCATTTATCTGTGCGGCGGCACCTGCTGCCTGACCGGAATCGAGCAGATTTTTGAAAAGCAGACCGGTATCCGCACGATCAAACCCGCCGACCCGTTCCTGGTAACGCCGGCAGGCATCGCGATGAACTGTAAGATTTGATCCCATCAAAAATACAGAAAGGAGGGAAGAGAGGTGGATTTTAACCAGTTGGTAGAGGAGATTGTGGCCCGGGTCGCAGCCAAGATCGAAGCGGAATCGGCTCCGGTCGCGGCTCCAGTGGATTCCGGAAAGCCCAAGCTGCTCATCCTGACCCAGGAACACGGTACGCTGTGTCATCAGATGTTGGAAAGCCCGCGGCTTGCCGAATATTATCAGACCGAATGTGCCCTGCTTCAGGATTACCAGTGTGCGCTCGAGTCGTATGAGGCGGTCATTCTGTTCGGATTGGACCTGGAACTGATGGGTCGACTGAGCGGCGGCCTGTGTGAGACACCGGCTTCCCGATTGGCACAGAAGGCGCTGCTCCTGGGCAAGAAGGTGTTCGTGCCGCAGGAGACCGTAGAGCTTTTAAAGTATGCAGACAGTGCGCCGGCAGCCTACTACCAGCATCTGTATGGTCAGCTGACGCTCCTGCAGCAGGCCGGTATGACCATTTGCCCGCTTGGTAACCTGGAAGAGGCGATTCTGTCGGGCGAATGCGCACCGGCAGTCAAGCCGCCTGCACTGGTCGAGGTGATTCAGGTTCCGACTGCGGCACCGGCAGCCCCGGCGGCATCGGGTGACTGTGCACGGATTGACAAGCGCATCGTAACCGAGCGCGATGTCAACGCGGTGTACAAGCGCTGCATGACGACCGTATATGTATGCCAAAAGGCGATCATCACCGATCTGGCGCGTGAATATGCACAGGCGCGTGGTGTTGAGATCGTACGAGACTGACGAATAGGTGGAATTGACATGAAAGTTGCAAAGGTGATCGGCAATATCTGGTCGACCCGTAAAGATGAAAAACTCAGAAGCTATAAGCTGCTGGTCGTCCAACCCATCAATTTGCTGACAGGTGCAAAGGAAGCAGCGCCGATTATCGCAGCCGATACCATCGGCGCCGGCGTGGGCGAGACCGTCATTTATGTTGGCGGCAGCTCGGCGCGCAGTGCAGCGGGTGATATGAGCGTGCCGGTCGATGCAACTGTGGTCGGCATCGTCGACGACCAGGAGCTCCACCCGGAAGTATTGGAGTAAGGTGGTGAAGGATCAATGAATCTGCTGGATGCGATCCGGGAGGCAGGTATTGTCGGTGCCGGCGGCGCGGGATTTCCCACGCATGTCAAACTGAAGGCAAAAGCCGAATGGTTTATCGTAAACGCGGCCGAATGTGAGCCGCTGATCGAGACCGACAAATATCTCTGCCGTACATACGCCGACCGCATTGTCGCGGCGGCTGTGATCGTAGCCGGACATTTGCAGGCCGAACATACGGTGATTGCGCTCAAGAAGAAGTACCGTGCCGAGATCGATGCGCTGCGTGCAGCCATCGATAAGGCCGGTGCGGCGATTGAAATTTGCGAGATGGGTGTATTTTACCCGGCAGGCGACGAACAGACCATGGTGCAGTTCGTCACCGGTAAAACCGTACCCGAACGCGGATTGCCGCTCGATGTGGGTGCGGTGGTGGATAACGTTGGCACCCTGCTGGGCATCTACGATGCCATGACAGAGGGCAAGGGCGTTTCGTCCAAGTACCTGTCGGTTGTCGGTGAGGTGCGGGAGCCGATCATGATCCATACCCCGATCGGTACCCCAATCACCCAGTGTATCGAGGCGGCAAAGCCGCACTTGACCGATTATGCAGTCATTGTCGGTGGACCGATGATGGGTCGGGTATTGTCCGACCGGGAGGCCATCCGCAATGCAGTCGTGACCAAGACGACGGGCAACCTGATTGTACTGCCGCGCGATCATTATCTGATCACCCGTGCAGGTCGTCCCATGGAGCGCATTCGCGCACAGGCGCGGACGGCGTGCATTCAGTGCCGGATGTGTACCGATCTGTGCCCGCGTTATCAAATCGGACATCAGATTCGTCCGCACATGGTCATGCGCAACCTGTATCGCGAACAGACGATTTCGTCGAACGAAGAATTTCTCCGCGCCTTTGGCGATGCGGCAAACTGCTGCAGCTGCGGCGTGTGCGAGATGTTCGCCTGCCCGATGGGATTGTCGCCACGTAAGGTCAACGAGTACATGAAGGGTGCGCTGCGCGAGCGCGGTTTGCAGCCCGAGCGAAACATGAAGCCCGAGGCGCGTCCCGAGCTGGATATGCGCCGCATCCCGACCGAGCGATTGATCGCACGGCTGGGACTGAGTGCATACAGCGGTCTGCACGCGCATACCTGTATCGAACTGTCTCCGGACGAAGTATTCGTGCCGTTTGCACAGCACATCGGCAAGCCGGCGCAGCCGGTCTGCAAGGCAGGCGATACGGTAAACAAGGGCGATTTGATCGCACAGGCGGCGGAAGGAGCACTTTCTGCCAACATACACGCCGGTATTACAGGCGTAATCACTGAAGTAAGCGCTGCCGGAGCACGGATTTCCGGCAGGAAGGAGGGGTAAACGGTGGCAACTGCGATTGGTATGGTCGAGCTGACCAGCATTGCCCGCGGTATTGAGACCTGTGACTATATGGTCAAGGCGGCGCAGGTAGATCTGCTGCGTTCGAGCACTGTTTGCCCGGGCAAGTACATGATTATTGTCGGCGGCGAGACCGGCGACGTACGTGCGGCGATGGCGGAGGGAATCAAGCGCGGCGGTGAGCTCGTAGTAGACACGCTGATGCTTCCCAACGTGCACGAACAGCTGATCCCGGCGATCAGCATGACCAATCAGGTCGATGTGCGCGGCGCGGTCGGCGTACTGGAATTTTACTCGATTGCTTCGGCAATCATCGCGGCGGATGTAGCAGCCAAGGCAGCCAACATCACGCTCATTGAGGTGCGTACCGGATACGCAATAGGGGGAAAGGGCTTTGTAACCCTGACCGGCGATGTCGGAGCGGTACGTGCAGCAGTGGAAGCGGCGCGGAAGGATGCAGAATTGCTTGTTGAGACCACGGTCATCCCGCGGCCGGACAAGAAGCTGTTCGACGCGCTGCTGTAACAGATGTGCAGTCCCAGAAAAAAGAAGGAGGAACACACATGAGCGTATTCACCGATAGTTTGCAAGCCTGGATTTCCGGTCTTTCGATCAACTCTGTCATCATGATGATCATGATGATCTTTATGCTGGTCGGCGCAATCGATAAGATTCTCGGTAACAAGTTCGGTTACGGAGAAGAATTTGAAAACGGTTTTAATGCAATCGGTGCGCTGGCACTGTCCATGGCAGGCGTTGTTGCTGCAGCTCCTGTCCTGTCGACCGTGCTCGGCCCCATCCTCAAGCCTCTCTACACTGCAATCGGCGCGGATGCTTCCATGTTCGCAACCACGCTGCTCGCATGTGATATGGGCGGCTATCCGCTGGCTATGGAGCTGGCAGCAGATCCTGCAATCGGTAACTTTGCAGGTCTGATTCTGGGCACCATGATGGGCCCGACTATCGTATTCACCATCCCCGTTGCACTGGGTATCATCAAGAAGGAAGATCGCTCCTACCTGGGCGCAGGCGTTCTGGCTGGTATGATCACCATTCCGATCGGCTGTATCGTCGGCGGCCTGGCTATGAACATGACCGAGTACAAGATGGACATTGGTCGTATTCTGATTAACCTCGTACCCGTTATCGTTATCGCAGCGCTGATCGTTCTTGGTCTGTGGTTTGCACCCTCCAAGATGATCGCTGGCTTTAACGTATTCGGCGCAGGCGTTACCATCGTCATCACCGCGCTGACTGCAATCGCAGTCTTCCAGCAGATCACCGGTATTTACTTCCCGCTGTTCGACGTTATGTCCATCAAGGACGAAGTCACCGGTATTTCTCCGCTGGATTCCGGCCTTCTGGTTTGCGGACAGATCGGTATCGTACTGATCGGTGCGTTCCCGATGGTTAAGTGGATCACCCGTCATTTCGGCGGCGTCCTCAATAAGGTTGGCGCAGCACTGGGCATGAACGAGACTGGTTCTGCTGGTCTGGTTGCAACGCTGGCAAACAACATCGCAATGTTTAACATCATGGGCGAGATGAACCCGAAGGGCAAGATCCTGAACGTTGCATTTGCAGTTTCCGCTGCATTCGTATTCGGCGATCACCTGGGCTTCACCGCAGGTGTTGAGCAGCAGATGGTATTCCCGGTTATTCTGGGCAAGCTGGTTGCTGGTATCACCGCTCTGATTCTGGCGAACGTTCTGGCACCCAAGCTGCTGAGCAAGATCGAGAGCGCGGACAAGTAAGAAAGGATTTGGACGTACTATGAATATCAGTGAATCCTTAATCCGCGACATTGTCGAGCGCGTGCTGCGCGAGGCAGTCGAATCGGAAAAGGCTCCGTTTGAAAAGCATGTCGACCCGAGCGGCATCATCGGCATCAAGACGTCTACGGTCAAGTGCGAACCGTTCGAGCAGGATGGCGTTGCACTGAAGGATCTGGTGACGCTCGAAGAGGCACCGCGTATGGGCGCAGGCGTGATGGAACTTGACCACACGAGCTTTGAGTGGACTCTGACTTATGATGAGTACGATATGGTCATCGAAGGCGAGCTGGAGATTGAGATTGACGGACGTATTGTCCGCGGCGGCCCTGGCGATATCATTTATATCCCCAAGGGAAGCCACATCCACTTCCAGACCCCGACCTTTACCCGCTATGCGTACTTTGTCTATCCTGCAAACTGGCAGGAGCTGATCTGAGTTCCAAGGGACTTGTAAGTAAGATGGACCTCCTTGTACTTTTTGTACAAGGAGGTCTTTTTTTGCCGTAAAAACGAGCAAATCAGACAGGAAAAGATACAGATAAACGAGAGAGTAAAAAATACACAGTAAAAGTTGGGCAGAATACCCGGAGATATTTTACTAAAATATATTGCCTTTTTAGTAAAGGATTTATATAATAAAAATAACAGTGGTTGCATTCATTGGAAGAACATGTGTTGAAGAGGAGACGAGAATTATGAAAAGCCCAATCGCCCTGCAGCAGGATCTGCAAAACGGAGCAATCAATGCACGGCTTCAGTCTCTGTGCGGTCTGGACGGCATCGAACTGGAGGAAAAGCGTCAGCGACTGCTGCATTTAATCCAAGCATACAGTGAAAAATTCGGAACAGACGGGGAAGTATCCCTGTTTTCCAGCCCCGGACGCACCGAGATGGGCGGCAATCATACCGACCACCAGCACGGCTGCGTACTGGCAGGCCCGGTTAATCTGGATATGATGGCATGTGCCGGTGCAAACGGTACGATGACCGCCGTCATCCATTCGGCAGGCTATCCGGCAATCGAGGTTGACCTGTCGGTTCTGACCCCGCAGGAGGATGAGCTCGGCTCGTCTGCTGCACTGGTACGCGGTATTGCAAGCCGTCTGCACGATATGGGTTACCAGATCGGCGGCTTCAATGCCTGTGTAGACTCCACCGTTCTTGGTGGTTCCGGTCTGTCCTCGTCCGCGGCTTACGAGGTGCTGATTGGCATTATTATGAACCATCTGTTCTGCGAGGATGCCATCGACGCGGTTGCCATCGCACAGATTGGCCAGTACGCGGAAAATAAGTTCTTTGGCAAGCCCTGTGGCCTGATGGATCAGCTGGCTTGTGCAGTCGGCGGCATCATCTCGATCGACTTCAACGATCCCGCCGTTCCGATCGTCAATAAGATCAACTATGACCTGCGCTCGTCCGGTCATGTCCTGTGCATCATCGATTCGGGTGCAGACCATGCCGACCTGACCGATGAGTATGCAGCAGTTTCGTCCGAAATGAAGGCCGTTGCGGCATATTTCGGCAAGCAGGTATTGCGTGAGGTCGATGAAAAGGAGTTCTGGAGCAATCTGGCAGAGGTGCGTAAGCAGGCTGGCGACCGTGCAGTGCTGCGTGCAATGCACTTCTTCTCGGATAACCAGCTGGCACTCAAGGAAGCGCGTGCGCTCGAGCAGGATGACTTCCAGTACTTCCTGTCGCTGGTCGATCAGTCCGGCCGTTCGTCCGCAATGCTGCTGCAGAACCTGTTCTGCACTGCACGTCCGCAGGAGCAGGCCGTACCGCTCACCATCGCACTGGCACAGCATCTGCTGGGCGGCGAGGGCGCTGTCCGCGTACACGGCGGCGGTTTTGCAGGCACCATTCAGGCTTACGTACCGGTTTCTATGAAGGATGCATTCCGCGCTGGTATGGAAGCTGTTCTGGGCGAGGGCTGCTGCCACTTCCTGAGCATTCGCCTGGAAGGCGGCGTCGTCATCGCGTAACATATCGGGTTTTGTTGGTTTGATCGTTTTTTAGGGGAGGTTTTCTATCATGTCTATTTTGGTTTTAGGCGGTGCTGGTTACATCGGTTCGCATACCGCACGCGCATTGGTTGATGCAGGTCATGACGTTGTCGTTGCCGACAATCTGGAAACTGGTTTCCGCGCAGCAGTTCCTGCAAAGGCACGTTTCTATGAGGGTGATATCCGCGACCGCGCTTTTGTCGATCATGTATTTGACAGCGAGAAGATCGACGGTGTTATCCACTTCGCAGCAAACTCGCAGGTTGGCGAGAGCATGCGCGACCCGCTCAAGTACTATGACAACAACCTGAGCGGTACCAAGACCCTGCTCGAGAGCATGGTTGCACACAATGTACTCAAGATCGTATTCTCGTCCACCGCGGCGACCTACGGTGAGCCCGAGCGCGTGCCGATTCTGGAGACCGACCGCACCGAGCCGACCAACTGCTACGGTGAGACCAAGCTGTCGATGGAAAAGATGATGAAGTGGGTGTCTGTCGCACATGGCCTGCGCTTTGTCGCACTGCGTTACTTTAACGCCTGCGGCGCACATCCGGACGGCACGATCGGTGAGGCACACAACCCGGAAACCCATCTGATTCCGCTCATCCTGCAGGTTCCGAACGGTCAGCGTGAGGCAATCTCGATCTTCGGCAATGACTATCCGACGCCCGACGGCACTTGCATCCGTGACTATATCCATGTCTGCGACCTGGCACAGGCGCACATCCTGGCACTGGAATACCTGATGAACGGCGGCGAAAATAATGTATTCAACCTTGGCAACGGCGTTGGCTTCTCGGTCAAGGAAGTCATCGACGAGGCACGCCGCGTGACCGGTCACCCGATTCCGGCCAAGGAAGAGGCACGCCGCGCAGGCGATCCGGCACAGCTGATCGCATCGAGCGAAAAGGCCAAGACTGTACTGGGCTGGAAGCCGGAGTACGATGATCTCAACACCATCATCAAGACCGCTTGGGATTGGCACAGCAAGCATCCGCACGGATATGCGGACTGAGAGGGAGGCACACGGATATGATTGATACCGCAGTGGCCAAGCTGGTGCGATATGCCGAGAATACTGGCCTGATCGCACCCGAAGACCATATTTGGGCAGTCAATACGCTGCTCGAAGCACTGAAGCTGGACAGCTATGAGGAGCCGGTGCTGGACGATGCACCGATCGACCTGCCCGCAGTTCTGGACGAGCTGATGGACGACGCACATGCACGCGGCGTGATGGAAAATGATTCCATTGTCTACCGTGATCTGTTTGATACCAGCCTGATGGGCCGCCTGACTCCGCCGCCGCGCGAGGTCATCGCAAAGTTCCGTGCACTGTACGCACAGAACCCGGTCGAGGCGACCAACTGGTACTATAAGTTCAGCCAAGATACCAACTACATCCGCCGCGACCGTATCGCGCGTGATATGCAGTGGAAGGCTGATACCGCATACGGCGAGCTGGACATCACCATTAACCTGTCAAAGCCCGAGAAGGACCCCAAGGCAATTGCAGCGGCACGCGACCTGCCGGCAGCAAGCTATCCCAAGTGCCAGCTGTGCCCGGAGAATGCCGGTTACGCAGGTCGTGTCAACCATCCGGCACGCCAGAACCACCGCATTATCCCGATCACCATTGATCAGACCCCGTGGTACATGCAGTATTCTCCGTACGTTTACTATAACGAGCACTGCATTGTGTTTAACTCGGTTCATACGCCCATGAAGATCGACCGTGCATGCTTCCGCAAGCTGCTCGACTTCATCGGACAGTTCCCGCACTATTTCGTCGGCTCCAATGCCGATCTGCCCATCGTCGGCGGCTCCATTCTGGCGCACGACCACTTCCAGGGTGGACGGTACGAGTTCGCGATGGCAAAGGCACCGGTCGAGACCGAGCTGCACTTTACCGGCTTTGACGACATTCGCGCAGGCATCGTGCGCTGGCCAATGTCGGTCATTCGTCTGACCGCCGCCGATCCCGACCGTTTGGTCGAGCTGGCAGACCGCATTCTGAACGCTTGGCGCGGTTATACCGATGCAGAGGCGACCATTTTTGCCGAGACTGACGGTGTACCGCACAATACGATCACCCCGATTGCACGCCGCCGTGGCAGCGATTACGAGATCGATCTGGTTCTGCGCAACAACCTGACCACCGAGGAGCATCCGCTCGGTCTGTATCATCCGCACGCCGAGCTGCACCACATTAAGAAAGAAAATATCGGCCTGATTGAGGTCATGGGTCTTGCTGTCCTGCCCGCACGCCTGAAAAATGAGCTGGCTGTACTGGGTGAAAAGATGGTCAAGGGTGAAGACCTGCGCGCCGACCCGCTGACTGCATCCCATGCAGAGTGGGCAGAGCGCATTATGCAGGAAAATGAGATCACCGCGGACAATGTCACCGACATTCTGCAAAGAGAGGTTGGCCTGGTCTTTGCACAGGTATTGGAGCACGCGGGCGTATATAAGCGAACCGAGGAGGGCAAAAAGGCATTCCTGCGGTTTGCGGAAAGCGTGAACGCATGAAAATTACATGTACACCGTTTGGTGTTACCGTAGCCGGTCAGATGATTGACCGCTACACGCTGACCGATGGCGCGTGTTCGGCATCCATTCTGACGCTGGGCGGTATCCTGCAGTCGCTGATCGTTCCCGATCGCAACGGCAAGCCGACCGATATCGTGCTGGGCTTTGATTCGGTCGCAGCATACGAAGCGCAGGATTGCTACATCGGCGCGCTGCTCGGACGCTGTGCCAATCGCCTTGCGGATGGTCGAATCAAGATCAATGACAAGTCGTATGAGTTGGCCTGCAACGATAATGGCGTGAATCATCTGCATGGCGGCATGATCGGCTTTGACCGCCGCGTCTGGCAGGCTGCTGTATTGCCAGACGGCTTGCAGCTGCGCTACCTGAGTCCAGATGGGGAAGAAGGCTATCCGGGAATCATGCGGGTGACTGCGATCTATCGTTTGGAAGCGGGTAAGCTGACGCTGGAATTCTTCGCAGAGAGCGATCAGGATACCGTCTGCAACTTGTCCAGTCACAGTTACTTCAACCTGAGCGGACATGCGTCCGGTTCGGTCGGAGATCAGACCGTTCAGGTCTGTGCCGAACGCTATACACCGCTGGGCAAGACCAACGCACCGATCGGTGAGGTAGCTCTGGTGGAGAATACACCGTTCGACCTGCGCACGGCCAAGCGTCTGGATGCAGGCTGGGACAGCGATTTTGAACAGATCGTACTGGCGGGTGGTTACGATCACAACTACATTCCAGATGGCGCTGGCATGCGTACCTTCGCGCAAGCGCACTCGCCTAAGACCGGTATTACGCTGACCGTCGCATCCGACATGCCGGGTGTGCAGCTGTATACCGGAAACTTCCTGAATGACCATCTGCCGATCGGCAAGGACGGAGCGGCTTACGATCGCCGACATGCATTTTGCTTGGAAACTCAGTTCTGGCCCAATGCGTTTGCCTGCCCGATCTTCCCGCAGCCTGTCTTGCGAGTCGGTCAGACCTATCATCACACCACAACTTATCAGTATTCTATCGACCGTTGAGGTAAATCAGAATCCCTGCTCTTCTTTTTCCTTCACATGAGGTACAGCACAGAGTGTAAAAGCTCTGTGCTGTACCTTTTTTATGTAAAAATTGGGCAGTTGTACGGGATGCACAGGCGCGCTGTGAGTGCTTGGAATATGGAAGGGTGATCCCGCATGTCTGACACGCTGGAATGGCTCTGAGGGTATCTCTGAGCGGCAGAGAGAGCAGGGGGTGGCTGCGTTATCTGCATGATAAAACGGCCTGAGAATAGGCAGGAGAGGGCTTTGTATCATAGGGAGAGGAAACTTCATCTTACGTGAAAGGTGCAGCACAGAACGGCTCACAGGCCGGCTGTGACAGGGCGGATCATGAGAGGAAGACTGCCTGCAAACAGGACATTGAACATGCCCGGAAGTCAGGTAAATTAAAAAAGTCTGCCGCGTGCATGCAGCAGACGCAAGAGGACATAAAAAAGTACCGGCAGCTGTTTTCCAGCTGCCGGTAATCTATTGGGGAGTGCAAAATCACTTTTTGCCGAGGTACTTGCGCAGGTCGAGAGCGACTGCGAGGATGATAACGAAGCCCTGTACGATGTAGGTGATTGCCGGATCGACACCCATGAACTGCAGGCAGATCTTCAGGGTCTCAAATACCAGAACACCGATCAGAACACCGGAAACACGGCCGACACCACCGTTGGTGGAAACGCCGCCGATCGTACAAGCTGCGATTGCTTCCAGCTCGTAGCCGAAGCCGGTTGCGGTCGAAGCGCCGCCTGCCTTTGCGCCCAGCAGGAAGCCGCCGAGGCCGTACAGAACAGCTGCGAGGATGTAAATGCGGATCAGAGCGGCAGAAACGTTAACGCCTGCAACTTCTGCTGCATTCTCGTTACCGCCGATTGCGTACATGTACTTACCATGACGGGTCTTGTTGAACAGAACCCACATGTAAATGCCGACGAGCAGAGCAATGATGGGCAGGTAGGGGATGGGACCCAGGCTGCCGAAAGCGATCTGAGAGTAGCTCTGCTTGAAGCCGCCGAGAGGCTGGTTGTTGGTGATAACCGAGCACAGGCCGTAAACGATGGTCTGCATACCCAGGGTAGCGATGAACGGGGGAACCTTCAGGAATGCGATAACGCAGCCGTTGATTGCGCCGAAGAAAGCAACGATCAGCAGAACGATGATCAGAGCAACCCATACCGGCAGGTCAGGCAGCCAGGGCAGCATGCGAGCGGTGTAGGTAACATCCTGAAGCAGCATAGCGGACAGGCAGGCGGACAGACCAACCATACGGCCGGCCGATAGGTCGGTACCCTTGGTAATCAAGCATCCGGAGACGCCGCAGGCGATGATGAATCGGGGAGCGACGTTGATGAGCAGGTTTCTGCCGTTGCTGCCCGTGAAGAAGTTCTGTGTGGTCAGACCAACGAAGAGTGCGAGCAGAGCGATCAGAATAATAATCGCGTTATTTGAGGCAAATTGCTTGACGCTTTTGGCGTTGATTTTGCCTTTCTGTGCAGAGAGATTAGCCATATTTCTTTTTCCTCCTACTTACTCAAAACGGGTTGCCAGTTCCATGATGTTCTCCTGATTGGCTTCCTTGCCATCGAGAACACCGGTGCAGCGACCGTCACACATAACCATAATGCGGTCGGACATGCCCATCAGCTCACTCATCTCGGACGAGATCAGGATGATGCTCTTGCCCTGTTTCGCCAGATCGGCGATAATGCAGTAGATTTCGTATTTTGCACCGACGTCGATACCGCGGGTGGGTTCGTCCAGAATGAAGATATCCGGATCATTTGCCAGCCAGCGGCTGATCAGAACCTTCTGCTGGTTACCGCCGGACAGCGTCTGAATCAGTGTCTTGGAAGAAGGAGTTTTGATGGACAGCTTAGCAACGTTATCCTGTACCAGCTTTTCGATCTTTTTGTCGTCCAGCAGGCAGCCGCCGATCAAGTATTTGTTGAGCGAAGCGATGGATACGTTATCCGCGATGGACAGCACGCCCATGATACCGGTCGCGCGTCGATCCTCGGTCAGCAGTGCGATACCGCTCTTGATTGCATCGGCAGGCCGATTGATCTTGAGCTCTTTCCCTTTATACTTGACCGTGCCCTTGCTGTGGCAGCGCAGACCGAACAGGCCTTCCATCAGCTCGGTACGCTGTGCACCGACCAGACCGGCAACGCCCAGAATCTCGCCCTTGCGGACGTTGAAGGAGACGTTGCGGAAGCTCTTGGGATTGATGGAAGTGAAGTCATTGACTTCGAATACGACCTCGCCGGGGTGGTTTTCGCGGTGGGGATACAGATTGCTGAGTTCTCGACCAACCATCTTAGTGATAATCATATCGGTGGTCAGTTCCTTTGCTGCCCAAGTACCGATGTACTGACCGTCACGCATGATGGTGACTTCGTCCGAGATGCGCAGGATCTCGTCCATCTTATGGCTGATGTAGACGATGGAGACACCGCGGTCACGCAGCTCGTCTACGATGGTGAACAGCGCTTCAACCTCGGCTGCCGTCAGCGAGGAAGTAGGCTCGTCCAGGATGAGCACCTTGCAGTCTGCCGAGACTGCCTTTGCGATCTCAACCAGCTGCATCTGAGAAACACTCAGCGTACCCAGCTTGGTCTTGGGATCGTAGGGAAGATGGACTTCCTTCAGTACAGCGGCTGCGTCCTCGTACATCTTCTGATGATCGATGAACGAAAACGGACCGAACTTCTTGAGCGGGAAGCGACCGGTGTAGATGTTCTCACCGACGCTGCGTTCGGGAATGGGCTGAAGCTCCTGGTGCACCATGGCGATGCCGCGATGCAGTGCATCGAGCGGGCCCTTGATCTGCACCTTTTCCCCCTCATAATAAACTTCGCCCTCGTCCATGTGATAAATGCCGAACATGCATTTCATCAGTGTGGATTTTCCGGCACCGTTCTCGCCCATCAGCGCATGAACCGTACCAGGCCGCAGCTTCAGCTGAGCGTGATCGAGTGCTTTGACGCCGGGGAACATTTTTACCACGCCCCGCATTTCCAAACGATATTCCGACACTTGGCCGACCCCTTTCTATGTAAGATCCTCAAAACATTCCTGTTTTAAAAAATACAGCTTTATTGGCTTATTTTCGGTAAAGCTGCATTTGTTAGAACAGCAAGGGATAAAGAAAACGAGGTACGTGCGCTAAGCACACGCACCTCGTTCGGATTGCTATGAAGAGAAGAAAGTTCAGAACATTACTTGATGTATTCCTGAGCGTTCTCGGGGGTTACCTTGACGTAGTCAACGTAGATGGACTGCTCGCCAGCTGCAAAGGTCTTGCCGCCGAGGAGGTCTTCCATGGAAGCGACAGCCTGGGTAGCCTGGCCGTTTGCATCGTTCAGAACGGTACCGGTCATGTTGCCAGCAACAACTTCGTTCAGAGCAGCGTCCAGCGCGTCAACGCCTACCAGGTAGATGTCTTCGTTTACAGTGCGGCCTGCTGCCTGGATTGCCTGCAGAGCACCGATTGCCATGTCGTCATTGTTGCAGAATACGACTTCGATCTGATCGCCGAACTTAGCAAGGTCGTTCTGAGCAATTTCCTGGCCCTTGTTGCGGTCCCAGTCGCCGCGCTGCAGGTCGAGCTGCTCAACGGTCATGCCAGCGTCGGTCAGAGCCTTAACGGAGTACTCGGTACGCAGCTTGGCATCGATGTTCTCGGGGTCGCCCTGAATCATGATGTAGGAGATCTTGCCGTCGCCGTTGATGTCGCCCTTGTTCTCGGTCTCGAGAATCAGCTCGCCCTGGAAGGTACCGGACTGAGCAGCGTCACAGCCGACGTAAACCAGCTTCTCGTAAGCTGCCATCTGGTCAGCGGTGGGCTCACGGTTGATGATGACGGTCGGGATGTCAGCCTGTTTAACAGAAGCGATGATGCTGTCAGCAGCGGAAGTCATAACCGGGTTGATGATCAGTGCGTCAACGCCCTGGGTGATGAAGGTGTTGATCTGCTCGGCCTGCTTAGCCTGGTCGTTGTTGCCGTCTACTACGGTAACCTCATAACCCTTTTCCTCCAGCTGAGCCTGCAGGGCGTTACGGTAGGTGGTCATGAATGCGTCGTCGAACTTGTAGATGCAAACGCCAACCTTGAGCTTCTCGCCCGTGGACTCAGCGGTCTGAGTGTCACCCGAGGTGGAGGTGTCAGCGGCCTGGTTTCCACCACAAGCTGCGAGGGAAAGACACATTGCTGCGGACAGCATCAGCGCAAAAAATCGTTTCATGATAAATTCGCTCCTTTTCACTTTTACTCTTCTTTCTTTTCTCCGAGCAGTCCGTCTCTTTACTCAGGCGGTCTGTTCTTTGTGTTTCCATTGTAGCACTAGGAAAGACGGGATGGCAAGCGTAGAATATGTTTTTACTAAATTTTTAGTTCCTCTCACAATTTCCTATCTATGCCTTTGGGAAAATTGCACAACGCATTTGCTGAATCCTACAATTTATAGCGAATGAATTTGACGTTACAGCAAAAAGATGGATAAATTCCTGTGTTTTCGAGCAAATTTTTACTTGATTTTCGGGTGTAGTTCAGATTAAAATGGGTAATAGAATTTACTTGGTAAAATTCGATAACAGTGTAATTGATCAAAAAGGCGGTGCTGACGATGGCGACTCTCAAAGAGCTTGCAGCCTATACAAATCTTTCTATTGCGACCATATCGCGTATCCTCAATAATGACCCCACCATGGTAGCCAGCGAAGATACGCGCCGCCGTGTCTTGGAAGCCGCCGGCGCGTTGGGATATAAAAAGCACAATAAGGGCAAGGTAAGTGCGGTGCTGCGTTTTGGCGTGGCCGAGATGCTCACACCGGCAGAGCAGCTGGAAGACCCGTTTTATCTGTATTTGAAAAATTTCGTGGCACAGGAGTGCATGGAGCAGAAGATCGACTTCATCCCGCTTCTGCGGGACGGAGAGAGTTTTACCTGTCCCTATCCGCTGCCGCTCAACGGCATCATTGCCATCGGAATTTTTACCAGAACACAGATCGAAGCGCTGCACCAGCTGAGTGATACCCTGATTTTCGTGGATTCCTCGCCGGACGAAGCGCGCAGCGATTCGGTGGTAATTAACTACCGTTTGGGCATTGAGCACGCACTCGATCACCTGTTTTCGCTGGGACATCGCCAGATTGGCTTTGTCGGCCCGGCGGATAAACTGGATGACTGGAAACAGCCCGCGCCCGAGGTGCGCCGTCAGCTGTTCATTCACTTTATGAGTGCGCACAATGACTATGACAGCAGTTTCCTCATCGATGTGCCCACCAATGCAGCACTCACAGAGCGTGCGGTAACTGAGCACTTGCGACAGGGCAAACCGCTGCCGACTGCTTTCCTGACGGCGAACGAAGAAAATGCAATCGGTACCGTACGTGCGCTCAAGGCAGCAGGCCTGTCCATTCCGCAGGATGTATCGATCATTTCCTTTAATGATACGCCGCTGTCCGAGCTCATGGAACCGCCGCTGACCTCCATTTCCACCCGTGTACAGGAGATGAGCAGCATTGCGGTACATCTGCTAACCGAACGGTCGAGCAGCACGGGATATTTGAGAGATATTCCGGTAAAATTGATCGTTCCGCCGACGCTGGTTGTCCGTGCGAGCACGGCTGCACCTCCGGTTGGCTCGGCCTCCGACGATATGATCGAGATGCAGGATGACAGATGATAAAAGCTTGTTTATTTTAAAAAGTATAGATCAAAATTCTAATAATGTGGTTTTGCAATCCCCGTGCTGTGAGAAAAGCAGCATGGGGATTTTTTGTCACATGTCATAATCATACATGAAACGGAAAGAAAATCCTGTCGGAAACAAGTACGGTACGCAAAATTTTACATGAAATTTTACTGAAATTATGATTTCGATTTCACAAGGGCATTTGGGGCAATCGCGAGCGGATATCGTGCCTATGAAAGGTTAGTGTTTCGTGACAAAAACAGCAAATTTTTACGCATATTAGCCATATAAAAGGTGAGAATGTGATAAAAATGCAATTGACAAGATCTGGAAGCGGTGTTATACTCCTGATTAAGATAAAAGAGTTAGATAAAACTAACTACATGGGTGGGTTGCCGAGTGAAATAACGGGAACCTATCTATGCTGGTTAGTTTAAACTAACTGAAGATTTGAAGGAGGAAGATTTTTGAAGCAGAAGAATTTGATTGCGGCAGTCTTTGCCGCAGCGCTGGTGCTGCAAACACAGACAGCAGCGGCAGAATTCTCGGATTTTCCGACCGATTGGTCGGCAGCAGCCCTGACACGCGCGGTAAACGACGGCTTGCTGTCGGGTGCGAATGGCAAGATCAATCCGAGCGGAAAATTGACCCGTGCAGAGATGGCTGCCATCATGAACCGTGCCTTTGGCGCGACCGAGCAGGCAAAGTTAGACGGGTATCAGGATGTCAGCCCGCAGGCGTGGTATTATACCGAACTAGCCAAAGCGGTGCAGATGGGAACCTTCCAGGGAGGAGACGGCAAATTGCTTCCCGACCGTGAAATTACACGCGAGCAGGCATTTACGGTGCTTGCCCGCGCCTTTGCGCTGGAAGACGGTAAAAGTGCGGCGTTGAACGGATTTACCGACGGAGATCAGGTTTCGGACTGGACAAAGGGCGCAGTCGCGGCACTGGTGGAAGGCGGATACGTGGGTGGTGCACAGGGCAAATTGAATCCCCAGAGTGGCATCACCCGTGCGGAATTTGCACAGGTCATGTGCAACCTGGTCGGTATGTATATTGGTGCACCGCAGACGGTCACGCAGGCTGCACAGGGTAATCTTGTCGTGCGTGCGTCGGGTGCAACCTTGCAGGGCATGACGGTGAACGGTGATTTGGTGCTGGCTGACGGCATTGGTACCGGAGACGCAACATTGGAAAAAATGACCGTGGACGGTCGTCTGATCGTGCGCGGTGGTGGTGCGAATTCGATTCATTTGATTGACACCGAGATCAAGGGCGGCGTTGTGCTGAAAAATCCCAACACGGCAACCCGCTTGGAGATCAAGGGCAATGCCCTCGATCAGGCGGAAGCGACCAGCGATTTGATTGTTGACGGTGATATTGCCGAAATTCGTTTGACCAGTCCGATCAAGGTGACCATCCGAAGCGGTAAGGTTGGAATGATGACGGTTGATGAGCAGGCAAAAGGTAGTCAGATTATGGTCGAAAACGGTGCACAAGTGGAATCGATTGCAGTCAACGGCGCGCAGGTTGAGATCACAGGCAAGGGTACGTCAAGACCGTACAGGCTGACGCGGATGACGTGACGGTGACGATTCCGAATACCGAGGTCATCGCGGCCAGCGGCACCAGCGGTGTCAAGGCAGGCGGTCAGGCGGTCAAGGCTGGACAGAAGGCGAAGATCAATGCGGACGGTACGGGTGCCACGGTAACCGAGATCAAGCTCAAGGACGGCGAGACACCCAAGAGTGATAAGCCGAGCACGGGCACGGTACATCGCTCGAGAAGAAGTGATTCTTCGGAGCGTTCGTCTGACAGTTCGTCCGGCAGCACAACCAGTAGTACGCCCGATCAGTCCAAGCCGACCGAAACCCCGTCCGATAAACCCGAAACCGACCTCAAACTTGCGGCAAATCTGATCGACCTCAAGTATGCACAGTACGTGGTGATTACCTTTGCTGAGAATACCAAGGTGACCCAATATACGGTGGAAATTGGCGGACAGGCGATTGCCGAGCGCGATCTGCGATACGTTGACCACAGCGGACGAATTGTACAATGGGAGCCGATGAACAGCTGGAAACTCAACGATGCACACACGGTGACCGTCACCCGCAAGGCGGACGGTAGCCGTCAGACCGTGTCGGTTGAGCCGCTCGGAAAGAAGAAGTAAGGAGGGGGCAGACCATGAATTGCAAGAAATTCGGTCGTGCAGCGGCATCCATGGCGCTGGTTATGTCGGTCGTCAGTACGTCGGCCATGGCAGCACCGGCCGACCTGATGGGCCATGATTCGCTGTACGTCTGGGCCTATCATCTGACCAATTACGACAAAAACGGAAACATCCGCGTGACACCGGAGAAAACCACGTTTGCCCTGCCGGGTGACCGACAGGATAGCGGTATTCCGGCATATTATGCACCTGATGCCGTGATTTCGGAGACCGGCGGCGGTGGATACGGGGTCAGCGGACAGGTCGAGATTCAGCTCAGTTACGAGAGTGAGCGCGACCGCGCATGGGTGGATGCCATCCGCACCGATGACAGCAGCAGCGTGCAGCTGGTGTCGTTCGATGAAAGCAAGCGCACGATCAATGCCGCGCTGGGCTGTTCTTTTGAGATCGGTGTCAAATCGGGCGATGGCAAGCATACGGTTGCCAAGCTGACCATCCCGCTCGGACAGAGTAATTTTATTCCAATGGACGGTATTATGTGCGCGTGCGCGCCGAGGGTAAGGAAACTGCACTCATTCCCATTCATGTCGTAAACGACAAGGCGCCAACCATCACCCCGCAGCTTGACCCGGTCTGGACGACCGAGCCCAAGGCGTTTTTTGATGTGTCCGATATGACCTATGGCGTGCTCATGCCGGCTTATGCTGCCGAGCTGACCTACCCGGACGGCACGACCAAGCCGCTGACCATCATGAAAGACTGGTATCTGATCGGCAATCTGTTTGTACTATATAATGATAATGAGAAGGAAGCACTGTTTACACAGCTCGGCACTTATACCCTGACCGTGCATTCGACCGGTTTTAAGGATACGCCTTTGGCCTTGAGCGATTTCATGACCTCAAAGAGCACTTCGGTCTCGCTCTGGGTGAGTGCTGCGGTCGGTTCGTCCATGATGAGCACCTTGGTATCGACCATCAGTGCCTTGCAGATTTCGACCATCTGCTGCTGACCGATACTCAGCTCGGACATAACCGCGCCGACCGGGATATGTACGCCCATCTTGTCCATGATTTCCTGCGCCTTTTTGCGCATAGCCTTGCGGTCGCAGACACCGAACTTGTTGGCAATTTCCTTGCCCATGAACAGGTTTTCCTCAACCGTCAGATCAAACAGGACGTTGAGTTCCTGATAGATGAACACGATGCCGGCTTTTTCGGCTTCCTGTGGGTTCTTGTAGCGAACCTCCTTGCCGTCGACCAGAATAGTGCCGCTGTCATACTGGTAAACACCGGTCAGAATCTTCATCAGGGTGGATTTACCTGCATCGTTTTCGCCCATCAGGGCGTGAACTTCGCCATCTTTGAGGAAGAAACCGGCGTTTTTGAGTACCTGATTGGAGGTGAATGCCTTGTTGATCCCCTTCATTTCGATATGCATGGTATCCCTCTCTTTCAATCGGCAAAAATGCAGCCCGACTGTAAAATGATGTTGGCGTAGGGTGTGGTTTCACCGGTGCGGATGACAGCCTTGCAGTCCGCGGTCTTTGCCTTGAACGCGGTGTGGGGCACAAACTCAACGTCAACCTTCTGTCTCTCAAAAAAGTGCCTGGATGTTTGCGAGCATATCGGGGTTTTGGTCGGTGATCTCCTCGGCGAGGATGATCTTTTCCGCCTTCATGTTCTGTAAGACAAGCTCGAGCACGCGGATGAAGGGCGGTTCTCCGAATGCGAGTGCGAGGTCGATGCGCTCAGTGCTGTCGGGAATGGGCAGGCCGCAGTCGCCGATCGCGATTTGGTCGGTGTGACCCATGTACGACAGAACACGGGAAACATCGCTATTGAGAATGCCGTTTCTTTTCATGTTTGTGATCTCTCCTTTTCCCTGTGAGATTTTAATACGCCGTAAAAGTTTCTTTGAAACCCGTTTCAAGTGACTTCATCATTCGATTGACCCGATAAAAAGTCAACAGGTCGATTTACATTTCTACGTTTCCGCCAGATTGGCAAGGCGGTTATTGGCAATTTTAGACAAGGAGATTTCGGGCAAAAAAGGTTAACAAATTAACAAAAAACCAAGCGATACTGTCAATAAACCAGATGTTTTGCGCAGGAGAGTCGGGAGGGAGCATGAGCCGGGCAGAGTCTTCGCGGAGAACGGTCTTTTGCGTGAAAATGTATAGAAAGTTGTCCTTGTTGTGCCTGTATTCCGATGCTATAATGCTAGTGTAAGAGTTATTTCATGGCGAGGTGTGATATGGCCAGCATTCGTGACGTGGCTAAGCCTGCGGGCGTATCGCCTGCAACCGTGTCCCGTGTGATGAACGGAACGGCAAACGTGACAGAGGAAAAAAGAGAAAAGGTATTGCGGGCGATCAGTGAGACCGATTTTGTGCCCAATGAGGTGGCGCGCACGCTGTTTAAAAAGTCCAGTAAGACCATCGGATTCATTATCCCCAGTATCCAGAACCCGTATTTTACCTAGATGGCCGACGTGATCGACCGGGCGGCGAAAGAGCTGGGATTTCGCATCCTGTTGTGCAATGTTGAGCACGACCTCGACCGGGAGCGCTCGGCGATTCAGATGTTGATTTCGGCCAATGCGGACGGCATCATCATCGCGTCCAACAACAGCGAATTGCAGCACGAGCTGTCACAGTGTGAGATTCCGGTCGTGATTCTGGACTCCCTGTTTCGGACGAAGGATGTCAACGCTTATATCTATTGCAATTATTATCAGGGCGGCATGATGGCTGCCGAGCACCTGCACAAATGCGGCTGCCGCAAGATTGTGTGCATCAAGGGACCGCAGCAGCCGTTCACCGCGCAGGCGCGTTATCAGGGATATGTCGATTTTTGCGAAGACAACGGCATCGAGCAGCATTCCATCGAATGTGACTACGATTTTCACGCCGGAATGGCGGTCACCGAGGAGCTGCTGAGCTCCTATCCCGATGTAGACGGCATCATTGCCTGCAATGATATTGTTGCGATCTCGATTTACAAGATTTTGCACAAGCGCAATATTTCGGTACCCGAGCAGATTCAGCTTATCGGCTTTGATGACGTGCATCTGTCTTCGCTGATCTCGCCCGAACTGACCACCATTCATCAGCCGATCGAGGAGATGGGGCGCAAGGCCATCTCGATCATCTGCGACCCGGAAGGGCTGGAAAAACGGGGCAAACAGTTTGTGTTCCCGGTTCACCTCATCGAGCGCGAGACCACCTGTATGAAAAAACCTTTGTGACATGAAAACAGGACAGCATGCTGTCCTGTTTTTTATATCCGCCTGTGACTTTACAGGAGACAGGGCGATTTGCTATGATAGGGATAGAAACAAATCGCGGAGCGCAATTTTTCTGCACTCTGCTGAAAATTTTCCTGGAAAGAAGGGATTTTTATGCGTCTTTTGCATCTGGCCGACCTGCACCTGGGCAAGCGGGTGAATGGATTTTCCATGCTGGACGATCAAAAATATATCCTGTCACAGATTTTGACCATCATCGATACCTATACGCCGCAGGCGGTTGTGATCGCCGGGGATGTGTACGACCGTACCATCCCGCCTGAAGAGGCGGTCAGCCTGTTCGACCACTTCTTAGTGCAGCTGTCCAAGCGCAAGCTGGATGTCTTTCTCATCAGCGGCAACCACGATTCCGCCGAGCGCGTCGCTTTTGGCAATCAGCTGATGGAGGCGAGCGGCATTCACGTCTCGCCGGTCTATCAGGGTGAGGTACAGCCCATCATACTGAATGACAAGGCGGGAGAGGTCGCGTTTTACCTGATTCCCTTCCTCAAACCGGTGCATGTGCGTCCCTTTTTCCCGGATGCTAAGATTGAGGACTACACCGATGCCATGCGCACGGTGGTAGACAGTCTGAAACTGGACACAAACCGCAGAAACGTGGCGGTCGTTCACCAGTTTGTCACCGGTGCGGCGCTGAGCGGCTCGGAAGAGCTGGCAATCGGTGGACTGGACGCGGTAGATGCGAGCGTGTTTTCTCCCTTTGACTATGTCGCCCTCGGCCATCTGCACGGTGCACAGCGTGCGGGCGGCGATGGCATTCGCTATGCCGGTTCACCGCTCAAATACTCGATTTCCGAGCGTAACCAGAACAAGAGCGTCACGCTGGTTGATCTGGCCGACAAGGGCACAGTGAATGTGCAGCTCATTCCCTTGCAGCCCAAACGGGATGTCTGCCAGTTCGGTGGAACCTTTGAGACCCTGATGGCACGGCAGGAGGTATGCGAGGACTACTGCGAGATCATCCTGACCGATGAACAGGATGTCCCGAATGCGATGAACCGCCTGCGTGCCCTGTATCCCAACCTCATGCACATGGCCTACGACAACACGCGCACGCGCAGTCAGACTTCGGTATTGGGCGCATGCGCACCGTTGGCGCAGCCGATCGAACTGTTTGAGGAACTGTATGAGGCGCAAAACGGGCAGTCTATGAACGATGAGCAGCGCGCGTACATGCGTGAGCTCATCGCGGAAATTTGGGAGGGAGAGCAATGAGACCGATCAAGCTGACCATGTCGGCCTTTGGGCCGTACGCGGGAAAATCGGAATTGGAGCTGGACAAGCTGGGGCAAAACGGTCTGTACCTGATTACCGGCGACACCGGCGCGGGTAAGACCACGCTGTTTGACGCAATCACCTTTGCGCTGTACGGTGAGACCAGCGGACGCAACCGCAATGCAACCATGCTGCGCTCCAAGTACGCCGATCCCAAGACCCCGACCTATGTGGAATTGGTATTTTGCTATCGCGACCAGCAGTACACCATTCGCCGCAACCCGACTTACGAGCGCCACGCACTGCGTGGGGATAAAATGACGCAGGAGAATGCTGGTGTCGAGCTGACCATGCCGGACGGTCGGGTACTCACGCGCATCAAGCAGGTAAACGATGAGATTCAGGCAATTTTAGGACTGGATTACGAGCAATTTACCCAGATTGCTATGATTGCGCAGGGTGATTTCCGAGAACTGCTGCAAGCCAAGACCGATAAACGCCGGGAAATTTTCCGCTACATCTTCCAGACCGAGCGCTACCAGCAGCTGCAAGGTCTGCTGTCCAAGCGCGCAAAAGAGCTGGCAGACCGGTATCGGAACGTGGAAAATGCGGTCAAACAGTGCGTGCGCAGTGTGCGCTGTGCGGAAGATCACCCGATGGGACTCGAGTGGGAGGCCGTCCGGGCAGAGCAGCGCAGTCTGAGCCAGACCATAGAGCTGCTTACCCAGATCATCCAGACTGATGCGGACAAGCAGAAGACGCGTAAGGAACAGATGGACATTTTGGATAAGCGTCTGCGCGAGCTGGAAGCGCTCATCGAAAAAGCTGAGCAGATTGCGCAGTGGAACCGAGAGCTTGCGCACCTGAAAGAGCAGAAAATGCAGAGTGCGCAACAGCTGGAAGCTTTGAGTGCATCCGTCAAGCAGGCACAGGGCGAGATGCCCAAGGCTGAGACACTCGGCAAGCAGATCGCGCTGGAGCAGGAACAGCTGCCGCGCTACGCGGAGATTGACGCACGGGCGGGACAACTTGCGCTGGAGCAGGAGGCGCTGCAAGCCGGCCAAAAGACGCTGGAAAGCAAACAAAAGACGCTGGAAACCGACAGTCAGACCTTGGAGACACTCAAAAAGCAGCTTGATGCACTCAAAAATGTGCAGACCGAGTGGCAGCAGCTCGACCATGAGCGCCAGCAGATTGCGCAGAGATTCGATGACCTAAACGCTTTACAGGAAAAGTGGGATGGCTGCCAGACGCTTGAAAAACAGACCCAGCAGGCAGAACAGCAGCTTGCACAGGCACAGCAAGCGTGGGATGCGCTGACCGAACGCCTGACACGCGACCGCGCTGCGCTGGCCGAAGTGCAGGATGCCGGGGAACGGCTGGTCAGAGGGCAGAGTACAATGGAGCACTTGCAGCACAGACAAGCCGAACTCGGTCAGATTGGCCGTAAGCACCAGGATTATGTTGCTTTGCTGGACAAACTGCACACCGCACAGCAGGATTTCGTGTGCCAACGGGACACTTACGAGCAAGAACAGCATGTGTTTGACGCACTCAACCGCGCGTTTTTGAGCGGACAGGCCGGATTGCTCGCCAAAGACTTGGCGGAGGGCATGCCGTGTCCGGTGTGCGGTGCGACCACGCATCCGCATCTTGCAAGTTTAGCGGATGAAGTGCCAAGTGAACAGGCGCTCGAACAGGCCAAGCAGCAGGCGGAACGTGCGCTCACGGCCGAGCGGGAGGCCAGTGCGGCAGCGTCCGCCGTGCGGGCGACGGTCGACCGTGCCAAAGAGGAACTGCAAGCCCTGTCACAGGAATTATTAGACGGAAAACCGTTCGATGCGTTGGAAGAGTGCCTGACTGCGGCGCAAAATGTACTCGAAGCCGAGCTTTTACAGGCCAAGCAGGCCGTACGACAGGCCGAAGAGGCAGCAGAGTACCGAGACACACTGACTGAGCAGATTAAAGCGCAGGAGACCCGGCAGCAAGCGCTGCAAAAGCAGCTGCAAGATAGAAGAGACGCGGTCACGTCGGGCAATGAGCGCTTGCACACTGCACGGGAGAGCGTGCGCGAGCTGGCAGAAAAACTGCTGGACGGCTGCCCGATGGAAGCACTGTCCGAGCGACTCACTGAACAGACCGCGCTGGCTAATCAACGTGCGGAACAGTGTCGGCAGGTCATGGAGAGAAAACACGCAGAGTGCGAGCGAAAACAGCAGCTCGAGACCGAAATTCCGCAGCGTGAGCAGGCATGCCGCACGTTGGAGCAGGAGATCGGCGCATGCAAGGTCGAGCAGGCATCCAGAACAACGGCGCTTGCCGAGCGACAGGCACAGCTTGCCGCGCTGAGTCAGGGATTGCGCTATCCCGATTCGCAGACGGCAGAGCGGATGATTGCGCAGATGGAAGGAGAGAAACAGACCATCGAGCGCGCGCTGGCTGAGGCACAGGATCGACTGACACAAAAGCAGCAGGAAATCAGCAAAACCGATGGACAGATTCAGACGCTGTCCGGTCAGATCGCGTCCGCGCCGGAAATCGTCCGCGAAAAGATTACAGCGGAATACGAGAAAATCCAGCAAGGAAAGGCACAGTTGCAGACTGAAAATGAGGAACTTGCCGCAGCATTGGCAGTCAATCAGGACAATCTCGCCCAGCTGCGGCAGATCGGACAGGATCAGTCTGCACTCGAGGAAAAGCTCAAAATGGTGCGCAGTCTGGCCAATACAGCGAACGGCGAGGTGACCGGCAAGGAAAAGATCATGCTGGAGACCTATGCACAGGCAACTTATTTTGACCGAGTAGTCGAGCGCGCGAATATCCGATTCCGAGTGATGTCCGACGGACAGTACGAGCTTGTACGCAGACAGGAAGCCGGTAACCTGCGCAGCCAGAGCGGCCTGGATATGAATGTCATCGATCACTACAACGGCACCAGCCGAGACGTTGCCTCGCTGTCGGGCGGTGAAGCGTTCATGGCTTCGCTGTCGCTGGCGCTCGGACTTTCGGACGAGATTCAGGAATCGGCGGGCGGCATCAAGCTGGATACCATGTTTGTCGACGAGGGATTTGGCACGCTCAGCGAGGACGCTTTGCAACAGGCGCTTGCCGCGCTGCAAGATCTGAGCGAGGACGGGCAGCGTCTGGTCGGTATCATCTCCCATGTACCCGAGCTGAAAGCCAGAATCACCCGTCAGGTGGTCGTGACCAAGGACAAGATGGGCGGCGGCAGTCGGGTATCCATCCGCACGGAAGAATAAGGAAGAAGTAATAGAGAATAGGGAATAAGTGTTGCAGTTTGTTACTTATTCGCTCACCCTTTTCTTCGGAGGCGGACACAGTGAGCAATTCTGGACAAAAAAACCACCAATTGGGTGGTTTTTGTTTGTGTGTGGTTTTGTGCTTACAGCTGGAAAATGCAGCCGATCACGGCAGCGGCTCCGATGTAGGCGATGGGATGCAGTTTGAATTTGCGGAGCAGAACGAAGAGAACGACGGCCAGCCCGATGGCCGGGAGATTGAGGGTGGACAGGATGTTTGCGCCTGCGTCGCTCTTTAAAAATGCCATCTGTGCGACACTCAGACCGGCAGCGACGATCAGACCGGTGGAAGCCGGGCGCAAGCCGTGAAAGATGGCCGAGACGACGGGAGAGTTTTTAAACTGCTCCATACACTTGGCGATGAGCACGATAATGACGACCGAGGGCGCGGCCAGCGCGAGGGTCGCACAGATTGCACCGGGGACACCCGAGGTCAGAAAACCGACATAGGTGGACATATTGATGCCGATTGCACCCGGAGTGGACTCCGAAATCGCGATCAGGTTCAAAATATCCTGATTGGTGAACCAACCGGTTTTTTCAGCCATTTCGTACAGAAAGGGCAGAGTCGCCAGACCGCCACCCACGGCAAACAGTCCGGTTTTACAGAATTCGAACATGAGCTGCAATAAAATCATGCCTGCTTACGCCCCCTTACATAGTAGATCACGTAACCTGCGATGCCGGATGCCACGACCAGCGCGATGGTGGACACGTTAGTGAAGACGGCGAGTGCGCAGATGATGAGAAAGATGGCAATGCCGATTTTGTCGGTGATGGATTTTTTGCCCAGCTTGAGCACGGCATCGAGAATGAGTGCACAGACGCAAATCCGAACCCCGGCAAATGCATGCTTGACCAAGGGGAACGAGGCGTAATTTTGCAGAAATGCTGCGATGAGCACGATAATAATGAGCGACGGACTGAGAAATCCGAGTGTCGCCACGATCGCACCGGGCAATTTTTTGTATTTGTAGCCGATAAAGGTCGAGGTGTTGAGCGCGATAATACCGGGGGTGCACTGACCGATGGCGTAATAATCCATTAGTTCCTCTTCGCTCGCCCAGTGGTATTTCTCCACGATCACGCGCTGGAGCAGCGACAGCATGGCGTAGCCGCCGCCAAAGGTACAAATCCCGATGCTGAAAAACACCCGGTACAGCTTCCATAAATCTTTCATCTTGTGTCCTCCTTATTTTTATGTGCATACAGCCTGTGGTCTGCTATAATAGAAAGTAATCGATGCAGAAAGAAGGCTGACCTCTGTGAAACTATCCCAACTCAAATATTTTCAGGTCGTGTGCAAGCATAACAACCTGACCCGCGCTGCCGAAGAACTGCATATTTCACAGCCGGGTTTGACGCATGTCATCCATGAGCTGGAACAGGAATTTGGTCTGACCCTGTTTCTGCGGCAGAATAAGGGACTGGTTCTGACCGAGGAAGGCAGAAAATTCTTGGAAGAAGCCAATCTTCTATTACAGCAGAGCGATTATTTTGTCAGCCGCATGAAATTTCTGGGACAATCCAACCAGATCATTCGCATGGGCCTGCCGCCGGCCAGTGCAACGCTGTTTTTCCCGTCCATCATGCACATGCTGCACAGACAGTCGCCGCAAATCAAAATTGACGTTGTGGAGATCGGCAGCCTGACCAATCAGCAAAAGATACTGGATGGAGAGCTGGACGCGGCTCTGATCTCGACCAATACGCCGGTTTCGGCAGCATTTGGTGGTTATCTACTCGCACGAACCAGAATTTGCCTGTACGTAGCAGCCGATCACCCGTTTGCAGAGTGGGAACAGATTTCGCTGCGCGAGGTGTGTTCTATACCGCTGGTCATGCCCACAGAGGAATCTTTTTTAACCACAAACACACTCAAAACCTGTGCGCAGAATAAATTAACACCCAATATCATGCTGCACACCAACCAAATTGCCATCGTCAGTCAGTTGGTGCAAAACGAGACAGCAGGGACGCTGGTGTTTCACGGCACGCTGCCGGAGTGCGCCGCATATCGCGCCATTCCGGTGCAGGAGTTTGACGACGTGTACATTTATCTGATCTGGAATCAGTATAATCCGCTCAGTACAGCCCTCAAACAGCTCATTCGTGCGACAAAAACGGTCTATCCACAGCCGGTGGTCGATTTCTATTGTAGAGAGATTGAAGCGGAAAGTCCAATACTTAATACTTAGTCTGTCATAAAAAAATTCAATACCATGTCCATGTATTTGTATCATGGCGTGACACAGCAGGGGGATTTTTGGGTATCAAAAATCCCCCTGAGCATGCTCAGAGGGATTTGGTGCTCCGGATGATTTGCGTTACATCCGGCGGTAGACAATGCCGGGACGGCCGCCTGTGCCGTAATTGATTTCCGAATGCACCCGACCAATTTCGACCAGATAATTGACATACCGGCGCACGGTGACGGTGGACAGGCCGACGTGCTCGGAAATCTGCTCGCAGGTGTGCTGCTCGTCGGTGTGCGACAGAAATTCCAGAATGTGCTCGAGTGTTTTGGCCTGCATGCCCTTGGGTGCAGGCAGATTGGGTGCTGCGATGGGGTTTGCGGCATCGACAAACAGACGATCGAGATTTTGCTGATTGACTGAGCCGCCGCGCAGCGCCTCTTTCCGGCGGCAGAAGTTGTCAAGTGCCTGCCGGAAGCGCTCATAGGAGAAAGGTTTAACCAGAAAATCGGCAACACCCAGCCGCAGCAGCGACTCGACGGTCTCTGAGTCGTTCGCGGCAGTAATCATAATGACCTCTGCGCTGACACCGGCAGCACGCATGCGGTGCAGCAGCTCCAGACCGCTCATCTGGGGCATGTAGACATCTAAAATGACCAGATCGACCGCATGAATGCGCAGGTACTCCCACGCTGCATTGCCCGCTTCAAAGGTACGGATGACATGGAATCGACCGTCCTTTTCGGTGAAGCGCGCGTTGAGCATGGAAATCATGGGGTCATCTTCAACGATCACAACTTGGTACATGATGTGTTTTCCTCCAGTGTCGGGGTGTGGTTGGGGATGGTGACGACGAAGGTCGTGCCGACCATGGGCACCGACTCGACGCGGATGGTGCCGCCGCACGACTCGATGGCCTCGCGCACCAGATACAGACCGGTGCCGCGCTCCTTGCCCTTGGTCGAGTATCCGCGCTCGAAGATGTGGGACAGTACCTCGGGGTTCATGCCCGGGCCGGTGTCGTCTACGCTCAAAATCAGTCCGAGATCTTCTTCACGAATGCTGACCGTGACCTCACGGGCAAGTGAGGTCGGCGCATCGCGGAAGGCATCGAATGCGTTGTCGATCAGATTGCCGAGGATGGTGATGTACAGGTCAGTGCTCAGGTAGGAGCAGAGCGCGTGTACCTTGGTGGCTGGGTCGAGTTTGAGCTGGATGCCAAGCTCGGATGCGTGGCTCATCTTGCCGATGAGCAGAGCAGCGACCGACGGGTCGGCAATGCGCTCGGCGATGAAGCCGATGGACTGGGAACGGGACTGGGTGATGTGCAGCACATATTCCTCGGCCTTATCGGCTTCGCCCAGTTCGAGCAGACCCAAGATGACGTGCAGTTTGTTCATAAAGTCGTGCATGTGGGCACGCATGGCCTCGATGATGTGGCGTACACCGGTCAGGTCTTCGGCCAGACGAGTAACCTCGGTGCGGTTGCGGAAGATAGCGATCGCGCCCTCAATGACGTTTCCGCGGCGCAGCGGAATGCGGTCGGACAAAATATGTACCTGTCGGCCAACATCGACGCTGACGCTGTATGCGCCCTCGCCGGTGCGGATGACATCGAGCAGTCCGGTGTCGTTGTACAGCTCGTCAAGCGGACGATCCTGCCAGGTTTGTCCTTGCAGGTGGAGCATTTCCTGCGCCGCGGCATTGATATAGATAATATGTCCGTTGGTGTCGACTGCCAGCACGCCCTCTTCAAGCGCTTCCAGAATATCCATACGCTGACAGAACAGGTCGGTCAGGTCGCGGGGCTCAAAGCCGAGCAGCTCGCCTTTGAGGTGTTGAGTGAAGCGCAGCGAGAGGTAAATGCCGACCGCAAGCGCAATGATGGCAACAATGAGGTACTGACCGAGCGTGATGAACACCTGACTGTGAATTTCGCTCAGGTAGACACCGGCAGCGACCATGCCGATGACATGTTCACCGGTCACGTCATAGACGGCAGCATAGGCACAGCGCTCCATGCCGGCAGGCGCCTTGCCGTCGGCCAGAATTACGCGGTCGCCGTCCTCCAGATGAGTGAGGGTATCCACGGGCAGACTGTTTTCCGCCGTGCCGGACGCGCACACGATACCGTTTGGATCGATGACCGCAATGACATCCAGCCGTGCCAGATCGTTGGCCGTGCGCTGGAGAAAGGCCGAAAGCACCTCAGGGGTATCCTGTCCGAGCAGACACCGGCGGGTGTGGTCCATATTTGCGACGATCTGTGCATTGGTCAAAAGGCGCTGATCGAGCGTGCGCTGTTCGCGCTGTAAGGTCAAAACCAGCGTGCTGCCCAGTGCGATGACCAGCGTCAGCGCGATGCCTAAAATGCTGTATACCATAGCCCGACGGCGCAGCGTCGGCGGGCGATTGGGCTTCATCGGAATATTCCCCCTTTACTCCGTGCAATGATGCATACATTATAGACTCTTTGTGCAATGTTATCAATTCCCTTCTCTGGATTTTTACTTTTTCGACAAAACAACCCCTTTTATTTTTTTTACTTTTTTAAGGTTGTGTTTCCAGAATCCGGGGTCTACAATAGGCGACGTTCAAAAACAAGCAGGGAAGGAGTGAGGATTTTTGGAGGATATCAAGGCAGAGCTTGTCGCGCAGCTGCAAAACAAGACGGCGTTTGAGATCCCGATTTTTGGCGGGATTGCGATTCCGCAGTCGGTGGCAGTGAGCTGGGGCATTATCATTCTGCTGACCGCGCTTGCCATCTTTCTGACACGCGGGATGCAGCTCAGGCCAACCGGCAAGCGACAGATGATTGCCGAATGGCTGGTCGGATTTATCAATGATTTCTGCAAGGACTCGCTGGGGCATCACTGGCGCACGTTCGCACCGTACCTCGGTTCGGTCGGTCTGTATCTGGCCTGTGCCAACCTGTCCGGTCTGTTCGGGGTCACCCCACCGACCAAAGACCTCAACGTAACAGCCGGTCTTGCACTGATGAGTGTGGTTCTGATCTACGGCGCGAGCTTCCGCGTGCACGGCTTGGGCGGCGGACTGAAAAAGTTTGCCGAGCCAGTCGCGATTGTCGCACCGCTCAATATCTTAGAGATCGGAATTCGACCGCTGTCGCTGTGTATGCGACTGTTTGGCAACATCTTCGCCGGTTTCGTCATTATGGAGCTGATCAAGATGGTCATTCCTGTGGTATTGCCCATCCCGTTCAGCCTGTACTTTGACGTATTCGACGGCATGATTCAGGCAGTTGTATTCGTGTTCCTGACGACGCTTTTCTTGGCCGAGTCCATCGAGTGAGCACATCCAAAAATGTAAGTAAACACATCATTTCTAAGGAGGAACTTTATCATGGGTATCGCAATTGGAGCAGGCATCGCCGTTCTGACCGGTCTGGGTGCCGGCGTAGGCATCGGTCTGGCAACCGCAAAGTCTTCGGAGGCAATCGCACGTCAGCCTGAGGCAGCAGGTCAGATCAGCAAGAACCTGATTCTTGGCTGTGCACTGGCCGAGGCAACCGCAATTTACGGCTTCCTGATCGCCATTCTGCTCATCTTCATGAGCTGATTGGAGGCGGCTGACCGTGCTTCTGAATATCAATGCAAATGTGATCTGGACGGTCGTTGACCTGCTGATTCTGTTTTTGCTGATGAAAAAATTCCTGTTCGGTCCGGTGACCGCCATGCTCGACCAGCGTGCTGCAGCCATCAACGCCGATCTGGACGATGCCAAGGCGCAGAAGCAGGCGGCAGACGTACTGCTTGCCGACCATGAGCGTCAGATCGGCGAGGCGAGAGCCGAGGCAGGCCGCATTGTGGCCGATGCCAAGCGCCGCGCCGAGGCAGCCTATGAGCAGAAGCTTGCGCAGGCGCAGGAGGAGATTCAGCGCATGCAGCAGCAGGCCGCTCGTCAGATCGAAGCCGACCGCCGTGCCATGCTGGCACAGACTCGCCGCGAAATCGCTCGTCTGTCGCTTTTGGCGGCTTCCAAGGTCGCGCAGCAGCGCATGGACGCGGACAACGAGTTCGCGCTGGTCGATGACTTCCTGTCGGAAATGGAGGATGCGTCATGAGTGAGACCGCGTATCGCTACGCCGCCGCGCTTCGCCGCACCGACTGCCGAGCGGATGTGTTTCTCACATCCGCTCGCGCCATACCTGCCCAGGGCGAGCTGTGGCAGGTGATGATCGACCCGTCGATCGGACTGCGCGAAAAACATGCGGTTTTGGACCGCTTACCCGAACTCAAAGAGCAGCCTATGCTCCGAAATTTCTATAAATTGCTGGTCGATAAGAAGCGTTTCTCCATGCTGCCCGAGATTGCCGATGCCTACCACGACATTCTGCTGCACGAGCGGGGTGAGAGCGTGTGCACACTGCGCTGTGTGCGCGTTCCCGATGACCAGCGCTTGTCCGCCATCGCTCGCACGCTGTGCCGTCAGCACAATTTGCGCGGTGTGGAGATGCACGTCGTGCTTGACCCCGACCTCATCGGCGGTTTTGTCATTGAGATCGACGGCGTGACCTATGATAAGAGCGTGCGCGGCCAGATTGCAGGCATGGCGCAACGCATTCAAAGAGGTGAAAGAAATTGAATTCTTCCGAAGAGATTATCTCGATTCTGCAAGAAGAAATCGAGTCTTATGATACAAGAACCCAGCGCAGCGAGACCGGTGTTGTGCTGGAGATCGGTGACGGTATCGCCACGGTTTACGGCTTGGACAAGGCGGTATATGGCGAGCTGGTCGAGTTTGACACCGGTGCACGCGGCATCGTGCTCAATCTGGAGCGCGACTGCGTGGGTATCGTCCTGCTCGGTGCCGAGACCGGCCTGCATGAAGGTTCGGTCGTGCGCCGCACCGGCCGTGCAGCAGATGTCGGCGTCGGTGATGCACTGATCGGCCGCACGGTCGATGCACTGGGTACGCCGATCGACGGTTTGGGCCCCATCGAGACCACCGAGACCCGCCCGATCGAGCACGAAGCCTCGGGTGTTATCTCGCGTGAGCCGGTCAATGTACCGCTTCAGACCGGTATTCTGGCAATCGATGCCATGGTGCCGATCGGCCGCGGTCAGCGTGAGCTGATTATCGGTGACCGCCAGACCGGTAAGACCGCGATTGCCGTGGATACCATCTTGAACCAGAAGGGACAGGATGTTATCTGCATCTACGTCGCCATTGGTCAGAAGGCATCCACCATCGCCAAGCTGCGCGGCACACTGGCACAGCATGGTGCGATGGATTATACCATCATCGTATCCTCTCCGGCGAGCGACCCGGCACCGCTTCAGTACATTGCACCGTACGCGGGCACCGCGATGGGCGAGTACTTTATGAGTCAGGGCAAGGACGTGCTGATCGTATACGATGACCTGTCCAAGCACGCGGTTGCTTACCGTACCCTGTCGCTGCTGCTCCATCGTTCTCCTGGTCGTGAGGCGTATCCGGGCGACGTTTTCTATCTGCACTCCCGTCTGCTCGAGCGTTCCTGCCGTCTGACCAAGGAGTATGGCGGCGGTTCCATGACCGCGCTGCCCATCATCGAGACGCAGGCAGGCGACGTTTCGGCTTACATCCCGACCAACGTCATTTCTATCACCGACGGTCAGATCTATCTGGAAAGCGACCTGTTCTTCTCGGGTATGCGTCCGGCAGTCAATGTCGGTCTGTCGGTTTCCCGTGTCGGCGGTGCAGCTCAGACCAAGGCCATCAAGAAGACCGCAGGTACGCTGCGTATCGATCTGGCGCGCTTCCGCGAACTGGAAGTCTTCACCCAGTTCAGCTCGGACTTGGATGCTGCGACTCAGCAGGCACTCGATCACGGTAAACGCCTGATGGAGATTTTGAAGCAGCCGCTGTACCAGCCCAAGCCGGTCAACCGCATGGTTGTCATTCTCTATATTGCAACCGGCGGCCTGCTGTCCGACGTTCCGCTTGACCGCGTGCGCACCTTTACCGAAGAGTTCACCGATGCGTTTGCGGCGGCAAAGCCCGAGGTGATGGACGAGATTGCCCAGACCGGTGCGCTGTCGGGCGCGGCAGCTGAGGTCATCCGCACCGAGCTGGCGGCATATAAGGAACAGGTGAGCGCGCAATGGCAACAATAAAAGAGATCCGCACGCGCATGAAGAGCGTAGAACAGACGCTCAAAATCACAAACGCGATGTATTTGATCTCGTCTTCCAAGCTGCGCCGCGCCAGACAGATGCTGTCTGACGTGCAGCCCTATTTCCAGAAGATCACCGAGACCATTTCGGATATCCTGCACCACTCGCCCGAGATCGAGCACTGCTTCTTCGACAAGCGTCCGCACAAGAAGGGCGCCGAGCGCAAGGTCGGTTATGTTGTCATCACGGGCGATAAGGGCCTGGCCGGTGCCTATAACCATAACATCATCAAACTCACCGAGCAGCTGGTCGCGCAGACACCGGGCGCGATCGTGTTCCCGGTCGGACAGTTTGGGCGAAATTATTTCATCACCCACGGCGTGGTCGAACAGGATGATGAGAGCTTCCTGTACACCGTACAGGACCCCACGACCCACCGCGCCATGGAGATGAGTGAGTTTTTGCTCGGACAGTTTACCCGGGGGGAACTGGACGAGGTATACATCATTTACACCGAGATGGTGTCCTCGGTGCGACTGGAACCCACCGTGCGCAAACTGCTGCCGCTCGACGTGGATGCGTTCCCGTGGAAGCCGCGCACACCCGAGCTGTATCACCAGACGGTCGAATACGTCCCGTCGGCAAAGAGCGTCCTGAGTCAGCTGGTGCCCGGCTATGCAAAGGGCATCCTGTTCGGTGCGCTGGTCGAGTCCTTTTGCAGCGAGCAGAACGCCCGCATGACCGCGATGGATTCCTCGACCAAGAATGCCCGCGAAATGCTGCGCGCACTTTCGCTGGTCTATAACCGGGTGCGTCAGTCGGCCATTACCCAGGAAATCACCGAGATCGTAGGCGGCTCACAGCAGAAAAAGCAGACACCCGTGCCGAAAAAGCACGAAAACTGTGTGCGCGTGATTCATTTTGACGCCGCAGGCAATGTCCTGCCGTGATCGTTCATTTCAGAAAGTGAGGGAATCCCCTTATGCAACATAAAGGCATCATCGTCCAGGTGCTTGGCCCAATCGTTGACGTCATGTTCGATGACGGCAAGCTCCCGGAAATCAATGAAGCGCTGACCGTGACCTTGGACGGTAGCCGTCAGGTCATGGAGGTCGCGCAGCATGTCGGCGGCGACACCGTGCGCTGCATCATGCTCTCGCCCAGTGAGGGTCTGGGCCGCGGTGTGGAAGTCATCGCGACCGGCAAGCCGATCGAGGTTCCGGTCGGTGAGGAAGTGCTCGGACGTATGTTCAACGTGCTGGGCGATGCGATTGACAACGGAGAAGCGGTCAAGAGTGCGGAAACCTGGTCGATTCATCGCGATCCGCCGCCGTTTACCGAGCAAAGCCCGGTCGTACAGATTTTGGAGACCGGTATTAAGGTCATCGACCTGTTGGCGCCCTATGCCCGCGGCGGTAAGATCGGCCTGTTCGGCGGTGCAGGTGTTGGCAAGACCGTACTAATTCAGGAGCTCATCCGCAACATCGCTACCGAGCACGGCGGTTACTCCATTTTCACCGGCGTTGGTGAGCGTACTCGTGAGGGCAACGACCTGTGGCGCGAGATGAAGGAGTCGGGCGTTCTGAACAAGACCGCGCTGGTGTTCGGTCAGATGAATGAGCCGCCCGGAGCACGTATGCGCGTTGCACTGACCGGTCTGACCATGGCCGAGTACTTCCGCGACCGCCAGAAGCAGGACGTGCTGCTGTTCGTCGACAATATTTTCCGCTATGTACAGGCAGGTTCCGAGGTTTCGGCACTGATGGGACGCATGCCGTCGGCGGTCGGCTACCAGCCCACCCTGGCAAACGAGGTCGGCGCCCTGCAGGAGCGCATCACCTCCACCCAGTCGGGTGCGATCACCTCGGTACAGGCAGTTTACGTCCCGGCGGACGACCTGACCGACCCGGCACCGGCAACCACCTTCACCCATCTGGACGCAACCACCGTTCTGTCTCGTAAGATCGTCGAGCAGGGCATTTATCCGGCGGTCGATCCGCTGGAATCGACCTCGCGTATTCTGGAGCCTGACGTAGTCGGCAAGCGCCACTATCAGGTCGCACGCGGCACGCAGGAGCTGCTCCAGCGCTACAAGGAATTGCAGGACATCATCGCAATTCTGGGCATGGAGGAACTGTCCGAGGACGACAAGAAGACGGTCGAGCGTGCCCGCCGCATCCAGCAGTTCTTCTCCCAGCCCTTCTTTGTCGCAGAGCCGTTCACTGGTCTGGAAGGCCGCTATGTGCCGCTGTCCGAGACCATCCGCAGCTTTGAGGCCATTCTGGGCGGTGAGTTGGACAAGTACCCCGAGACCGCATTCTCCATGGTCGGTACCATTGATGAGATCATCGAAAAGGCACGCGCACAGGGGGCGGTCTGATGGCAGCACAGTTTGAACTGGAGATCCTGACCCCAGAGCGTCAGTTCTTTGTCGGACTGGCCGAGGCCATCGTCCTGCCCAGTATTGACGGCTCGTACGGCGTGCAGGCCGGACACGAACCGGTGGTCATCGCGGTCGAACCCGGTGAGTTGCAGTACCAGATCGATGGAACCTGGCACCGTGCAGCGGTCGGTCAGGGCTTTGCCGAGATTATGCCCGAGTATGTCATTTTGCTGGCCGCGACGGCCGAGCATCCTGAGGAGATCGACAAGGCACGCGCACGCCGCGCCAAGGAACGTGCCGAGGAGCGTCTGCGCCAGAAGCAGAGCTTGCAGGAGTATTACCGTTCCAAAGCCGCACTGGCACGCGCCATGGCACGACTCAAAACCCGCGTCAAGTAAAGACTTGTTTTCTCAGACGGAGCACAGAATTTGTGCTCCGTTTTTTGCTGTACAGACCGATTTTGCACTGGACACGCGAAAAAATGCGGTTGAGCTGAGCGCGGCATGTGTGATAAGATAACGATAAGTACAGATTGCGGCAAAGAGAGAGAAGCTATGAATTACTTAGAGGGAATGCAGTACAAAATCAAGACGGCAGCCGAGGAAGATTGGCATTTTCACCCGGAATTGGAGTTCATCTTTGTCATTGAGGGACAGATCCGGCTGGAAATGCAGGGCAGAAACGACCTGTTGAAAAAGCATGACGTGGTGCTCATCAACGCGGGCACACGGCATGCCATCCACGTGCAGGAAAAGGCGATCGTGTGCGTGGTCAATTATTCCTGGCAGCTGCTGTCGACCATGCTGGGCGGAGAAGAGAGCGTGTTTGCCTGCAACAGCGCCGCCGAACATAAGCGCTCCTACCTCAAATTGCAGGCTATTTTTCAGCAGCTGGTCTATCACGCGGTCAGCCGCAAGCACAAGACAAACTGCATCGAGCAGAGCCTGCTGTATCGCCTGCTCGACGAGCTGGTCGAATACTATTTACAGGGCACTAGACTGCATGATTCACAGGAAGATTTGCGGCTGCACAAAATTCTGCGCTATGTCGGTGCAAATTTCCAGAGTAATATCAGCCTGTCGGCACTGGCCGACGAGATGTTTGTCTCGACATCCACGCTGTCGCGCTTCTTTCGTAAGAAGACCGGTATCTATTTTGCCGATTATGTCAATCAGGTACGGCTGGACTACGCCGCGCAGGAGCTTGGACGAACCGACAAGAATGTGACGCAAATTGCAGTAGACAGCGGTTTTTCTAACCTGTCGGCGTTTAACCGTGTCTTTCGCGAGATGTACGAGATGACGCCGTCCGACTACCGCAAGCAGAGCAAAGAGAGCTTCAAAGAGCAGAACACCGAGGAAACCGCACTTAAAGAGCAGCTCAAAGACCAACTGGAATTTGAAATTCTGGAAAATACCCAGCGTCCCGCGGCAGCGGTCGTACAGGTGCAGGCGGATGTCAGCAGGGGAGAACCGTACAGCAAGGTGTGGAACCTGACCATGAACGCCGGGTCGTGCAATACGCTTTTGCTGTCCAACATGCAGCAGCATGTACTGTATCTGGCCGAACATCTGGGATTTCGATACGTACGCATGTGGAATGTCTTCTCGGTGCCCATGATGATCACCGACGGCAAGCACATGGGTGGATATCAATATGATCGACTGGATATTGTTCTGGATTTTCTCGTCGAGCACCATCTGATTCCGTTTTTGGACATGGGTGTACGTCCCAACGCGGCAGCCAAGGCTGAGGGCAAGGCGGTCTTTTTTGAGAGCGAGAGCGTGCAGTTTACGTCTCGCGCTGCATGGGAGGCGATGGTTGCGAATTTCATTCAGCATGTTGTCAAGCGCTACGGTGTGGACGTTGTGAGTGAATGGATTTTTGAGCTGGCCTATGACACCGTCCACATTCCCGAGAGTAACTGTTATCAGGACGATGCGTATGATAACGTGACAGCGTTCTGCTACCTGTACCGGCAGCTCAAAGCGGTATCGCAGAACATCCAGATCGGTGGATCGGGCGCAATTATCGGCTGGCGTGATGCGGATACCCGGGATTTCTTGCAGCGTGCAAAGGAAAATGGTTGCATTCCAGATTTCGCCTCTGCCTTTCTCTTTCCTTATGAGACTGCAATCGAAGATGGGAACATCATGCGCCGGCGCGTCACCAACGTCGACAATGAACGCGAGCAGATTGCATATTTTCGCGAAATGGTCGCGCAGAGCGGCCTTGATTGTAAGATTTATATTTCCGAGTGGAACAACTCGCTGTCCAACCGCGATTATCTCAATGACAGCTGTTTCCGTGCAGCCTATCTCACGGAAAAGATTGAACAGCTGTGGGGTGAGGTGGACATGTTGGGCCTGTGGATGGCGTCCGACTGGGTCAGCAATTATTACGACACGGGCAGCCGGATTGCAAACGGCGGCAGTGGACTTTTGACCAAGGATCTGATTCACAAGCCGGTGTACTACGCGCTCAAATTTTTGAGCAGCATGGGTGACAGCCTGATTGACAAGGGTAAGGGTTATCTGATGACCCGCCGCGAGCAACAGGACTACTACATTCTTTGCTACAACTTCAAGTGGTACGATTGCAGCTACTTTGTCAGTCGGGAGGACATCGACGACCCGGCGGTGATTCCCACCCTGTTCCAAGACAGCGACCCGCTGACCTTCAAATTCCAGCTGCAAGATCTGCCGTTTGATCGTTGCGTGATCAAAAAGCGTCTGGTCAGTCCCAAAGAGGGCATGATTTTGACCGAGTGGAGCAAATTCCAGTATGCACTGACGCTGGATGCGCCCGATGTGCAATATATCCGGCAGGCTTGTTTCCCGCGCATGTCGATGGAGCGCATGCAGGCACAGGGGCATACGCTGTCATTCGAGACGGTTTTGCAGCCGCATGAAGTCATGCTGATTCATATTTACCGCGATTTTGACTGATTTTGCCCGATTGGAGCAGAAGCAGAGACAAAACAGAATATTTAACTTCTCAGGGAGCGTGCAACAAATGAACGTCATTTGTTGCACGCTTCTTTTTGCTTTGCTGGATTTGTAAAAATAAGGCAAAGAAATGGAAATGAGAAGGAAGTGGGTTGTGCACAAAGACGATATACTGAATACATCCAAAGGAGATCTCGATACTGGATGCTCGAAGAGAAAGAAAGCATTTGAAAGGAAGTTCAGAGATGGAGAAAAAAATGGCCTCTAAGCTGGCGGTGATCTGCTACGGCTTCGGTGATCTGGCGTCTCAGTTCGTGTGGACATTCGTGGGCAGCTATCTGACGATCTACTACACGGATATCGTCGGTCTGGCACCCGCGATTGTATCGGTTATCATGATGGGCGCACGCATTTGGGACGCGATCAATGACCCGATGATGGGTGCCATCGCAGAGCGTACCCGCAGCAAGTTCGGACGTTTCCGTCCTTATATCGCGTTTGGCTGTCCGTTCCTGGCGATCTTCGCCGTACTGACCTTTACCAATCCGTTCGGCGGCGGCAGCGCCGCGGGCGCAATCTGGGCGGCAGTTACTTACATCATCGCCGGTATGCTGTACACTCTGGTAAACATCCCCTATGCAGCACTGTCCGGTGTTATGACCGAGGATGCCAACCAGCGCAACAAGATCAACACCTCGCGCAACATCGGTATGAATCTCGGCATGGTCATCGTCAACGCACTGTCCGCCGGTCTGGCACTGAGATTTTCCGGTGAGGGTGCAGAGGTCGCAAACGGCCACGGCTACATGATGACCGCGCTGATCTACGCAATCATTTCCATCCCGCTGTTCCTGATCGTATTCGCAACGGCCAAGGAGAAGGTGCAGCCCATGCACGGCACACAGGCCTTCTCGTTCAAGGATACGGTCAACAATCTGGTACGCAATAAGTACCTGATGATCATTACTCTCATCATGCTGCTTCAGATGACCGCTTTCATGGGCAGAATCGCGGTTACCAGCTACTACGTCATCTACTGCCTGGGCTCGTTCACCATGATCGCGCTCATTATGACCATCCCGTCTCTCGGCGGCATCATCGGTTCGTTCTTTGTTCCGTTCTTTGCAAAGCGTTTCGGTAAGCGCGCCGTACTCATGGGTTCCATGCTCATTCAGGCGGTTGGTCTGCTGGTCATCTATTTCGCACCCTTCGATAACATCACCATGGTTCTGGTCGGCTGCTGGATCTTCGGTCTGTTCAACGTCGGCTTCCCCATGACTCTGTCCATGGTCGCTGACTCGGTCGACTACATGGAGCTCAAGACCGGTATCCGCACCGACGGTACTGCGTATGCAACCTATGGTCTGGCAACCAAGGTCGGCAATGCAATCGGCGGTTCGATCGGCGTCCTGCTGCTGGCAGCCTTCGGTTATGTCGCAAATGCCGAGCAGACCGTAGAAGCCATGAACGGCATCAATATTGTGGTCAATCTGATTCCGGCAATCCTGTTCATTCTGGGCGCAGCAGCCTGCCTGCTGTGGGACATGAGTGACAAAGATGCGGATGAAATTCGTGAAAAGTTAAAGGCAAAAAATAATCAAACCCAGGAAACGGTTTAAGGAGGACTTTTATTATGAAGAACGGTAAATTACAGGTAGCAGTCATCGGCTGCGGCGGTATTGCAAATCAGAAGCATTTCCCGGCACTCAAGTCGCAGGCAGACAAGTGCGAGATGGTCGCATTCTGCGATATCCAGCTCGAGCGTGCTGAGAAGGCGGCCAAGGAGTACGGTACCCCGGACGCCAAGGCATACAGCGATTACAACGAACTGCTCAAGGACGAGAGCATCGATGTTGTTCATGTCTGCACCCCGAACGTTGCGCACTGCCCGATTACGGTTGCAGCATTTGAGGCCGGCAAGCATGTTATGTGCGAAAAGCCCATGGCAGCAACCACCGAGGATGCAGAGAAGATGATGGCAGCCTGGAAGAAGTCGGGCAAAAAGTTCACCATTGGCTATCAGAACCGTTTCCGCACCGATGCCCAGATGCTCAAGCGTGCCTGTGAGGAGGGCAAGCTGGGTGACATCTACTTCGCCAAGGCACATGCAGTGCGTCGCCGTGCCGTTCCGACCTGGGGTGTATTCCCGGACAAGTCTAAGCAGGGCGGCGGTCCGCTGATCGACATCGGTACCCACGCACTGGACATTACCCTGTGGTGCATGGACAACTACAAGCCGGCTACCGTCACCGGTTCGGTCTTTGAGAAGCTGGGTCACCTGCCTGAGGCAACCGAGGGCAACATGTTTGGCCCCTGGGACCCGGAAACCTATGAAGTTGAGGACTCTGCATTCGGCTACATCAAGATGGAGAACGGCGCAACCATTTTCCTCGAGTCTTCTTGGGCACTGAACGTCAAGGACTCCCGCGAGGCAGCAACCACTCTGTGCGGTACCAAGGCAGGCGCTGAGATGATCGGCGGTATGAGCCAGCAGGGCTACGATCTGGTGTTCAACGAGACAACCGGCGGCGTACTGACCGAAGAGCACATCTCGGATACCGGTGTCATCGCATTCTTCGAGGGCAACAGCGGAGGCTCTCCTGAGGTTAAGGAGTGCAAACAGTGGCTGGAAGCCATCATTGAGGACAAGGAGCCGCTGGTAAAGCCCGAGCAGGCATTCGTCGTCACCCAGATTCTGGATACGATTTACAAGTCGGCAGCAGCTGGCAAGGAAATCAAGCTCGGTTAAGGATTACAACGAGGCAGGGGACGGCTGCAATGGCAGTCGGTCCCCGGCCGGATTTATGAGGAGGAATATACATGTCTAAGATCAAGACCTGCGTCAGCCTGTACAGCTTGCAGGATGAATATTTGAACCACCGCATGAATCTGCGTGAGATCATGCAGTATGTCAAGGAAAAGGGTGCGGAAGGCGTTGAGATTCTGCCCGATCAGATGCTCAAGGGTGCACCGGACGTTTCCGAAGAGACCGTGCAGGAATGGAACGCTATGCTGGCCGAGACCGGCCTCAAGCCGGTGATCGCAGACGTGTTCCTCAACATGAACCTGTACAAGAACCGCCTGCTGACCCACAAGGAATGCGTTGATCTGTTGGTCAAGGAGATCAAGCAGGCACACCGCCTGGGCATTCATCTGATTCGTCTGGTATCCATGGTACCTTACTGGGTTATCGAGCCCCTGCTGCCGTACTGTAAGGAGTATGATGTCACCATCGCCCTGGAAGTCCATGCAGCGATGGCGTTCGATATCCCGGAGACCCGTGCATTCATCGAGGAGATGAAGCGCGTGAACTCTCCTTATGTCGGTCTGGTCATCGATACCGGTATTTTCTGCCGCAAGTTCCCGCGTGTTGTCCGTGCGTATGAGACGCTCAACGGCACGAGCGAGCAGGTCTTTGACTACATCGACACCCTGTTTGAAAAGGGCACCGACCTGCACCGCGTCCTGCGTGAGAACAACTTCCAGTACCCGGCAGAGCTTGAAAAAGCCATCCAGTCCGAGCACGACCGTATGTTTGTCCCGTTGTGTGACGGCTACGAAAACCTGGACTTCTCGGTACTCGACGCGTACATGCCGTATATCAAGCACTTCCACTTCAAGCTGTTCGAGATGACCGAGGACGGCGAGTACTCCATGGACTACAAGGGTCTGCTCCAGTATCTGCACGACCACGATTACGACGGCTACGTCGCAACCGAGTACGAAGGCAACCGCTTCACGCTCCCCGGCTATCCGATGGCAGAGAAGGAGCAAGTTGCAGCACAGCTGTCGTACATCCATAAATGTCTGGATGAGATTCAGGGCTAAGGAGGAAGACAAAGATGTTTGATAATAACGTATTTAAGGCAAATACCTGCGTCAACGTGACCGAACAGGGCGCAGTCGTGGGCTATGAGCTGCAGACTAACATCACCTATTACCGCGGTATCCCGATGTCCATGATCGAGTACATCAAGGTCGCAGTCGACGGCGTAGAGGCTCCGACTGAGAACATCCGCATTTCGGTCGATCAGAATGATTGGTTTACGCTCAAAGAAGCCGAGACCGTCACGACCTATAAGTGGGAGTACGGCGAGCCGCTTTACATCCGTGTGATGCAGGACGGCGGACTGTCCAAGGGCACGCATAAGGTCAAGCTGACCGTTGCCACCCGCACGGCATACATCCCGGTACCGCTCGAGGGTATCAAAGAACGCGACGTTGTGATTGCATAAGAGGAGAACTGGAAGGATATGAAAAAAGTACTCGGCATTTCGTTTGGCCGTAAGATGGGTAACACCGATGTCATGGTAAAGACCGCACTGATGGAGTGCGAGAGGGCAGGTTGTCAGGTCAAGTTCCTGCGCGGTGACGATCTGGACATCAAGCCGTGCACCGGCTGCATTTCGTGCGTGGTCGGCATGACCACCGGCCGCGGCAAGGGCGGCTGTCCGGTCAAGGACGATTTCCACATTCTGGACGAAGCACTGATGGAGTGCGACGCTGTCATCGTCGGCTCTCCGACCTACGTCCTGAGCCCCACCGGCAAGTTCAAGGTGGTTTGTGACCGTATCGGCCCCTCGCACGACATCACTTTCCGCAAGGCAACTTACGAGGAAGGTCTGGCAGCAGGCAAGCCTGCCGACCAGCTGCCCGACCCGCGCAGCTTCAAAAAGCGCGTCGGCGCGCTGATTTCGGTCGGCGGTGCGATGACTAAGAACTGGCTGGCATTTATGCTGCCGACCATGTATGAGTTCACCATGTCCATGGGCATTGACGTTGTAGATATGCATGAGTATCACGGCGCGATGGCATGCGAGCACGTACTGGGCAACGGCACCCAGATGGAGCGCATGCGCACGATGGGCAAGAACATCGCCGAGGCGCTTGCAGCCGAGACCGAGGAGGAGCGCACCCGCTGGCGCGGTGAAGAGCAGGGCGTATGCCCGGTCTGCCACTGCAATATGCTGACCGTCTCCGAGGACGGCGCACACATCGAATGCCCGGTCTGCGGCATTTCGGGTGAGGCTTCCATGCAGGACGGCAAGCTCAAGGTAAACTTCAGCGAGGCACAGCAGAAGCGTTCGCGTCTGCACTGGGACGGTAAGCTCGAGCACTCCACCGAGATCAAGACCCAGGCTGTCGGCCCCGGTCAGATTCCCGATCTGGCGGAGCGCAAGAAGGCATACCAGGGCTATGCCGAGCAGGATTGGTAAAGAAAGGAGCACAGGACAGATGAAACTGGGACTTGTAAGCGCCATCGCGGACACGATGAGCTATGAAGAGATGATCGATCTGGTCGCAGAGGCCGGTCTGGAATGTGTTGAGGTTGCCTGCTGGCCGGCAGGCAAGGCAGAACGTCGCTATGCAGGCGTGAGCCACATTGATGCCGATCGTGTGCTGGAAGACGATGCTTACGCACAGCATCTGCTCGATTACGCAGCGCAGAAGGGCATCGAGATTTCCTCTCTGGCATACTATCCGAACACCATGGACGCCGATCTGGACAAACGCACCGCAGCCGTCGAACACCTCAAAAAGCTGATCTGTGCATCGGCTAAACTGGGTGTCAGCATGGTCACGACCTTCATTGGCCGCGATCAGACCAAGACGGTCGAGGAAAATCTGGAACTCGTCCGCGAAGTTTGGCCGCCGATCATCGCACTGGCCGAGGCCAAGGGTGTGAAGATTGCGATTGAAAACTGCCCGATGCTGTTCGGTGCAGACCAGTGGCCGGGCGGTCAGAACCTCATGACTACGCCTGCCATCTGGCGCAAGGTTTTCGAGATCCTGCCAAGCGCAAACCTGGGACTCAACTACGACCCCTCGCACTTTGTTTGGCAGATGATCGACTACATCCAGCCGCTCTACGAGTTTAAGGACAAGATTTTCCACGTCCACTACAAGGATATTAAGGTTTATCCCGACCGCCTCCAGCAGGTTGGCATCATGGGCTATCCGCTCGACTTCATGTCGCCCAAGCTGCCCGGTCTGGGTGACGTCAATTGGGGCAAGTATGTATCTGCTCTCACCGACATCGGCTATCAGGGTTACACCTGCATCGAGATCGAGGACAAGGCGTTCGAGGGCTCGGTCGAGGACGTTAAGAAGTCGGTGCTGCTGAGCACAAAATATTTGAGAAATTACGTGATTTGAAGGGAATAGGTGCTTTTTATGGATGATATCAGAATCGGTATCGTAGGCCACGGCTTTATGGGCCACGAGCATGAAAAAATGCTGACTAAGATGGACGGAATTCGCGTGGTTGGTATCTCGGACATTGACCAAAAGCAGCTGGAAGACGTGCAGGAGGGCATCAAGCGCTATGCGTCCAACGACGAGCTGATGCACGACCCGGAAGTTGACGTTGTGCTGATTGCAGCCAACAACAACCAGCACTATGATCTGGTGGTACAGGCAGCCAAGGCCGGTAAGGATATCATCTGTGAAAAGCCGGTTGCCATGACCACCGAGGAGTTGGACGGCATGATCGCAGTCACCAAGGAATGCGGCGTGAAGTTCACCGTTCACCACCAGCGCCGACTGGACCCCGATTTCCGCACCATGAAGGCGGTATTCGATCAGGGCAGCCTGGGCAAGGTCTACTCGATCAAGAGCGGTCTGTACGGATTCAATGGCAATATGCATGACTGGCACGTCTACAAAAAAGAGGGCGGCGGCATGCTGTACGACTGGGGCGTGCATCTGCTCGACCAGATTCTGTGGATGATGCCGGGTGCCAAGATCAAGAGCGTTTACGCTGATCTGCGCAACGTCATTAACTTCGAGGTCGACGACTATTTCAAGATTCTCATGCGGTTTGACAATGATATCATAGCCGAGGTTGAGCTGGGTACCTATTATCTGACCGATAAGATGCACGACAAGTGGTTCGAGCGCCATTGGATGATCGGCGGCAATCAGGGCAGCGCTTATGTCGACGGCTTTGAGCCCGAGGGCAAGATCGTGCGCACCACCCATCTGCTGCAAAACGTATCCGGTCAGCGCACCATGACCGCAGCAGGCCCTACCCGTTCGTTTGGCCCTCCGGCTGAGGGCACCATCGTGACCGAGCCCCTGCCCACGGTGACCACCTGCCACGAGGACTACTTTGAAAACTACAAGAAGGCTTATCGTGGTGAGGAAGAATTTCTGGTCAAGGTCGAGGAGACCCGCCGCGTGCTCGCGCTGATGGAAGCGGTCAGAGAGTCCGCACGCACCGGCCAGTCGGTCGCATTCGAATAAGAAAAGGGACACCGAGCGGGCGTTTTTTCCGGGAAGTGAAACAATATGCTCGGCAGAAAAAGGGCGCTTGCGCCCTTTTCCCTGTTTCGAGGGAAAGAGAGAAAAAGATGAGTAAAACATATACATTCGGCGTGGATATCGGCGGAACGACGATCAAAATGGGTCTGTTTGAGACCAACGGCAAGCTGCTCGAGATGTGGGAGATTCCGACCCGCACCGAGGCCGACGGCAAGTTTATCTTAAATGATATCGCACAGGCTGTGGACGATAAACTGAAAGAAAAGAAGATTTCCATCTTGGACGTGGAGGGCATCGGACTGGGCGTGCCCGGCCCGGTCGGCCCGGACGGTACGGTGTTTAAGTGCGTCAATCTGGGCTGGGACGTGTTCAATGTCGAGCACCGCCTGAGCGTGCTCACCGGACTGCGCGTCAAAGCTGGAAACGATGCCAACGTCGCCGCGCTGGGCGAGATGTGGCAGGGCGGCGGTGCCGGATACCAGAACATCGTTATGGTCACGCTGGGTACCGGTGTCGGTGGCGGTATCATCATTGATGGCCGCATCTTGCCCGGCATCAACGGAGCAGCCGGTGAGATCGGTCATCTGCCGGTCGAAGACAATGAGCCCGAGACTTGCACCTGCGGCAATCAGGGTTGTCTCGAGCAGTACAGCTCGGCAACTGCGGTTGCACGCAGCGCCCAGCGCTACTTAGACGAGCACCCGGAGGCCGAGACCAGCCTGCGCGGTGTGCAGAACATCGAGGCCAAGGACGTGTTTGACGCGGCAAAGCAGAGCGACAAGGTCGCACTGGAGCTGACCGAGCGTGCGTGTGCATACCTCGGCAAGGGACTTGCCATGATTGCATGCGTGGTCAACCCGGAAGCCTTTGTCATCGGCGGCGGTATGGCGCGTGCGGGTGAGATTCTCATGGAGTCCGTCCGTCGCAACTTTAAGCAGAAAGCCTTCCACGCTTCGCGTGAGACCGAGTTTAAGGAAGCAAAGCTGGGCAATAATGCCGGAATCTATGGCGGTGTGCGCATGCTGCTGGAATAAGATAGAAAAAGCACCGAACAAATGACGTTCGGTGCTTTTTTGTGCTTATTTTTTGAGTGCGATTGTCCAAAATACCACATTCATCAGGATGGCGATGAACAGGACAATGGACATGGCAGCCCAGAATCCAAAATTGATGCCCAGAAGGTCCGTGCTGCCGAACAGATGCAGCCAGAGTGCATTTAAGTTCATAGAAAAAACCTCCATTTCTTACAGAAGTTCGCCGAAACGGCGGACATAGGCCTTTTTCAAGCTGGTCGCCAGCACCATATAGAGCAGAATGCAGGGGATGAGGTAGGCAAAGTAGTTCAATGGCAGGGCGGCCAAACCCAGCATGGCACCGAGCGGCGTAAACGGGATGGCGGTCAGCACCAGAATGCCGGTGCAGGTCAGCAGCGTCAGCGGCGCCGACGCACGGCTCTGGATGAACGGGATTTGGGGGGGTGCGAATCATGTGGATAACAAGGGTCTGACTCCACATGGACTCGACAAGCCAGCCTGCCTGGAACAGTGCGGCGTAAGCGATCTGCATTTGGGTCAGCTCTGCGCCCGAGAAGTGGTTTGCAAGGTCGTTGTACAGCACACCGTGCGACACAAACAGCGGACAGAACACAAAGTACATGAAAATGTAGGTGGTAAAGTCGAAAATAGAGCTGGTCGGCCCAATCCACAGCATGAAGCTGCCGACCGAGGAGGCATCCCACTTGCGCGGTACTTTGAGATATTCCTCGTCCACGTGATCCCACGGAATCGCCGTGCACGACAGGTCGTAGATCAAGTTGAGCAGAATGAGATGAATGCTCATCATGGGCAGGAAGGGCAGCAGTGCCGAGGCGGCCAGAACCGAAAACATGTTGCCGAAGTTGGAAGATGCGGTGATCTTGATATACTTTGTCATGTTGGCAAAGGCTTTTCGACCTTCCAAAATGCCTGCTTCCAGCACGTTCAGGTCTTTTTTGAGCAGCAGCACGTCGGCGCACTCGCGCACCGATTCGGCAGCGGTGTCGACCGAGATGCCCACGTCGGCGGCTGTGATGGCGGGCAGATCGTTCATGCCGTCGCCTAAGAAACCGACCGTGTGGTCGTTATCCTGCAAGACCTGTACGATGCGCATTTTCTGTTTGGGGACAGCTCGGCAAAGACCGTGCAGCGCTCGACACAGACTGGAAGTTCGTTGTCGGTCAGCTGATCGAGGGCTTCACCGGTCAGCACCGCCGTGGGGTCAATCCCCAGACGGCGGCAGATGGACACCGCGACGCTCTTTTGGTCACCGGTTAGCACCTTGCTGTGTACGTGCAGTGCGTTTAGCTTGTCAATCGCGCTGGCAGCGCTGGCCTTGGGCGCATCGAAAAAGACCAGATAGCCGAGCAAGATCAGATCGCGCTCGTCGTCCGCGGTCAGGGCTTGCAGCGTGACCGGACGATAGGCAACAGCCAGCACCTTCATGCCGTCTTCCAGCATTTCGTCCACGACTGCATGCACACTGTTTAGACCATCTGCGCCAAAGGGGTGGAGCGCACCGCGGTGCACGACCTGACTGCACCGGCGGCAGACTTCGTCGATGCTGCCCTTGACAATGAGCAGATTGCACGCCTCGTCTCCGACCAAGACACTCGAACAGCGGCGATTGTAGTCAAACGGCAGCTCGTCCAGCTTGGGATGCTGCACCTGAAATTCGCCCAGCCGTGCGTCCCAGCCGGGGAAGCTACCATATCGCAAAATTGCGCGATCCAAATGATTTTCCACACCGGTGGCGTACCGGCTGCTCAGATAGGCGAGTTCCAGCACCCGCTCGCTCTCGTTGCCTAGAACGTCCAAATAGTATTCGAGCAGTACGGTGTCTCCGGTCAGCGTGCCGGTCTTGTCCACACATAAGACATCCATACTGCCAAAACCCTGCATGGCGTTGATGTTTTTGACTACGGTCTGTTTGCCCTCCATCGCGGCGCTGCCCTTGGCCAGACAGGCGTTGATGACCATGGGCAGCATTTCAGGTGTCAGACCGACCGCAACCGAAAGAGCGAACAGAAAGGCGGCGAACCAGTCGCCCTTGGTCAGACCGACCGCGACAAAGACGATGGGGACGAGCACGGCCATAAAGCGGATGAGCACCCAGGCAATCGAGTTTGCACCGCGGTCGAAGCCGTTCTTGCGCCAGAGCGGTGCCTGCATGGTACCGCCCGAAACGGTGTCCTGACCGACGGCCAGCACGATGCCCTGACCGCTGCCGCCGATGACCGAACAGCCCTGAAAGACCGTGTTCTGGTAGGATGCATAGTCGCGGGGCAGATGGGAGAGCGCTTGTGCGGTTTTTTCCAGCACGGCGCTCTCGCCGGTGATGATGGACTGAGAGACGAACAGGTCGTCTGCTTGTATCAGACGCAGATCGGCCGGGACACGGTCACCGGCAGATAGACGCACAAGATCGCCCACAACCAGAGCAGACGCGGGCAGACCGATCCACTGACCATCCCGACAGACCGTGACCTCGGTGTGTGTCAGGTCAGAGAGGTGGTCGGAGATGCGCTTTGCACGCAGCTCCTGTACAAAGCGCACCGTGCCGCTGAGCAGCAGCATGCAGCATATAATGATGACCGTCGTGGCGTTGCGACTGAAATTGGAAGCCAGAAGACATCGGTCACCAGCGAGATGACGGTCAGAAGGAACAGAATGACCGTAAAGGGATTGATGAACGCGCGGCGCAGACGAAAGCCGACCGTGTCCGCCGTCCCGCTCGAAACCGCATTGCTGCCAAACTGTGCGCGGCTTTTTTCCGCCTGTTCGGTGCTCAGACCGTCCGACGGAACATGCAGATGGTCACAGACCGCGTCGGCTTCCAGCACGGCGCACTGGCGGATGCGCGGATGAACCGAACTGTCCATAGATTCACCTCCGAAAAAACACGTTTCTCTTATCATACCATACAACTTGCGCCCTGCCTGCCCCTAAAATCTTGTTTTTTCCTTGCTTATCTTGATTGAGACAAAAAATCCCTCTGAAACCGGGAAATTCCGATTCCAGAGGGAACAAAAATTTAAGCCAGCAGGGTGCTTTCCAGATCGGAGAGCATCAGATCGAGTGCGGTGATGCCGCCCTCAGCCGTGTACCAGACTGCGGGGTGCGACAGGTACACGATATGACCGTTCTTGTACGCGTTGGTGCCCATAACCAGCTGGTTTTCCATGATTTCCTGTGCGAGCTTTGCACCGTCGGTACCGACTGCCGCGTCACGATCCATGACAAAGATGTAATCCGGGTTCTTGTCTACAATGAACTCGAAGGATGCCTCGTTGCCGTGGGTGGAAGTGTCGAGGTTTGCATCGATGCCGATGTTTTGGAAGCCGATCTCGCGGCCAATGATCGAGCAGCGGCCATCGTTGCCCAGGACATTATAGCTGCCGCTGGTAGTCATGCCGATGATGGCGGTCTTGTCCTTGGCAAAGGCGGACAGCGCCTCGATGCGGCCGTCAAAGTCTGCCATCAGCTCATCGACCTTGCTTTCCATGCCGAACAGGGAAGCGATGGTGGTGGCGTTCTTGCGCACGCTCTCGACCACACCGACCTCGGTGTCGACCGACAGATAGACGACCGGTGCAATCTCGCTGAGCGCGTCATAGCTCGATGCCAGACGGCCGCCGATAAAGATCACGTCAGGCTCAGAAGCCATGACGGCTTCGAGGTCGGCCTCCTTGATGGTGCCAAGGTTTGCGACATCGCCGCCAATATAACTCTGCAAGTACTCCAGACTGGTATCTGCCGTGCCGACCATGCGGTCACCGACGCCCAGTGCGTCCAGAATGTCCAGAGAAGCCATGTCCAAAATGGCGATACGCTGCGGGTCGGACGGCACCTCGAGCGAAATCTCTTCCTTGCTGCCGTTGAGTGAGGTGATGGTCATGGTTTCCGCAGCAGTGTTCGCGGAAGCGTCGGAGGTGGATGCGGTCTTGTCTGCGCCGCAGGCGGTCAGACTCAGAACAGCAGCGGCAGCCAGTGCCAGAGAAACAATCTTTTTCATCATTACATGCTCCTTTTTTCAAAAAGTACCGAAAAATGTGTGTGCTTAATAGTAGATAGACAGCGGTTTTCCCTTGATGTTCAGAATCTCGAAGTCTACCTGGTAGATCTCGGACAGATTTTCCTTGGTCATCACCTCCTCTGCGGTGCCGAATTTTGCGATCTTGCCATCCTTGAACGCACAGATATAATCCGAGTAGAAGGCGGCGTAATTGATCTCGTGAAGAACTAAAATGACCGTCTTGCCCAGCTCATCACACAGGCGGCGCACAATTTTCATCATGTTGGTCGCGTGATAGATGTCAAGGTTATTGGTCGGCTCGTCGAGCAGGACGTAGTCGGTATCCTGCGCGATGACCATGGCGATCAGCGCACGCTGACGTTGACCGCCTGACAATTCATCGATGAAACGGTCGGCAAAGTCGTGCAGCTCCATATAATCCAGCGCACGGTCGACGATCTCGTGGTCTTCCGGGGCCAGACGGTTGCCCGAATAGGGGAAGCGTCCGAAGCAGACCAGCTCACGCACGGTCAGCTTCATCTGAATGTTGTTCTGCTGGGTCAGGATGGCCAGACGCTTGGACAGCTCGCGGCTCTTCCACTTGCGCATCTCCTTGCCCTCGAACTCGACCAGACCGCTGTCGTGGGCGATCAGGCGGGAGATCATGCCCATCACAGTAGACTTGCCCGCACCGTTGGGGCCGATGAGCGAGATGATCTTGCCCTTGGGGATGGAAAAGCTGACGCCGTCGACGACCGTCTTGTCGCCATACTGCTTGGTTAACGACTGAATGTGCATAAATCAGACCTTCTTTCGTGACAGGAGGAGATAGAGGAAGTACAGGCCGCCGCCGACCGTGATGAAGACGCTGACCGGTACCGAATAGGTGTAGACGTGCTCGACGATGAGCTGACCGCCGACCAGAACGATCATACCGAACAGGGCAGAGCCTAGAATGAGCTGGCTGTGACGGTAGGTTTTGAGCAGCTGGCGGGACAGGTTTGCGATGATGAGGCCGAGGAAGGAGATCGGGCCGACCATGGCAGTTGCGACCGCGATGCACAGGGTCACGCCCAGAAGCAGACGGCGGATGCAGCGGTCGTAGTCCACGCCTAGATTGATGGCCTGTGCCTTGCCGAGGGTGAGCACGTCGAGCAGTGCAAGCTCACGGCGCAGGACGAAGATGATCACGGCCAGCAGGATGAGCGAAAAGACGATGATCTCCGAGTTGATGTTGTTGAAGCTTGCCACCAGCGTGGTCAGCAGGGTGTCGTACTCGTTGGGGTCCATGACGCGGGTGAGGGTGGATTGGATGCTGCCGAAAAAGGAGGTCAGCACGGTGCCCACCAGCAGGACATAGAGTACATTGTGCCGGGTCTTTTTGAAAATCCAGCTGTAAATGAGGGTGGCCGAGATGCCCATGAGCACCACGTCCACGGCAAACGACAGATTGGCATTGGTGGCGATCAGGCTGCCAGAGCCCAGGAAAAAGACGACTGCCGTATGGATGAGGGTGTACAGCGAGTTCATGCCCAGCAGACAGGGGGTCACAATGGTATTGTTGATGACCGACTGAAAGACGATGGACGCGCCGCCGATGGCGAAGGCCGTAATGAGCATGACGACAAGCTTGGGGGTGCGCAGCTTCATGGCGTACTGGAAAAGCTTAGGATTTGCAAAGTTTACCTCAATGAGCATATAGCCGGCGGCACAGAGCACGACCAGAGCCAGCATGATGAGCAATTTGGTGCGATTTGCGCGGACTGCGGACAGATTCACGACACTTCGCCTCCTTTCAGGTCGGGCAGCGGCGAACAGCAGCTTGTCCCGGGGTTTTTGCCGAGTCGGACGGCTTTGCGTCCGTTTTTCAGGCGATAGAACAGCAGACCAATGAAGATCAGACTGCCGAGAATGCCGACGATGAGTTCGATGGGCAGCTCGTAGGGGAAGATAACCACGCGGCCGATCATATCACAGACCAGCACGAAGAGCGCACCGAATAGCGCGGTGTCGACCAGCGCACCGCGAATCTTATCGCCCTTGAACATGGCGACGACGTTGGGGACGATCAGACCGATGTAGGAGATCGAGCCGACGACGACCACGATGGACGCGGTAATCATGGCCGAGATGGTCAGACCGGCGAACAGGACGAGATTATAGGGAACGCCAAGATTTTTGGAGAAATCCCGACCCAGACCGACGATGTTGAAGTGGTTTGCAAAGACAAAGGCCAGAATGACCAGCGGAACGGTCAGCCAGACAATCTCATAGCGACCCTTGAGAACAAGCGAGAAGTGACCGACTAGCCAGGTAGACAGCGCTTGTGTCATTTCGTGCTGATAGGCCAGATAGCTGGTCAGACCGCCGATGACGTTGCCGAACATGATGCCTACGAGCGGGACCATGACTGCGTCCTTGAACTGGATGCGCTGGATGAACCAGACAAAGACCCAGGTGCCGAGGATGGCCGCGCCAAAGGCAAAGAGTGCACGGCTCCAAAGCGTCGAAGCCGGGAAGAACAGCAGGGCAAGCAGAATGCCGAACTGTGCCGAGGAGATGGTCGCGCCGGTGGTGGGCGAAACGAATTTATTGCTGCAAAGCTGCTGCATAATCAGTCCGGCGACGCTCATGCCCACGCCAGTGCACAGAATGGCGAGCAGTCGGGGCAGGCGGGAGACCACAAAGACCTCCAGCTGGTGCAGATCACCGGATAATAAATCACGGGGTGTCAGGTCGATGACGCCGACAAAGAGTGAACAGATCGCGAGCACGACAAGGGCGAGCGACAGAAGGATGGTGGAACGATTGGATTTGAGCATATCGACTCCCTTTCTCAAACAGGAACGGGGGGTTAGTTGAGACTAACCATAACACAAAAAAGACACAGTGCGTTTCTTGCTTGTCACACACTGCATGCCGGTGTATATTATAGCATGAAAAGTTAGTTATATGCAACTTGTGAAAATTACAGGAATTTTGAGACAGAATCCTTGCGCTTTTGGCGGATTTCATGAGGTGATTGACAAAGCAAGAAGGAAAATATGGAAAATTTGCGGGCGGATATCCGGATTTTGCGTCATGCGTTCCATTTCCGTTCATTTTTTGATATAATGGATGCACCTGACAGCAAGCCGCAGGGGAAATGTCGGAAGACGAGGAGAAAACTATGGAAAAAGAGACAAAGGGCGTGCGCACCAAGCGACAGCTATACCAGTGTGCGATGAAGTTGTTCCGCGAGCGCGGATTTGACCGGGTCTCAGTGGACGAGATTGTCCGCGAGGCCGGTATGGCCAAAGGGACGTTCTATATCTATTTCAATACCAAATCGGACATTATTTTGGAGATGCTGCGGCAGTATGATACCTATTACGATCAGATCATGGCCGGTTTGCCGGATGATCTGTCCATCGATGAGCAGATGGAAGAGATTGTAAAGGGTGCGTGCCGGTTCACCGAGGAGGTCATCGGTCTGGACCTCATCCACGTGCTGTATGTCAAGCAGCTGACCGAGGGGCAGGAACATCCGGGACTGCTCAACGAAGATCGAGCCTTGTTTCGCATCCTGTCCGAGCTGCTCACCGCGGGACAGCGCGCCGGAATTTATGACCCGGCTTTGGATGTACCCGATACCACACGCCTCATTCTGCACGGCATCCGCGCGAGCTTTTTCGAGTGGTGTTCCAGTCGGGGTCAGTTCGATCTGACCCAGGAATGTCTGTATTTTCTGCATACCTTCTGCCGCGGAATTTATCATGCGGCGAAATGAATAAAAATCCGAACGGTGCGTCCGTTCGGATTTTTTGTGTCTGTTCCGCGATTGCGTGCAATGTGCCTTGTAAAGTTTAGCGATCAGACCGGTTCTGTTGTCCGTCGGTCACGGACAAAAGGGGATACAATCTCACGCTAAATTGGTAAAAAACGAAAAATTACTTGACGAAGCTCATAAATAGGCATTATAGTATAAGAAAGGAAAAATATGACTATGGTCATATTTTATCGATCACAAAAGAAAGGGTTTGAAAATCAGTATGGGAAAAGAGCGCAAGTCGGGTGGTGTCCTGGGCGCCATCGAACGTGCGGGCAATACCTTGCCGCATCCGTTCATATTATTCTTGTATATCACAGCCGGTTTGGCTGTATTGTCGGCTGTCCTGTCGCTGATGGGGGTATCTGCGGTCAATCCGACAACCGGCGAAACCGTTACGGTACAGAATATCATCAGCCGAGACGGTCTGGTGTGGATTGTGGAGAACATGTTGCTCAACTTCTCGGGCTTTGCACCGCTTGGACTGGTGCTCGCCATGCAGATGGCAATCGGTCTTGCAGAGGGTAGCGGTCTGCTCGATACTTTCATGCGCCGCGCCATTCTGGGTGTTCCGCTGTGGGCACTGAGTGCGACCGTCCTGTTTTTGGGCATCAACGGCAGTATCGCGTCTGAGGCATCCATCATCGTCATTCCGGCACTGGCTGCGACCGCGTTTCAGGCGGTGGGCAAGCATCCGATTGCCGGTCTGATTGCAGGCTACGCTGCCACCAACGCCGGTTTTACCGCAAATATCCTCATCACCGGTACCGATGCGCTGCTGTACGGCGTCACCGAGGACGCAGCACAGATGATCGACCCGTCGGTCACGCTGACCCCGGCCATCAACTGGTATTTTATGATTGTATCCTGTCTGGTACTGACCGTCGTAGGCGTTTTCGTCAATGACCGCATCATTGTACCCCGTCTGGGTGAGTACAAAGGCAGCGAAAAGGCAGACGAGCGCACGGCAACCGATCTGGAAAAGAAGGGTCTGCGCAATGCAGGTATTTTCACGCTGATTTATGCAATCCTGCTGCTGATCTGCCTGGTTCCGCAGAATGGTCTGCTGCGCGGTGAAAACGGCAGCATTCTGGAATCTCCGTTCATCACCGGTCTGGTTCCCATCCTGATTGTCTATTTTGTACTGGCTGGTGTCGTGTACGGCAAGACCGTGGGCACGATCAAAGACAGCGGTGATATTCCCAAGATGATGGCCAATTCGCTCCAGTCGCTGACCGGTTATATCGTTCTGGTCTTTGTCATCGCGCAGTTCATCAATATGTTCAGCTACACCAATCTCGGTACGATCATCGCAGTCAATGCTTCGGATGCACTGCAAAAGGTCGGTTTTACCGGCATCCCGCTGGTCATCGGTGTCATCCTGCTGACCATCGTGGTTAACTTCTTTATGACCAGCGGCACGGCAAAGTGGTACATCTTTGCGCCGATTTTCGTGCCGATGTTCATGCTGCTCGGCTACTCGCCCGAATTTGCACAGGTCATCTACCGTATCGGTGACTCGATTGCAAACCCGCTCACGCCGATCTATCCCTATCTGCCCATCGTCATCGGTATGGCGCAGAAGTACGAAAAAAATACCGGTATCGGCACCATCATTTCCATGACGCTGCCGTACTCCATCGCCTTCCTCATCGTCTGGATTGTACAGGTCATCGTGTGGATGGTCTTCAATCTGCCGTTGGGCCCGGGCGCTTCGGTATTTCTGGCATAAAACCATACAAGGGCTGCGTATTGTGATGCGCGGCCCTTTTCCCATCGAAAGAGGAGAGAAATATGTGTTATAAAAAATTGCTCTGCGGACGGCTGTACGACGGCATCCAGGATGAGCTGCAAGAAAATCGAGAAATTTTGATCGAGGACAAGACCATTCTGGAAGTCGGTGCACATACCGCGACCCCGCAGGGCTGCGAAGTCATCGACCTGACTGCGTTGACGGTCACACCCGGTATGATCGACGCGCATGTGCACGCTGCCTTCTTTGACTGGCGCGAGATTCCTAAGGACGCGGTGTACTACTCGGACGGTATGCGTGCGCTGGCGACTGCCGAATGTGCCCGCCGTGCGCTGGCGGGTGGTTTTACCACCATCCGCCACGTCGGCTGGTTCCGTGAAGACTACTCGCTCGACGTGCGCCGCGCCATTGATGCCGGATTCATCGACGGTGCACGCATGGTCGTCGCACCGCACTTCCTGTGCGCACCTGGCAGCCACGGTGACAGCACTCAGAGCATTGCGACCAATCCCGCGCTGTCCCGTTTCATGGAACAGCAGTACCCGACCATGGGCAGCGGCGCCGAGTTTTTTCGCGATGCCGTGCGCCACGAGGTCAAGATCGGCGCGGATTTCATTAAAATTATGGCAACCGGCGGATTTTTTACGCCCAATGACTCGCCCGAGGACAAGCAGTTAGCCGATGACGAGCTGCGTGCCATCATCGACACCGCGCACTCGCTGCACACCACGGTGACCGCCCACGCCTACACGGCTGAGCTGGTCACAACTCTGGCACAGATGGGCATTGACGGCATCGAGCACGCGTCCATGGTCGACCGCAACACTATCCGTTTGCTGGAAAAACGAGACATTTACGTCGTGCCGACCTTCTGCCCGTATGACGAGATTATCCTGCTGGATGAGGAAAAATTGGCGCAGAAATCGCCCGAATTCCAGCGCAAACTGCGCTATTATCGCGAAGCACTGGTCGAAGGCCGCAAGGCACTCATTGACAGCAATTTGCGCCTTGGCTACGGCACCGACCTTGTGGTTGGCTATCAGAACTATGAGTGCGGACGCGAGTACTCGGCATGGCTGCGCAACGGCGTATCGCCCTACCGCGCGCTGCGTGCCGCAACGGCAGAAAATGCTCGGATTTTGGGACTTTCCGACAAGATCGGCACCATTGAGCCGGGTAAGCTGGCCGACATTTCGGCTTGGGGACGCGATCTGCTGACCGATGACAAGGCACTTTTAGACTGTGCATTTGTTATGAAGGAAGGTCGGGTGCATGCGCACACCTGCATTTTGGACAATTACCGCTGAGGGAGGCTGAACCATGCGATATCAGGACTGTCTGCACAGTATTCGGCAGTTAAATGAACAATTTCGCCATTATAAGAGCATTGAGTCGCTGTTTGAGCTGGATCAGTGGTCGATGCTGCCCGCCGAGGGTGCGGCCTATCGCCAGCAGACCGCGGCGTTCATCGGAGAACAGAAAAATGCGCTGTACTGCGGAGATGAAGCCCGCCGAGTGGCTGATTTTCTGTCGGGTGTCAAGCTCGAAGAGCTGGACAACGATATCGACCGCGCGCTGGTTCGCATCTTCCGTGCACGCTATCGCAACGCCGTGCATACGCCGGTTGATCTGCTGCGTGAATACAATTTGATGAAAGCCGAGTGCATGAACGCCTGGAAGCAGGCGCGTCAGGCGCAGGATTATGGGATTTTCCGTCCGTATCTTGCACGTGCATTCGATCTCAAAAAGCAGATTGCCCTGTCGATCAACCCGGATGCACCTGCATTTGAGACGCTGGTGGGCATGACCGACGAGGGCTTGCAGGTGCGCGAGGTGTCCGAGCAGTTTGACCGCCTGAAAACCGGTCTGCGCAGTCTGCTTGATCGGCTGCAAACCGGTCACGCACCCGAGACTGCACCCATCTCGGACTGTGACCCCGAACAGATGGAGTGCTTTGCCCAGCGTCTGGCGCGTGAGTTGGGCTATTCACCCGAACGCGGCAGCTTCAACAACCGTGTCGTGCACGCGTTTACCTCCTTCATGGGACCGCGCGACGCGCGCATTTCCACCTATCGAAACGGCAGCTACAACCTGATTTTCACCTATCTGCACGAAGCCGGTCACGCGATGTACGCCAGCGGCGGCAGTCAGGAAATCATCGATGCCGGCCTGTGGGGCGGTGTTGAGGGCGGTTTCCACGAGGCAAATGCACGATTTTTCGAGAATATAGTCGGTCACAGCCGTGCGTACTGGTCGCATTATTATCCGCAGCTGCAAGCGGAGCTGGCGCCCTTCCGCGACATTTCACTCGATGCGTTCTACGCGGCAACTCATCAGGTACGACCGACACCGCGCCGAATTTCGTCCGACGAGGTTACGTACAGCCTACACGCCATTCTGCGGTTCGAACTCGAGCGCGATTATTTTGCCGGGGAATTGTCGGCAGATGACATGACGCAGGCGTGGAATGACAAGTATGAGCGCTATCTGGGCATCCGTCCGCAGAACGACACCGAGGGTGTCTTGCAGGACATGCACTGGGCGGGCGATTACATCGGCTATTTCCAGAGCTATGCGCTGGGCAACATCTACACCGGACAGATTCTGCAAGCCATACAGGGGGACATTCCGGACATGGATGCACGCATGGCGCGCGGTGACTTGCAGTCGATTTACGCATGGATGCAGGACAAAATCTGGCAGTACGGCTGCTGTTACACGGCGGGCGAGCTGATGCACCGATTGACCGGAATCGGTCTGGATGCGCAGCCGTTCCTTACTTATCTGGAGCGCACCTATGGTGCACTTTATGGCATTTCATAAAAACGGAGATGAAAAGAGGGCAGTGCGCTTGCACTGTCCTCTTTGTGTATGGATAAAATTTAGATTGCCGGGAAGCGGTAGATGGTCTGGTGCTTCCAAAGCGCACCCGGGCGCAGGATGGCCTGTGGCCAGTCGGGGTGGTGGATGTTATCGGGGTAGAACTGGGTTTCCAGGCAGAAGCCGGCGCGTCGTCCGTAAACCGCACCGTTTTTACCCTTGGGAGCGCCTTCCAGCGCGTTGCCGGTATAGAACTGGGGCCACCTGCATGGTGATGCCGGTTGCGGGAGAAGTGACCTCTGCCGTGGGCGAGAGGAAACCAATCGAACCGCGCAGGGCAAAGTTATGGTCGTAGCCGCCGACGTTTTGCAGCTGCTCTTCCGGGTCATCCCAGTGTGCGCCGATGGCAGTCGGGGTGCGCAGATCGAGCGCGGTGCCGGTGTCCGGTGCGAGCGTGCCGAGCGGGATAGCCTCGTTATCGACCGGTGTGAAATAGTCCGCGTTTAGGGTGATTTTCTGATCGCCGACCGAGCCTGCGTCGTGACCGGACAGGTTCCAGTAAGCATGGTTTGTTAGATTGCACAGGGTGGGTGCGTCGGTCTGTGCCTGATAGTCGATGATGAGCGCACGGTTTGCCGCGGTGTAGCGCACGCAGACCTGTAACGTGCCGGGGTAACCCTCGTCGCCGTCCGGACTGGTCAGGGTCAGCACCAGACTGTCGCCGTCCGTTTGAACATTCCACAGCCGTTTGTCAAAGCCATGTCTGCCGTGCAGGTGGTTGCGTCCGTCATTTGTGCGCAGGGTGTAGTCCTTGCCATCGAGCGAGAATTTACCGCGTGCGATGCTGTTGCCAAAGCGGCCGATGAGTGCACCGATGAACTTGTCCTGCACTTCATAGCTGTGCACGTCGTCGTAGCCCAGTGCAACATCAATCATCTTTCCGCCGCGATCGGGTACCAGAACCGACTGGATGGTGCCGCCGAGGTTCAAAATACCGACCGAGATCACGCCGTCTGAAAGCCAATATCGCATGATCTCATGGCCGTCCGCTGTCTTGCCGAAGGGTTCCTGTCTGATGCCTGCCATACAAATGCCTCCTTACAGATGATTCTGATGGTATCATGACACTTTATGCGGAAAAAAGAAAGAGGCCTATGGCTCAAAAAGTATAGGATGCAGAAAAAAGCTGAAAAAGTGAAAAAATTAACAAAGTGTTTGTGCTCTGTGCGTGGGAATGGTATAATCTCATAAACGAAAAGACTTTTACAAAAGTATGGGGTGTTCCTATGGCACAAAGCCGTAAAATATCAACTGCCGAACTGCGCAGACAAAATAGAAATAACATTTACCGATATTTTTACGATGCACAGACCCCGAAAACCAAGCAGGATATTGCAAATGACTTTTCGCTCTCGCTGCCGACCGTAACGCAGAATCTGCGCGAGCTGATGGACGCGGGATTGATCGAATATGCAGGACTCATCGACTCGAACGGCAGACGGCGTGCGCGCAGCATGCAGATGTGTGCTGACGTACAATTTGCCGTCGGCATCGAACTGTCGCCTAAGCGCATCCGTCTGGCGGCAGTTAATTTGCGGGCGGACGTGATTGCATATGAAAAGATTGCCTGTCCGTTCAGCAATGATGTGAGCTATCGGCAGCGCATGGCGCGTGCGCTGGAGGAATTTCTGGATCGTTTTTCGCTCGATCGCGGTCGACTGCTGGGCGTGGGCATCACGCTGCCCGGCATCATCGACGAGGAAAACGGCATGATCGAGGTCGTTCCGGTTTTCGGACTGCGCAAAATGCGTCTGTCTCTGCTGACCGAGCTGCTGCCTTATCCGGTTTCCGTGGAAAACGATGCCAATGCAGGCGGTTTTGCCGAGTGGTGGAATCATGCGTCGTTTGAGACCATGGCCTATCTGTTTATCGGCAAGGGCATCGGCGGGGCACTGCTCATTGACGGCAAGCCCTATGTTGGTGTCCAGCGCCGCAGCGCCGAGTTCGGTCACATGTGCATTGCATCGAACGGTAAGGTGGGCAGCTGCGGACGGCATGACTGTCTGGAAGCATATTGCTCGACCGCGCGCCTGAGCGACGATCTGGACATTTCGGTCGAGGACTTTTTCCGCGGTCTGCACGAGGGAAATGAGCAGTATTTTGCCGTCTGGAAGAACTATCTGGACGCGCTTTCGGTCGGTATTAACAACATTCGCATGATGATGGACTGCCCGATTGTGGTGGGTGGTACGATCACGCCCTATCTCGAGGAGTATTTGCCCGATCTGGTCGCGCGTCTGAGCATGCGCAGCAGTTTTGACGATGACGGCAGCTATCTGCATCTGGGACGTTGCGGTGACCGAGCGAACTGCGTCGGTGTCGCACTCCACTTCATCGCAGACTTTATGAAAAGTATTTAACAAAAGTCGAAATTTGACAGAAGGAAAGAGGACGTTCTCACAAGAGAACGCCCTCTTTTTTTATGCACAATGACAAATTGAGTGGAGATAGAGCGGTAAAAGTTTACAAATACGGAAAAGAGTTTTTTGGCAATCTACTGAAAATGTGTAAAATGGATAAAAACTATTGACTATCCAAAAACACGGATGTGTGATATCACCATAAATTAAGTAAAGGATATTTACAAAAGTAATTTAACAAATTCATTTTACTTAAAACCGGGAAATTGAAAAAGGAGAGTGCGGTAAAATGAAAAAAACGGTTACTGGCAATGTTGATGGCAGGTACCATGGCGCTGAGCATGACGGCATGCGGAGGTGCTTCCGATGGCGCAGCAAAGACCGGCGTTTCCATGCCGACCCAGTCGCTGCAGCGCTGGAACCAGGACGGCAGCAACATGAAGGAGCAGTTGGAAGCTGCGGGCTATGAGGTTGACCTTCAGTACGCTGGCGACAACGACATTCCGACCCAGGTATCCCAGATCGAGAACATGATCGCAGGCGGCTGCGACGCACTGGTTATCGCAGCAATCGACGGCTCGGCACTGACCGAGGCCCTCAAGGGTGTTTCCGAGAACAACATTCCGGTCATCTCTTACGACCGTCTGATTATGAACTCGGATGCAGTTTCCTACTACGCAACCTTCGATAACTACAAGGTTGGTCAGATGCAGGGCGAGTACATCCGCGATGCACTGGATCTCGACAATGCAGCAGGCTCGTTCAATATTGAGCTGACCACCGGTGCACCGGACGATAACAACGTAAACTTCTTCTTCGGCGGCGCAATGGACGTGCTCCAGCCGTACATCGACAGCGGCAAGCTGGTTGCTCTCTCCGGTCAGAACGAGAAGGCACAGTGCGCAACCGCAAACTGGTCGACTGAGGAAGCTCAGAAGCGCTTCGAGAACATCATTTGTGTATCCGGTTCGGCTGTTACCCTGCTGGATATCAACAACTCGGTACTGTACGAGGAATCCATCGCAGGCAAGGTTCGGTACCGTCATCGCGAGACCTTCATGGGCTTCCCTTGCGGCAACACCTGCCCGAGCCCGACATCACCCGTGGTACCATGGAAGGTGACATCAAGGCCGGTGACATCACCTTCTTCCGTCTCCAGTCCACCGCGTCGACCCGGCTGCGCGCATACGTTGCACAGGGTGAGTTGCTGGACGTTCCGACCCAGTCCTTCGGTTCTATCGGTATCTTTGCAATCCCCGAGATGGATCGCTTCTGCCGTCATGTGCTCATCGAAAAGCAGTACCCGCATCACGGTGCGGTTGCCTTCGGTCATTATGGTAAGGCTCTGTTCGAGGTCTTTAAGTACCTTGGTGTGACTGATATCGCCTACAATCAGCCCGCATCTCTGCCGTACCCGACCGAGAACCCCTTTCACTAATTAAACGCGCTTCATTCGAAACTGATCTTCTACTCTTCTTACCCTTTTCGAACGTCCGGACGCCGTCTGTATCATGCAGGCGGCGTTCGGGCGTTTTGATACCTATATAATAAGGAGTCAATTTGCACGCGAAGTGCGCGGCGTGTATAATGAAAGAAAAACGCAAAAAATTTTTTGAAAAGTTTGAACGGATTTGCCTGCCTCAATCGTATGAGAAGTGAAACCACTCATACAAAGGAGGTCAATACGATGAAAAAGAGATGGATGAGCGCTGCGGCAGCGGCAATGGTGCTGATGATTGATGCGACCAGTGCAGTGGCCAGTGCGTCGGATTTGTAGATGCCAATGGAGACGGTATTTGTGACAATCGAGGAACAAATGGACAGGGCGCGGGCTATGTGGATGCAGACGGCGACGACGCGTGCGACAATCGCGCGGCTGGCGGCGGTATGATGCGCGGTCAGGGGCGCGGCATGGGCCGAGGTGCAGGAGGCGGCTGCCTGCGGTAACACTTTGGATGGGGGTGAAGGTATGAGAAGTGAGCAGGAGACCAACGAGGCGGTCGAGCGGTACGCCGATCTGGTGCGTCGACTGTGCATGATTCATCTGAAAAATCATGCCGACACCGAGGATATCTTCCAAACTGTATTTCTGAAATGTTTAACCAGTACGGCTAACTTTGAAAGTCGAGAACACGAGAAATCTTGGATCATCCGCGTGACGCTCAACGCCTGCCGGGATCTGCTGCGCAGCTTTTTTCGCAGCAGGACGGTGTCGCTGGACACCCTGCTCGACCAACCTGCCGACCTCGCACCCGCGCACAGTGAAGTGCTCGAAGCCGTTCTGTCCCTGCCTGCACAGTACCGGGATGTGATCTATTTGCATTATTATGAGGGATATACCGCACCGGAGATCGGGGAAATCCTGGAAAAGAACGAAAACACCATCTATACGAGCCTGACCCGAGCGCGTGGACTGCTGAAGGAAAAGTTGGGAGGGGATGACGATGCGTGAGCGCGTGCGGGATGCGTTTAACCAGATTACAGCGGATGAAAAATTAAAGGAACAGACTAAAATGTTTCTGGCGCAAAAACGCAGGCAAGCACCCGCGCGCAGACCGGTTCGGCGTATGGCGGCCATTTTGGTCTGTCTGATGTGTCTGGTACTGGGCGTGGGTGGCTGGGCGTATTTGCCCCCCGCTTCGGCCATCAGCATTGAATCGTCTGCGGCACTCGAACTCAGCGTCAACCGCTTTGACCGCGTCATCGCCGTGCGCGGTACCGACGAGGCAGGCTGTGCGCTGGCGCAGTCGCTGCAAGTCGATCACATGCCTTATTTAAATGCCCTGCAAGTTGTGTTGGACGCACAGACAGACGGGGAAGGGGTGTCCATTGGCGTTGCCGGCAAGGATTCCGGCCAGTGCGAGATCATGCTGCAAGCTGTGCAGGACTGCACCGCCGCGCAAAAGCAGGTGCAGTGCTATATGACCGATGCCGACACGCTGGACGCGGCCAGAGAGAGCAATCTGCCGCTCGGCAAATACCGCATGCTGCTGACCTTACGGGAGCTTGCCCCCAGTCTGACAGCCGATGACGTGCGTGGATTGTCCATGCCGGAGCTGCGGCAGCTAGAGCAAACACTGTCGGGAACTGATTCGACCGGTCAGACGAGTGGACAGGGGGCGCAGAGTGGCGGAAATGGTCAAAATGGCAATGGAAACGGCCAGAATGGCGCTGGAAATGGTGCCGGAAACGGCTATGGAAGTGGAAAAGGCAATGGACAGGGCAACGGTGCAAGATACGGTCAGGCCGGCAGCTGAACGAGAGGACTTCACCAGACTGCACAAGTTCTGCACAAATTATTTGTCAGACTTGCTCGTTGACTTTGCCTTGTGAGTTTGATAGAGTAATTACAGCAATTGAAGACAATGGCTGTTACTGGTAATGCAGGCAAGACCACACAAAAAATCATCGGATTCGATGGTGCTTTTGTTGTGGTCTTTTTTTGTGCCCGCAGAGGGGATTTGCGCAAGGCGCCGGCGCGAGTCCAAAACCGCAGGCAGCCGAAGAAAGGGGATTTTTATGGATTACAAAAAACTCGCGTACGATCTGATTCCGCTGGTCGGCGGCGTACAGAACATCAGCAAACTGACTCATTGTGCAACCCGTCTGCGCTTTGAGTTCCATGACCGCAGCAAGGTAGACGCAGCGGCGATCGAGAAGACCGCAGGCGTCATCAGTGTCGTGGAGAAGGGCGGACAGTTTCAGGTCGTTGTCGGCAACGACGTACCGGTAACTTACCGTACCCTGATCGATGAGATGGGCGGCACGGCGACCGGCGACAACACCGCACAGGACACCACGCCCGAGAAAAAGCCCTCGATCATCAACCGTATCGTCAGTGTCATCTCGACCACCTTCACACCGGTTATCCCGGCGCTGATCGGTGGTGGTATGATTAAGGCTGTATTGTCTATTCTAGTCCTGTGCGGCCTGAGCGACAGCAGCTCGACCTACCAGATTCTGAACTTTATTTCGGACGCAGCCTTCTACTTCATGCCCGTTCTGCTGGCTTACGGTGCAGCGATCAAGTTCGCGTGCAATCCGGTGCTGGCAATGACGCTGGCCTGTGCACTGCTGCATCCGTCGTGGAGCAGCATGGTGAGTGTAGGCGAAGCCGTCGACTTTTTCAGCATCCCGGTGCATCTGGTTGACTACTCGTATTCGGTCATCCCGATCATTTTGAGCATCTGGATTATGTCTTACGTCGAGCGTCTGGCGGAAAAATACACGCCGTCCATCATTAAGTTTTTCCTCAAACCGCTGATCATTCTGTTCATTTCGGCACCCATCGCGCTGCTGATCGTCGGCCCCTTCGGTGCCTTCCTCAATACGCTCATCGAGAACGCTGCAAACGCCATCAACGCAACCGCAAGCTGGCTGCTGCCCATGCTCATGGGTGCACTCCAGCCCTTCCTCGTCCTGACCGGTACGGCCTGGGCAATGACTCCGATTGCAACCGTGCAGATTTCCTCTCTGGGCTATGAGATCGTCAACGGCCCTGGCATGCTGGCCTCCAACATCGCACAGGGCGGTGCAACGCTGGCCGTTGCCTGCAAGTCTAAGAACCATCAGCTGCGTCAGCTGGCATTCTCCTCAGGTTTCACCGCTGTCATGGGCATCACCGAACCCTGCCTGTATGGTGTCATCCTCAAGCTCAAGAAGCCGCTCATCGCCTCCATGATCGGCGGCGGTATCGGCGGTATCTATGCAGGCCTGTCTGGTCTGGTACGCTATGCGTTCGTATCGCCCGGTCTGGCAGCCCTGCCTGCATTCATCGGTGAAAATCCCATGAACATCGTCCATGCAGTCATCACCTGCGTCATCTCCTTTGTCGCAGCTTTCGTCGCAACTTGGATTATGGGCTTTGACGATCCGGCAAATGAGGAAGATAAGGCAGCACCGGCTGCACCGTCCCAGCCCAAGGTACAGGCAGAGGCTGCACAGGCAGTCGCTCCGCTCGCAGGCCACGCCATCCCACTCGAGGAAGTCAGCGATGCGGTGTTCTCTCAGAAGGTCATGGGAGACGGTCTGGCCATCCAGCCGACCGAGGGTAAGGTTTACGCGCCGTTCGACGGTGAAGTCGCTTCGATCTTCGACACCAAGCACGCCATTGGCTTGAACGCTGACAACGGCATGGAAGTTCTCATTCATATTGGTATCGATACGGTCAACTTGCAGGGCCAGTACTACGAAGCACACGTCAAGGCGGGTGATCGCGTGCACAAGGGCGATCTGCTGATCTCGTTTGACAAGGACGCCATTGAACAGGCCGGATATGAGACCGTCACCCCGGTCATCCTGACCAATACCGACGATTATTCGTCCATCGAGACGGTCATCGGTCAGGATGTCAAGCCCGGTCAGACCGTTCTGACCGTGAAGTAAGAAAGGAAGTTCATTTATGATTTATCAGAAACTGCTCGATTTTCCGCAGGATTTCCTGTGGGGCGCGTCCACCTCGGCCTATCAGGTCGAGGGTGGATGGGATGCCGACGGCAAGAGCCCGTCTATCATTGATATGTACGAGCATCCGGCAGGCTATGCCGATTTTACGGTCGCAAGTGACCATTATCACCGCTTTGAGGAAGACATTGCGCTGTTTGCCCAGATGGGACTCAAGGCATACCGCTTTTCTATTGCTTGGACGCGCATTCTGCCGAACGGCACCGGAGAAGTCAACCGAGCGGGTGTCGAGCACTACCGCGCGGTCATCCGTGCCTGCCGAAAGTATGATATCGAGCCCATCGTGACCATGTACCACTTTGACCTGCCGTGGTGTCTGGAACAGCAGGGCGGCTGGCTCAATCGCGCGACCATCGATGCATTTGAGGCGTACTGCCGGGTGCTGTTTGAGGAGTACGGCGACGAGGTCAAGTATTGGCTGACCATCAACGAGCAGAACACCATGATTCTGCATCCGGGTGCCATCGGTCTGCCCAAGGGCGGTGTGCTGCCCAGCCGCCGTGAGCTGTATCAGATGAACCATCACATGATGCTCGCACAGGCACGGGTCATGAAGCTGTGCCATGCAATGTGCCCGCAGGCTAAGATTGGCCCGGCGCTCAATCTGACCGCCATGTATCCCGAGACTTGCCGACCGGAGGATGCCATTGCGGCACATAACTGGGAGGTACTGCGCTGCTGGAACTTTGCCGATGTGCCGGTCTTTGGCTGGTATCATCCGCTCGCCGTGCGCTATCTGGAAGACCGCGGTCTGATGCCCGATGTGCAGCCGGGTGACCGAGAGACGCTTTCCGGTGCACATCCCGACTTCATCGCCATGAACTACTATTCGACCGCCACCATTGCTGCCAGCCGCGGCGATGCGTCCGACGTGTCCGCGCGTGCCGGTGACCAGCAGATTATGCTCGGTGAAGAAGGCGTATACCGTGCAGCTGAGAATCCCTATGTCGGCAAGACCAAGTATGGCTGGGTCATCGACCCGACCGGTTTTCGTTACACCCTGCGTAAGGTGTGCGAGCGCTACCATCTGCCTATTCTGATTACCGAAAACGGCATCGGCGCGCCTGATGTGCTCGAGGACGACGGCAGCATTCACGACCCGTACCGCATTGAGTTTTACGAGCAGCACCTGCACGCCATGCGTGAGGCCATCACCGACGGTGTGCAGATGATGGGATACTGCCCGTGGTCTGCACTCGATGTGGTAAGTACCCACCAGGGCTACGCCAAGCGTTACGGCTTCATTTATGTCGACCGCGACGAACAGGACTGCCGCAGCATGCGCCGCCTGCCCAAAGATAGTTTCTACTGGTATCAAAAGACCATTGCTGAAAACGGAAAAAACCTGTAAAATAAGGAAAGGAGAATTTTCCGCATAGAAGGGGTAAGGGCATGATCGTACAAAAGATCTTGAACAACAATTTGATCTTGGTCTGCGATGAGAACGGACAGGAACAGATCGTCATGGGTAAGGGTCTGCGCTTTTTCAATCAGGTGGGACAGGAACTGAGCCGCGAGCATGTGCAGAAGGTGTTCGTGCTGCGCGACGAGGGCGCTGCACAGCGCTATATGCAGCTTTTGCGGGACGTTCCGGCCGAGTCGGCCGAGGTGATCGAGGAAGCATTGCAGCTGGCTCATGAGCAGTTCTCCGGACGGCTCAACGATCAGATTTTTGTGACCCTGTTCGACCATCTGGTCTACGCCATCGAGCGCTGTCAGAAGCACATCGTCCTGCCCAATCGTCTGCTCTGGGAAGTACGGCGTTTTTATCCGCAGGAGTACGCCGTCGGACAGCAGGTACGGGATTTTCTGAACGAGCGGCTTCAGATTGAGCTGCCCGAGGAGGAAGCGGGCAACATCGCCTTCCATCTGGTCAATGCACAGACCGAAAATCCCGACATGGAGCGCACCATGCAGGCCATGCGCATGCTCAAGGACATTTACGGCATCATCCAGCTGTCCTTTGGCAGGAAGATTGACGAGAATTCGGTGCATTATGCGCGATTTTTGACGCACATGCAGTATTTTATCGAGCGTGTGCTCGATCGAAAGATGCTGGGCAGTGAGGATATCGCGGTACTGGAGCCGGTACTCGAACAAAATCCAGAGGCGTACGCCTGTGCGCGCAGAATTGTTGGATACGTGCAGAAAAACCTGGGTGTGGAGATTCCGCGGGAGGAACTGATCTATCTGACCATCCACATGATCCGCATTATGATGCAATAAAGAGAAGCGAGTGGTGCACCGTGAGGGCATCGCTCGCTTTTGTGCATTGATATTGGTTGGAACAACCGAAAAATGCATAGACTGAAGACACATGCCATATATAAATAAGGAGGCAGTCGTATGAAAGAACATCCCATGTGGGAAGCCGGATGCAGCGCACTGAGCTGGAGCACGCAGGACGGCAAGCACCTGTTTGCACGCAATATGGATTTTACCGGAATGGCACCCGGCACCAGCGTGACCTTTGCGCCGCGTGGGTCGGCGTATGAGCTTTGCAGCGGACAGCCATCGGGATACCGTGCGCAGTATGCCGCGGTCGGCATTGGCCTGATGGCCGGTCAGCCGATCCTGTACGAGGGTGTCAATGAGCACGGGCTCATGGGTGCACAGCTGTATTACCGTTGCTTTGCGCACTATCCCGATGCGGCGCGGCCGGATACCAAGCCCATCCAGCCGCCCATGCTGGTCTATCATCTGCTTGCCCAGTGCCAGAGCGTACACGAGGCAGCCGAGATGCTCGAACACGACCTGACGCTGGTGTCTGTGCCCATGATGGGAGCGGTGCCGACGCTGCACTGGATATTCAGCGACCGAACCGGGGAGAGCATGGTGGTCGAGTCCGATGCAGACGGTCTGCATATTTATCGAGATACGGTTGGTGTGATGACCAACAGTCCGAGTTACGCATGGCACCGGCTCAATCTGCTCAACTATGCCGGAATACGTGATCTGGATTACGGAGAGCGTACGCTGTGCGGCAATCATTTAGAACCTTGTTTTTCGGGCAGCGGTGCGCAGGGCATCCCGGGAGACTGGTCTTCGCCGTCGCGCTTTGTACGCTTGTGCATGCTGCGTGAGTATGGCAGAAAGGGTAAGGATGAGCAAAGCGGCGTTGCGCGTATCTTCCGACTTATGGAGAGTGCAGCCTTTCCGCTTGGCATGGTGCGAGTCAGCGAGGAACGGGAGGATGACAGCGCATTTGATACGACGCTGTATACCTCGGTCGCGTGCGCGGAGTCCGGTCGATTCTACTGGACGACTTACGAAAACCAGAACATTCAGTATGTGGATTTGAAAACCCTGTGCGAGCGGGATACACCGGTACAGTTTGACCTCAAAACCGAACCCGATTTTCAGCTGCGGTGCGAGTGAGACACGCGGTTCACGCTTGCAATCGATGGCAAAAAATAGTAATATAATAGGTACGTCCTGTGGTGTGTGAGACAAATGGGACGGGAAAATTCCCCGGAATAACAGCCGGGGGATTTTTTTGAGCACCCGGCGCATCAGTCGGGGAGGAACCGAGAAAAAGGAGAACATTGTATGCAAATTTTGGAACTGATTCTGGTTGCGATCGGTCTTTCCATGGACGCGCTTGCCGTGTCCATCTGCAAAGGCCTGTCGGTCAACCGCGTGCAGCCCAAACATGCGCTTGCAGTCGGATTGTATTTCGGCGGCTTTCAGGCGCTCATGCCGCTCATCGGCTACCTGCTGGGCATCCGCTTCCAGACACTCATCAGCGCGTTTGACCACTGGATTGTCTTCATTCTGCTGGCACTGATCGGCGTGAATATGATTCGTGAGTCCCGAAGCGACGACGAGGACGCACCGATGGACGCTGCTTTCGGCCCGCGTGCCATGCTGCCGCTTGCGGTGGCAACCAGCATTGATGCACTGGCCATCGGCGTGACCTTTGCCTTTCTGGATGTATCCATCGTGCCGGCGGTTATCCTGATTGGCTGCATCACCTGCGCCATTTCGGCGGGCGGCATCTACCTTGGCCGCGTGGTTGGTGAGCGTTTCCAGTCCCATGCCGAAGCGGCAGGCGGTATCGTACTTGTTTTGCTGGGTGTCAAGATTCTGCTGGAGCATTTAGGTTTCTTGGGAGATTGAAACCAGTTCCACAAAATAAATTTTCGTGACAGGTAAAATTCCTCTTGCATTTTCTTTTTAGTTGTGATTAAATATGTAAATGTAATGATTAAATATTCACCGCTTGGGGTATCGCGTCAAACGGCGAAAGTAAGGGGAATGATTTATGAAAAAGAAGACGACAGCAATGGTTATGGCCTCGCTGATGGCGCTGACCTCCATCACCTCGGCCTTTGCATGCACTGGTACCATTGTAGGAAGTGATTGGACCGACGACGGCAGCACGATTGTTGCACGTACCGAGGATATTTCGGGCAACCATGCCAAGAACTTTATTGTTCATCCCCGTACGACCTATAAGGCCGGCGAGATGTTCAAGGATGTGACCACCGGCTTTACCTATCCGCAGCCCAGCGTTGCATATCAATACACCTCTGTGCCGGATACCGACATTCAGGACGACGGCTACTATGGTGAGATCGGTTTCAACGAGTACGGTGTGAGCGTTGATGCGACCGTCTCTGCAAGCGCAAATGAGAAGGCACAGGCTGCCGATCCGTACGTAGAAGATGGCCTGCGTGAGGCTGACATTGTCGATGTTATCCTGCCCCGCATCAAGAGCGCAAGAGAGGGCGTTAACCTGGTGATCGACATCCTCAACGAGAAGGGCGCCGCAGAGGGCAACATCTTCACCATCTCGGACAAGGACGAAGTTTGGTACATTGAGATCTACACCGGTCACCGCTTCGCAGCATATAAGGTACCGGACAATGCAGTTGCTGTATTCCCGAACTGCTTTATGCTCGGCTATGTTGATCTGAACAACGCAGAGAGCTATGTTGCTTCCAAGGATCTGATCGAGTTTGCAAAGCAGAACGGCTTCTATCAGGAGTACAACGGCAAGTTCCATGCAGCTCTGTCTTACTCTGAGCCGATTTCCGGCGGCAACCGTGACCGTGTCTGGGCTGGCCAGAACTTCCTCGGCCATGCAGTAGACTACGACGCACCGGTATTTGATCTGTTCTTCACCCCGGACGACGGCGAGAAGATTTCGGTCAAGGACGTTATGGAGCTGCAGCGCTACCGCAACGAGGGCACTGAGAAGACCCCCGAGAAGGACAGCACTGTCCGCACCATCGGCACCGAGCGCAGCGCAGAGGCACACATCGTACAGTTTAAGGATGAGTATCCTAAGGAGCTGGGCGGCCTGCTGTGGATGACCATGGGCAACCCCGAGCATTCGGTTTACCTGCCGTCCTTCGGCAACATCAATGATACCGCAGACGCATACCAGGTTGAGGCAATCGACTACAATGCAGATTCTGCTTACTGGAAGTTCCGCAGCCTGTCCGCAGTTGCTGAGCTCAACCGTGAGATGTACGGCGCAGGCGTACGCGCATACTGGGATGCTTACGAGGATGCACTGATCGCACAGCAGGAGCAGGTAGACGCTGAGGTCGTTACTCTGATGGCAAAGAGCGAGGATAAGGCAGCAGCTTACACCACTGAGCTGGCTGAGACCATTGCAAACGATGCAATGAGCAAGGCCGATCTCATGTTCAGCGAGTTGATGGGCTACATTGCAAAGAATAAGACTACGGATGCGTTTGTACCGTCGGTTATGGCTGAGTTCGAGGTAAAGGAAGAGACGACTGAGACCGTTCCGGCAACCGAAGTCGCTCCGGCTGAGACGACCGCAACGCCTGAGACCGCTGCAGAGGCTACCACTGAGGCAGCTCCGGCAACCGAGGCAGCTGCAAAGTAAGGAAAGCCCACCCCGTGGGCGAAATGAAGCTTTCGCTCAAGCCTTTCTCGAAAGGCTTGCGGGTTCTCAGGGCATAGCCCTGAGTCGTGTCCCGCAGGACACGAAATCCCCTTTTGATTCCGGTCAACGACCGGAATCAACCAAAATAAACAAAAAAAGCGCGACTCAAAGCCCGTAGGTCACTATCCTCATTCCCGCGCCGTGCGCGGGTAAAACGAGTGAGTCGCGCAATACTTCGCGGCCATTGGCCGCTCATGGAAAAGACTACCCAAACGGGTGGTCTTTCCTATTATATCCGTTTTTGCGGATTTCTAAATCTAGTGGAAATCAATAGGGAAGTCTTGCGCTCTGCGAAGCGCGCTTTTGAACGAAAGTTTTATTGAAACCCGGGACGGACACCGGGTTTCAAAAGGGGATTCAGCCGTCTGCGGACGGCGTTTCAGGGCTCTGCCCTAAGAACCCGCAAACCTTTGAAAAGGTTTGATCGAAACTTTATTTTGCCTGCGGGCGGGATTTGGGCGGTGCTTAGAGTTTATAGCGTGTGGTATCCGCGTCCCAACCGTCCAGCGGATAGCGCTGAATTGCGCCGAAGATACGCTCGCGCAGGCCGTGATTCTGCTTTTCCAACATCTTGAGCAGGTCTTTGACCTCCTGACGCTTGGTATTGCCATCAGCAGGGCAGGGATTATGCACAATCGGCAGATTATTACGGGTTGCAAACGAGCGGATATAATGTTCCGGGGTATAGATCAGGGGACGAATGAGCGTGACACCGACGCGGTCAAGATAGGTGACCGGCTTAAAGCACGAAATACGGCCCTCATACATCAGAGACAGCATATAGGTCTCGACCACGTCATCGAAGTGATGACCGAGCGCGACCTTCTTGCATCCAGCTTGCAAGGCAGCCTCGTGCAGTGCGCCGCGGCGCAGCTTGGCACACAGCGAGCAGGGATTCTCTTCCTTACGGATGTCAAATACAATCTGCTTGATCTGGGTGGGAATACGGATGTATTCTACCTCGAGCTCATCGCACAGCGCCTGAACAGGGGAGAAGTCCATGTCATCATAACCCATCTCCAAGGTAATTGCCACAACTTCAAACTTTTTGGGATAAAACCGGCGCAGGCCGGCCAGTGCAGTCAGCAGCGTCAGAGAGTCCTTGCCGCCCGATACACCGACCGCAATGCGGTCGCCTTCTTCGATCATGTGATAATGGTCTACCGCACGGCGGGTGAAAGATAATAGTTTTTGCAGCATAGGTTTTCCTTTCTATATGCGTCCGGGTTTTGGTCTAAAGGAAATATAGCAGAAATCTACCGACAGGGCAAGAGGGTAAAAAATAAATTGAGTTGTGAGAAAATGAGAGTATAAGAGAGAATAAAAGAGATTGAGCGAGATTGTCCGAAGATAAATTAAAAAACGAAAAAAAGCTGTTGACTTTCCGATTTCGGTATGGTTTAATAAATAAGGCTCCTCAAGAGCCGCTTTTGATTGCAAAAACAAATCAGCTGAACTACAATATTCGCTGTAAATTATTTTAAAATATATGGAGGAAAGCATCATGTCCACTTTCATGGCAAAGGCAGAGACCGTTGAGCGCAAGTGGTATGTACTGGACGCTGCAGGCAAGCCCCTCGGCCGTACCGCTGCTACCGCTGCTATGCTGCTGCGCGGCAAGCACAAGGCTACTTTCACCCCTCACGTTGACTGCGGTGACTTCGTCATCATCATCAACGCTGACAAGGCAATTCTGACCGGCAAGAAGCTCGAGCAGAAGTACTACTGTCATCATACCGGCTGGGTTGGCCACCTGAAGGAAGTTCAGTACAAGACCCTGATGGCTGAAAATCCGGAGAAGGCTATGCAGCTGGCTGTTAAGGGTATGCTGCCCAAGAACTCGATCGGCCGCCAGTCCGCGACCCGTCTGAAGATCTACAAGGGTGCTGAGCACGGTCATGCAGCTCAGAAGCCCGAAGCATGGGAAAAGTAATCTTGTAAGGAGGATAATGAACAATGTATACGCCTAAGAAAGCATATTTCTACGGTACCGGCAGAAGAAAGTCCTCTGTTGCAAGAGTTCGTCTGTTCCCGGGCGGTACCGGTGAGATCAAGATCAACAACCGCACCATCGACAACTACTTCGGCCTCGAGACCCTGAAGCTGATCGTTCGTCAGCCGCTGGAGGCTACCAACACCACCGATAAGTTCGACATCGAGTGCACCGTTGTCGGCGGCGGCTTCACCGGTCAGGCTGGTGCAATCCGTCACGGCATTGCTCGCGCTCTGCTGCAGGCTAACACCGAGGAGTACCGTCCCACTCTGAAGGCTGCTGGTTTCCTGACCCGCGACCCCAGAATGAAGGAGAGAAAGAAGTACGGCCTCAAGGCAGCCCGTCGCGCTCCCCAGTTCAGCAAGCGCTAAATTATCGCTTATCAGAACTCTGGTTTGTACAACAAAAGCACCCAAAACACTTGTTTTGGGTGCTTTTTTCATGCGACATTTTTATATTTTTTTCAAGACTGTGCAAAAGCATACAAAAGAAATTGGAGAGGTGAAATTTCTCTCGAATAATTGACTTAAATGTGCAGAAACAGTAAAAAATAGAAAATTTGAAATAAATAAAATTTTTGTGGAAATATGCTTGACAATTTTGGAGACATACCGTATAATATAATACGTCGCCGAGGAAAGCGACTCGAAAAGATGACGCGAGTGTGCTGGAACTGGTAGACAGGCACGTTTGAGGGGCGTGTGCTCATAAGGCGTACGGGTTCAAGTCCCGTCACTCGCACCACATTCGAATAAATATGCAGATGTGGCGGAATGGCAGACGCGCTAGCTTCAGGTGCTAGTGCTCGCAAGGGCGTGTGGGTTCAAGTCCCACCATCTGCACCAAAAATCCCGAATGCGACAGCGTTCGGGATTTTTACTTATTCCTTATTCGTTTTTCACTCTTCATTCATCTCTCCTGCATTCACGGGATTTTTGGAAGGAATAAGTAATAGTGAAAAGTGAAGAAGTATAGTATACCGCGTGTGCGGTGCTTCAAGATCAAAGACTGTTATAAAGGGACACCAAATGGTGTCTTTTTATTATAGCCTTAAGCCTTTCTTGACTTTTGAATCAGAGGGTATACGATAAAAGTAAATACATCGTTCATGCTTTTGTGATTTGGGTAGGCTAGGAGGCGTTAACATGAAACGAACGCTTGGCATTGCAATTTTGAGTGCACTGATCCTGACGGGTACAGCCGCGGCAGCAACCGAAATTCAGCAGCAGGACGCGGTATTTCTGGACGAGCTTGGACTGTTTCAAGGCACTGAACGCGGTTATGAACTCGACCGCACAATGACCCGTGCTGAGGGGGCAGTTATGCTCGTCCGTCTGCTCGGTGGAGAAGCGGAAGCTGAGGTGAATGTGTATCAGACGCCCTTTACCGATGTTCCGGATTGGGCGCAGCCTTATGTCGGCTGGCTATACGAAAACAAGCTGACGAACGGCACATCTAAAACTACATACAGTCCCAACGAGTCTATGCGTTTCGAGCAATATGCATGGTTTACCGGTCGCGCTGCGGGCTTTACCGACAATGATGTCGCATCGGGCAAAACGCACTTATCCGCCGAGGCCTACCGGCGCGAGTATGGCAACGAGATCACCCGTGGGCAGGCAGTGGCCTTATCCATGGACACGCTATACGCACAAATGAATGGTGAGACCAGAACGTTGGCTGAGCGTTTGATTGAGCAAGGTGTCTTTACTCAAGAAAGCTGGGATAATGTCAAGAAGGATTTTGAGCACGCGAAGGGAATTGTTCAAACGTCGGATGGGATGAGCACGTCCGCGCTGCCACCATGTCAGTTCCAGACAGTGGACGGCGTGCAATATGCGATTGATTACGCACCGAACAGCGCGGTGATTTCACCTGCGCCTATTTCCGATGTACCGGACTGGACGTTTCGCGGCGGGCGCACGGTGTATCGCAGCACGGATGGTAAGCTCTGGACTCGTATTTTCCAATTACCGGATAATACACCTGTGCGGATCGGAGATGTCCTCGCTTTTGATGGCACAAGTCTGACGTTCACGGTGCTAGCAGACCCTGGCAGCACAAAATACATGAATTATGTCTTGCGGATTGAGGCGACACTAGAATGTGCAACGCTGGTTGACTTGCTGAGTGTGACTTGGAGAAAAGAGCAATCGATGCGTGCAATTCAAGCTTGGCTAGATGAAAACTGGTCATAAAGTGAGAGGGGAACGGTCAAACGCTCCCTTCTTTTTGATCGGATGGGGTTGACAAATGCCCGGAGCACGCATATACTAAATACATCAAATTTTTTTGATGCGAGGTGATTTCGTGGAAGTATATCAGGAACAGGCCAAAGTGTTCAAAGCTTTGTGTGATCCCAAACGTCTTGCCATTCTCGAACAGTTGCGCAGCGGAGAAAAGTGTGCTTGCGTGTTGCAGGAGCCGCTCGCGCTGACGCAGTCGGGTTTATCCTATCACATGAAGATTTTGTGTGATTCCGGGCTGGTGGACAGCCGACAGGAAGGGAAGTGGACGCACTACCGACTGAGTGCACAGGGACAGGAACGTGCGGTACAGCTGCTGCTCGCGCTCACGACACCGAATGCAGACGGTGCACCGAGCTGTTCGGCATGCGGCAAGTAAACGCCATCGACAGGATGGCGTTTCTTACGGCACAAAACATCAAAAATTTTTGATATGAGATAGATACCGGAAAGTGAGGTTTTTCTATGGTCGTATGGCAATTCATCCAAGACCAGATTTTAGGAATGAAGTGGCTCAATGCGCTGATCGGCAAGGGACTATCCGCTATTGGGCTGGATATCACTGGTCGTGTGGGCGGCAGTATACAATTTTTCCTATATGACGTCATTAAGATCACCGTTTTGCTCTGCGTGTTGATTTTCGTCATCTCGTATATCCAGAGTTACTTCCCACCCGAGCGCAGCAAACGCATTTTGGGACGATTTCATGGATTGAGTGCGAATGTCGTGTCCGCGCTGCTCGGCACGGTCACGCCGTTCTGTTCGTGCTCATCCATTCCGCTGTTCATCGGGTTCACCAGTGCAGGTCTGCCGGTTGGCGTCACGTTTTCCTTTCTGATTTCGTCACCGATGGTCGATTTGGGCAGTCTGGTACTGCTGATGAGCATTTTCGGCGTGAAAGTTGCCGTCCTGTATGTGATTGTAGGACTGGTGATTGCGGTAATAGGCGGTGCGATCATCGAGCGGCTGCACATGGGGCGATATGTTGAGCAATTCATCCTTTCTGCAAGCAGTGTGGACTTGGAATCACCCGATTTGACCCGTCGTGAGCGTGTCATTTACGCGAAAGAGCAGATGCAGGGCACCTTCTGCAAGGTATTTCCGTACATTCTGATTGGCGTGGGCATCGGTGCGGTGATTCACAACTGGATCCCGGAAAGCTGGATTGAGACCGTTCTGGGCAGCGGCAATCCGTTGGGTGTTGTGCTGGCAACGCTGGTCGGTGTCCCCATGTATGCGGATATTTTTGGAACCATTCCGGTCGCTGAGGCGCTTCTGACCAAGGGTGCACAGCTAGGTACGATGCTGTCGTTTATGATGGCAGTCACGACCCTATCTCTGCCCTCACTCATTTTGCTGCGCAAGGCAGTCAAACCCAAGCTGCTCGGCCTGTTTATCGGCATTTGTGTGGTCGGAATTGTTTTGGTTGGATATTTGTTCAACGGATTGCAAATCTTTTTGGTATAAATGGAGGTATTGACAATGGGACTGTTTGGAAAGAAGAAAAAAGAGCAGACTTGCAGCTGTGGTGGTGCTTGCACGGCTTTGAACACTGAAAATGCAGACGCAGCGGTCAAGGTGTTGGGATCTGGCTGTGCCAAGTGCAACGAGCTGGAGCAGGCGACGCGCGAGGCGCTTGCTGAGCTGGGCATGGGCACCACGATCGCACACGTTACCGACTTTGCACAGATCGCGGCATACGGCGTGATGACCACGCCGGCGCTGGTGGTGGACGGCAAGGTGGTGTCGTACGGTAAGGTGCTCAGTAAGGATCAGGTTAAGGCGCTCATTGAGCAGGCGAGAGGTGCAAAATGAATCAAAAACCCAAGGTAGCATTCGTTTGTGTCCATAATTCCTGCCGCAGCCAGATGGCGGAAGCACTTGGCAAACTGATTGCAAGCGATGTGTTTGACAGTTTTTCTGCCGGCACCGAGACCAAACCGCAGATCAACCAAGATGCAGTGCGGCTGATGAAGGAGCGCTACGGCGTGGACATGGAGCAGACCCAGTACAGCAAGCTGCTGTCCGACATTCCGCCGGTTGATGTGGTCATCACGATGGGATGCAACGTACAGTGCCCGAACCTGCCCTGCAAACATCGGGAGGACTGGGGACTGGATGACCCGACCGGACAGCCGGACGAGGTCTTTCTGGATGTTATGCAGCGCATCCATGAAAAGGTGAGCATGCTCAGAGATCGTTTGGCGCAGCCAGACGGTGTGTTGTGAGCATAAAAAGACGGCTCGATCGTTTGGATCGAGCCGTTTGCTTTTTTGAGAAATTATACCAGCTTGTTGACCAGTTCCTTGAATCGGTCACCGCGCTCCATGAAGTTCTTGAAGCAGTCAAACGAGGCGCTTGCCGGACTCATGATGACCACATCACCCGGCTGTGCAACTGCGTTAGCAGTGCGTACTGCGGCGGCCAGGTCGGGGACATCGATGATTTCGGGCTTCTGTGCACAGTCAGCCTGCTCGACACAGGCGCGAATCTTGGGTGCAGTTGCACCGGTGAGCAGCAAGGTCTTGACATGCTCACAGATGGGCTTGCCCAGCACATCATACGGAATGTGCTTGTCGTAACCGCCTGCAATCAGAATCAGCTTCTGATCGAAGGAGTTGAGTCCTGCAATGGTGCGGGTTGGGCTGGACGCGATGGAATCATTATAGTACTTAACGCCCTCAAACTCGCGCACAAACTCAATGCGATGCTCAACGCCGCCAAAGGTCTTGGCAACCTCGACAATGTCACTGTCCTTGCACAGACCCTGCACAATGGCAGCCGCCATCATCACGTTGGAAACATTGTGCGCACCCGGAATGCGGATGTCAGACGCCTCCATCAGCATGCGGTCCTGACCATTTTCGGCAATGTAAATCACGCCGTCGCGCAGGTAAACGCCGTTTTCCGGCTTTACAATCTTGCTGCACGTCATGACATTGTGACCGGGGCCGATGTCCAGTGTACGGGTCACGCGATCATCGCTGTTGAGCACCAGACGATCACCCGGCTTCTGGTGGGTGAAAATGCTGGTCTTGGCCTGTACGTACTCATCGAAATCCTTGTGATAGTCCAGATGATTGGGGGTCAGGTTGGTGATCGCCGCGATGGACGGACTAAACTGCATGCCCATCAGCTGGAAGGAGGACAGCTCGACGATGGCCAGATCGTCCGCATGCATCGTGCGCACCTCGGGCAGCAGGGGCTTGCCGATGTTGCCGCCCAGATGACAGGTGTGACCCGCGTGCTTGAGGAACTCGTAAGTCAAAGTGGTCGTAGTGGTCTTGCCGTCCGAACCGGTGATACCGATGATCTTGCACGGGCAAACCTGGAAAAACAGCTCCATTTCGCTCGTTACAATACCGCCGCGTGCGCGAACAGCCTCGAGCGACGGATGACCCGGATGCAAGCCCGGGGTGCGGAAGACAATGTCTTCGGTCAGTTCGTCCAGATAGTGCTCGCCCAAAACGGTCTGGGCACCCAGTGCAGTCAGCTTATCATACTGCTCACCCAGCGCCTCAGCGGTCTTTTTATCGTGTACGGTCACCGCGATGCCTGCTTCACGCAGCAGGGATACGAGCGGCATATTGCTCACGCCTGCGCCGATGACCGCGACTTGCTTGTCTCGAATGCTTTCTAAATATTGATCCAGTGTCATGATCCAATACCTCTCCCTTTGGTCTTCGTTTATTTTACTCCCTCCAGCTGGATATTTCAAGTTTTTGGGCAGGATTTCAACATTTATAATTGACGAATGAGGCACTTTTAGCGTATAATAAAAATCGCGAGTAATCCTGACGGTCGCGTACCGGCTCGACTGGTATGAGGAAAGTCCGGGCTGCATAGGGTAAGGATAGCAGATAACGTCTGCCGAAGGCAACTTCAGGAATAGTGCAACAGAGATATACCGCCAGAGCTTGTGTTCTGGTAAGGGTGGAAAGGCGAGGTAAGAGCTCACCACGCCCCATGGTAACATGGGGGGTCTGTAAACTCTATCCGCAGCAACATCGACAGGAGCTATGACTGACCCGGTCGCTCCGACTGATGGCTTGAGGCGCGCGGCGACGTGCGTCCCAGATAGATGATCGTCCACGACAGAACCCGGCTTACGGATTGCTCGTACCATAAAAAAGAGACACCGCTTGGTGTCTCTTTTTTTTACATTTCCTGCATGAGCTGACCCAGCAGCGCTTTGCAGCCAGACAGAACATCGGTGAAGGTCTGGTCGAAGTTGCCTGTGTACCACGGATCGGCGACTTCGCGGGACACACCGGTGTAATCCATCAGCATGCGGATTTTATCGTCGGAGTCACCGCTGCAGATGCGGCGCATGTTGCGGATGTTGGCAGAGTCCATGCCGATCAGCAGATCAAATCGGTCATAGTCCTGACGCTTCATCTGTCTGGCGGCGTGACCAGCACTGCCGATGCCGTGCTCAGCCAGTTTGCGGCGCGCAGGGGGATAGACCGGATTGCCGATCTCCTCAGTGCTGGTCGCAGCGGATGCAACCTGGATTTGATCGCCCAGACCGGCCTTTTCCACCAGATCACGCATGACAAACTCGGCCATCGGGCTGCGACAGATATTGCCGTGGCACACAAAAAGTATCTTCATTTATTTATCCTCCTGTTTTTTGGATGCAACGCTGTGTTTGCTGTCGGTATAGCATAGGTTGCGCCTTGGACGCAAACTCACTTGACATGTATGTGAAAAAGCATATCATATATATATAAAGGAGGCGAGACGATGAACTGTCCATTTTGTCAGCAGGAGATGGAGGACGGTGTTCTTCAGAGCACGCACGGCATGTATTGGCAGAAAGATCCAGTGCGTTTTCCGATAAAACCGTCGTGCAGGAAAGAAGCGCAGCCGGTGTTTACCATGGAGACTGCACGGGATTTTCCATTCATTCGCGGCCATCGATGTCTGAATTGTCACGCCATTGTGATTGACCCTGAATAAATGGATTGGTGCAAAACAAAAAGGACACCGCTAAGTGTCCTCTTATAACAGTTTTTGATCTTGCAGCGCCGCACGAGCGGCATACGATACTTCTTCACTCTTCGCTATTACCTATTCCATCCAAAAATCCCGGGAGAGCAGAAGAGATGAGTGAAAAGTGAAGAGTGAATAAGGAAGAAGTAAAAATCCCGAACACGATTGCATTCGGGATTTTTGGTGCAGATGGTGGGACTTGAACCCACACGCCCTTGCGAGCACTAGCACCTGAAGCTAGCGCGTCTGCCATTCCGCCACATCTGCATATTTATTCGAATGTGGTGCGAGTGACGGGACTTGAACCCGTACGCCTTATGAGCACACGCCCCTCAAACGTGCCTGTCTACCAGTTCCAGCACACTCGCATTTCTTCACATTTTGTTCTGCTCATCAGCAGCTATTATATTATAGTATACTTGGAAGGTGATGTCAATAAAAAGGAAAAATAAAAAATAGATAAAACAAACGAGATAAAATAATAGTTTATTGTATAAAAAGACGGAAGAATGCAGTTGACTTTTATTCTAAAAGAATGTATACTAACATTGTAAACAAAAGAAAGAGGTGCTTGAGGATGCGTATCACGCACGAGGCAGACTATGCAATCCGTGTTGCTTTTTGTCTGGCAGAATGCGGCGGTAAGCTCGGCGCAAAGGAGATCTCTGAACGGACCGGCGTTACCCTTCGGTTTGCACTCAAGATTCTGCGAAAGCTGATCCAAGCTGAGATGGTTCGATCTTATAAAGGTGCCAATGGCGGCTATGAGCTGGCAAAGGAACCTGCTGAAATCAGCATGGGTGCGATCATAGAATGTATTGATGGCCCGATCACGATCAATCATTGCTTGTGCAATGAGTTTGAGTGTACCAGAGTGCAGTCCAAGAGTATCTGCAATTTCCGTAAGGTCTTTGGATCGGTCAATACCATGATCCGAGACGAGCTTTACCGTGTTACATTAGACCAATTTTTACATTAAAAACATTTAGGAGGAAATTATTATGAAGTTCGTATGTTCCGTATGCGGTTATGTTCACGAAGGCGACGCAGCACCGGCTGAGTGCCCGATCTGCCATGCTCCGGCTGACAAGTTTGTCGCTCAGACCGGCGAGATGACCTGGGCTGCTGAGCACGTTGTAGGCGTTGCAGCAGACGTTCCGGAAGACATCAAGAAGGACCTGCGTGCTAACTTCGAGGGCGAGTGCACTGAGGTTGGTATGTACCTGGCAATGGCTCGTGTAGCACATCGCGAGGGTTACCCGGAGATCGGCCTGTACTGGGAGAAGGCTGCATTCGAAGAGGCTGAGCACGCTGCAAAGTTTGCAGAGCTGCTGGGCGAGGTTGTTACCGCTTCCACCAAGAAGAACCTGGAGATGCGCGTAGAGGCTGAGAACGGTGCTACCATGGGTAAGACCGATCTGGCAAAGCGTGCAAAGGCTCTGAACCTGGATGCAATCCATGACACCGTTCATGAGATGGCTCGCGACGAGGCTCGTCACGGCAAGGCATTCAAGGGCCTGCTGGAGCGTTACTTCGGCTAATTGACCTGAATTTCCAAGAGGGAATCACGAAAGTGATTCCCTCTTTTTTGTCGCTTGGAAGCAGCAGAGTGGTAAAAAACAGAATGAGTAAATATGGTATTTTTTGTGATATCAAGTCAGAAAAATAAGGTGATATAGCAAGATTTTCGAACGAATTCATGGAAAATAGAACCGTACTTATCGCTAAATGTACACTGGATTGGTCTAATAAATTACAGAAAATGAGAGGGAAATGCTGCGCACAATAAACATATGATTTTGGATACCACTTTAGTAGAATTTGTAACTTAGCAACGAACGGAAGAAAAATATTTTATAAATTTTGTGCAAAACGATTGACAAAATTTGAGAAAGCGGGTAATATACCAACAACCCAAACAGACTGAAGCCATTCGGTCAAAATTTCACCCGATTGAAATGATGAGAAACAAATGAGATTTACAGCAAGAAGACTGATCGCAAGCCTGAGTGTTCTGGGATTGTTGGCTGCGCAATCAACTGCGTTTGCCGCTGATGAGCAGAAGAAAGTCGAATTCTTTGAAGGCAAGGAGTTTGTCGGCGCAAGCGAGAGCGCGAAGGACGACACGACCATTGACCTGACCAAGTCCAAGGTAAGTGCAGATGGCCTGTCTTCGATCAGGGTTCCTTATGGCTATATCGTAAAGCTGACCGAGAAGAGCGGACATGAGTCCATTCTGCTGTCCGAAGGCATTATAATGATCCTGGCAAGTTCGGCTGGGACAATTACGCAGCAACGGCTGAGGTGAAGCATTATTCGGCACTGGAATACGAGCTGCAGGCTGCACGTGTTTAGAAGGTCAAGGAAGTCGTCTCTGCGCGAGAAAAGGAGCTGAACACAGCGCTGCGCGGTGACGCGATTGCGCAGAAGACTGACGTTGGCGTGGACAATCTGCGTGTCGAGCTGGTCGAGGGCAATCCCGAGGAAAAGACCGAGCTGATTTTCACTGGCAACACCCGTCTGACCAATACCACAGACCAAAAGCAGACGCTGACCAGCCAGGCGTTTGACTTTGCCGAGAGCAACACGATTTCGGCGACTACCACCAACTCGATCGGTACTTCGGTTTCGGCTTCCGCAACCTTCAACATCCCGATTGTCGGCAGTCTCAATACGACCATTTCCACCCAGTACAATTTCTCCAAGCCAGATACAAAGAGTGAGAGCAAGACCGTGACGTACAAGATTCCGTCTCAGTCCATTACGCTTGAGCCCGGTCAGACCGTTGAAGTGCGTGCACGTCTGGAGAAGGTAAAGACCGCAGGTAAGGTTCGACTGATCGGTGACATCAACGGCACGGAAAGCGGCTATGTAAATCTGCAGAAGCTTGTAGGCGATATTGGACTGGTTCCGACACCCGATCACAAGCTGACTATCGGCTTGGTTTACAAGTGGAAGAGCTTTGAGAAGAAGCCGTATGAGTTGTCTTTCAGCAACCAGCACGTTGAAGGTGAGGGCACGTATCAGGCAGAGTGTACATCGATGTTGTGGATATGAGCACCAACAAGGTTCAGACTGTTCAGGCAAATGCAACCGAGACGCAGGGTGACCGCTCCGCAAACAGTAGCAGCAAGGATGCTGTTGAACTGACTGCAAACGCAGGCACTTTCGACATGACCAAGTAATCACCTGTGATCGTACCGATACAGTGTGCCGCTTGGCAAATAGAAATTCCGTAAATTTAAGACTGCATATTCGGTAGGATACGAAAAAGGGCCGCTGTGGTGTCGAGAGACACGGCAGCGGCTTTTCTGCGCGTTCAGAGCGTCTTTTCCTTGCTGCAAGGACAGGCAATGCGGGGTGAAGTGCTGTCACAGCACACAAAATCAGTGTCGATGTAGTGTGCGAAGCATTGTACTTGAATATTGCGCGGACAGCACAAATCACAAGTGTGATCGCTCAGGGCATTGGGCAGGATGAATTTGATGCACTGTACCGTGATGTCCTGGCAGGTCGGGTTTTGATGGGCAGGGACAACAAAGGTCTTGAGTCCGCGCGGTTCCTGCTTGCCGCAGACGGTTTCGGAGAGCACAACAGCCAGTGCAACCCGTTTGCCGGGGCAGACATCGCGCAGGGTCACGCTCAGTTGAACGATCGAGCCCTGTGAGGACAGGGAAAGTGCACCGGCGTCAATCACAACAGCGTCCGAACAGCTGGAAATTGTGAAGTCAATGGGCGTAGGGCAGGGCTCGGGCGCGAATGTAGTGTCACAGGTGACGGTCACGACCGGGTCGGGGAACTGTACGACGTTTTGTTGTGCGTCCTGATAGTGAATGGACTGATTGACCGTCTTGGTGCCCGAAGTTCCCACGGTATGCTGGATGAAAAACTGCAAAACGGCACCCTCGGATGCACGCACACCCAGTTCGGGGATGGTCCACTGGATGGTGTGCGCATCGATCATGTGCGCACTGCCTTGATCGGGCGGGAGTAGGCTGGAGATGGTGAAATCGGGGTGGATGACCTCGTCAATGACGATATCAGTCGCACCCGGTTTGCTGATATCAGCGGCGAGATTGGCAAAAAAATTGTTCCAGCTCGCTGTCATCCGGCGTAATCAGGACATAGGATGCGGGCGGCGCGCTGGCCCAGGTTTCCAGTGCGGTGACATCCAGACCGCCCGAGCCGTCCAGACCGATGCAATAAATGGTGATGCCGTCATCTTTCGCAGCCATCGCAATGGGCGTCGGGTTGGGGCCGGCTGTGGTGTTGCCGTCGGTGAATAGGACAATCACTTTGCGATTGGGTGAAGCTGCCTCAAAGAGCTGGACGGCTTTGGTGAATGCATCTGCGTGATTGGTGGAGCCGCCAGCGCTCAGACTGTTCACGGCCGCGTCCAGTGCAGCAACCGAGGTAATCAGCTGCGTGTTTGCCGTCGCAGACGCGGCGAAGCTGACGATACCGATGCGGCTGCCCGAGCCGATTGTACCGTCGTTCGCGCCGCCAGTCGATTGTGAGATGATCTCGATGAACTTTTTTGCACCGGATTTCATGCTTTGTAGGGGCTGTCCGGTCATGCTGCCCGAGCGATCGAGTACCAGCACGATATCGGTGGGACTGGTTAGAATATTGGGTTCCGCGGTCAGTGCCAGCGTGACCAACAGCGTGCCGGTGCAGTCGATCTGGTCGGTGTTGATGGTTTTATTTGCGAATGTAACGCCCATGCGTGTCTCCTCCTTGTGTTCGATATGGTCATCTTATGTGAGAAGAGATAGCAAGGTCACAAAAAAGTGAGAGACGACCTGTAAAAGGTCGTCTCTCAAGAAACATGATAGGAAAAAGGTAGAAAGAGAAGATAGCGTAATTAGCGATGCTTGCGATTGTCTCGCTGCTGGCCGCCGCGCAGAACGCTGTGACCATACTGCTGCATCTGTAAATCAACTAAACCGTCAAAAAATTCACGAAATTTCATTATAATAAAGCTCCTTTTTACAATAGAAGAGGGTGATTACTTATGGGACTTGCCTGCCGTACGGCGGGACATGGGGGACTGATGTCCGATGGTCAAGCTGTTCAGATACAGCTCGTTGGACGCGGTCAGACCTTGGAAAAATTCTTTGATACGCATTGTCTTTGCGCCTCCTTGTTCTTTGATGATCCCATTATACAAAGGAATTGCTCAGAAGTCCACCATTATACTTGTTGATTTTATCCAATAGAACGCGGTGTTATTTGTGCAGAACTCACAATACAAAATCAAAAAGTTCCAACATATCACCAAGATGCATGTTTTATGCCTCATAACCGATGAAAAAATAACAGGCGTCCGAGAGAAAAATAGAAACAAATATTATGCAAATTGCGCAGAGAAAGGAAAAATGTGAAAACGGCTGCATTCGTGAACTTGCACCGGATAAATCTGCGTGCTATAATGGCCGCAGAATCCGGAGGGAGGAAGACGAGATATGGAAACCGAAAAGGAACGCATGCTGCGCGGGGAATTGTACAACGCAGAAGATCCGGCGTTAGCACAGGAGCGCGTAAGAGCCAAGGAAATTTGCTGGCAGATCAATCACCTGCCAATTTCCGAGGAAGCGCAGCGCAACCAGCTGCTTGTTCAGCTGTTGGGCAGTACGGATGGTGCATTTACCATTCTGCCCGATTTCTGGTGTGATTACGGCAGTAATATTCATATCGGCAAAAACTTTTTTGCCAATCATGGTCTGGTCGTGCTGGACGGTGCACCGGTAACCATTGGAGATAACGTGTTCATTGCACCCAATGTCGGTCTGTACACAGCCGGTCATCCGCTCGATGTCAGACAGCGCAACCGCTATTTAGAGTATGCAAAGCCCATCACGATCGGGAACAATGTCTGGATTGGCGGTGGCGTGCAGGTCATGCCGGGCGTGACGATTGGCGATTGTTCGGTGATCGCAGGCGGCAGCGTCGTAGTCAAGGACGTGCCTGCGGGCGTTGTCGTCGGCGGCAATCCGGCGCGGGTGATTCGCGAGCTGACCGAAGAGGAAATTAGTGAAGAGTGAATAGGTAAGAAGTGAAAAAACAACAACACCTATTCCTTATTCACTCTTACTTCTTCCTTAAACGAAAAAAACCGCCTGTGAAGGCGGTTTTTTGTTTTAGTTTTTGGGACGCAGAACGCGCAGTGCGTTTTGCAGGCACAGGACGGTTGCCAGAGTGTCCAGCAGAACGGCCAGCCACAGCCAAGCCACACCGGCAAAGCCAAGCAGCAGAATGATGAGCTTGACCACCAGTGCCAGAATGATATTCTGACGTGCGGCACGCAGGGACAGGTAAGACAGGTCAAATGCGTGGCAGATGGCCTGCGGATCGGAGGTCAGGAAGACCAGATCAGTTGCCTGCAGGGCAGAGGGAGCACTCGGACCCATGACAGCCGTGACCGCTGCGGCAGACGAAGCGCTGTCGCTGACGTACAGTGCTGCACCATGTGCGCGTTCGGTCTCTTCGAGAACGGTGTCGCGCTCGTCGGGAGAGACGCCTGCCTGTACTTCCTGAATGTCGAGCTGTGCGGCGAGCGCTTCCGCCTGTTCGGAAGAGGACGCGGTCATCAGTACGGTCGTCAAACCGAGTGCGCGCAGACGCTTCATGGTTGTCTTAATACCGGGCTTTACAGCTTCGGTGATGTGCAGGACACCGGCAAAGCGACCGCCTGCGGCGACCAGTACATCGGTACCCGACTCAGCGGGGGTGTAGCCAGACAGATCGACGTGTGCAGTCTCAAGCAGCGAACGATGACCGCACAGAACGGTCACGCCAGAGATCATTGCGACGATGCCCTGACCGGGGATTTCCTGCACACGGCTGGGAGGCACAATCTGCATGTTGCGCTCCTGCGCTGCCATACGGATGCAGCGTGCGAATGCATGGTCGGCGTTCAGCTCACAGCTTGCCGCCATGGACAGCAGTGCCGATTCGTTCATACCCGGAGCGGGAACAACGGACTGTACTTCCAGCTTGCCGCGGCTGAGGGTGCTGTACTGTTCGAGTACGATGGTGCGGATGTCCTTGAGGGACTCAAGGACCGAACCGCCGCGGAACAGGATGCCGTGCTCGGCACCAGCGCCAATGCCCGAGAACAGGGCAAGCGGAACGCTGAGAATGAGTGCACCCGGATAGGAAACGACCAGGAAGGTCAGGCCGGTATGTACCCAGCGCGCCCATTCGCCGGTGATAAACGAGGGAATGAGGGCGGTCAGGACGGCGAGCAGAACAATGATCGGGGTATAGATGCGGGAGAAGCGCAGGAAACGGCGCTCCATCTGGGACGAGTCGGCGGCAGCGGTTTCCACAGCTTCCGGAATGCGGGTGACCAGTGCGTCAGGCAGGGCATGCGTGACTTCGAGCTGAAGTGCGCCCGTACCGTTGATGCAGCCGGATACGATTGCGGTGTTGGGTGCGACTGCCATCGGTGCAGCGTTGCCCGTGATGGGGGAGGTGTCCAGACGGCTCTGACCGGCGCGGACGATACCGTCCAGCGGGATGCGGTCACCCGGACGAATAAGCAGCAGATCACCGACCTGTGCCTCGGCAGCCGGAATGGTGTGTACAACACCCTGATTGTCGATGCGGTGAACGACTTCCGGGCGCATATCAACGGCGGACAGGATGTGGCGGCGATGCTTTGCGACGGTGCGCTGCTCGAACCACATACCCAGACGGTAGATCAGCATAACCAGAGCGGCTTCGACATAAGCGCCCATGGCGATGACGCCCAGCGTCGCGAGCGACAGCAGTACGTTGGCGTCAAACACACGGCCATTTTTGATCGTGCCCAGTGCGGACAACAGGATATCTCCGCCCAGAATGACATAGGACAGGCAGAGAATGAACATAGGAATCAGCGGAATCTGCGGCAGGAAGAACTGTGCGAGTGCACCCAGAATCAGAAAGACCACACCGGCAATCAGACCGCGCATCTGGCCGGGTTTGTGGAATTCCTGACGGTTGCGCGGTGCGTGCGACAGCGGTACCAGCTCGACGCTGGGATCGATCGACATGCAAATGCGTCGAATCTGATCGAGACGCGCGTCCGGGTCATCGGCCAGGAAGCGCAGCTGCTGGGTGGCATAAACGACAACAGCGTCGGAAATACCGGTCAGCTTGCGCAGTTTTTCCTCGATACATGCGGCAGTGTGCGCGCTGCTCAGGTTTTTGAGCAGATAGACGCGGTAATTGTCCTCGTCTGTGCGCTTGCGGGGCGGTTCTACCTTGGGACTGTCGCCGGTCGGGATGGGCTCGGGCTGCTCGGGGACTTGCAGCGGCTCTGCCGGAGTCACCTCTTCAGTGTCCTCGTCGGGCAGATCGGAAAACGGCTCGAATTCATCGAGCGGATCGGACTCGTCGAGCGACTCGGGATGCATGTCCTCGTCGGTATCTTCATCAAACGACGGAAGCGCTTCTGTATCTTCCGCAGGCTCGTCCGTGGGTGCAGGCTGTGATACATCTTGGTCTTCGTCGGGTGTATCTCCAAAAATTGCTAAGAGATCTGCGTCAAGCAGCGAATCATCCTCGTCAGAGGACGGGCTTTTGCGCGTGGGCTCCAAGCTCATACGATCAACTCCTTTGTGGGAATGCGCAGGTGAAAAATGCTTTTGTATATGCGGACACATATACAATCTATATGATAGCGCAAATGATAGGCGATGTCAATGTTCTGGGCTGGAAAACGAGGAAAATGGCACAAAGAAGCAGAGTTTAGTACAAAAATGCAGAGATTGCCCAAAGAGGGGAGACAAGAAAGAGAGAGGGTGATATACTGAAGGAGCGGAGCAGAAAACACAGTCCGGTTGGTAGTCCGGGCACAGCGGAACCTCCGCTGTCAGTAACCTGCCTCCTTTGGTTGTCCGTGCTTCGTGATGTGCAGATTAAAGGAGGAAAACATCATGGACTGCATCACAGCAAGGCTCACGGTATTTTTTGAGGAACCCTTTTGGGTGGGCGTGTTTGAGCGTCAGACAGCAGGAAAGTTAACTGCTTGCAAGGTGACGTTCGGCGCCAGCCCAAGTGACGGGGAGGTTTATGCCTATTTCCTGAGAAATTGGCGCACCTTGCGTTTCAGTCCGCCGATCGATGGGCAAACCGTCCGGTATGTACGCAATCCAAAGCGGATGCAGCGTCAGGCTGGGCGGGAGATCACCCAGGGAATCGGCACCAAGGCGCAGCAGGCGCTTCAAATGCAGCGCGAGCAGAACAAGCGGGAACGTCTGGAACGCTCGCGGCAGCAAAAAGAGGCCGAGGCCGAGCGGCGGTTTGCACTCAAGCAGCAAAAACGCCGGGAAAAGCACAAAGGCCACTGAAGCAAAAAAACCGCTCCCGAGGGAGCGGTTTTTTCAGTGAATAGTGAAAAGAGAATAAGTAAGAAGTAACGAAAGACGACACGTATTCCTTCTTCACTCTTACTTTGTCCTTATTTACGGATTCTGCTTGTTGGGTTCCTGCTCGCAGTAGAGGCAGCGATACTTGCCGTTTTCACCGAGAACGAAGATGTGATCGATCTCTTCCTCGATGGTGGTGATGCAACGTGGGTTGCGGCAGCGGATGACGTTCTTGAGCGTCTTGGGCTTAACCAGCTTCTTCTTCTCGACGATCTTGCCATCGCGGATGATGTCGATGGTGATGTCGGGATCGAGATAGCCCAGAACATCCAGGTCGAGGTCGATCATGGACTCGATCTTAATGATGTCCTTGTGGCCGTGCTTGCCCGAGCGGGCGTTGCGGATGAGAGCGACACAGCAGTCGAGCTGGTCGAGGCCGGCCAGATGATAGATCTGCATGCCGGTGCCTGCCTTGATATGGTCGATAACGATACCGTTCTGGATAGAATCAATATTCAGCATAAGATGTTAGACCTCCTTGTCAGCCAGACCCAGCAGGGTCATGATGAGCGCCATGCGGACATAGACACCGTTTGCAGCCTGCTCAAAGTAAGCAGCGCGCGGGTCGTCGTCGACCGGCAGAGCGATCTCGTTGACACGCGGCAGCGGATGCAGGACAGCCATGTCGGGCTTTGCCAGCTTCATCTTGTCAGCGGTCAGGATGTAGGTGTCCTTCAAACGGATGTAATCCTCTTCGTTGAAGAAGCGCTCACGCTGTACGCGGGTCATATAGAGGATATCGAGCTGGGGCATAGCCTCTTCCAGGCTGGTCATCTCAACATATTCAATGTTGTTGGGCTTGAGTGCCTCGGTGATGACGTAATCGGGAACGCGCAGCTCCTCGGGGGAGATGAGGACGAAGCGGATGCCCGGGTAGCGGGAGAGGGACTTGATGAGCGAGTGAACGGTACGGCCGAACTTGAGGTCACCGCACAGACCGATGGTCATGTCGGACAGACGACCCTTGCGGCGGTAGATGGTGAGCAGGTCGGTCAGGGTCTGGGTGGGGTGCTGATGACCGCCGTCACCGGCGTTGATGACCGGGATGGAGGAGTACTGCGCGGCACGTCTGGGAGCGCCTTCCTTGGGATGACGCATTGCGGCGATGTCTGCATAGCTCGAAATAACACGAATGGTGTCGGCAACCGATTCACCCTTGGAAGCAGAGGACGAATCCGCGCTCGAGAAACCGAGTACCGAACCGCCGAGGTTGAGCATAGCAGCCTCGAAGGACAGGCGGGTACGGGTAGAAGGCTCATAGAACAGGGTAGCCAGCTTCTTGTGTGCGCAGACCTCCTGATACTTGGACGGGTCAGCGACGATGCGGTTTGCGAGCGAGAGCAGGTCTTGCGTCTCCTCCACGGTAAAGTCAAGCGGGTCAATCAAATGACGCATAATATCCTCCTTAAGAATATAATTTTAGGCAAATAAAGCATAAAAACAAGCGGTTTGATTCTTAATAATATGATATTCGGAAGCAGAGGGCTTGTCCAGAGGACAACCGAAAAAGGGCAAAATTTTTTTGCCCGTCTGACAGAGCAGCGCGGGCAGGAAGGGAAGGGGGCAGGCCCCATCCCTTCCGGGAATGTGTCGGGTACCGGTTAAGATTCGGCATCAATATAGCTGTAAAGGGTATATTTGGAGATGCCGTAGTATTTGGAGATCTTGTCGCCCGATTTTGTGATGAGGAAGGCACCATTTTTGTTAAGGAACTGAATGGCGCGGATCTTGTCCTCCTTGGTCATCAGGGCGACTGGCTTTCCGACCAGGCGTGTGGACTGTTCGATCAGTTCGTCGAGCAGTTCACCGACACTCTGCACGATGCGTTCGGGTTCCTTGTCCTCAGCGGCTTCGGCGGTCGAGAGCAGCGGCTTTAAGCTGCTTTCGAACATGAGAAGGCCGGTGATGTCGAGGTTGATGGCCAGGATGTAGCGCAGATGACCGGTCTCGTCCCGCAGGTACATGGTAGAGCTTTTGAGGATCTTGCCGTCCTTGGTGCGAGTGAGGTATCCCAGATGGTCTTCTACGGTATCCCCGTGCTGCAGGGCGTCGAGTACGACATGGGACGGGCCGTCGCCGAGCTTACGGCCGGTGACATGGCCGTTTTCGATGGCGACGATGGAGTGTTCGATGTCACAGTCGGCCAGCGAGTGCACCACAACCTCGCAGTTTGTACCGAACTGCAGTGCAAGCCCGTGCGCGATCTGGCGCAGGGCGTCCAGAGAAAGTTCTTGCATCATGGGTATGTCGCTGCCTTTCGTTTGTTGAGATTTTCGGGTTCCGTCTATATTAAAAAAATTATAGCATAAGCGGGAGGGAAATACCATAAAAAGTTTTATGTACAAAAATATTTTTTTGCAAATGGGTGAAATGGTAAAAAGAGGGGGATTTAGGGTATAAAAATGTAGGAAAATCCACCAAAAGTTCGGTAACTTGATTAAATGGCCAAACTGCACAAAAAAGGGGGCTAAATATTTTTTATAAAACCAAAAAATTTTTTAGGAAAGTGCATTGACTTTTGCTCGGAAGATGATAAGATGGAAGCATGATAGGCAATGGAAATTCGACAACAATATGCCTGATTTTATGGAAGGTTGGATAGACATGGATCAGATCAAATGGGTTCGTAATGAGATGCCGAAGACCGACGACAAGCAGCTCGCGGTCATGAGTCTGGAGAACGTTGCAAAGGCGCGTGCATTCCACGAAAGCTTCCCGCAGTACGCGGTCACGCCGCTGGCTGGTCTGTCGGGCATGGCAAAGCATCTGGGTATTTCCGGTGTATACGTCAAGGACGAAAGCTACCGCTTTGGCCTGAACGCATTTAAGGTGCTCGGCGGTTCGTTCGCAATGGCAAACTACATCGCCGAGGAGCTCGGACGTGATGTTTCCGAGATGACTTACGATTATCTGACCAGCCAGAAGCTCAAGGATGAGTTCGGTCAGGCTACTTTCTTTACCGCAACCGACGGCAACCACGGCCGCGGCGTTGCGTGGGCTGCCAATAAGCTCGGACAGAAGGCAGTTGTCCTGATGCCCAAGGGCAGCGTTAAGTCGCGCTTTGACAATATCGCAAAGGAAGGCGCGAAGGTTACCATCGAGGAAGTCAACTATGACGAGTGCGTTCGCCGCGCAAATGCGATGGCAGAGAAGACCGAGCACGGCGTTATGGTACAGGATACCGCTTGGGACGGCTACGAGAAGATCCCGGCATGGATCATGGAAGGCTACGGCACCATGGCAAGCGAGGCGGCAGAGCAGCTTAAGCAGGCTGGCGTTGACCGTCCGACCCACATCTTCGTACAGGCTGGTGTAGGTTCTCTGGCTGGTGCGGTACAGGGTTACTTCGCAAACCTGTTCCCGGACAACACCCCGACCACCGTTATCATGGAAGCACAGGCTGCTGATTGCCTGTATCAGGGTGCAAAGGCTGCTGATGGCAAGATCCGTTTCGTAGACGGCGATCTGCAGACCATCATGGCTGGTCTGGCTTGCGGCGAGCCCAACACCATTTCCTGGGACATCCTCAAGAACCACTCTTCGTTCTTTGTATCCTGCCCCGATTGGGTATCTGCAAAGGGCATGCGTATGCTGGGCGCTCCGGTCAAGGGCGATCCGCAGGTCGTTTCCGGCGAGTCCGGTGCGGTCGGCATGGGTCTCTTGGCAACACTCATGGAGTCGGACGAGTACAAGGAGCTGCGTGAGGCCATTGGCTTGGATGAAAACAGCGTTGTGCTGATGTTCTCCACCGAGGGCGACACTGATCCGGAAAATTACCAGGCAATCGTCTGGGGCGGCGCACACGCAACCAAGTAAACAATTACAGAAGCGTTTTAAAAGATACACCGATTGGATTTTTTAGGAGGTTTATGAACATGGATTTACAGGCAATCAAGCAGGCAGCGGAAGGATATAAGGCTGATATGACGGCATTCCTGCGCGCAATGATCTCCCATCCGAGCGAGAGCTGCGAGGAGAAGGAAGTCGTTATGTGCATCAAGGCTGAGATGGAGAAGCTGGGCTACGATGAAGTAGAGATCGACGGCTTGGGCAACGTCATCGGCTGGATGGGCGAGGGCGACAAGATCATCGCCATTGACTCCCATATCGATACCGTTGGTATTGGCAACATCGACAACTGGACGGCTGATCCGTACAAGGGCTACGAGGACGACGAAGTCATCTACGGCCGCGGCGGTTCCGACCAGGAGGGCGGCATGGCTTCCGCTACCTACGGCGTTAAGATCATGAAGGACATGGGTCTGATTCCGGACGGCTACAAGATCATGGTCGTCGGTTCGGTACAGGAAGAGGACTGCGACGGTATGTGCTGGCAGTACATCGTCAACAAGTTCCTGCCTGCAAAGGGCCTGAAGAAGGAGCAGATCGAGTTCGTTATCTCCACCGAGCCCACCGACGGTGGTATTTACCGTGGTCACCGCGGCCGTATGGAGATCCGCGTAGACGTTAAGGGCGTATCCTGCCATGGTTCGGCTCCGGAGCGCGGCGATAACGCAATCTACAAGATGGCTGATATTCTGCAGGACGTTCGTGCACTGAACGAGAACCCGGCTGACGACTCTGTTGAGATCAAGGGTCTGGTTAAGATGCTCGATCCCAAGTACAACCCCGAGCACTACGAAGACGCTCGCTTCTTGGGTCGCGGTACCTGCACCACCTCTCAGATTTTCTACACCTCCCCGAGCCGCTGCGCAGTTGCAGACTCCTGCTCGATCTCCATCGACCGCCGCATGACCGCTGGCGAGACTTGGAACTCCTGCCTGCAGGAAATCCGTGACCTGCCGCACGTAAAGCAGTACGGCGACGACGTTACCGTTTCCATGTACATGTACGATCGTCCGTCTTGGACTGGCGAGGTTTACGAGACCGAGGCATACTTCCCGACTTGGATCAACAAGGAGAGCGCTGCTCACGTACAGGCTCTGATCGACGCACACAACGCACTGTACGGTGCGGACCGCATCGGTCCCGAGGGCGCAATGCACCTGCGTCATCGTCCGCTGACTGACAAGTGGACCTTCTCCACCAACGGCGTAGCAATCCAGGGTCGCTATGGCATTCCGTGCGTAGGCTTCGGCCCGGGCGCTGAGAGCCAGGCACATGCTCCGAACGAGATCACCTGGAAGCAGGATCTGGTTACCTGTGCTGCTCTGTACGCTGCTGTTCCGTCCTTCTACAAGGAAGAGAACAAGACCGGCGAAGTTGCACAGTTCCGCGCAACCCTGACCGATAACGACATCAAGTAAGAGAAATCTATAATACATAAGATAAAAAGGAGAATATGACTATGGACGCAAAACTGCAGGCTTATATCGACAAGCTCAACGCGCTCAACTTCAAGGAAATGTACGAGAACGACTTCTTCCTGACCTGGGAGAAGACCGACGACGAGATCGAGGCGGTCTTCACCATCGCAGACGCTCTGCGTTACATGCGTGAGAACAACATCTCCACCAAGATTTTTGAGTCCGGCCTGGGCATCAGCCTGTTCCGCGACAACTCCACCCGTACCCGTTTCTCCTTCGCTTCTGCCTGCAACCTGCTGGGTCTGGAAGTACAGGATCTGGACGAGGGCAAGAGCCAGATCGCACACGGCGAGACCGTTCGTGAGACCGCAAACATGATCTCCTTCATGGCAGACGTTATCGGTATCCGCGACGATATGTACATCGGCAAGGGCAACGCTTACATGCATGAGGTATCCGAGGCTGTTCGCGAGGGTCATAAGGACGGCGTTCTGGAGCAGATCCCGACCCTGGTTAACCTTCAGTGCGATATCGACCACCCGACCCAGTGCATGGCTGACATGCTGCACATTATCCACCACTTCGGCGGTGTAGAGAACCTGAAGGGCAAGAAGGTTGCAATGACCTGGGCTTACTCTCCCTCTTACGGCAAGCCGCTGTCCGTTCCGCAGGGCGTTATCGGCCTGATGACCCGTTTCGGCATGGATGTTGTTCTGGCTCATCCGGAAGGCTACGAAGTTATGCCTGAGGTTGAGGAGGTTGCAAAGAAGAACGCTGAGGCAACCGGCGGCAGCTTCACCAAGACCAACTCCATGGCAGAGGCATTCAAGGACGCTGATATCGTATATCCGAAGTCCTGGGCTCCGTTCGCAGCAATGGAGAAGCGCACCAACCTGTACGCAGAGGGCGACTCCGAGGGCATCAAGGCACTCGAGAAGGAGCTGCTGGCTCAGAACGCAGAGCACATGGACTGGTGCTGCACGGAAGAACTGATGAAGACCACCAAGGATGGCAAGGCACTGTACCTGCACTGCCTGCCGGCAGACATCAACGATGTATCCTGCGAGCATGGTGAGGTAGAGGCTTCTGTATTCGATCGCTACCGTGTACCGCTGTACAAGGAAGCTTCCTTCAAGCCGTACATCATTGCAGCTATGATCTTCCTGTCCAAGTGCAAGGATCCGCAGGCAATGCTCAAGAAGCTGTATGAGCGCAGCGAGGCTCGTCAGCTGAAGACTGAGGACTAATTTCACATTCGGAATCCATGTGAATCACACGGACGGCGGGGCCGAAAACCCCGCCGTTCCCCATTTCGGTCTGGAAAACGCCGAAAAAACTGAGAAAAAAGAGAAAGCGGCATAAAAGGAGACGCCTTATATGGGAAAGAGAATCGTCATTGCGCTTGGCGGCAATGCGCTCGGCAACACGCTGACCGAGCAGATGGCAGCTGTTAAGCACACTGCAAAAGCGATCGTTGACCTGATTGCAGAGGGTCACGAAGTCATCATTTCGCACGGCAACGGCCCGCAGGTCGGCATGATCCACCACGCGGTCAACGAGCTGACCCGCGCAGTTGAGCAGGATTTCCCGATCATTCCGCTGTCGGTCTGCGTTGCGATGAGCCAGAGCTACATCGGTTATGACCTTCAGAACGCACTGCGCGAGGAACTGCTCGACCGCGGTATCCCCAAGCCGTGCGCAACCGTTATCACTCAGGTTGTTGTCGATCCGGAAGACCCGGCATTCCAGAATCCCAGCAAGCCGATCGGACGCTTTATGTCCAAGGAAGAGGCTGAGGCGCTGCGCGATGAGAAGGGCTACGAGATCATGGAAGATGCAGGCCGTGGCTGGCGTCGCGTCGTTGCAAGCCCCAAGCCGCGTGATATCGTCGAGATCGACACCGTTCGCGCTCTGTTCAACGCAGGTCAGGTCGTCATCGCTGGCGGCGGCGGCGGTATCCCGGTTGTACGTCAGGGCAATCACCTCAAGGGTGCAAGCGCAGTTATCGATAAGGACTTCGCAAGCTGCCTGATCGCACAGCAGGTTGACGCTGATGTGCTCATCATCCTGACCGCCGTCGAGAAGTGCGCAATTAACTTCGGTAAGCCCGATCAGAAGTGGCTGGACAATATCACCACCGATGAGGCAAGACAGTACTGCAAGGAAGGCCAGTTTGCACCAGGCTCCATGCTGCCTAAGGTTGAGGCTGCGATCAAGTTCGCAGAGTCCGCTCCTGGCCGTAAGGCACTGATCACGCTGCTCGAGAAGGCACGTGACGGCATTGACGGTAAGACCGGTACGGTCATCACCGTCGGTCACTAAGAGAAAAGAGAGCTCCGCCCGCAGGCGAAATAAAGCTTTCGCTCAAGCCTTTCTCGAAAGGCTTGCGGGTTCTCAGGGCAGCGCCCTGAGTCGCCATCCGCAGATGGCGAAATCCCCTTTTGATTCCGGTCAAAGACCGGAATCAACGAAACTCGCGTTTCAAGCGCGCCCGCAGACGCGTAACTCTCTTGGATTCCCGGTATCCGCTCCGGGAATCCATCAAACATCAACACAAAAGGTCATGTCCGCTTGGACATGACCTTATTTTTTGCTTATATTAACTTAACAAATACGGATTTCTCGGCCGTTCAATGTCGGGCGCACAGGTGTTGAGTCGATAGGGACAAAATACATGATCGACATCAGCCATGCGCTCAACCAGCGCGTGCACACCGTGCGCGAGCTTGAACTCCATCTCTTCCCGATACAGCGGGATGAGCTGCAAAAATCCAACCTTCTGCCCGTCGGCTAACGTGCATACTGTCGCACCGGTGGGCGCATCCTGCGGGCCGAGCAGTAAAAGACCGGACTGCTGGGTGTTGGCTGCAAACGGCTCATAGCCGTCGGTCGCGAGCGAGTGCCCAAACCCCAGCCATCCGTTATCCTGAAACGGCAAACGGGATAAAATCCAGAGCCAGCGCTGCGGCCAGAACCAAATTTCATCCATGCTGTCCACATTCCAGTCTCTCGGCAGCGTGATGGTCAGCTCTAACCGCTCGGGCGAGCGGTGAAGCTGCTCGGGCGGCAGATTCATCGGACAAGCACCCATGCCCAGCGTCGTGATCTGCCAGTAATCCCGCTCGGGCGTCGGCGCACACAGACAGAGATCGACGTGCAGGTCACGCGCGGACGGACAGGGAATGACCTTGGTGATCGGCCCGAAATATTGCTCGATGTGCGTGCGCACCGCAGTAAGATCGGGGGCAGGGTAGCGGATGGGCGGCAGCCGGTGCCGGCGGTTGGCATGCTGATCGAAGCTGTGCTTGCCGATCGTCTTGTTGGCCATGGTCTGTATCGGCTTCTGGTTGGTGTCCAGCTGACACAGCACCAGATATTCCCGTGCATCCGCGTCATCCGGCTGCAAATCCAGCACATGTGCGAAGTATGCCGCCGCTTTGGCGCGTTGGTTGCTGTAATAATACGCATATCCGACCCGGAAATGCCAGTTCGGGTCGGCTTGGCCTTCGTTTTTGGTGGCAAGCAGCAGCGTGAGCGCACGCTCATATTGCCCAAGATTGTTGTATGCCCGCGCGAGCTGTCCGGTCAGCTCATAGCCGCGCTCGGTCGGGTCGATCGCTTCAATGGCCTCTACAATCTTCTGATATTGGCCTTGTACATGCCATTGCTCTAACTGCTCCATTGATGTACGCTTCATGTCAAAGCCTCCCTTTTCGACGGTCAAAAGCTTTGCACTCATTTTATCACGCTTACAAGAAGTTGTCACCGATTTGTGATTGACAAGTATGAAAAAAATGGTATGATGAAGATACCAAATATATCGAGTCTCGATATAACGAGGTTCGATAGAGTTAGGAGGTGGCCGATGTGGCACAGATCCCTATGACCGAGTCCATGTATTATCTGTTGCTGGCCCTGCTGCATCCCGGTCACGGATATCGACTCATGCAGGAGATCCGCGAAGTTTCGGGCGGACGGGTGCAGATGGGACCGGGAACGCTGTACGGGCTGCTTGGCCGTATGTCGGACGACGGACTCATCGTCGTGCGCGAGCAGGTGGGCACGCGAAAGGTGTACGCCATCACCGAACAGGGAAAACAGGCATTACAGGAAGAATATGAGCGGCTATGCCGCATGACACAGGACATCCAGCCGTTCTTAGGGGAAGGAGGTAAGCTGTTATGAGAGTCATCCGTATGATTTCCACTGAAATTTATGAGCCGCGCGGGACCGAAGCGTACTTGGAAGAAATGGAGCGCAAGGGATACCATCTGGACGCAGCCGGTAAGCTCCTGTTTTACTTCAAGCGCACCGGACCGCAGGATATGCGTTATCGGGTGGAGTATTGGAAGGACGAGCTGCCGGACGAACTGATCGCGCAGTACAAGGACTGCGGTTGGGAGTACGTCGCAGAGATCCCGCGCCACGTCTATATTTTCCGCGCACCAGCTGGCACACCGCTGCCCGAACCATACGACTGGGAACAGCGCCGCGATCAGTATCGCCGGTATATGCGCACGGCAGTGTGGGTAAATGTGCTGTTGGCCGCCATTGTGCTGGCTATTATCACCGGACTGTGTATATGGGCTGGCGTAGAGGCTTATTTTGACCCGAAAGGCAGCTGGTGGCTGACCATTACCACAGCCGCCCTGATTCTTGCATGCGTGTACACCGTTTTTCAGGTCGTTCACGCAAGAAGGTACTGGAAGAACATGGGAAAAACCGAACATACCAGCAATCGCCGCTTGTACCGTATGGGATGTTGGCTTGCGATTTTGGGTGTCGTCGTGTATTTGGGTGCACTGGGCGCACAGTTTGCAAATTTGTTCCGGCAATCGGTCCATGACCTGGCAAACTTTGTCCCGCTCACGCAGATGAGCGAACAGCTGGACGAAAAAGATTTGCCCTATTTTACGTTGGAAGACCTCGGCAGACCGGACGGTGAGACTTGGGAGCAGCTGAGCGGTGTGTACCCACACCAGCCGCTCACCCGTACGCAATATAGCTGGTATACTATGACGCCCTATGCCGATAAGGAACAGCGGCTCAGGCTGGACTATTATGAGGTGTCGCTGCCGCTGCTTGACCGTGCACTTCTGGTATCCATCCGGTCGGATTATATGGAACTGACCGAAACCGGCCGCTTTGATACCCTGTACCGCGATGCCGAAGAAAACTATCTGCGCATGACGGCACGACTGGGACGGAATGTTGTTGACATGAGTTATACCGGAAACAACCCGGACAAGGCGGAAGCACTGTTTTACGAGACCTTTGGACGCTGACCGATAAGGGGGCGAAGATCATGTTGACCAAACGAATCATTTCCAATGAGATTTACGACCCGTGCGGCGCGGAAACCTACTTTGAGGAGATAGAGCGCAAAGGCTTGCGCCTAAAATACGCAGGCTGGCGGCTGCTCACGTTTGAGAAGGGCGAGCCGCGCGAGATGCGCTACCGCATTGAGTATTGGAAAGACGAGCTGCCCGAAGATTTGGTTACGCTGTATGCCGACTGCGGCTGGGAGTACGTCACGATGGTCAAATGCAGCGCCCATGTCTTTCGCGCACCGGCCAGCATCGACATACCCGAACTACATACCGACGGCGAGATTGAAGCCCAGCACTATCAGTGTATTCGCCGTACCATGATTGGCACTGCATTAATGAATATTTTGCTGCTGGCATTCGCATTCGGAGCACTATGGCGAATGATTGGCATTCTGTTTATGCCCAAATATCGGTGGATGTTGGTAGAAATGATGATGCTGGTACTGCTGACCGGGTACAGCGTATTTCAGTCGTTCCGTGCGTGGCAGTATTGGAAAAATCTGCGCCGAGGCAGAAGCAAACGGCGCAGCAGCACGATGTATCGTGTCGGCGGTTGGATGGAACGCGCAGCTTGGCTGATTGTCATTGGCGCACAGGTGATCAATCTGGCGGGAATCGTGCACTACAAACCAGAAAATCAGGTGTGGGTACCGACCACGCAAATGGCCGCGCAGCTGGATGCATACGACCTGCCTTATTTTACCTTGCAGGATATCGAGCCGGACGGCGCAGTCGATGGGCAGAGCACGGGCGATATTTATACGCATGAACCGCTCAGCCGTGTGCTGTATCTCTGGGAGAGCGACGCACCGGACGGTGCACGACTGGAACTGTCTTATTATGACGTGCGGCTTCCAGTCACGGCTCCAGCACTGGCAAAATCGATCCGTGTGGACGAATCCAAGCCCGTCCACACCGATGCGTTTGATGCTCTGTATCGTTACCAGAGAACCGAGACACTCTTTCTAACTGCACATCAGGGACGCGTGGTCGTGGATATGACATACTGGGGAGAGCACCCGGATAAGGCCGAAGCCTTATTTTACGAGACCTTTGGACGCTGACCGAGAGGGGAGAGCGAACATGTTGATTCGAAAACTGATTTCAACCGAAATATGGGAGCCACGTGGTCTGGAAACCTACCTGACAGAGATGGAAGCCGACGGCTTGCGCCTTGTCAAGGCGACCGGCTGGTTTCTGTATTTTGAGCAGGCAGAGCCGCGGCGCATGCGCTATCGCGTGGAGTACATCCGGCATCCAGACGAGGAACTGCTGGCGCTGTACGATGACTGCGGCTGGGAGTATGTGACCGAGACCAACCGGGAGGTGCAGATTTTCCGTGCGCCCGAGGATACGGATATCCCAGAAATTCATACCGATGCCGAGAGCGAGGCCAATATGTACCGGCATGTGAAGCAAGCGGCGAGGAACTCTTTTTTGATGGCGACGATATTGTTCGTGTTTTTGGTATGGATGCTGGATTGGTTCGGCTTGGAGGCCATGTCTATGCCCGATATCGCGGGGCGCGTTGTGGGATGCACCGTGCTGACCGTGCTTGTCGTTTGCGGTGCAGTCGTGCGCTATGAGTCGACCTGCCGGTATCTGCGCATGCTGGGACGCGGAGAGAAAGCCCCAGCCAGCAGCCGTCGGTATCGACTGGGCATCCGTGCACAGTATCTTGTCTTTGCCAGCTTTATTTTGTACTGCATTCTTGTATTGCAGCCGCTGGTGCAGTCGTTTATAGACCTCGAGTCCTATTTATAAACCGCCTGAGGCCGAGCGGGCTTTGACACCTTGGAAAAGAAGGGATGACAGATGAAACGAACCATACGGCCGCTGTATTTTGACAGCATTCGGCCCGGTGCACTGGAAGGGTATCTGGAGTACATGGCCGGGCGCGGCTGGCGGCTGCGCAAAATCTGCTGCGGCTTTGGATTGTTTGACGCGGCAGCGCCGCAAAATACTCGTTACCGGGTGGAGAATGTGCAGAGTGAGCAGGAAGAGATTGACGATCTGACCTATATGCAGAAAGACTTCTATCAGGAATGTGGTTGGGAGTACCTGCACTGCATGGCGCCGGGACAGTACCTGTTTCGTGCGGACGACCCGGACGTACCCGAATTTCATACCGATCACGAGATCGAGGCCGACATCTATCGGGAACTGCTGCGGCGGGAAAGGCGTGGTATGTGTATCAGCGCAGTATTTCTGGTCGTGTGGCTGCTCATGATCGTAATAGGTGTGGGCGCTGAGTGGAAGGATTACGGCTTTTGGGGCAGTTGGATTCGACTGGCGCAGGGGCGCATGCACGCCGTGTTGTGGTTTGTGGCCTGCTTCGTTTGTCTGATTCAGCTCATTCTGCGCGGCAGACGAATTGCACGCCTGAGCCGTCTGATTGCCGACAGACGATTGGAACAGGAGCGAGCGGGATGGCGTGCGCCGCGCCGGCGCCGGATTGCTGGCGTAACAGCGTGGTGCCTGTGCGTCATTTCACTGCTTGCAGGGGCTTGGTGGATGGACGAAAATTCTGGGCGCCTTGTGCGAGAGTCTGGTCTGCCCATTGTGTACCTGGCTGAAATTGAGGGGCAGGAGGAAGATACATCCGAATGGGTATATTTTCCGATTGGCTTTGTCCGTCGATATTACGACCAGCGTGAGACCATTGAGCAGGGAGAAGACGAGCTGGATATCCTGCTGGCGGTAGAATACTACGAGCTGTATGACTGGATGCCCGCCGAAGCGGTCACCGAAGCGATTGCAGACCAGACTATTGGACTGAAAGCCGATGAGGATATGCAGGACAATCCACAGTTCGACCAGTTCTATTGCGATCAGATGGGAGAGGGCGACTATGTTGCGCTGACCGCGCGCCGGGGCAATCGGGTGATGAGCCTCCTGTGTATCGGCGGCGACCGTGAGCGTGCCATTGATCTGGTCACGGTGCGCCTGAGCAAGGACTGAAAATTTCTGGACATAAGGCGGTTTTTGTCCCTTTGCACGCGCCTCGTTTCGCGGTACAATAAGAAAGAGACTACAAACAGAGAGGAGCGGGCGAGATGCAGAATCTGTCGGTCAAACGCATGCTGGCGCTGTCGGTTGTCGGACGTGCCATCCGGGAAATCGAAACCGATCCCAAGCGCGGCTTGCGCCGGATGATCGATCTGGGACGTGACCTGTCACACAGCGACACCCGTCAGATGATTTTTTCTCTGGTGCAGGATATGCTCAAAAAGCCGGACAGTCCCTGTTACGATCTGCTGTCCCGTGCGGTGCGCGAGATTGACCGCCAGACCTTGCAGAAATTCAGCGTTGCGCTGGGCTGGGACTGCTGGACGGCGGGCGTGCAGACGCTGCGCGCAAACAAAGAACCCATTCCGTGGGCGATGCGATTGACGATGGACGGCTCGGACGATCTGCGTGCCCTGCGGGAACAATGGAAAGCCATGCGGCGCAAGGGCGTGCGCATGCTGATTGGAGACGTCAAGAACCTGGCTGGATTCCAGCAGGCGCTGGTGCTGACGATTGGGGTCAGCGACGGTGCGTTCCTGTTTTATGTACCGCCCGGATTGCTGACTCCTGCGGTCGTCCCGGCGCTGGCCGACTGCAATACGCTTGCCATCGCGGTCGAGGATGGGATGCCCAAAACACAGACCGCGCTGGACTTGCTGCGGCAGCATAAGTGCCTGTATGGTGTGTACCGTCGCTGTCCGTTGGATGAGACGGTGAGCCATGCACGTGCGTGGCTGGATGGACTGTCCGACGCACACGGCTATTTTGCCATCTTACGGGAAGAGCACTGTTCGCAGGCAGAGGAAATTGCAGAGATGATCGGTCACATGCGCATGGATCAGCAATTTCGGCTGATTCCGATTGCGGCGCAGGCTGATTTCCAGATGATTCAGCAAAAAATCTTTTCCTGAGCATACAAAAAGGCCACTCCAGTTGGAGTGGCCTGATTTTTTTTTGCCCAAATCAGTGAGTTTCGGTTGGTGCAGACAGATTGCCTGTATCGGGCGCGGTAGTATCGAAATCGAGCAGAATCCGGCGGGACAGATCGATCAAAAGCTGCTTTAAGTTGGACAGATACTGCTCGGGCGGCATGGTGTCCGAGTGACTGAGCCAGCGCACGAGCGAAGCCAGAAAGGCATCGGTCAGGAAAATCTGAGAAAACTCGGAATCGTTTTCGTTGTGCAGCACCATAGTCAGAAAACTCTGAATAAACGGCTCCATAACTTCGGAAAAGTACTCGCGAAAGGAATTTTGACCGTAAATGTTCATGGCATTGCGGTAAAAGACCCGTTCCCGGTAAAAATACGCACAGATATCCTCGAGAAACTCCCATGCGTTCTGATAATCGTCGGTTTGGACTTCGGTGATGAATTCTGAGTAAAAAATCCAGTTTACCAGATCGTACTTGTCTTTAAAATGATAATAGAAGCTCTTGCGGCTCATGCCGCAGGCCGTGCAGATATCGCCGACGCTGATCTTGGCAAACGGCGTGCGGGACATCAGTGTCTTGAGCGCCTGCGCCAGCGCACGCTTGGTGATGTTGGAATCGGGCAAGGGTCGGCCTCCTTTCGCTGTCCTGCGTGGGTAAATTCCGGTCAGGACTATTATACGATAAGGAAGGGCACTTTTGCAATCAAATGTTCCAGTCGGACAGTCGATTCATGACGCCCGACATGACGGCGAGACCTGACGCACCAGCGGCCAGACAGTCGGGCGCGTTCTGCGGGGTGATACCGCCGATGGCATAGACCGGGACGGGCACTGCATCGCAGACTGCGCGCAGAAAGTCCAAGCCGCGTGCCGGGACACCTTTTTTGCAGTCGGTTAGAAAGACGTGACCGGCGGTCAGGTAGGTCGCACCCAGCCGGACCGCCTCTATTGCCTCATCTGCGCTGTGCACCGATACCCCGACCGTCTGGAATCCCTGTGCAGCCTGTGGGTGTTCGAGCAGATAGGGCAGGGGCAGATGAATGCGCGGACAGCCCAGCGCACGGGCAACTGCGTCAAAGCGGTGCAGCATGCACGGGACACCGTGCGCGTCGCAGATGCGCAGTACATCACCGGCCAATACACGGTAAGCATTTTCGTCTAAATCCTTTTCGCGCAGGACAAGACCTGCCGGATGCGCGGCGGCAATGCGCTCGATCTGGGTTAGAAAATCACCCTGACATAGTTTGCGGTTGGTGACCGCGAGCACACGATCAAACATAGACATAATCGGTAAAGACCGGCTGCAAGCCGCGACCGCGAATCATGTTGCGCACCTCGTCGACCGAGCGCGGGTCGGAAATCTCAAACTGCTCGTCGCCCTTGGCTTCCTCCTCGTGACCGCCGACGCCGACCTTGACACCGGCAGAAATCTTGGTTGCCGCCATGCCGATGATGTGGTCGCGGAATCCGGCACGCTCGCGGGTGGAGATGGTGATACCGGCGCAGGGCATGAACAGACGGTAGGCGAGCAGTACCTGTAAGAGCTGGGTCTCGTGTACATCGTGCGGGTTGACTGTCGCGTCATTGATGATCGGACGCAGACGCGGGCAGGAGAAGGAGATTTCCGCATGCGGATACCGGCGCTGGATGTAGTAGGCGTGCAGACCGGTGGCGAGCGCGTCCTTTCGGAAGTCATCCAGACCGAGCAGCGCACCAAAGCCAACGCCGCGCATACCGCCCATGAGGGCGCGTTCCTGCGCGTTGAAGCGGTAGGGGAAAGAGCGCTTGGGACCGGACAGATGCTGTGTCTCGTACTTGTCCGGGTTGTAGGTCTCCTGATAGACCGATACAAAGTCCGCGCCGCACTGCTGCAAATAGCGGTACTCGTCCGAGTTGAGCGGATAAATCTCAATGCCGATGGTGGAGAAGTAGCGGCGGGCGATCTTGACCGCCTCGCCAATGTAGTCGACCGGCGACATGCCGCGCGATTCACCGGTGAGCAGCAAAATTTCTTTTAAACCAGTGTTTGCGATGGCCTGCATTTCGCGTTCGATCTCTTCTAAGGTCAGTTTACCGCGGTGAATGCGGTTTTTGCAGTTGAATCCGCAGTACACGCACTCATTTTCACAGTAATTTGCAATGTAGAGCGGCGTGAACATACAGATGGTGTTGCCAAAGCGGGCGCGAGTCTCCTGGGTCGCGCGTACAGCCATTTCCTCGAGGAAGGGCTGTGCGGCAGGGGAGAGCAGGACGGCGAAGGCTGCCGGGTCGATGACGCGCTGGCTGAGTGCCGCACGCACGTCCTGTGCGGTGTATTGATTGTAGTCATAGGCACGGACGGCGGACAGCACCTCGTCCATCACCGGAGAGTCGATCTGCTCCATGTCGGGCAGATAGGACATGTGGTCAAAAACTTTTCTCATGGTCGATTCCCTCCGCACTTAGTCTCGCAGGAAGCCGGTGAGCGGGCTGGAAGCCGAACCGCCGCGCTCGAGCACACGACCCAGACCGGACAGATAAGCCGCACGACCGGCTTCGATGGCCTGACCGAAAGCGCGTGCCATACCGGCAACATCACCTGCGGTGGCAATCGCGGTGTTGGCCATGACAGCCGCGCAGCCCATCTCCATAGCCTCGCATGCCTGGCTGGGCTTGCCGATGCCAGCGTCCACGATGATGGGCAGGTCAATCTCTTCGACCAGAATCTGGATAAACTCCTTGGTACACAGTCCCTTGTTGGAGCCGATAGGCGCGGCGAGCGGCATGATGGCTGCCGCACCGGCGTTTTGCAGATCGCGAGCGACGTTCAGGTCGGGATACATGTAGGGCATTACGACGAACCCTTCCTTGGCCAGCTGTTCAGTGGCGCGGATAGTCTCGGCGTTGTCGGGCAGCAGATACTTGGAATCGCGGATGACCTCGATCTTGATGAAGTCGCCGCAGCCGATCTCGCGTGCCAGACGGGCGATGCGGACGGCCTCATCGGCGTTGCGTGCGCCCGAGGTGTTGGGCAGCAGGGTCACACCCTCGGGAATGTACTCCAGAATGTTCTCGCCGCCTGCCTGGTTGGCACGGCGCAGCGCCAGCGTGACGATCTGCGCACCGCTGTTTTCCACGACAACCGGGGTAAAGTCCATAGAGATCTTGCCCGAGCCGATGATAAAACGGGAGGTAAAGGTGTGACCACCCAGAGTGAAGGGATCGTTGTTTGCGTTGTACATGGTAGAAGACTCCTTTTGATGAAAAGATGGAAGATCAGGGCATATCCAGCCCTAGAATCAGACGTAAAATCATGTTTGCCTGGTGACCCGCACAGACCGAGACGCGCGGTGCCATCAGTCCATAGCCGGGGCGGGCGGCGGTCTGACCGTCTCCGCACAGGTAGAGCCGGTCGGTGATGCGACGGGTGCGGATATCGTTGCACGAGTCATAGCCCGCCATGCCGCTGGCCGCGACGATGATGCTGTTTGGACAGTGGGACAGAACCGCGTCGATCAGAGTGGCTTTGGCATCGGGTGCGTCAAAGGCCTCGCAGATGAAGGGATCATCCGCAAAAAGCGCGGCGGCATTGTCGGCTGTCACACGCACGCAGTCGGTCGTAATGGTCAGATAAGGGTTCACGTCGGTCAGCTGCTCGGCAAGCGCCTGAGTTTTGGGTTTGCCCAGATCGCGAATCCGGTAGCACTGACGGTTTAAGTTGCTGGGTTCGACTGTGTCAAAATCGACCAGATGCAGGTGTCCGACACCGGTACGTGCCAGTGCGAAGGCAATGTGCGACCCCAGACCGCCCAGACCGGCGATTGCCACGCGAGCATGCTTGACTTTTTGGAATACACCCGGACTGTGCCGGGCAGCCATCATGGCTTCCAGCACGTCTGGCGGTGGGAAAACGCCTTTTTCGATCACGGTCACGCAGTCACCGTCGGCTAAGGGCAGATCGTCACCGGTCTGAAAGCCGTTTAGGATGACTACGCGACCGGTACGGTCTGGAATGAGTGCGTGCAGCGAGCGGGCGCCTGTGTGTACGGCCTTGCCGTTTACCGTAATTGTCATCAGCCGCCACCGACAAACTGTACAATTTCGACCACATCGCCGTCCTGCAAGACCGTGGTGTCGTATTGCGCGCGTGGTACGATCACACCGTCTTTCTCGACCGCGAGAAAGGCGGGCTGGTAGCCGGCCTGTGCCAGATAGGCTGCGACAGTCAGCCCTGCCGCATCCGGGATCGGCTTTCCGTTGATTTGCACCATAGAAACGTCCTCCTTTGAAGCTCAAAATGCATTGAAAACACAAAAAAGGCCGCACGAAAGTTCACACCCGAGGTGGTGTGCCCCTTCGTACGGCCGTGTTATGTCCGAACGACAAGTGAAGTATAACGCTAAAGCACGAAAGTGTCAAGAAAAATTTTTTTGCGCTCTGCATCGGGTGTAAGCCGCGCAACTGCTTCAAAAGTGTGAAAACTATCGCGCGGCATGTTGCAAAAGCGGACATAATCATGTAAAATAAACTCACAATCGTTTGTATCTCAACAGGAGGAAAGAACATGGATACTCCCAAGTATAAACGCGTCCTCGTCAAGATCAGCGGGGAAGCGCTTGCCGGTGACAAGCACTTCGGCCTGAATTTTGACGTGATCGGCCCGGTTTGTGACGTAATTAAGCGCTGCGCAGATATTGGCTGCGAGGTCGGCATCGTTGTCGGCGGCGGCAATTTCTGGCGTGGTGTTAAGGATGGCGGCGGACGCATGGAGCGTACCCGCGCCGACCATATGGGTATGCTGGCAACCACCATCAATGCACTGGCACTGGCGGACGCACTCGAGCAGCGCGGCTGCGAGGTGCGCGTACAGACTGCAATCGCAATGGATCAGATTGCCGAGCCCTACATCCGCAACAAGGCAACCCGCCACCTGTCCAAGGGTCGTGTTGTCATCTTCGGCTGCGGCACGGGCAACCCCTACTTCTCGACCGATACCGCAGCGGCTCTGCGTGCGGCAGAGATCGGCGCAGAAGTCATTCTTCTGGCTAAGAACATTGACGGCGTATACGATTCCGACCCGGCAAAGAACCCGGATGCCAAGAAATACGACCGTTTGACCTACATGGATGTACTCAATCAGGGCCTCGGCGTTATGGATACCACCGCGACCTCGCTGTCCATGGATAACCATATCCCGATTCTGGTCTTTGCTCTGTCCGACCCTGAGAATATTTACCGCGCCGTGACCGGTGAACAGATCGGCACGCTTGTCAAGGAGGAACTGTAAATGATGAAGGAAATTATCAAGCAGCACGAAGAGAAGATGGGCAAGACCATCGACGTTCTGGTCAAGGAACTGGCAGCTATCCGCGCAGGCCGTGCAAACCCGGGCGTACTCAACAAGCTGACCGTTGAGTATTACGGCGCACCCACTCCGCTGCCGCAGGTTGCAGCAGTTTCTTCTCCCGATCCGCGCACGCTGCAGATCCAGCCTTGGGATGCATCCATCCTGCGCCAGATCGAGAAGGCAATCCAGACTTCTGACCTGGGTCTCAACCCGCAGAACGACGGCAAGTGCATCCGTCTGTCCTTCCCGCCGCTGACCGAGGAGCGCCGCAAGGAGCTCATCAAGCAGTGTTCCAAGATCGGTGAGGACTCCAAGGTAGCAATCCGTAACATCCGCCGCGATGCGATGGACAAGTTCAAGGATCTCAAGAAGAAGAGCGAGATGACCGAGGACGAGGTCAAGGACGCAGAGCAGCAGATGCAGAAGATCACCGACAAGTATGTCAAGGAGATCGATGGCATTGTTGCAAAGAAGGGCAAGGAGCTTGCCGAGGTCTAATGCAAAGACAAAGATTAGGGGGCGGCAGGGGAATGCCGCCCTTTTCACTGAGGTGTGACTATGGGGATTTTTGACCGCCTGAAGGGCAAAAAACCGCAGGCGACGGGGGAAAACATGCCGGTACCGCGGCATATTGCGGTGATTATGGACGGAAATGGCCGATGGGCGAAAAAGCGCGGTCTGCCTCGAAAGGCTGGGCACAAGGTCGGCGCGGAGACCTTCCGCACGATTGCGACCTATTGCAAGGACATCGGCGTACAGTATTTTACCGTCTATGCCTTTTCGACCGAGAACTGGAAGCGTCCGCAGGATGAGGTAGACGCGCTCATGAATTTGTTCCGCACCTACCTGCGCGAAGCGGCCGAGACCATGGTCGCACGCGGTGTCGCCGTGCGCGTGCTCGGCGACTTGTCGGTACTGCCCGAGGACATTCGCAGACAGATCGACGAAGTGCATGCACTGGCCGATACGCTGGGCGAAAATGCGGCGACTGCGTCGCTGTGCATCAACTACGGCGGACGCGATGAGATCAAGAACGCTGTGCGTGCACTGGCAAAACAGGTGCAGGACGGAACGCTCAAACCCGAGGACATCACCGAGGACAGCATTTCTCAGAACCTGTATACCGCACACATGCCCGACCCCGATTTGATTATTCGTCCGTCGGGCGAAATTCGCACCTCCAACTTCTTGCTGTGGCAGTCGGCTTACAGCGAGTATTACTTTACCGACGTGCTGTGGCCGGACTTCTCGACCCAGGATATGGATGCCGCGATCGCGGACTTTAACCGCCGTTCGCGCAGATTTGGAGGTGTTTGACCCATGAAAGCAAGAGTTTTGTTTGGCGTCATCGGTTTTATTTTCGTCCTGTTGGCGCTCTATGTTCTGCCGCCCATTGTGTTGGGACTGGCGATTACCGCACTGTGCGTGCTGGCCGCGTATGAGGTCATGCAGCCGACTGGACTGGTAAAAGACCGCTGGATGCTGCGGGCGAGCATGCTGGCAGCGGCGATCTACGCGCTGGGCACCTGTGTGCCGAATCCGCTTTTTGTCGTGCCCAGTGGACTGCTTTTGCATGTTGTCGCATTGTTTTTGCTGGTCGCGCTCTTTGCCTGCCTGCTCAGACGGCATGATTCGGTGCATGCAAACGAGGTTATGGCCGGATTTTTCGGCGGCTTGATTCTGCCGTACTTCCTGCTCTCACTGTGGCGTATCTTCGCCATGGAGGGCGGTCAGTTTCTGGTACTGCTGCCGCTCGTTGCAGCTTGGGGATCGGATACCTGTGCACTGTTTGCAGGTATGGCCTTCGGCAAGCACAAGCTCGCGCCGGTGGTCAGCCCCAAAAAGACCGTTGAGGGCGCGATTGGCGGTGTCGTCGGCGCAACTGCGCTGATGATGCTGGTCGTTTTCCTCATGAACCGCTATACCAGTTTGGATATCCACTATGCCGGTGCGGCCGTTATGGGAGCCGCAGGCGCGGTCATCGGACAGATCGGTGACCTGTCGTTCTCGATCATCAAGCGCCAGACCGGTATCAAGGACTATGGACATATTTTTCCGGGTCATGGCGGCGTGCTCGACCGCTTTGACAGCGTGATTTTTGTCGCGCCGGTCGTCGAGCTTGTCCTGCGTGTTCTTGGCCCGACCGTGTAATATTGCGGAGGAAATTGTGATACAATGAAAAAGCATCTATCTATTTTGGGTGCGACCGGCTCGATCGGCACACAGACCATTGATATTTTGTCCTCGATCGATGCCGAGGTGGTCGCACTGACCACCAATCGAAATATCAAGCTGCTCGAACAGCAGGCGCGCGCACTGCATCCCAAGCTGTGCGTCGCGTTTGACGAGACCGCCGCACGCGATCTCAAAATCGCCCTTGCCGACACCGATATTACGGTCATGAGCGGCATGGACGGTCTGGTCGCAGCGGCGACCCATCCGGACTGCGATACGGTTGTGACCGCGGTGGTCGGCATGGTTGGACTGCTGCCTACACTAGCCGCTATTGATGCTGGCAAGGACATCGCGCTTGCCAACAAGGAGACGCTGGTCTGCGCGGGCGGACTGGTCATGGAGGCGGCACGCAAAAAGGGCGTGCACATCCTGCCGGTAGACTCCGAGCACTCGGCTATCTTCCAGTGCGTGCAGGCGTGCCAGGGCAATCCGCTCGATAAGATCATCCTGACTGCCTCGGGCGGCCCGTTCTTTGGCAAGACCGCAGAAGAACTGCGCACGGTCACCCGGGAACAGGCACTCAAGCATCCCAACTGGTCGATGGGCGCGAAGATCACGACCGACTCGGCGACCATGATGAACAAGGGTCTGGAGCTGATCGAGGCCATGTGGCTGTACGACCTGCCGCAGGAGAAGATCGAGATTGTCGTGCACCGCGAGTCCATCATTCACTCGCTCATCGAGTTTGTGGACGGTGCAGTGCTTGCACAGCTCGGCGTACCCGATATGCGTCTGCCCATCCAATACGCGCTGACCTATCCGGCACGTGTGCCCTGTAAGGTACCGCGTCTGTCGCTCGCCGAAGTGGGCAAAATGACCTTCTATCCGCCCGATGACAAGGCCTTTCCGGCCATGAATCTGGCGCGTCAGGCGGCATCGCGCAAGGGCAACGCGGGTGCGGTTCTGAACGGTGCCAACGAGGCGGCAGTCGGCCTGTTCCTGAACGATAAACTGCCGTTCTGGCGCATTCCGGAGCTGGTTGCACAGACCATGGAGCGTATTCCCTTTGTAAACGACCCCACCCTGGACGATATCCTGACGAGCGACCGCGAGGCGAGGGAAGCCGTGCTGTCGCTTGTCGGAGCCGAATGAGGTGAAAGAAAAATTTCTATGCTGGCAAACATTTTTTGGATCGTGATTGCCCTGCTGGGCTTTGGCCTGCTCATCATGGCGCATGAGTTCGGCCACTGCATCGCGGCCAAGCGCGGCGGTGTACAGGTCGACGAGTTTTGGATCGGTATGGGTCCCAAACTGCTGCAAAAGCAGGTCGGAGAGACGACCTACTGCCTGTGTCTGCTGCCGATCGGCGGCGCGTGCGTGATGAGCGGCGAGGATCAGGAGTCCGACAACCCGCGTGCATTCGGCAATGCCAAGTGGCTGACCCGCTTTATCATTCTGGTTGCAGGCGTGGTAATGAATTTCATTCTGGGATTTGTCATCCTGCTGTGTCTGTCGTGGAACATCCAGCAGGAGGCGGTGCCGGTCATCGGCGGATTTGCCGAGGGCTTTTCGGCACAGGGCGAGCAAGGACTGATGGAAGGCGACCGCATCCTGAAAATTGACGGATACCGCATTTTTACCGGCAGTGACGTGTCCGAGGGCTTGCGCCGCGGCGCGTCCGACGGAAAATTCGACTTTGTACTGGAACGTGACGGACAGAAAATTCAGGTAAACGGTGTAGAACTGGCAAATGACTTGGATTTGGGAGACGGACGAAAGGGCTACGGCCTGTACTTTGAGGTCGAGGATTTGACGCTGACAGGTCACCTGCGCTATGCACTGGTGTTGGCAGTCAACGACACCCGCATGGTCTGGCACAGTCTGGGCGACCTCATCACGGGCGCCGTCGGTGTCGACCAGCTTTCCGGCCCGGTGGGCGTGGTTGCGGTCACCGCACAGACCGCGCAGGCCGGTGCATTGCCGTTCTGGTCGCTTCTGGCCTTTATCTCCATTAACCTTGGCGTCATGAACCTCTTACCCATCCCCGGACTGGACGGCGGACGCATTCTGTTCCTTCTTGTGGAGGGCATCAGACGCAAGCCGCTCGACCGAAAGCTCGAGGGATATGTCAACCTTGCGGGCCTGTGCGCCCTGTTCGCACTCATTTTGTACGTCACCGGACAGGACATCATGCGCCTGCTCTAACGGGAGGAATACAGAAAAATGGCACAAAAGACTAGACAGATTCACGTCGGCCCGGTTGCGGTCGGCGGTGGAGCCAAGATTGCGGTGCAGTCCATGACCAATACCGACACGCGGGACGCAGCGGCGACGCTTGCGCAGATTCGTGCGCTGGCCGATGCCGGATGCGAGATCGTTCGGTGCGCCGTGCCCGACATGGACGCAGCACGCGCACTCGCGGACATCTGCGAGGGTTCTCCCATCCCGGTGGTCGCGGACATTCATTTTGACTATCGCCTTGCCATCGAGTCCATTGCGGCGGGTGTGCATAAAATTCGTCTGAATCCGGGCAATATCGGCTCGGATGATCGCGTCAAGGCGGTCGTGCAGGCCGCTCGTGCGCGGAATATCCCCATCCGCATCGGTGTTAACTCCGGTTCGGTGGAAAAAAGCATTCTGGCAAAGTACGGTGCCCCGACACCCGAGGCGCTGGTCGAGAGCGCACTCTATCACGCCTCTCTGCTGGAAAAATTCGACTTTTACGACATCTGCTTGTCCATGAAGTCGTCGTCTGTACCGTACACTATGCGTGCTTATCAGCTCGCCCATGAGCAGACCGACTATCCGCTCCATCTGGGCGTGACCGAGGCAGGCACCGAGTACATGGGTACGATCAAGTCGGCGGCTGGCATCGGCGGCCTGCTGGCACTGGGCATCGGCGACACCATCCGCGTTTCCTTAACCGATGACCCGGTCAAGGAAATTTACGCCGCACAGGCCATTTTGAAGTCGGTCGGCTTGAACGATGACGGCGTGAACGTGGTCTCGTGTCCGACCTGTGGACGCACGAGAATTGACCTCATCGGCATTGCCAAGGAGGTCGAGCAGCGCGTCGCGGGCATCCACGGTAAGAAACTTAAGGTTGCAGTCATGGGCTGCGCGGTCAACGGTCCCGGCGAGGCGCGAGAGGCCGATCTCGGTATCGCAGGCGGTGACGGCGTAGGACTGATCTTCCGCAAGGGCGAGATCTTGCGCCGTGTTCCGCAGGAAGAGCTTGTGGACGCGCTCATGGACGAAATCGCAAAGTACGAAGCATAAGAAATCACGACGGTGGGGCGGCTGACAGCGGCCCCATCCGGCATTTTGGAACTTAGATTAGGAGTATCAAATTTTTATGGCAAAAACGCTTTCTGAGCTTTTTGATCGCTGTAAAAGTGAAACATATCAGGACTGCATGGGCGGAGAAGTGCGCTCGCTGGCGGTCAGTCACGATCATCAGCAGATGATCTGTCATGTGGCCTACCAGAAACCCATCTCGCTCGAGCACCTGGACGGACTGGGCAAGGAAATCGCGCAGGCGTATGGATTGACCCGTTTTTCCATCGCACCGCGCTACCAGATGGACGCGCTGACCCCGGAGTACATCGACTTGCTGCGGCAGGACTTGTGCCATCGCATGCCGTCGGCAACCGGTCTGCTGGCAGCCAGCCGCTGGGATTTTGCCGACGGTCATCTGCGCATCTCGATGGGCGACACCGCACGCGGTTATTTCTCGGTTGCGCTGCGCCAGATGCAGGAGCGCATCGAGACCGAGACCGGTCAGCGCGTTGTCGTTGAGGCTGTGCCCTTTGCCGAGGAGCAGGTCGAAAAGATCATCGAGAGCCAGCACGCGGCGCGCAATGCCGCACTCAAAGCCGCGATGGATGCCATGCCGGTGGCTGAACCCATGCCCGAGAAACCGCGCAAAAACCTCAAGGTGCGTCCGGCAGGGGAGAACGGCGGCTATCAGCGTCCCAAGGTGGAGAAGGTTGCAGACGAAAACCTCATTTTGGGCAAGTTGTACACCGAGGAACCCATCCCGATTCGCGACGCGCTGGGCGAGTTCGACCGCGTGACCATCAAGGGCGACGTGTTCTTTGTCGATCACCGCGAGATCACCAGCAAAAAGACCGGCAAAGAGTGGGTCAAGATTGCGTTCGATATCACCGATAACACCAACTCTATCCGCGTCTCCAAGTTCATGGCCAAAGATCAGGCGGGCGATATCGTGTCGGCCATCAAGACCGGCATGCATCTGATCGTACAGGGCAAGATCAGCTTTGACAGCTACGAGAAGGAGAGCATTCTGGAGCCGACCGCGATTGTCAAGTCTAAGAAGAAGATTCGCATGGACAATGCACCCGAAAAGCGTGTCGAGCTGCATCTGCACACCAATATGAGTGCGATGGACGGCGTATCCGACACCAAAGACCTTATTAACCGCTGTAAGGCATGGGGCTGGCCGGCAATGGCGATTACCGACCACGGCTGTGCGCAGGCGTTCCCGCTGGCGCTGCACGTCGTGGACGGCAAGGAAGCGGACTATCCCAAGATTCTGTACGGCGTCGAGGCCTATTACGTCAACGATGCAGCGGCAGTTTCGGTTGTGCGCGGTGATCTGGACGGCAGCCTGGACGGTGATTTTATCGTCTTTGACCTCGAGACCACCGGCTTAAAGCCCGCAACCGAGGAGATCACCGAGATTGCAGCGGTACTGGTGCGAGAGGGCGAAATCAAGGACTCGTTCCAGACCTATGTCAACCCGCATAAACCCATTCCGCCCGAGATCACCGAACTGACCGGTATTTCGGACGAGACGGTTGCCGATGCGCCTGACCTGCCCGAAGCACTGGACAAGTTCTTTGCGTTCATGGGTGACCGCGTACTGGTCGCACACAACGCAGGGTTTGACCTGTCCTTCCTCAAGGCAGCATGCAAAAAACTGGACATTGAGCGCGAGTTTACTTACATCGATACGCTGGAAATGTCGCGCATCATGCTGCCGCATCTGAGCCGGTTCAAGCTCAACATTCTGGCCAAGGAATTACAGGTCGGTCCGTTCGAGCATCACCGCGCAAGCGAAGATGCCGCCGTGCTTGGACGTATCTGGGTCAAACTGCTCGACAAGCTCAAACACGAGCAGCACGCGAGCAAGATTTCCGATATCAACCCGCTGCTCGCCGGACTGCGTGCCAAGGAGGGCGGTTTAAAGAATCTGCCTCGTCACCATTTCATCATTCTGGTGCAAAATCAGGTCGGGCTGAAAAATCTGTACAAGCTCATTTCGTACAGTTTTCTCGATCATTTTTACCGTCGTCCGCTGATGCCGCGTTCCGAGCTTATCAAGCACCGCGAGGGACTGATTTTTGGTTCGGCCTGTGAGGCGGGCGAGCTGTTTCACGCGGTGGTCGAGGGCAAACCGTTCGAGGAGCTCAAACGCATTGCGGATTTCTACGACTATCTGGAAATCCAGCCCATAGACAACAACCGGTTTATGATTGCCAAGGGCATCGCGGAGGACGAAGAGACGCTGCGCGACTATAACCGCACGATTTTGAAGCTGGCCGATGCGCTGGGCAAACCGTGCTGTGCGACCGGTGACGTGCACTTCCTCGACCCCGAGGACGAGGCCTACCGCCGCATTCTGATGGCCGGACAGGGCTTCCCGGATGCCGACAATCAGGCACCGCTGTACCTCAAAACCACCGAGGAAATGCTGAAAGAGTTCGCGTATCTGGGTGAAGACCGCGCCTATGAGGTCGTAATTATCAATCCCAACAAAATTGCGGACATGCTCGATCCCATCCGCCCGATTCCGCGCGAGAACTACCCGCCGAAGATCGAGGGTTCAGCCGAGGAGCTGGAAACCATGTGCCGCGAGAAGGCAAAGCGCATGTACGGCGATCCGCTGCCCGAGATTGTGCAGGCACGACTGGACCGTGAGCTCAAGTCTATTATTGGCAACGGCTACGACGTGATGTACATGATCGCGCAGAAGCTGGTGAGTAAGTCGCTTCAGGATGGCTATCTGGTCGGTTCGCGTGGTTCGGTCGGTTCGTCGCTCGTCGCTTTTATGTCTGATATCACCGAGGTAAACTCGCTCGCACCGCACTATCTGTGCCCGGAGTGCAAGTATTTCGAGCTGCACGAGAATGAGGGCGTGGGCTGCGGCGTGTGCCTGCCCGATAAGGTTTGTCCGCGCTGCGGTACACCGCTCAAAAAAGAGGGGTTTTCCGTACCGTTCGAAACCTTCCTTGGCTTTAACGGCGATAAGGTACCTGATATCGACCTGAATTTTTCGGGTGAGTATCAGCCGCGCATCCATAAATATACCGGTGAGCTGTTCGGTCACGACCATGTATTCCGTGCTGGAACGATTGCGACAGTCGCAGAAAAGACCGCCTATGGTTATGTCAAAAAGTACATGGAGGAGCGCGGAATTGAGTGCTCACGCGCCGAGGAAAACCGACTGGCCGCAGGCTGTACGGGCATCCGACGCACGACCGGTCAGCACCCGGGCGGCATCGTCGTTGTACCCAAGGAAGTCGAGATTTACGACTTCTGCCCGGTGCAGCACCCGGCGGACGACCCGACCTCGGATATCATCACTACCCATTTCGAGTATCACTCTATCGATGCAAACCTGTTAAAGCTCGATGAGCTTGGCCATGATGATCCGACCATCATCAGGCATCTGGAAGACCTGACCGGGGTCAATGCGCAGGAAATTCCGCTCGATGACCCTGACGTCATGAGCCTGTTTACGTCCAACCGAGCGCTGCACTATGTTGACGATGCCCCCGACCCCATTCTGGGTGATCTGGGCTGTCTGGCTGTGCCTGAGTTCGGTACCAAGTTCGTCCGCGGCATGGTCAAGGATACCAAACCGACCACCTTTGACGACCTGCTGTGTATCTCCGGTCTGTCACACGGTACCGACGTATGGCTGGGCAACGCGGCCGATCTGGTCGCGTCGGGCATTCCGCTGAATGAATGCATCTGCTGTCGTGACGATATCATGAACTATCTGATCGGTAAGGGTGTAGAACCCAAGCTGGCGTTCCAGACCATGGAATCGGTACGTAAAGGTAAGGGACTCAAACCCGAGATGGAAGAGGCCATGAAGGCGAACAATGTGCCCGATTGGTACATCGATTCGTGCAAAAAGATCAAGTATATGTTCCCCAAGGCGCACGCAGTGGCTTACGTTATGATGGCGTTCCGCATCGCGTGGTTTAAGGTGCATAAACCGCTTGCATTCTATTCGGCGTACTTTTCGGTACGCGCCAAGGGCTTTGACGCTTCGTGCATGATCAAGGGTGACGCGGTCTGTCTGGATAAAATCCGCGAACTGCACCGCAAGGACGTGGACAAGACCATCTCGGCAGCCGAAAAGGATACCCAGACCACGCTCGAGGTGTGTCACGAGTTCTATAAGCGCGGTTTCGTTTTTGAACCGATGGATGTTTACAAGTCGGACGCGACCAAGTTCATCGTGACCGAAAAGGGACTCATCCCGCCGTTTACCTCCATGCCGGGCATCGGTGAGCAGGCAGCGCTGAACATCGTGGAAGAACGCAAAAAGGGACGCTTCCTGTCGGCAGAGGAACTGTCGGTGCGCTGTCCCAAGGTGTCCAAGTCGGTCATCGAACTTTTGGGCGAGATCGGTGCGCTCGGCTCCATGCCGCGCAGCACCCAGATCAGCCTGTTTGGATAAAACGCACGTTCCGGGAATCTTTTAGGATTCCCGGAACCCTTTCTTTTTTATGAGGAGGTGGAAGATGTTCTTTGAATCTCGCGAGCGGGCACGCCGCAATCCGGCGCAGTATCCTAAGACTGCAAACCAGACGTTTGCAGAAAAACGCGCTGCACCGTCTGTTCCGAACCGCAGTCAGCCGGTCAAGGATACCGGGGAAACCCTCCGAAAGCGCAACTGCCAGACCTATCACCGCAAACCCTATGCAAAAGTACGCCTGTTTGCGATGGCTTGCTCGGCCATCTTCCTGCTTCGGCTGGCGCACATGCTGTATGGCTGGTTGTTTGGCTGACAGCATTGGGTGCGCATTCGGGATTGGGAAAACAGCCGTATAAAAACAGAATTTGGCTTGACATTGGGCGGGATGCGTGCTAAGATTTTAGCATGATAAATTACAAAAGGGAGAAGCGAGAATCATGAACCGCTATCAGATTTCGACCCCGGAGGGAACCCGTGATTTGCTGTTTGCACCGGCACGCCGCCTGCGTGCTGTCGAGCAGCGCGTACGGCAGTCGCTGGAAGACCGGGGATACAGTGAGGTCATCACACCTGCTATCGAGTATTACGACGTATTTGCACAGGCAAACCCGGCGGTCGGACAGGAAAACATGCTCAAGATCGTGGATCGTGCAGGACGCATCTGCGTGGCACGTCCAGATAACACCACGCCCATTGCGCGCATCGCAGCCACCCGCCTGGAGGGTGCTGATCTGCCCGTACGACTGTATTACAGCCAGAAGGTGTTCCGTTCGATTGCCGAGGGACACGGACACAAGAGCGAGTTTTTGCAGGTGGGTGCCGAGCTGATTGGTTCGGACGGACTGGAAGCCGACCTGGACATTCTGACAGCGGCTTTTTCCGCACTCGAACAGGCCGAGGCGGGCAGCTTCCGTATTGAGCTGGGTCACGCCGAAATCTACAAGGCACTGATTGAGGCGCTGGGCGTAGACGAGCAGACGGCTGAGGATATTCGCCGCCTGATTGAGAACAAATCGTTCGCAGCGCTGGGCGACGCACTGGCACCTTATCAGGGCAGCGCAGCCTATCAGGCACTTTGTGCGATGCCGCAGCTGTTTGGCGGTGTGGAGGTACTCGACCAGGTCGAGCACATGACCGGTAACATGCGTGTGCTGGCCGCGGTGGCCTATCTCAGACGGGTTTATACTGCACTCGAGCAGGCTGGATTCGGTGAGTCAGTGATTATCGACTTGGGCCTGGTACACGAGATGGATTACTATACCGGCATCATGTTCCGCGGTTATCTGGGCGGCGCGGGTGCCGCCATTCTCGCAGGCGGACGGTACAACGCACTGTGCGCCAAGTTTGGCCGTGATTTGCCCGCGGCAGGCTTTGGCATTGATGTCGAGCGCATTGCCGAGACCGGCAGCGAGGCCGATAACCGTCAGGTGCGTGACACCATCCGCATTGCACTGACCAAGGGACGACTGGAGAAAAAGACCCTTGCCCGCATGAAAGCTGCGGGGTATGATATCAGTGAGCTGGAAAGTCCGTCGCGCAAGCTGATCTTCCGTCTGCCGAATACCAATATCGAGGTCGTGCTGGCCAAGGCTGCCGATGTTATCACCTACGTCGAACACGGTGTATGTGATCTGGGTGTCGTCGGTAAGGACACCATCATGGAAAAGGGCGGTTCGTTCTACGAGATGGTCGATTTGGGCTTTGGCAAGTGCCGCTTTGCACTGGCAACCAAGAAGGGCAAGACCGTTTATGGCAATTACCGCACGCCGGTCATTGCTACCAAGTACCCCGAAGTCACCCGCGCATTTTTCAGCCGTAAGAATATGGACATCGAGACCATCAAGATCGAGGGTTCGGTCGAGCTGGCACCGCTTCTGGAGCTGGCAGATGCCATTGTGGATATCGTCGAGACCGGTTCGACGCTCAAGGAAAACGGTCTGGAGGTCATTGAGGACGTTGCGCCCATTTCGGCACGCGTCATCGTCAATCTGGCCTCGGCCAAGATGAATAAGACCGCCATCCAGCGCATCATCAGCGATCTGGAACGCGGCGGAGAGGAGCAGTAAAAAAACATGTTTCTGAAGACAGTTCTGGCGGACGGCAAGGCCGAACAGCAGGTGATCCGCGAGATGAAACAGCGTGCCGCAGCGGCGCGCAGCGATATCGAAAAGACGGTTGCAGCAGTCATGGCCGATGTGCAGGCACGCGGCATGGAAGCCGTCCGGGAGTACGCCGAGAAATTCGACGGCAAGGCACCGTATATCGTATCCCAGGAGACCATCGACGCAGCGTATGAGCGCTGCGACCCGACCGTCCGTACCGCACTCGAGCGGGCAGCTGAGAACATCCGGGATTATCACGAGCAGATGCTTGCACGCACCTGGGAATACGAGCGTGCACCGGGCGAGAAGCTGGGGCAAACCGTGCGCGGTCTGACGCGCGTGGGGCTATACGTGCCGGGCGGCACGGCAGCCTATCCGTCGTCGGTGCTGATGAACGCCGTCCCGGCCAAGGTCGCAGGTGTCGAGGAACTAATCATGGTCACACCGCCGACCGAAAACATGTCGGATGCTGTGCTGACTGCGGCTAAGATTGCAGGCGTTGACAAGGTCATCGCCATCGGCGGCACACAGGCGATTGCGGCGCTGACCTACGGCGCAGACTGGATTCCGCAGGTTGACAAGATCGTCGGCCCGGGCAATGCTTACGTTGCAGCGGCGAAAAAGATGGCCTACGGCACGGTCGATATTGATATGATTGCAGGACCGTCCGAGGTGCTGGTTATCGCTGACTACACCGCAAACCCGACATGGGTTGCAGCCGATCTGCTGTCGCAGGCCGAGCATGACAAGCTGGCTTCTGCCGTTCTGCTGACCGATTCCATGGCACAGGCACAGGCTATTTCGGCTGAGATGGAGCGTCAGGCCAAGGAACTGCCCAGATGGGACATCGTCCGCGAGTCGGTGGAAGGCTACGGCTGTGCGGTCGTATTTGAGGAACTGGAAGACGCCTGTGCAATGGCGAATGTCGTCGCACCTGAGCATCTGGAAGTTGTGACCGACAATCCGCGCCAGTGGCTGCCTTATCTCAAAAATGCGGGTGCTATCTTCCTCGGACAGTACGCACCCGAACCGCTGGGCGACTACATGGCAGGCCCCTGCCACGTTCTGCCTACTTCGGGCACGGCACGCTTTTTCTCGCCGCTGTCTACCGATACGTTCCTGAAGAAGACTTCGGTCATCGAGTATTCGCGCGATGCGCTGGGAAATCTGGCCGATGATATCATCGCACTGGCAAGATGTGAAAAATTGGATGCGCATGCGAACAGTGTCGCGGTGCGCTTTGGAAAATAACAGGAGGTACCCATGAGAGGAGAGACCACCATCCGACAGGCGACCATCTGCCGGGAAACCAAGGAAACCCAGATTGCTTTGTACCTGAATCTCGAGGGCGGCGAGCGCAAGATCGAGACCGGCATCGGATTTTTCGATCACATGCTGGGTAGCTTTGCGGTACACGGCGGCTTTGGATTGATTTTGAAGTGCACGGGCGATCTGGAAGTAGACGGACATCATACGGTTGAGGATGTCGGTATTGCTCTGGGGCAGGCGCTGGCTCGTATTCTGGGCGACCGCGCAGGTATTGCACGTTTTGGCTCGTCGTATGTCCCCATGGACGAGGCGCTGGGCTTCTGTGCACTGGATATCTCAGGCAGACCGTATCTGGTTTACGATGCACCTATGCCGCAGCCTATGTGCGGGCAGTATGATACTTGTCTGACCGTGGAATTCATGCGTGCATTCGCCACCCATGCCGGCATTACCCTGCACCTCAAGAGCATGTACGGCGATAACGCCCATCATATCACCGAGGCGCTCTATAAAGCACTCGCTCGCGCATTGCGTCAGGCAGTCACCGAGACCGGTGGGGAAGTGCTGAGCGCAAAGGGTGTTCTGTAAGAGCGGAAAACCCGCCCGCAGGCGAAATAAAGCTTGCGCTCAAGCCTTTCGAGAAAGGCTTGCAGGTTCTCAGGGCAGAGCCCTGAGTCGCCATCCGCAGATGGCGAAATCCCTGTTGGATTCCCGGTGTCCGACCCGGGAATCCACTAAAATAAAACATAAAGCGCGTCCCGTAGGACGCGCAATTTTACAATATCCTCACCACAAGGAGGAATTATGAGTTATATTGCAATCGTAGATTACGGCGCGGGAAATCTCATGAGCGTGCACAACTCACTCGATTTTCTGGGCTATGACAATAAAATCGCCAGCACACCGGATGACCTCGCAGGCGCTTCCGGCGTTATTCTGCCGGGCGTGGGCGCATTCCCGGATGCCATGCAGGCGTTGAAGGACTCCGGCCTGCTGGAAGCTGCCTTGGACGCAACACAGCGGAAGCCCTTCCTCGGTATCTGCTTGGGCATGCAGATGCTGTTTGAACAGTCGGAGGAGGTACGCCCCTGTGAGGGTCTCGGCCTGCTTCCGGGCAGCATCAAACGCATCCAAACTGACTATAAACTGCCGCAGATCGGCTGGAATGGCCTGCACATCGTGCACCCCAATGCCTTGACCCAGGGCTTAAACGAGGGCGACGCCGTGTATTTTGTCCATTCCTTCGCTGCCTGCCCGACAAACCCTGCCGATCTCGCCTGCGTGACCGACTACGGCGTGGAAGTCCCGGCTATGGTCGCACGCGGCAACGTGTTCGGCTGCCAGTTCCACCCGGAAAAGAGCGGAGAAGTCGGCCTGAAAATCCTGAAAAACTTTGCGGCACTGACGGAGGAACGCGCATGAAGATTTTACCTGCAATCGATTTGAAAGATGGCCAGTGCGTGCGCCTGCAAAAGGGTGACTACGGCACGGCGCATAAGGTTGCCGAGGACGCAGTACAGACCGCCCGCGGCTTTTTGGCTGCTGGTGCCGACCTCATCCACATGGTCGATCTGGACGGTGCCAAGGACGGCAGCCATGCAAATTACGATGTCGTCAAGCGCGTCATCGAGCAGACCGGCGCGGCGGTCGAGCTGGGCGGCGGCATCCGCACGATGGCTGACGTGGACGCAGTGCTTGCGCTGGGCGTTTCGCGTGTGATTATTGGCTCGGCCGCTGTGCGCAGCCCGGAATTTGTCCGCGAGGCGGTGCAGAAGTACGGCGAAAAAATCGCAGTCGGCATTGATGCACGTTCTGGCACCGTGCGTACTGACGGCTGGCTGAGCGACTCGGGCGAAGATTACATTTCTTTTGCCAAGAAGATGGCCGACTTTGGCGTGCAGACCATTATTTTCACCGACATCGACAAGGACGGCATGCTGGAAGGCCCGAACTTTGACCAGCTGGGCGCACTGCGGCAGGCCGTTTCGTGCACGATCGTCGCATCGGGCGGCGTGACCACGCTCGAAGATATCCGCCGCCTGCGTGAGGCAGGCATTGACGCGGCCATTGCGGGCAAGGCGGTTTATACCGGTGCGCTTGACCTCGCTGCGGCCATCAAGGAGGCGGAATAACATGCTGGCAAAACGTATTATTCCCTGCTTGGACGTCAAGGACGGCCGCGTGGTCAAGGGCGTGAATTTTGTCGGTCTGCGTGATGCAGGTGACCCGGTCGAACTTGCTAAGGCCTATTCTAAGGCTGGCGCGGACGAGATTGTCTTTCTGGATATCACCGCGACACACGAAAACCGCGATACCATCGCGGACGTGGTGCGCCGCACCTGCCGGGAGGTCTTTGTTCCGGTCACGGTCGGCGGCGGTATTCGTACAGTTGAGGACTTTAAGGAGATCCTGCGCGCGGGCGCAGATAAGATTTCGGTCAATTCGGCGGCGGTCAAAAACCCCGACCTCATCAATGGTGCAGCCGAGAAGTATGGCAGTCAGTGCGTGGTCGTGGCCATCGACGCACGTCATTCGGGTCAGACCGAGAGCGGTTTCGAGGTCTACACGGCAGGCGGACGCAATCCCACCGGCATTGACGCGGTCGCTTGGGCGCGCGAGGTTTACGAGCGCGGCGCAGGTGAAATTCTGCTGACCTCAATGGATCGAGACGGCACAAAGTCGGGCTTCGACCTGACGCTGACCGACCTTGTGTGCAAAGTAGCACCCATCCCGGTTATCGCATCGGGCGGCTGCGGTACGCTTGACCACTTCAGCGATGTATTCGAGCAGACCGGCGCAGACGCGGCACTGGCGGCCTCGCTGTTCCACTATGGCGAGCTGACTATTTCTGAGGTCAAAGACCATCTGGCAGGCCGGGGCATTCCGGTACGCCGGGTGTAATATCAGTGCTGATTCCGGCAATCAAAGAAGGGAACAATCATGGATTTAAGCAAATTTTTTGTCAAAGCACCGCTGATTCCGGTCATCTGTCAGGACAGCGCAAACGGTGAGGTGCTCATGCTGGGTTATGCCAACGAAGAAGCACTCACGCGCACCATGCAGACCGGAACGGCCTGGTTTTTCTCCCGTTCCCGCCAGAAGCTGTGGAACAAGGGCGAAACCTCGGGCAATTTTATTTACGTCGAGCGCATTTTATCCGACTGCGACGATGATACCCTGATTTATCTGGGCAGACCGTGCGGCTCGGTGTGTCATACCGGCAACCGCACCTGCTTTTTTACGACCCTTTGGGAAAAAGATGAGCGAAAGGAAGAAAATCAATGAACGCATTTGAACAAATGGAAGCGGTCATTGCGCAGCGCCGTGCGCAGCCGATGGAAGGATCTTATACCTGCTACTTGTTTGACAAGGGACTGGACAAGATTCTCAAGAAGGTGGGCGAGGAGTGCGCCGAGACCATTATCGCGGCCAAAAATGGCGATAAGACCGAGCTGATCGGTGAGATCAACGACGTATTCTATCACATGATGGTGATGATGAACGAGTGCGGCGTAACGCTTGAAGATGTCTGTAAGGAAATGGACGTCCGTGCAGCCAAGATCGGCAACCTCAAGCAGTTCCACGTTTCCGACCACAACACTTGATAACCGGAAGGAGAACTTTATGAGACGCAAGGAACGAGAAGTCAAAGAACGCGCGGCTATTGAGGCGATTTTACGCGCCTGCAAGGTGTGCCGTCTGGCCATGAACGGCGAGGACGGCGTGCCCTATGTCGTACCGCTGAACTTTGGCTATATTTGGAACGAAGAACAGCCGGTATTCTACCTGCACAGTGCGCAGTCCGGACGCAAACTCGATTTGCTGGGCAAAGACGCACGTGTCTGTTTCGAGATGGATTGTGATTACGTGTTGGAAGGGGAGGCGGACGACGCTTGCACCTATACCAACCGGTACGCCTCGGTCATCGGCACGGGACGGTGCGAGCTGGTCACCTCGGACGAGGAAAAGGAAGCCGGTTTGCGCTGCTTGATGCAGCACGTAGTGGGCGAGCAGGACTGGAAATTCGATCCCCGTTGGATGGGAAAGACCACTGTGCTGCGCGTGCGCACTGAACAGCTGGCCGCAAAACGACATTAAATATTGCGTGACCGCTCTATAGAGGTTACAGACAGAGCAGCTCGACCGGCTGCTCTTTTTGCGTGCGATTTTTCGGCAAAAAATGCGAATACGGTTTGCATCAAGCTGCATTGTGTATTATAATTTCTATGACTGCATTAGAAAGTGAAGTGTTTGATACATGAGATACATCAAATTCGGACAAGATACCGAATCGAATATTTTTAACCAGCTTGACGACAAAAAGCGCGAGCTTGCCGCGCGTGGCGTGGATGTCATCAATCTGTCTATCGGCACACCTGATTTTCAGCCGGATGCACATGTCATGCAGGCGGTCGCACAGGCGGCAACCGATCCGGAGAACTATAAGTACTCCATGAACGACACCCCGGAGCTCATCCAGGCCGTACAGGATTGGTACGCACGCCGGTACGATGTCAAGCTGGATGCCGACCAGATTATGTCGGTTTCGGGTTCGCAGGAGGGCATCGCGCATGTTGCGTTCCCGTTTGCCGGCTCGGGCGATCTGGTGCTCGCACCCGATCCGGGCTACCCGATCTTTACCTTTGGCCCCATGATGACCGGTGCGGAACTGGGTCTGTATCCACTCTACGCAGAGAAGGGCTGGATTCTGGACTTTGCCGATATTCCGGACGAGGTGGCCGACCGTGCCAAGATGATCGTCGTATCCTATCCGAACAACCCCACCACCGCTGTGGCTGACCGCGATTTCTATGTCAAGCTGGTCGAATACGCCAAGAAACACGACCTGATCGTGCTGCACGACAATGCATATTCCGATCTGGTTATGGATGGCGGTCAGGGACTGTCCTTCCTGTCCATTCCGGGTGCGATGGATGTCGGCATCGAATTCAATTCGCTGTCCAAGACCTACAACCTGACCGGTATGCGCGTCTCGTTTGCCGTCGGCAATCGCGACGTCATTCGCCGCTTCCACGACTTCCGCTCGCAGATTGACTACGGCATGTTCTACCCGGCACAGGCTGGCGCGGTGGCGGCACTGAACGGCTCGCAGGATATCGTCGAGCGCAACCGCTCGGGCTATCAGGCACGCCGCGACGCGCTGTGCGGCGGCCTGCGCAGCATCGGCTGGGACGTACCTGATTCCAAAGGCAGCATGTTCGTCTGGGCGAAGATTCCGGAGGGCTACGCGACTTCGGCAGAGTTTGTACTCGACCTCATGGACAAGACCGGCGTTATCTGTGTGCCCGGTCTGAGCTTTGGCGAGCAGGGCGAGGGTTATGTGCGCTTTGCGCTCGTCGTACCGCCCGCGCGCATGGAGGAAGCTGTCCGCCGTATTAAGGATAGCGGTATTTTGAACCGCGCATAAGGAGAATAAAATGAAACTGATTTCCTGGAACGTCAACGGCCTGCGCGCCTGCGTAGGCAAGGGCTTTTTTGAATTTCTCGAACGTGAGCAGCCTGACATGATGTGCCTGCAGGAGACCAAGCTCCAGCCCGAGCAGGCACCCGAAGTCGAGGGCTATTATGATTATTGGAATTCGGCAGAGAAGAAGGGGTACTCGGGTACTGCGATCTTTTCCAAGACCGAGCCGATTGCGGTCACCTATGATATCGGCATTGATGTGCACGACCATGAAGGCCGTGTGATTACGGCCGAATATCCGGAGTTTTACCTCGTGACCGTCTATGTCCCGAACTCGCAGGATGGCCTCAAACGTCTGGATTATCGCATGACCTGGGAGGATGATTTCCGCGCATATTTGCAGGCGCTTGACCAGAAAAAACCGGTCATTGTCTGTGGTGATATGAATGTCGCGCACAAGGAAATCGACCTCAAAAATCCCAAGACCAACCGTAAGAACGCTGGTTTTACCGATGAAGAACGCGCCAAGATGACCGAACTGCTGGGTGCTGGCTTTGTCGATACCTTCCGTCATTTCTACCCCGAGGTAGAGGGTGCGTACTCGTGGTGGAGCTATCGGTTTAAGGCGAGAGAGAAGAACGCAGGATGGCGTATTGACTACTTTTTGGTGTCCGAGCGATTTATTGATCGCGTCAAGGATGCACGCATTTTGACCGATGTGTTCGGCAGCGATCACTGTCCGGTGGTGATTGAACTTGCATGATGAAACAGAATGGCCGGAATATTGGTATGGGGAACCCATCGAGGAACAGATAGAGACACCTGATCCCTATGACCGACCGGACTTTGCAGCCCGGTGGCCGGAGGAGCACGACGAGGACCAACCCGCCTGCGATCCGATCACTGGACTGCCGCTGACACCGTGCGCGGTGTGCGGTATGGACACGGTACCCGAGGGCGGAATGGGCTTTGTGTGTCCGATTTGCGGCTGGCAGGCCGATGCAATGGTGCAGGATGCGTGGGAGCCGAGCACCTGCAATCACGGTCTGAGCCTGCTGGAAGCACAGCTGAACTTTCGGACATTTGGCTGGAGTGATCCGGCGATGCTGATAGAAGGAGAAGAAACGAACGATGCTGAATTTTAGAAATGATTACAGTGAGGGTGCACATCCGACGATTTTGGAGGCTATGCGGCAGAATAACCTCACCCCGGTCATCGGATACGGAATGGACGAGTATTGCGCACACGCGGCGGCTATGATTCGTGAGCGTTTTGGCTGCCCGTCGGCTGATGTACATTTTCTGGTGGGCGGCACCCAGACCAATCTGACCATGATTGCGTCCGCGCTGCGTCCCTATGAGGCAGTGATCTGTGCAGATACCGGGCACATCAATGTGCACGAGACCGGCGCGATCGAGAGCACCGGTCACAAGGTGCTGACCGTGCCCAAGGAGGACGGCAAGCTGACCCCGGCAGACGTGCTGTCGGTGGTACGCAGCCACCCGGATGAGCACATGGTCAAGCCGCGCATGGTTTACATTTCGCAGTCCACCGAGGTCGGCACGGTTTACACCCGTCACGAGCTGGAAGCGCTGCGCGCAGTCTGTGACCGTCAGAACCTGCTCTTGTACCTCGACGGCGCGCGTCTGGCCAGCGGTATGACCGCTGAGGACTGCGACCTCATCCCTGCCGACCTGCACCGCCTGTGCGATGCATTCTACATCGGCGGTACCAAGAACGGCGCACTGTTTGGCGAGGCACTGGTGCTGGTCAACGACGCACTCAAGCCTGATTTCCGCTATATGATTAAGAACCGCGGTGCAATGCTGGCCAAGGGCTGGCTGCTGGGCATGCAGTTCGAGGGTCTGTTCACTGGCGATCTGTACTTCACCCTCGGCCGTCACGCCAATGCTATGGCTGCACGCCTGCGTGATGGACTGATTGAAAAGGGCTATGAGCTGGCCTATCCGTCCACGACCAACCAGGTGTTTGCCGTGCTGGACAAGGACCAGATCTTTGAGCTGACCACCGAAGCCGCATTCGAGTTCACCAAGAATTGGGACGCAACCCATGACGTCGTGCGTTTTGTCACCTCGTGGGCGACCAAGGCAGAGGATGTCGACGCGATGCTTGCGCTGCTGTAATAGAAGCATGAAAACCAGCCGTTCGGAGATCGGACGGCTGATTTTTTTGACCAACGAAAGGAGGGAAGACCCATGCAGCCGGAAGCTGTGCTCAAACAATTTTTTGGATACGATAGTTTTCGAGACAATCAAAAACCCTTGGTTATGCGCATTCTGGCCGGACGGGATGTCCTGGGTGTCATGCCAACCGGTGCGGGCAAATCGGTGTGTTACCAGATTCCGGCACTCATGCGCCCCGGACTTGCGTTGGTCATTTCACCCTTGATTTCGCTCATGCGTGACCAAGTGCGCACGCTGTGTCAGGCAGGCATTCCGGCAGCTTGTCTGACCAGTGCTCAGCCGGTTGAAGAGCGCACGCGCATTCTGCGGGAGACCGCGCAGGGCAAGTACAAGCTGCTCTATGTCGCACCTGAACGCCTGCAAACACCTAGCTTGCAAGCCTTGTGCCAGCGGGTCCGTCTTTCGCTGATTGCGGTGGACGAGGCGCATTGCGTGTCCCAGTGGGGACAGGATTTCCGCCCGAGCTATCTGCGCATCACGGAATTTATGCAGATTTTGCCCGAACGCCCGCCGGTCTGTGCGTTCACGGCGACGGCCACCGAGCGGGTGCGCGGGGATATCATCCGGCTGCTCGGTCTGCAAGACCCGTTTCTACTGGTATCCGGCTTTGATCGTCCGAATCTGCGCTTTTTTGTCCACCATCCGGCCGATAAAAAGTCGGCATTGATTGCGGAACTGGCCGGAAGAAGAGAGCAGAGCGGCATCGTCTATTGCCTGACCCGTAAGCTAGTCGACGACGTGTACGGCATCCTGCACAGCCGGGGCTTTGCTGCGGCACGCTATCACGCTGGATTGGATGCTGAGACCCGTCAAACTGCGCAGGAAGATTTTCTCTATGACCGAAAGCGCATCATGGTGGCAACCAACGCCTTTGGCATGGGTATCGACAAGCCCAACGTGTCCTATGTCATTCATTACAACATGCCGCAGGATTTGGAAAGCTACTATCAGGAGGCCGGACGCGCGGGGCGTGATGGGGAGATGGCCGACTGTATTCTGTATGCCAGCGAGTCGGACGTGCGCTTGTGCCGGTTTCTGATCGAAAGCAGCCGGGATTTGTCCGATGATCTGGACGAGGAAGCACGCCAGACTGCCTTGCAGCGTGATCTTGACCGCTTGCGTAAAATGCGCTGGTACTGCCAGACCACCGATTGTCTGCGGCAGACCATGCTACACTATTTCGGCGAGTCCTCTCCGTCCTACTGCGGCGGCTGCGGCAACTGTGGCACGCACTGGGCGTGGAAGGACGTAACTGTAGACGCACAGAAGATCGTCTCGTGCGTTTTTCGACTCAATCAGCGCGGCCGGACGGTCGGAAAGCGGTTTTTGATTGAAATTTTGCAGGGTCAGACGACCGAGCGGGTACAGCAGAGCGGACTGGAAAACCTGTCGACCTTCGGCATTATGCGTGGTGAGTCGGTGTACCATATCCGCTACATTTTGGACTGTCTCATCGCACAGGGCTATCTGACCTGCCGTGCGGAGGAACGTCCGATTGTGCAGCTGAGTGCAAAATCCGGCGATATCATCAAAAAACGCTTGCCATTTTCGGTCAAATCACCCAAGGGCGTGCGCGCAGTGCCGGTACATCTGGGGGATGCCGTGGGACCGGTTGACGAAAGTCTGCTCAAGGTGCTTGAGCAAACCTGTGACCGATTGGCCAAGCGTGCGGGTGTGCCGTCCTTCTCGATTTTTCCCATAACGGTACTGCGTGAGATGTGCAAGCGCATGCCGCGCACGGTGGACGAACTGGGGGACATTCCGGGAGTTGCGGCGCACAAAGCCAAGCGATACGGTCAAGCCTTTGTGGACAGTATCTCGGCTTACCGGCGCAGGCAGCAGGGCGATAGACCGTAATATAAAATTGCAAAAGAAAAAAGGTAGACGGCTGGAATAAGTCCAGATTGTCTACCTTTTTGTTGTTATGGACGGGTGCGCATGATTGTGAAGTGGAACAAGTCAGCGCGTAAGTAGTCGAGCGAGTAGAGCAGGGGATTGCCGCGCGAATCGTAATGAAACTGACGGAAACCGAAAGCATCATAGTGCGCGGGCAGATGGAGCAGCGCGCGCAGCGGATCGTCCTCAGGCGGAATAAAGAGCTCGGTGAATGCACGGCTGATCGACACGCCGCAGGTGTCCTCGAGATAGGAGAACAGCGAGCGCGGCGGATGCGCAGGGTTGATCTGATCGGTGTATTGGCAGGGCAGATAGCCCAAGCTGGCCGAAATAATGCCGACTTCGGCGTGACGTACGCGCTGCAGGATGAAGAAGGGTTCATCCGCGGGCGTGTTGAAAAACTCGGACACATCGGCTGGAGCCGGTGCAATCGAGCAGGTAATATCGGATTTTTCTTCCACAATACCGGCATTTTCGATCATAGCGCCCATACTTTGCAGCTGGGACAGATCGTTTGAAATGCGGCGGGGACGATCGAGCAGGTAGGTGCCCGAACCGTGGCGGGAGACGATCAGACCGTCGCTGCGCAGCAGACCGAGTGCCTTGCGCCAGGTTTCGCGGCTGACTCCCAGACGCTGTGCCATTTGCAGTTCCGAGGGCAGCTTGTGCCCGGGTAAAAATTCTCCTGCATGATAGAGCGCCAAAAATGCCTCTTTTGCACATAAAGCAGAAGATTTGGATTTCATGAATGTGGCCCTCCTTGAGATGGATCGCGATATGAGGATGCAAAAGGGAGTAAACCTTAGTTCATTATATGTCGGTTAAAGTAAATTTTCAAGGGGGTAAGGTGTAAAAATATAGTCATATATTGTCATATTATACAAAAATTTCGGTGTGTATCTGGAATAAACAATGAAAATGCGAAAGAGGTCTTTATAACTTATCTGCGAAGTGGTATAAAATGATTAAGAGGTCTATACGACTATTAGGAGCAGAGAGAAACTTTTGGAAGAAAGTGCGGCAGCAACAGCAGTTGGCACCGGTACCTCGGTTGGTGCGACCACAAACGGTTTCCGCGATGGCTGGGCGCGGTCTACCCGCTGGCAAACGCAATCGGTCTGATCACGGTTGCATTCTGTTTTTCGCATGTGCGTAAGTTTAAGTTCCGTACTCTGTGTGAGGAGCTTCAGTTCTACTATGACGGCAGCCCGTACATGAGAAAGTTCATGTCGGTTGTTATTTTCATCGTCTCCATTGTCTGGGTCGGCAGCGCCATCAACGGCGGTGCAAACTATCTGGCATACCTCATCGGTATGGATATGATCCCGGCGAAGATCATTACGGTTTTGGCATTTGGCGTATATGTCTTCGTTGGCGGTTATATGGCAGTTGTATGGACGGATGCCATTCAGGCAATCCTGCTGTTCGGCGGTTTCGTTCTGATTGCCATTCTGGCAATCCCGGCCGCAGGCGGCTATGAGACCATTCGCGCAACCTATGAAGCAGCTGGCAATCCGGGTGCGATGACGGCATTCGGCCTGGGTTCCAAGGGTGTATTCGGTGTACTGGCCGTTGCACTGGCTTCCTACTACGGCGCAATGGCAGGCCCGACCGCACACATGCGCGTCTACACTGCAAAGTCCCCGGCAACCGCACGTAAGGCAATCCTGATTGCAGCAGCAGTCGTTGGCTGTTTCTCCATCCTGCCCGCAATCGTTGGTATGTCCGGTTTCACCATTGCAACCCAGAACGGTGCAGAAGCGGTTCTGAACAATCCTGATTTCACTTTTGCGTACATGGCAACCACGGTATTCCCGCCCGCAATCGGTCTGATTTGCCTGATTGCCGGCCTGTCCGCAATCATGTCTTCGGCAGACTCCGACGCCATCGCCGGTGTCACCACCTTCCTGACCGATGTTTACGCACTGATCTTCAAGAAGCCGGTCGAGGATGAAGAGATTCCGAAGTATTCGCGTATCATTCTGGTTATCATGCTGGTCGGTGCATTCTGCATGACCATCTTCGCAGGCCCCGCACTGCCGGTTACCATCGTTACCCTGATCGTTGGCGTGATCGTCAGCCTGATGACGCCGCCTCCGGTACACACCGAGGAAGAGCGTGTTGCACTGGTTATCGCAGAGCGCAACCAGGAAAAGACCGCATCCATTCGATAAGCGATTCAAAGTTACAAAAAAGCAGACATAAACAAAAACGGGCAGTTGACAAACTGCCCGTTTTTGGCAACAATAGACAGGGAGGTAAAACATGGAGCTTTACTTTTTGAGCGTTGGCTACGGCGAGGCAATGGTGGCACTGGATGGGGAACATTGTCTGCTGATTGATGGCGGCCCGGGCGTGGACGATGCGGCCTACACACAGCCCGGTACCATTCCGGCTGTTACCTTTTTAAAGGAAAAGCAGGTCGAGCGCATCGACTGCATGATCTGCACGCACGTTCATAACGACCATGTCAGCGGCCTGCTGGAGGTTGCGCGACAGTTCCCGGTGGATACATTCTGGTGTAACTGCCTGCACGCAGACAGCCCGGCAGCGGCAGTACGGACAGCCCAGCCGGTCTGCGATCACGACCTGAGCATGCGGCTGTTTGCCGAGGGTCTGCGCCATTGGGAGACGCTTGTCGCCTGCCTGCATGCACAGGGAACGACCATGATCGAGCGCACAGCGACCGACGATTTTGAACCGTTGTGGGACGGTCTTTCGATCCGCCTGTTCGGCATGGAGAAAACCCGTATGGAAGAACGCCGCCGCCAGTTTGCGGAATTTTGTGCCGAGACCGACCCGGAACGTCAGCTCACACAGATGTGGGCGTTTGACAGCACGGAAAACCAGTGCAGTCTGGCATGCTGTCTGCAAACCGCGGACGGCTGGAAAGCCTTTTTGGCCGGTGATTTGTGCAGTGGCTGGGATGAACGCTGCGCAAAGACCGATTTCCCGCGTGCCCAAGTGCTCAAATTAACCCACCATGGACAAAAGGACGGTATGCCGCAAAGCCTGGTCGATGCATGCGACCCGGAGATCTTTGTCATGTGCGCCGATGCCGACCGAACCTTCAACAGTGCCTGCGACGCAGTGTGCCTGCGTGCGCGGGAATACCTGAACGCACGCAACCGACCGACACAGATTTACACAACCGGTCTGCTGGAAAATGCGTTTGGGACGCAGAATGACCGGATACCGTGCGCGCTGCGCTGCTGTCCGGGTGTAGCTGCGGATGCTTATTTTTCAGAAGGGAGTTTATGATCGCCGATGATTTTATACGAACGGCATTATAATTGGACACCGGAGGATACCAGACGGGACATCCCGTTTGCATTTTGCTGCCCATCGAACATCAAACGACTGCTGATTACCTTTACCTTTTCTCCGGGTGCGGAGCAGCGGCCCGAGCAATGCGAGATGGCAGTTGAGCGCGCACTCGCGCGTTATTATGACCGTTACCCGCGGGACATTCAGCCCATGCAGTCCGAACAATTTTTCCCGATCAAGAACCTGATTACGCTGTCGCTCGAGCGGGACGGCGTATATTTGGGCAATGCACATCGGTGGCAGACCGAGCAGGTGCATATTCTGACCACCAAGCACGCTTCGCGCGGTTTTGAGCCGCCGTGCGCGATGGAAGGCACTTGGGCGGGCATGCTGCACATCCATGAGATCCTGTCTCAGGTGTGCGAGGGCTATCTGCGTGTAGAAGGGAGTGAGGACGCGTGAAGTGGTATCCCGTTGAACTGCATACCCATACCGAGCACAGTGACGGTGATTTTACCCCGACACAGCTGGTACAGGCTGCCAAGGCGCGCGGCTTCGCCGGTGTTGCGCTGACCGACCACAATACCAAGTCGGGCACGACCGAGTTTAACGCGGCGATTGAAAAAAGCGGACTGACCGGTGTACATGGCATCGAGTGGACGACCTATTGGGGACATATGCTGGTGCTGGGAGAATATACATATACCGACTGGCGCGGCGTTACGCCGGACATGATTGATGAGGCCATCAAGCGCATCCACGACCATTGCGGTCTGGTGGGCATTGCCCATCCCTTTGCACTGTCCAACCCGGTCAATACCGGCTACCATTGGGAGTTCCAGATTGCCGACTGGCAGGCGGTTGACTTTTTGGAAGTATGGTCGCGCGATAACGCACCCTGCAAGGTGCAGAGCCTGCGCGCAATCGAGCTGTGGGAACAGCTGTTAAACCGTGGATGCCACATCACCGCGACGAGCGGACGCGACTGGCACCGAGAGGATACCCGCTCGTATGCACATACCTATGTAGGTATTGAAGACGAACTCAATGAACAGAACATCTTGCAGGCAATCCGGGACAGCCGTATCTGTCTGGCGGCCGGACCGCTCCTGACTATGCAGGCACAGACCGCCCAGGGATCGGTCTATCCGGGACAGCAGACCGAGGCGGGAAATGTGACGCTCAAACTATGTATGGACGATCAGACTATGCCGCATGACTGGGATCGTACTGCCATCATTCCCGAGAAAATTGTGCTGGTACAGAATGGTGAAGTCATAGAGACACTGCCGGTGTGCGCAGAACAGACGGTCACGGCACGGACACAAAAGGGTTGGTTGCGTGCCGACCTGATTGGCCGTTATTTTGGACGGGAGCAGCAGCGCATTGCGCTCACCAATCCAATCTGGACGGCATAACGAGTCAATAAAGGAGGGCTTGCCATGTTGATCTACCTGGAAATTGCGCTGCGTTTGGTGCTCGCGATGTGCATTGGCGGTGGAATCGGCTGGGAGCGCGCACGCAGGCACCATCCCGCAGGTATCCGCACGCACATGCTGGTTGCGATCGGCGCGGCAGTTGTCATGCTGCTCGGCGGACAGACCGCAGGCGTGTTTGTCGGCACAGCAAATTCCGACCCGGCACGTCTGGGCGCACAGGTCATCTCGGGTATCGGCTTTCTGGGAGCCGGTACGATTATGAAGGAAGGCCGCTCGGTGCGTGGACTGACCACAGCGGCAACCCTGTGGGTGGTTGCCTGCCTGGGACTGGCCATGGGTGCCGGACAGTACGCCATCGCGATTGGAGGATTTCTGGTTTCTATGATCTCGCTGCGCATGTTCAAAATGCCGCGATACGAGATTTCGCTCTTGTGCAGTGAGCAGGCATACAGTTTGGAGGAAATCTGCAACATGTTGGAGCTCGAAGAAGCCAACATCAGCAATTTTTCCTGCCGTTCGTATGATGCACAGCGGATGAAGGTGCGATTTGAACTGTATCTGGGATGGAAACAGCGTGATGTGAGCACATCCGAGCTGATGCGTCAGATTTCCAGTATTGAGAGTGTCTCTCAGATTGAAATTGATGCGATTTAATTGAGAATAGGCCAAAGCCCTGAGGCGAAATGCTTCGGGGCTTTTTGCTGTGTAAAAAACGATGCGTTTTTGTGTTTGAAAAATTGGTGGGAAAATTTTCAAAAATAAATGGAAACAGTGCTTGACAAATGATAATTGATATCGTATACTATTCTCGGAGTTAGTCAGTACTAACCAAATCAAATTCAAAATATAAGGAGGCATGACAATTATGTCTATGATTCAGAAAGAAGTTCGCGATTTTCAGGTACAGGCTTACCAGAACGGAGCCTTTCAGACCGTTTCCAAGGCAGATGTGGTAGGAAAGTGGAGTGTATTCTTCTTCTACCCGGCTGATTTCACCTTTGTCTGCCCGACTGAGCTGGAGGATCTGGCAAATCTGTATGCCGAGTTCCAGAAGATTAACTGTGAAGTATACGCCGTTTCGTGCGATACGCACTTTGTACATAAGGCATGGCATGACGCATCCGACCGCATTAAGAAGATTCAGTTCCCCATGCTGGCAGACCCGACCCACGCGCTGGCCAAGGACTTTGAGGTTTACATCGAAGAGAGCGGCGTCGCTGAGCGCGGCACCTTTATCGTAAACCCGGAAGGCCGCATCGTAGCTTACGAGGTCATCGCGGGCAATGTTGGCCGTAACGCAGACGAGCTGCTGCGCCGCGTACAGGCGAGCCAGTTTGTTGCCGAGCACGGCGACGAGGTATGCCCTGCAAAGTGGAAGCCGGGCGCAGAGACCCTCAAGCCCAGCCTGGATCTGGTCGGCCAGCTGTAAGGAATGAGCCGGATGAGCGATAATCTCTATGATGTTGTCGTCATCGGAGGCGGGCCTGCCGGTCTGACCGCTGCCATTTATCTGGCGCGGGCACGGTATCGTGTGCTGGTGCTGGAAAAGGAGCACTTCGGCGGACAGATTACCATTACGGCAGAGGTGGTTAACTACCCGGGCATTGAGCGCACCAGCGGCGCGGCGCTGACGGCTGCCATGCAGCGTCAGGCCGAGCAGTTCGGCGCAGAGTTCCTGCTGGCCGAGGCCGAGCGTCTGGATGTACAGGGTCAGATCAAGACCGTTTATACCAACCGGGGCGAGCTGCGATGCTTCGGCATCCTGCTTGCCACCGGTGCCCATCCCCGCATGATCGGCTTTGAAGGTGAAGAAGAATTTCGGGGTCATGGCGTAGCATACTGTGCGACCTGTGACGGTGAGTTTTTCGCCGGCAAGGACGTGTTCGTCGTGGGCGGTGGTTTCGCAGCAGCTGAGGAGAGCGTGTTCCTCACCAAATATGCGCGTCATGTCACGATTATGATGCGCGGTGCGGACTTTTCCTGCGCACCGGCAGCGGCCAATGCCGCGCGTGAACACGAGAAGATCACCGTCCTGACCCATACTCAGGTCGAGAAGGTGGAAGGCGATACGGCACTGCGCTATCTGCGGTATCGTAACTCGCAGACCGGTGAGGTCGGAGAGTATCGGGCAGCCGATGGCGACACGTTTGGTGTGTTTGTCTTTGCCGGATATGAGCCTGAGACCGACCTGCTGCGCGGCATTGCCGAGTTGAATGAGCAGGGCTATGTGGTGACCGACCGCAGCCAGCAGACCAGCGTTCCCGGTGTATATGCTGCCGGTGACGTGTGCGTCAAGTCGCTGCGTCAGGTTGTGACCGCGATAGGCGATGGCGCACTGGCGGCAACCGAGCTGGAGCGCTACGCCGCACAGATGCAGGCTGAGACCGGTCTGCGTCCCGAACTGCCGCAGGCAGCGGCTAAGCAGTCCGAACCGCAGGCATCCCAAACGCAAAGTGAGCTGTTCACACCCGATCTGCTGGCGCAGCTGCAGCCGGTGTTTGACCGCATGCAGAACTCTCTGTGCTTGCAGCTTGCAATCGATGACAACGCAGCCGGCCGGGAGCTGGAAGCTTACATGACCGAGCTGAGCCGTCTGACCGACAAACTGACCGTGACCTACGCGGGTGCGGAAGTTGCTGACCGTCCGTGTGTCCGTGTCTGCCGTGCAGATGGAAGCTATACCGGATTGGCCTTCCATGGCATTCCGGGCGGACATGAATTTACTTCGTTCGTGCTCGGACTGTACAATGCGGCAGGACCGGGACAGAGCATCGAGCCGTCGGTCGCCGCACGCATTCAGAGCCTGCATCAGCCGATCTCGCTCAAGGTGTTGGTCTCGCTCTCGTGTACCAAGTGCCCGGAGCTGGTCACGGCGGCACAGCGGATTGCGGCAGAGAATGCACAGGTCACCGCCGAGGTGTACGATCTCAATCATTTCCCTGATCTGCAAAAGCAGTATCAGGTCATGAGCGTACCGTGTATGGTGCTCAATGACAGCCAAATCACATTTGGCAAAAAGAATATCGAGCAGATTCTGGACTGGATGGAACAGAACCTGTAAAAGCAAAGGGACAGCCCAAAAGCTGTCCCTTTTTGTGCGTGTTGGGTTAAGTTTAAGCGGCACGCAGCTCGCATTCGAGTTCAATTTCGTCCGAATTGCCGATGGAGACGGTCAGATCGTACTTGCCGTCGTCGGGCGCGATCCAATCCAGAGAAACCTGTCCGTGACCATTTTCCAGCGTGACCGTCTGAGGTGCGTTGGTGATGGCCGTACCATCGAGTTCCCACTGTACCGGGACGGTGACCTTGGGCAGTGCTGCCGAGCTGGTCACATCTGCCGTGATGGTGACCGTCTTACCCGGATAGACGTCCGCGCGTTCCAGATTGAGCGAGGCATCCAGCGCGAGATCGACCGATGCAACCGGCAGCGTGGTCTGCGCTGTACGCACGGTGCCGTCGGCCATTGTCAGACAGAACTGCACGTTGAGCGACTGCGTGTCCAGTCGATCAAGTGTGTAGTCCAGCACACTGGTCTTGCCGTTCGTGACCTGGAAATAGCTGTTTCCGTAGTCCGCGACTGCTTCACCGTTGACGTACCAGTGTGCACCGGCAATGTAGTTTGCCGAGACACCGCCGATCTGTGCGCTGACCTGGAATTTCTGGAAGGGATTGACGACGTTCGGCTGCTGAACGATTTGCAGCGTGGTGGTCTGGCGGGAGGTGTCACGCTTGGCGATTTCCGAGAAACCGAGATCGAGCAGCTGGCGAGAATCCGCGAAGCGCTGCGCATCGCTGGTGGGCTTCATGACAACCGAAATCACGCGGCGGCCGTTGCGCTCGGCGGTTGTAGTAGGTCGCATTCAATCCGAGCGCGTCAGCGGTCTGATTCATGCGCTCCACGAATGCCGCTTCGCTGCCGCTGATGTGCTCAGCCATCGCGATACAGGAAGCACTGGCCGAGGGAATCATAATCAGGTGCATGAGCGTGTCGACCGAGTAGGTCTGGCCTTCGGTCAGCGGGACGGCCATGGGATAGCTGCTGTCACGAGACTTGACCGCGACATTGTGACTGATTTTGACCGGGGTATCTCAGGTCAGCGTGCCTTTTTCCAGCTCCTGATAGACAATGTAAGCGGTCAGCACCTTGGTCATGCTGGCGGGTACGCGAGCGACATCACCCTTGTATTCGTACAAACATTCCCCGGTCTGTGTATCCATGACGAAGGCCGAAGCGGCTTCGATGTCCAGTGCGCACGCCGTTGGGGTGAGACCGAGAACCAGCATCAGACTGGCCAGCATGCACGCCAGCCATCCCCGCAGTCGATTGCATTTTTTGTTTCATCTCTTATCCCTGCTTTCTTTGCTCTGCTAAAGCAGAATATATATTTATTATACAAAAGATTGAGATAAAATCGATAAAAATTATGAAAAATGCAGTAAAAGGTGACAAATAAAAAGCACCGACTCCGTGTGAATCGGTGCTTTTCGTATGTGAGAAGGCTAAATGCCCAATAGGAAGGTGTCCAGATTGTGCATAAGGACAGGACGGAGCGCGTCAGCGGTCAGTCCGCGCAGCGCGGCAACCGTGTGCAGATGGCGTTCCATCGCGGCCGGATAGTCTGCTGGGGTGAGGGTTACATGTTGACCCCATGCAATGCCGTCCAGACCGTCGGACTCAATCAGCAGACGATCGAGCGGGACGGTTTGCGCCAGATGGGCGACATCCTGATCGAGCGCAGCGTCCGGTCCGACCGTGAACCAGCAGCCCAGATCGATATACTCCTGCAGCCAATGCGGACAGGCGTACCAGTGCACCAGATAGCGATTGGGGTAGCGGCGGATGGTGTCCAGAATTTCGTGTTCCATGCCCTTGGTGTGCAGGATGACCGGCTTGCCCAGCTGCTGCGCGAACGCCAGCTGACGTTCGAAAACGGTGCGCTGTACGCCCGGATCGACGACACACCAGACGTTATCCAGACCGATTTCTCCGATCCCAGATACCTGCTGCAGAATGGGTTCCATCGCGTCCCAGGATGTGCAGTCAGCTTTCCAAGGGTGAATACCGGCAGAAATAACCATGTCGGGCAGCTGGGTACGGGTTAAAAAATCATATTCTTCCGGGCTGTCCGCATTGGCGATGCATCGCACATCGCGCAGATGGGGGACAAGCGCGGATGTCACATGGATGTGACCGTCAATGATCGATTTCATTTCGTAAAATCCTGTGAATCTCCTTGCGCAGATCACTCTGTTCATACAGCCAGTCGCGGCTCTTTTGTACGCCGGTCAGATCGATTTCGCGGGTAACCGAAGCCGGTCGGCCGCCCAGAACGACAATGCGGTCGGCCAGATACAGCGCATCGTCGATGTCGTGGGTGACCAGCAGGGTGGTGCGTCCAAGTTTGGCACGCAGCCGCAGCAGCCAATCCTGCATCTCGTTTCGGGTGATGACATCGAGTGCGCCGAACGGCTCGTCGAGCAGCATGATGTCCGCGCTGCACAGTGCGGTGCGCAGAAATGCCGCGCGCTGACGCATACCGCCGGATAGCTCATCCGGATAAGCATGCTCATAGCCCTGCAAGCCGAATACCGGGAATTCCTTGAGCGCGGCCTCCTGCGTCTGCTTTTTTTGTCCGTGCAGCCTGCCGTACAGGGTCACGTTGTCCAGAATGGTTTTCCAAGGCAGAAGCAGGTCGTTTTGCGGCATGTAGGCGAAACGGGAGGAGACACCGTGAACCGGAGTGCCGTCTACGAACACTTCGCCCGATTCGGGCGTGAGCACGCCTGCGAGAATGTTGAGCAGGGTACTCTTGCCGCAGCCGGACGGGCCGATCAGCGCGACGAATTCCCCGTCCTGTACATCCATGCACAGATTTTCCGGGATTCGCTTTTGTTCGAACGTGACGCAGATATTTTTGAGCTGCAATTTCATGGTGATCGTTCCTTACTTGATAAACTGGTTGGTGTACTGCTCGCTGGCCGGGATGGTATGGTCGATCAGACCGTACTCATACATAAACTCGGTGTAGCCGTCCCAGACTTCGTCCTTCATCAGGCCCCAAGTGTCGCTGTCCAAGCTGTACTGACCGCTGAGGAACTTCTGGGACTCGAGCAGGAAGTCCATGTCGGTATCCGGGATAACCTCGTGCAGGATGTTTGCGGCAGCCTCGGGCGACTCGATGGCGTATTCATAGCCCTGCTTGACGGCATCCATGAAGGCCTGAACGGTCTCGGGATCGTTTTCAATCATGTCTTCGTTGGTGATGATGACCGGGGTGTAGTAGTCCAGACGGGAGTCCAGATCCTTGACCGGCATATAGTTGATGTCATAGCCCTGCATGCGGTCGTTGATGACTGCCCAGCCTTCGAACTCCCACTGGATGTCGATGTCGTCGCCCATCGATTCCAGACCGCTGCCGGTTGCACCGACCATGGTTAGCTTGGAGAAGTCAGCGCCTGCGCCAGCCATAACGGCCTTGAGCACGGCTTCCTCGCTGGGAGCCTGCCAGCCGGCGTAGGCTTTACCCTCAAAGTCCTTGGGCGACTGAATGTTGTCCTCTGCGCGGGAGATAAAGCCCGAGGTGTTGTGCTGAATGATGGCAGCGATGGCGCGGATGGGAAGCGGCTCGGATGCCGTGCGGGCATAGGTGACGTTCTCCTGATAGGTCACAGCAAATTCAGCCTTGCCGACCGCACACAGCGTGATTGCGTCGTTGTCACCCGGCTCAATGATGTTGACCTTGAGGCCGTGCTGCTCAAAATAGCTCGACTTCTGGGCAACATAAATGCCGGTGTGGTTGGTGTTGGGTACATAGTCGAGTACCAGCGTTACTTCCTTGAGACCATCCCCCTCGGCGGTCTGTTCGGTCTGTCCGCCGCATGCGGTCATGCCGAGGCACAGACCGAGCGCGAGGAACATTGCAATCCTTTTTTTCATCTTACGAAACTCCTTTGCATTTTCTTGTATAGGGAAAGAGTATGCGCTCGAGCAGCGTGACCGCAAAATTGAGCAGTAAGCTCCAAATGACGATCATGATGACACAGGCGAATACTTTGTCCATCAAAAAGCCATTTTTGACGCGAATCATGTAGTAACCCAGACCGGCGGATGCGCTGAGCCATTCACCGACGATGGCACCGCCGATGCAGTAGGTTGCCGAGACTTTGAGTCCGGAAAACAGCGCGGGTGCTGCGGTGGGGATTTTCACGTACAGATATTGCTGCAGTAGGTTCGCGCCAAAACTGCGCAGCAGATTGATTTGGTTGCGGTTGACGTGCTGAAGCGCATCGGAAAAGGCGATTGCGATAGGAAAAAAGCACATAAAGACAACCATGAGAATTTTGGGTGCCAGTCCAAAGCCCAGCCACATGGTAAAGAGCGGTCCCAGAACCATGACCGGGACGGTCTGGGAAACCACGAGATAGGGAAAGACACTGTGCCGGAAGGTACGGTTTAAGTCCATGAGGATGGCGATGAGGACGGCGAGCACGGTGGCGATCAGCAGACCGATGACAGCCTCCTGCAAGGTCACCATGGAATGCATCCATAGGGTGCCGAACTCCGAACCGATGGCTTTGACAATATCGCTTGGCGCGGGCAGGACATAGAGATCAATGCCGAAAAACTGTACACTGAACTCCCAGACGGCCAGCACGACAATCAGACAAAGCACAGGCATGATGTATTGTTGGTATCGTTTCATGACGCAGCGCTCCAATGAAATAAAAATAAAAAAGCGACTCATCCGTTGCAGGATCAGTCGCTTTGCAAGCTTGTTCAGGTAAAAAACACGAAAACTTCGACTCCCTACGCCGGTATAATCCGGATCAGGTAATAAGGGACCCTGCGCCCAGCGCAGATCTCAGCCGATCAAGGCACCCCTGTCTGATGTACATTTTGTTTTAGCACGTTGGAATACAAATGTAAAGTCTGTGACCGAAAAAGACGGTTATATGCGAAAAGCAGGGGAGAACGTGGAGAAAAATTCAAAAGGGGTGATATTTTCATTTGATTTGGGGCGTGTTATACTGAGAAAAACAGGATACCATTGCAGAACTGAGGTGAAGCGGAGATGGGAACTCCAAAGCATCAGGCTTCAATTCAAAAGGAACTGAATATTGTGGCACGGCAGGAACAGGCGCTGCGCAAGGCTGCCATGCGGCAAAAAACACCGCAGTGGAAGACAAATTTGCAAGACAAAGTGCCGGAAAAGGTCTATTTGAATTTAGAAAAGGCGTTTTGTAAGGCGTTTGAAGTGATTTTTGACAAGGGCACCGACTGGATTGAAAAAACGTATGACGCGCAGGCTATACGAAATGGCTATGAGGTGCATGACTTTGCATTTCAAATGCAGGCAGACCGCAAGGTTTTGAAAGAACTGCGCAGACAGGCATCGCGCACGCAGATGCAGGGGATGCTGACAACGAGCGCGGAAGGGATTGGCCTTGGCGTTTTGGGCATCGGATTGCCGGACATTGTGCTGTTTGTCGGTGTGCTGCTGCAAGGCGTGTACAAAATTGCGCTGCACTACGGGTTTGATTATCGAACGGCAAGCGAGCGGGATTTTATTTTGCTGTTAATGGAAACCTCCGTGCAGAAAGGCGAGGCGTGGGAAAGGTGTGATCGTGCGGTGGAAGCGTTCATTGCCGGACAAACGGTAGATATGGCAGACCAGCTGACCCGTACTGCACAGGCCTTTGCCGACGATCTGGTGCTCGCGAAAGCTATACAGGGATTGCCGCTTGTGGGCGTACTTGGTGGACTGTTCAATCCGGTCTGCTGCCGCAAGGTTATGAAATATGCCGAGCTCAAGTATCGAAAGCGCTGTCTGCTCAGACTGTATGAGAGTAGTCAAAGTAGGTAGCAAATCACAAAAGAAAAACCATATCAGCACGCGTTTCTGAGGTCATTGACCCAAAATCGCGTGCTATTTTTCACGGGACAGACGGCGTGAATTTGTGCACTCCGAAGAAAATTACGAATCCGAGTCGGATATACGACAAAAGCCCTTGATTAACCCTCAGAACCTGATATAATTTTATTTACCACGTGACAAAATTTAAAAAGGGGATAAACATGGGAAAAAACTTTATAAGCAGTCTCGCAGTGGAGTTTCGGGGATATAATGCCCAAAAGCTCACCAAAGATCTGATGGCTGGTGTGACCGTTGCGGCGGTTGCACTGCCGCTTGCGCTTGCGTTTGGTGTGTCGGCAGGTACAACGGCAGCGGCTGGTCTTGTAACCGCGATTGTTGCAGGTATTGTCATGTCGTTGCTGACCGGCGGTTACTATCAGATCTCGGGTCCGACGGGTGCGATGGCGGCCATTCTGGGTTCGCTGATTGCAACGCATGGCATGCAGGGCGTGTTCGTTGCCGGACTGATGAGCGGCATCATTCTGGTCATCGCGGGCATCCTGCATCTGGGTGAACTGACGTCGTTTGTGCCGTCGCCGGTTATTACTGGCTTTACCTCGGGTATTGCGGTTGTCATTGCGCTCGGACAGATTGACAACTTCTTCGGTACGCACTCGGAAGGTGCGACCGCGATTGCCAAGCTGCTCAGCTACAAGGATTTGGGCTTTCATCCGGACTTGACTACCGTGCTGGTTGCACTTTTTGTGGTGCTTTTGATGGTATTCTTCCCCAAAAAGTGGAATGCAGTCGTTCCGGCATCGCTGATCGGCATTATCATCACCACAGCAGCCACACTGGTGTTCAAGCTGGACGTTGCAACCGTAGGTGAGATTCCGCAGAGCCTGCTTCTGGAAGATCGTCTGAGCTTTTCCAAGATCGATCTGGCATCCATGCCCGCGCTGATCGCGCCTGCGTTCTCCATTGCCATTCTGAACATGCTGGAGAGTCTGCTGTGCGGTGCATCTGCCGGACGTGCGACCGGTGTGAAGCTCAACAATGACCAGGAACTGCTCGCGCAGGGTGTCGGCAACATTGTTTTGCCGTTCTTCGGTGGTATTCCGGCAACGGCTGCACTGGCACGTACCTCGGTTGCGGTCAAGTCGGGTGCGGTCACCCGCCTGACCGGTGTATTCCATGCGCTGGGCCTGCTGGTCATGATGCTGGTGTTGGCACCCATCATCAAATATGTACCGCTGTCCGGCCTTGCTGGTGTGCTGATGGTAACTGCGTGGCGTATGAATGAATGGCATGCAATCAAGTACTTCTTTAGACATAAGTTCAAGGGTGCGATTGCCAAGTTCGTTGTCACCATGATCTTTACCATCCTGTTTGACCTGACGGTTGCAATCATTGTCGGTGTCGGCCTGTCGCTCATTCTGATGCTCGTCCGTCTGAGCAAGCTGGAAATCAATTATGAGCGCGTTGACATGAATCGACTGGGCTGCGAGGATGAAACGCTCGAGGAGCGATACAAGAATGCGATGGTTGCGTACATCACCGGCCCGCTGCTGTTTGCTAACATCAGTGTGCTTGAGGAACTGCCCGGTAAGGTAGAAGGCTGTGACACGGTCATGTTCTCCATGCGCGGTGTTTCGTCGGTAGACGTTTCCGCAGTACAGACGCTGCTGAGCATTCTGACTGAACTGAAGGAAAAGGGCATGGACATTACGATTTGCGGCCTGCCTGCGGCATCGCGCAATATGTTTGAGCGCGCAGGTGTGATTGAACTGCTGGGCGAAGAGGCGTTCTACTGGAGCGTAGAACGTGCACTGCTGGATCATCGTCCGTATCCGGCATTGACCAAGTAAGATTTGTGAGAGAGGACAGCATGTCTGTAGGGATGATTCATAGGGGATTTTGATATATGGAATATGATCGTGTGATGGGTCGAGCATGAAAGAATCAAACAGTCACGTATGGTAAGAAGATGGCTCGATGGGAGATCGTATACATATATAATAAGGAATGAGAGAGAGGCTGACCTCTTTGTTTTACGCAAATTTGCAATCCAATACGCCGATTTTTTGGAAGATGAAAAAACAGTCCCCAATATGGGGACTGTTTTTGTTTGGAAAAAGCGAATGGGTGAACAGTTGTCGGAAATTTGAATTATTTGCCGGTCGCGAGCGGGTAGGACTGACCGTTGACTTCAATGGCAGCCAAATTGGTAGGTGCCAGATGACCAAGACCCAGATTGAACGGAGCAAATTCGACCGTGCTGTCATACCAGGAACGGCAAGGAATGCGATCACCGTTTGCCGTTACCAGTTTGATGCTGTCCAGATAGTCACTGATCAGGTCACTCGGGTCATCCCAGGTCGTGCGCATGTCCATCGCGCCGCAATAAATGGATTTGAGTGTTACAGTGCCATCGGGCAGCGGAATCTGCAAATCGACCTGCAACGTCTCGCCAAATGCTTCACGCTTCAGCGGTACGGTGAATGCCCAGTGACCCGAAACGCGCTGCTCGGCACCGTCCGCGGCAAACATCAGCTCGTCAATGACCAGATTGGCTTCGCCGTCCATCGGCATCGTATCCGATTGCAGCTGGATGACAAACTCGACGATGTTGTCCTCGGGCTGGTCATCGCTCAGAGCCATGGTCGACCATCCCCAGCTCTCAGCCGTATCCTGTCCGGGGAACTCGCATGTTTCCAGATTGAGATCGGCAGCGACACCGCGGAAAGCGGGGTATTCAGGTGCCGGTTTTGAGTGGCTGACCGTCTTCACGTACCATCTCACCGAGCAGGTAGACGTTTTGTTCACCTCCCATTAAGGAATTCAGCTTTACCGTATATCCGGCATCTGACTGACTCAGTGCGAGTGTGGTTGTGCCGACCTCCTGCTCGGCACTTGTGATGCTCTGCCGGATCATATCCATAATGCCGGCAGCGGTTGCCGCTCCGGCGCACAGGGCAGCCAGTACGGCTGCGACCAAAATGACACGACGACGAGATTTCATTTTTGACGCTCCTTTCGTTTGATTGGATTGCAGCAGGATTCGTTCCCGTGCTTCTTCTGTCAGAGTGACCGGTTCCATTCGCCGGTCAAGGGATTCTTTCCAACGCGGTTCCATCGAACACTCCTTTCAGTTCCTCTTCGAGTTGTTTTCTTGCCCGACGCAGACGGGTAGAAATGGTGTTTTCTTTTTCTCCGGTGATTTGGGCGATTTCGCGTATGGTGTATTCCTGCCAGTAGTACAGCAGAATCGGTTCGCGGTAGCGGGGCTGCAAGTGCAGAACGGCACGTAGAATGAGATCGTCCTGGGGTTCTGAGGTGGGTGGAGCTGGAATTTGCTCCAACAGGGTTTCCTCATCCGCACGACGGCGGAACCAGTTCAGTCGTCGGTAGTCCCGACAGACGTTGACGGCAATGGTGGTCAGCCAGGTTTTTTCACTGGCCTGTCCCTGATATCCGTTCAGACCTTTCCATGCTTTTAATAAGGTGTCCTGTACTGCGTCTTAGGCGAGATGTGCATCGCCGAGGATCAACACGTACAGGCGATACGGTTGATCGCCATAGGTGTTGATTAACCGCTCTAACGCGATCGTTTGATCTTGTTCGATAGGTCGCCCTTCCTTTCACTTGATTAGACGGATGCTGCTATGGGTTTTCGTTCATTTAGAAAAAATATTTTTTGTGACAGCAGGTGGGACGTCTCAGCAATCCGTCCAAAAGCCGCATACCTATACGATAAAGGAAGAGGTGTACGTTGTAAAGATTCGCAGCGCAAACAAAAAAGCCCCCGACCACGCGAGATTTGCGCAGTCGGGGGTGTGTTATTTTGGTTTAATTCTGCATAGATTCTACAATCGCGCTGGCGAGAGCCTGGAGTTCACTTGCCTTGTCGGGGTGCAGCGCAGAGGCCATAGATAGACGATCGTTCAGAACAGTCATGTTCTTCATCTCATCTTCGAGGAACTTCTGCATGAGATCACCGGACTTGACCGCCCAAGAACCGTTTTCGATGAGCGCAACCGTGCGATTTTGCAGGTTGAGCGCCTTCATGTCCATCAGGAAGTTGTGCATGACCGGATAGATGCCCAGATTATAGGTTACTGATGCCAGAACAATGTGGCTGAGACGGAATGCTTCGGAAATCAGGTAGGACACATGGGTGTTGGATACGTCGTACATCCAGACGTTGGTCACGCCCTGCGCACACAGCTGGGTTGCAAGCGCCTGCGCTGCCGCCTCAGTGTTGCCGTACATAGAGGCGTAGGCAATCATAACGCCCTTTTCTTCGGGTTCGTAGCGGCTCCAGTGATCGTACTTGTCGATGAAGTATCCGAGATCTTGTCTCCAGACTGGACCGTGCAGCGGACAGATATAGCGGATCTGATCCAGAATACCGGCGGCCTTTTTGAGCAGAAGCTGGACGTGCGGACCGTATTTTCCGACGATGTTGGTAAAATACCGGCGTGCATCGTCAATCCAGTCGCGATCAAAATTGACTTCGTCGGCGAACAGCTTGCCGTCCAGTGCCCCAAACGAGCCAAACGCATCGGCGGAGAACAGAACGCCGTCGGTGGTGTCAAAGGTGACCATCGCTTCGGGCCAGTGTACCATCGGCGCGGCGACAAAGGTCACGGTATGCCGGCCAAAGCTCCAGGTGTCACCCTCCTTGACCTCGATCAGCTCGTGACCATCCAGCTGGAAGTCAAACTGACGCATGAGCAGGAAGGACTTTTCGGTCGAGATAACCTTGACCTTGGGATGACGCAGTAAGATTTCCTCGATGGATGCACCGTGGTCGGGCTCCATGTGGTTGATGACCAGATAGTCGAGCGGTTTGCCTGCAAGCAGATAGTCCATGTTTTCGAGCAGCTGACGGCAGGCCGACCAATCAACGGTATCGAACAGAACGCTGTGCTCGTCGAGCAGGAGGTAGGCGTTGTAGGACACACCGCGCGGAATGGGATGGATATTTTCAAACAGTGTCAGTCGGTGATCGTTGGCACCGACCCAGTATAAATCTTCGGTTACATTGCGAACGCAATACATAGTTAAGCGCCTCCTTTATCCTTCGATGAACATTTCTTTGCCTTCGCCGCACTCCGGGCAGACCCAGTCCTCAGGCAGTTTTTCAAATAGTGTACCCGGCGCGATCTCGGCATCCGGATCACCCAACTCGGGGACGTACTCATAGCCGCAGCCGCCGCAGACGTAAGTCTTGCCAATCGGCTCGGGCTTGGGCACACTCGGGCGCTTCATCTTAACCATGGGCGGAGCGGGCTGCTTTTCGCCGCAGTCGAGTGCGTCAGCCAGCAGCGGGAGGATTTCATTCAGATCGCCAACGATGCCGTAGTCGCAGTTTTTGAAGATGGGCGCGCCGGCGTTCTTGTTGATTGCAACAATGGTCGAGGCGTCCTTAATGCCTTTCAAGTGCTGGATGGCGCCCGAGATGCCGCAGGCGATGTACAGATTTCCCTTAAACTTTTGTCCGGACATGCCGACATAGCGGTCAAGCGGGACATACTGGAGGGTTTCGGCGACCGGACGGGAGGAGCCGATTGCCGCACCGACAGCGGCGGCGACACGCTCGATGAGCTTCATGTTCTTTTTGTCACCGATGCCCTGACCGGCAGATACCACACGCTCGGCTTGTGCGATGGGCGTGTCCATCGGGATGCCGACCGAGAAGTCATAGCCATCCTTTTTGAGCGCCTGTACGAGTGCCTGAACCCGTTCCGCACCCGAGCCTTCGCGGAAGATGAGCTTTTTGCGCACGCCGGTAACCGGCGCAGGTTTCTTTGCACGATTGCCGCTGCCGCCTTCGGACTTGGGCGGCTTGCCCAGCAGCTGGGAGGCGATGACGACACGCTGAATTTCGTTGGTACCTTCGTAAATAGTCGTGATCTTGGCATCACGGTACATGCGCTCAACGTCCATGCCCTTGAGGAATCCGGTGCCGCCGAAGATCTGAACCGCATCGTTGGTGACTTCGAGTGCAATGTCTGATGCGTACATCTTGGCCATTGCCGATTCCATGCTGTACGGCACGTGCGCTTCCTTGAGTTCGGCTGCCGAGTAGACCAACATCCGTGCACAGCGTAGCTTGGTTGCCATGTCTGCAAGCTTGAACGAGATCGCCTGCTGGAAGCCGATGGGTTTGCCAAACTGAACACGCTCCTTAGCATATTCCAGTGCCGATTCATACGCACCCTGCGCAATGCCCAGTGCCTGCGAGGCAATACCGATACGTCCGCCGTCCAGGGTAGCCATTGCGATTTTGAAGCCCTGTCCTTCTTTGCCCAGCAGGTTTTCCTTGGGTACTTTCACGTCGCTGAAGATCAGCTCGGCAGTCGAGGAGGAGCGGATACCCATTTTGTCGTAGTGGTCGCCGAAGGTGAAACCCTCCCAACCCTTTTCGACGATGAACGCCGAGATGCCGCGGGTACCGATGTCAGGGGTGGTGACTGCAAAGACGACATAGATGTCAGCTTTGGGCGCATTGGTGATGAAAATTTTGCCGCCGTTGAGCAGGTAATAGTCGCCCTTATCGATGGCGGTGGTCTCGGTGCCGCCTGCATCCGAACCAGCGTTGGGTTCGGTCAGACCAAACGCACCGATTTTTTCGCCTTTTGCCAGCGGAACAAGGTATTTCTGCTTTTGTTCTTCGGTGCCGAAGGCGAAAATCGGCCATGAGCCGAGCGAAACATGCGCAGACAGGATAACGCCGGTGCCGCCGTCCACGCGGGAGAGCTCTTCCACTGCAATGGCGTAGCTTAACACATCCAGACTGGCTCCGCCGTACTCGGTGGGGTAGGGAATACCCATAAGACCCAGCTCACCCAGCTTTTTCACAGCTTCGGTCGGGAATTCGTTTGCCTGATCCATGCGGAATGCATGGGGCTTGACTTCTTTTTCTGCAAATGCCCGTACTTTTGCACGCAGCGCTTCGTGCGCCTCGGTGGTTTGGAATAACATAAGAGGAAACCTCCTTATCTCGAATCAAATCATGCGGTCTGAGATCGATCACTTTCCTAAAGAATACCATTTTGGTATTCTTTCGTCAATCGAACTTTTAGATAGAATAAAACAACGTTTTTTGTGCACTTATGCAAGCTCTGCGCATTATGCACAAATAAAAATATTAACTTTTCCCTTAAAGATCAAAAAAAGGTAAGATTTTATGCGCATAAAGCAAAAAAGCAGAGATTATGGTTGATTAGGCAACAATTGGATAGGTTATTCTTCAGGGAAATTTGCCCAAATTTTTTTCTGATACAATCTTTTTCGATTGACTTGGTTGCATATAGCAAGAGATATAGGAGCGCGGAAACGACAATATGCGATAAAATAGGCACATATGCAGAGGGTTATAACGTTTTTTTCTTTGTCGCCTACGGTTCGGAATATCAAAGTTATGATTTGAAAACAGAACACCTTTGTGATATAATTAACGCAATCTAAAGCTCCTTTTGGTGGTACATAATGTTCTGCTGAGTGGAGCTTTCAGCGCACAAAGTTGATTTATCCGTGAGATAGAATGATGGGCGGATGAATCATTTCTTTTCTTTGACGGCAAATGGTTTCACAAAATACACCTTGCAGTCTGAGAAGACAGCCGTTGATGCGCTGAGTTGATTGAGATTACAGCTCGCATATATGAGTGTTGTAATTTCGGTTGCTTATCCATTCAACGTACAGGGGGACCTGTGAAAGAATATGGCGATCATCTGGGCGGTTTTATATCAGATGAGAGCAACGAAATTCTTGTCCCATGTGCAAATACCTGGGACAGTGATATGGATAAGAAAAATCTTGGTTTATGGGGGTGATGTGACTGATCTGTACCGGATTTCGCGCCTGCAATTTGGGGTGAAATCTGTTGTTAACACCAAAACATAATATTTTTTGAGAAGGTGAATTCTATGGATCTAGTTATTTTGATTGGTTCCTTTTTTGTGATGCTTTTCCTGGGAATTCCGATCGCATTTACCCTCTGTCTGTCCTCGATCCTGTATCTGGTACTGTACACGAACATTCCGCTGATTATCGTGGCACAGCAGCTGCTCAAGGGCGTTGACTCGTTTACATTGCTTGCAATTCCGTTCTTTGTTATTGCAGGCTGCCTGATGCAGGGCGGCGGTATTTCGCGCCGTATCGTCGACTTCGCAAGAAAGCTGGTCGGCTGGATTCCTGGCGGTATGGCAGTCGTTGACATTGTTGCAAGTATGATTTTTGCAGCAATGACCGGTGCAGGCGCTGCAACCACGGCTGCAGTTGGCGGTATTATGATCCCTTACATGGAAGAGGATGGCTATGACCCCGGCTTTGCAAGTGCAATTCAGACGGTCGGCGGCGTATTCGGCCCGATCATCCCGCCCAGCATCCTGATGGTTCTGTATGCAGTTGCATCCAACGAGTCGGTCAGCGACATGCTGCTGGCTGGTCTGATCCCCGGTCTGTTCCTCGGCCTGATCCTGATTCTGGTTGTTGTTGCACAGTGCATCAAGAAGGGCTACCGCGGTGCCGGCAAGTTTGAGCTGGGCGCAGCGATTAAGTCTTTCGGACATGCGTTCTTTGCGCTGCTCGCACCGGTTATCATTCTAGGCGGCATTTACTCCGGTAAGACCACTCCGACCGAGGCATCTGCAATCTGCTGCTTCTACTGTCTGGTTATCGGCCTGTTCGTTTATCGTGAAATCAAGCTCAAGGATGTCTGCAAGATCGTTTACGGCGGCGTTAAGAGCGCTGCTGGCATCATGCTCATCGTAGCAGCAACTCAGGTATTCAGTTGGGTTATTACCCGTGCAGGTATCCCGCAGAATATCGCAACCATGTTTACTTCTTCCATCAGCAGCCCGCTCATGTTCATGCTGTCGGTTGTTGTCATCCTGCTGGTTGCAGGCTGCTTCATCGATGCCGTTCCGGCTCTGCTGATTTTCGCTCCGATCTTCTGCCCGACCGCACAGGCTTACGGCATTAACCTGGTATACTTCGGTGTTGTCATGGTTATCGTTCTCTGCATCGGTCTGGCAACGCCTCCGGTTGGTATCAACCTGTACGTCGCATCCAGCGTCGGCGGCCAGCCGGTACATAAGATCATTCCGCATCTGCCCATTCCGCTGCTTGCCATCTTTATCGGCACCATGCTCGTCATCCTGATTCCGGACATCGTTATCTTCCTGCCGAATCTGATGAACGGTGCTGCCGGTTAAACAGGGAAATCCTGATTAACCGCATCCGCAAGATGATTAAGTAGTGAAAAGGAGATATTGTTATGAAGAAGAAAGTGATTGCGTTTGGTCTGGCGCTCAGCATGGTGCTGACCATGACCGCGTGCACCAGTATTGGTACGCCTGTTGACATCACCCCCGAGCCCGAGCGTGAAGTACCCGATCCTGGCCCGGTTGCTTCGGGCGAGATCACCGGTGACCACTTCTCCATGAGCCTGTTCTGCGGCTCCATGGCAGAAAACACGCCGGCAGGCGGCGCGACGGCTGTTATGGCGGACTACATCAACGAATACTCTGACGGTACCATCGAAGCGCTGGCGTTCTACGACACCGCACTCGGTGATGCGACCTCGATGGTTCAGGGTCTGCAGCAGGGTACGATTGATATCGGTATTGCCGGTACTTCTTACTTCTCCAACCTGGTACCCGAAATTGACGTGTTCCAGTTGCCGTTCCTGTTCTCTGATCTGGAATCTGCGCGTGCTGCAACCGAAGGCCCCGCCGCAGAAGCCATCCATGCAATGTTCGAGGACAACGGCATCATCGGCCTGTCTTTCTGGGAGAACGGCTTCCGTGAGCTGACCAACAACGTTCGTCCGATCACCAAGCCGGAAGATATGGAAGGCATCAAGATGCGTACCTTGGCTTCCGATGTACAGATTGCAACTTGGGAAGCAATGGGCGCCCTGACCACCAGCATCGACGCTTCTGAGCTGTATACTGCACTCCAGCAGAATACGGTAAACGCACAGGACAACCCGCTTCATGAGATCGTATCCCGTAAGTTCTACGAGGTACAGCCTTACGTTACTCTGACCGATGCCGTTTATACACCTCTGTACATGGGCATGAGCAAGATGACTTGGGACAGACTGTCCGATTCTCAGAAGGCTCTGATCCGTGAGGCAGCTGACGTTGCACGTGATGCGCAGCTTGCACTGGTCGATGAGGCACAGGCATCTGCAATGCAGACGCTGATCGACAACGGTTGTGAGATTGTTGAAAATCCGGATAAGGCAGCATTCAAGGAGAAAGCAATGCCCTCTTGGTCGATCTTCACCGATGTGTATGGCACCGAGCTGGTAGATATGATTCAGAATGCGCAGTAAGCGGACTCTTTTCTGAAAAAGGAGAAGATTTATATGAGAAGAATTGTTGATTTGACCCTGCCCATCGTGGAGCATTGGCGTTACGGCTTCAAGGTTACTCCGGTTCGTACCCATGCAAACGGTGACCCTTGGCAGTGCACGGCCTATAATTTGCAGTCTCACTGGTATACGCACATTGATGCACCGCTGCATTTTGATCCCAACGGCAAGAATCTGGATGATTACCCGATTCAGGATTGGGCGATCACCGATTGTCTGGTACTCGATCTTTCCGATTGCGGAGACAATACGGCGATTACCGGTGAAATGCTGGAGAAGGCAAACGAGCCGTTCAAGGACAAGCACTATGACAGCCTGATTATCCGTACCGACCGTCCGAAGAAGGTGTCGTTTAAGACCACCGATTTCTGGGACAATGCACCGTATCTGACCGAGGATGCAGGCATCTGGATTCAAAAGTACGCGCCCAAGGTTGTCGGCTATGACTTCCCGCAGGATTACGCGATCCGCGAGCATCGCTTTATGAAGCCGGGCGATCCGTATACGCCGCAGCCGGTGCATGAGCATGTGCTCAAGCAGGGAGAGATTCTGCAGATTGAGTATATGACCAATCTGTGGGAGATCGGCACGCCGACCTGTCAGCTGATTGCGCTTCCGCTCAATACCAAGCAGGCCGACGGCAGCCAGATCCGTGTAATTGCTGTTGTAGAAGAATAAGGAGATGTCGCTATGAAAACATCTGAGAAGCTTTTTTCGGCGGCAGAGACACTGTTCGGTTTTATCGGTGTAGTCATGATTCTGGTTGAGACGTACGCTGTATTGGCACGTAACGTCCTGATCGTTTCTACGCCGTGGGTAGACGAGCTGCTCAAGCTGCTGTTCGTCTGGATCGTATTTGTTGGCTCTGCGCTGGCATTCCAAAATGATGAACTGATTTCCCTGACCCTGTTTGAGGACAAGGCCAAGGAGAAAAAGCAGATGGTAAAGTACACCATCCTCAAAACCTTTCAATACATAATCGCTCTGGGCGTTTCCACACTGATCGTAACACAGATGTATACGATCATCACCACACAGATGACTACCGGTGAGGCAAGTACCGTTATGAAGTATCCGCTGTGGGTACTCAACAGCGGTATCATGGTAGGCATGGTTCTGATCGTAATTATGGCTGTGGTTAAGCTGGTCGCATGCATTAAGTTCCTGGCCAATGGGAATAAGGCAGAGACGGTAGACTAATTTGTCATAGAAAATCCCATTGAATGCTCGGATATGGACGTTCAATGGGATTTTTTGCTTTGCGGCAGCAGAGTAAAAAATGTTTCTGGTAAAAAATAACAGCAATTTGACTCCATCTGACCGCCTCGCTGAGGGCATATTTGTGAGCAAGGACAAGCGAATCCGGCGCACAGATACCGATTTGTCGTGAAACCGTAGAAAAGGATGGAAATTTGTGCAAAGTGATGAAAAAGCACCATGCAGCAAATTGACACCCTGCTGACTGCGTGATATAATATATTAGGATGAAATAAAGAACATTGTTCTTAAATAAGAACAATGTATCGAAAAATCAAATGATATGGATACCATAAAAGTAAGAATCCTTGAAAAATACAATCGCCGCACAGGAAAGCATCGGCTTGATTGTAAAAAGTAATGATGATAGGAGTCAAACGAGAATTTGAAAGGAGGAATTTTCATTGGAAACCATTACTGATCTGATTAAGGACGTACCGGTACCGAAGATGGTGAAGATTCGCGAGGTGTTTGACGACACACACATCCCGGAGGACAAGATTGTCGAGACCGTTCAGAATGAACTGTCTCGCGAGGCGCTGGGCGGCCAGATTAAGCCGGGCATGCGCATCGCAATCACCTGCGGCAGCCGCGGCATCAACCATTACGCCATGATGGCACGCGCAATCGTAGACTTTGTCAAGTCCAAGGGCGCAGAGCCGTACATCGTTGCAGCTATGGGCAGCCACGGCGGCGCAACGGCAGAAGGCCAGACCCAGATTCTGAAGGATTACGGCATCACCGAGGAAAACATGGGCTGCCCGATCAAGAGCTCGATGGAGACCGTACAGGTCGGCCTGTCCGGCATCCGCAAGCAGCCGGTTTTCGTGGACAAGAACGCCATGGAAGCTGACGGCATCATCCTGTTTAACCGCATCAAGCCCCATACCTCTTTCCGTGGTCGTTACGAGAGCGGCCTGATGAAGATGATGGCTATTGGCCTGGGCAAGCAGCACGGTGCAGAGAGCATCCATCACCAGAGCCCGGCAATCATGCACGAGCTGGTTGAGGAGTATGGCCGCACGATCATGGAGCATTGCCCGATTCTGGGTGGTATCGCCATCATCGAGAACGCATACGACGAGACCTACCTGATTCGCGGACTGACCACCGATGAGATCATCACCGAGGAGCCCAAGCTGCGCGATCTGTCCTACAAGACCATCGCACATCTGCTGTTTGACAAGTGTGACGTTCTGGTTGTCGATAAGATCGGCAAGAACATCTCGGGCGACGGCATGGACCCCAACATTTCCGGCCGTTTCGTACAGCCCAAGTACTGCTCCGGCGGTATCGACGCAGAAAAGGTTGTTATTCTCGACCTAACCGACGAGACCCATGGCAATGCACAGGGTATCGGTCTTGCAGAGGTTACCACCCGCAGACTGTTCAATAAGATGAAGCTGGAGATGACCTACCCGACCGGCGTCACCAATACCTTCCTGCATCTGATGAAAATCCCGATGATCATGGACAACGACCGCGAGGCGCTGCAGCTGGCACTGTGCTGCTGCCCGGACGCAGAGGATCAGAACAACATGAAGATGATCCGCATCCCAGATACCATGCACATCGAGTACATCGAGATTTCCGAGGGTCTGCTGCCGCTGGCAAAGGAGAATCCCAACATCGAGATTCTTTCCGAGCCGTATGACCTGCCCTTTGACGCAGAGGGTAACCTGTTCTGATTTTTGAAATTTAGCCCAGATAAAGGAGCGAAAAAATATGCTGAATGCCATGATGATTGACGGCAGGGACAACGTAGCAGTTGCCATCGAGCCGATCACCAAGGGCGAAACCGTGACCTACCTGTGCGACGGCGAAGAGAAGCAGCTGACTGCACGCGCGGATATTACGATTTATCACAAGCTGGCTGTCCGCAAGATTGCGGCAGGCGAGCCGGTTGTCAAGTACGGCGAGCACATCGGCGTTGCCATGTGCGATATTGAAGTCGGTGACCACGTTCATGTACATAACGTGGAAGGCCACCGTGAGAACCTGGAAGAGAAGGAATAAGGAGGACGGACATGACTTTTTATGGATATAAGCGTCCGGACGGCCGTGTCGGCGTCCGCAATAAAGTGCTGATCCTGCCGGCCAGTGTCTGCGCTTCCGATACCGCACGCATCATCGCACAGCAGGTCGAGGGTGCGGTTACCTTCAATAACCAGCTGGGCTGCTCGCAGGTTGCATCCGACCAGCAGTACACCATGGACGTTATGGCAGGCTACGCTGCAAACCCCAACGTATACGGCACGGTTGTTGTATCGCTGGGCTGCGAGAACTGCCAGATGGATCTGGTTGTCAAGGCTATCCAGGAGCGTACCAACAAGCCCATCGAGCAGGTTATCATTCAGGAAGTTGGCGGTACGCTCAAGGCGGTTGACATCGCTGTGCGCTATGCAAAGGCAATGGTAGCTGACGCATCTCTGCTACAGAAGGAAGAGTTCCCGATGTCCGAGCTCATCATCGGCACCGAGTGCGGCGGCTCTGACCCGACGAGCGGTCTGGCAGCAAACGTGCTCATCGGTGAGATGAGCGACCGCATTGTCGCTGAGGGCGGTACCTCCATCCTGTCTGAGACCACTGAGTTCATCGGTGCAGAGCACATTCTGGCACGCCGCGCAGCAACCCCCGAGGTGCATGACCGTATCTTCGAGATCGTTCATCGCTACGAGAAGGCACTGCAGCTGGTTGGTGAGGAAGTCCGTGAGGGCAACCCGTCTCCCGGCAACAAGGCTGGCGGCATCACCACGCTGGAAGAGAAGTCGCTTGGCTGCATCCATAAGGGCGGTCACACCCCGGTCAATGCAGTATATGACTACGCAAAGCAGGTCGAGGCGCATCAGGGTCTGGTCATCATGGACACCCCGGGCAATGACCCGTCTTCGGTTGCGGCAATGGTCGCAGGCGGCGCACAGGTCATTGTATTCTCGTCCGGACGCGGCACGCCCACCGGCAACCCGCTTGCACCGGTTATCAAGATCACCGGTAACCGCATCACCTTCGCAAAGATGGAAGACAACATCGATGTGGACGCATCCCCGATCATCTACGGCGGCGATCTCAAGAAGCTGGGCGATGACTTTATGAAGCTCGTGAGCGAAGTTGCAAGCGGCAGACAGACCAAGGCCGAGGCACTGGGCTTTACCGAAATGGCAATCGCTCGTGTCTGCAATTTCGTATAATAGACAATCATTCCGTGTGATTTGAATTGATTTAAACTAGGAGATGAGATCCGTATGAAGAAAAAGTATGCCGTAATGGACGGTAACACGGCTGCCGCCCATGTGGCC
>OLRK01000018.1_pt1 | contig 189844 bp, 147 predicted proteins | sample 1672911 | NCBI WGS metagenome assembly OLRK01 (sample SAMEA3136736, study PRJEB25190) | human gut metagenome | biome: human gut; feature: human-associated habitat; material: faeces | place: Austria | collected 2013
GCATCAGGGTTTCCCCCATTGTGCAATATTCCCCACTGCTGCCTCCCGTAGGAGTTTGGGCCGTGTCTCAGTCCCAATGTGGCCGTTCACCCTCTCAGGCCGGCTACTGATCGTCGCTTTGGTGGGCCGTTACCCCGCCAACTGGCTAATCAGACGCGGGTCCATCTCACACCACCGGAGTTTTTCACACTGTTCCATGCGGAACCGTGCGCTTATGCGGTATTAGCAGCTATTTCTAACTGTTATCCCCCAGTGTGAGGCAGGTTACCCACGCGTTACTCACCCGTCCGCCACTAAGCTGTTTTAAATCCATCCGAAAACTTCATCAAAGCAGCTCCGTTCGACTTGCATGTGTTAGGCACGCCGCCAGCGTTCATCCTGAGCCAGGATCAAACTCTCATGTTTAAGTTTGTCCGGTCAAAATCAGTCTGGCTAATTTTACCGTTCTACTGTTGTTTTAGGTTTTTGTTCTCTGAAATTTCTCTCAGAACTTTTTGTTCTGTTTGGAATTTTCAGGGTTGCATTACTGTTTATTTGTCAAGGTGCTGTTCTTCTCAAGAAGCATTTCTTTTGAAGAACATTTGTTCTGTTTCTCAGAAAACTTATTTATTTTATCATAAGCAGTTCTGTTTGTCAAGAACTTTTTTCATTTTATTTTCAAGTTTCTTTCGAAACCTGATTGCTCATCACTCGCAGCAACAGTTCACTATTTTATCAGAACTTTCTGTTCATGTCAAGCAGTTTTTTATTTTTTTGAATTTCTTTTCAGAAATCCGTGTTGCTTTCGTTCGCCGCAACAGTCATAAAGTATATCAGGACTATTTGTCGATGTCAAGCACTTTTTGAACTTTTTTAGAAGTTCATGTTGCAGCCGTTTGCCGCAACAGATAGATATTTTATCAGCGTTTTTCTGTTCTGTCAACAGCTTTTTAAAACTTTTTTTGCCAGGCGTAAACGCAAGGTTACTGTCTACAGATTTTCCTGCAGGCATGGAAGCTGCATCCGAAAACTACGAATAAACTGGAACAACACAAAAAAACGCCCGCAAAAAGTGGGATTACTACCAGCTTCCTGCAGACGTTTTCTACTATGACAGCGATTCCAGATATCCTTCTGGCAAGCTGCTTTAGTGGTTCATATTTCTCTTAATGACCTTCAGACGCGTAAACTCCTCACGTTCTTTTTCTTCGAGGGCGTTGCTGATATCCTTTACGAGAATCGTATAAGATGGAATCGTTATATTTTTCAGGGCGTTTGCACGCTTCTGCGTCTTGCGGATATTCATTGCAAGACGGTAGGCGGAGTTTTCCACCATGGACAGGCGGACGGTCAGCTCCTTTACCTTTAAAAAGCTTTCCCGGGCAGCATCCACCGACTCACTGGAATTATAAAAGCCGTAATAGGGGATTTTTTTCTCCTCCTCGCAGCTTACCAGCGGGATCTCTGTGCCCATGATGCTTCTTGTTTTGATACGCACAGAATCCTCTGCAGGAATCGCCTTTGCAATTTCCTGCACAGAATGAATGCCCACCTCTATATTTGCCTGCTGAAGCGCCTGGTATGCCTCCGTAAACGTAGCGTCAATCTCTGATTGGATCGTTTTCGCCTCTTCGATCAGATTCATCAGCTCCCGGATCAGGATATTCCGTTTTTTATCCATCAGCTCATAGCCCTGCTTTGCAAGCGTCAGGGAGTTTTTCGCCAGCATCAGGTTACCTTTTGTGGGAAATGCGTTTGTATTCATAGATAACGCTCCTTATTCCAGTACACGACCCTGTTTGTCATAATACTCGTCCAGGATCTTTGTATCCACACGATCCAGTTCTTCTCTGGGCAGCATGCGCAAAAGGCTCCAGCCGATCTCCAGGGTATCGATAATGGTTCTGTTTTCATCCTCCCGCTGACCGACGAAGTATTTCTCGAACTTTTTACCGAATGCCAGGTATTTTTTATCCAGCGCAGACAACTCATCTTCACCGATAACGCTCGCCAGTGCTCTCGCATCGCCCACCTTTGCGTAAGAAGAAAACAGCTGGTTTGCGACAGCCTGATGATCCGCTCTGGTATAGCCCTCACCGATACCATCCTTCATCAGACGGGACAGACTGGGCAGTACATTGACCGGAGGGTATACCCCTTGTCCATGCAGCGCACGATCCAAAACGATCTGCCCTTCTGTAATATAACCGGTCAGGTCGGGGATCGGGTGTGTGATATCATCGTTGGGCATGGTCAGAATCGGGATCTGTGTTACGGAACCGTCGATTCCTTCTACAATACCCGCACGTTCATAAATCGTCGCCAGCTCGGAATACAGATAACCCGGATACCCTTTTCTGGACGGGATTTCACCCTTACTCGAAGAAACCTCACGCATCGCCTCTGCAAAGGAGGTCATATCCGTCAGGATAACAAGGATGTGCATATGCTTCTCAAATGCCAGATATTCTGCTACCGTCAGCGCTACCTTGGGTGTGATCAGACGTTCTACAACCGGGTCATTTGCCAGGTTCAGGAACATGACAACGTGATCGGATACCCCGCTTTCCGCAAAGGTATGGCGGAAATATTCTGCAACATCATATTTTACACCCATCGCAGCAAATACAACTGCGAATTTCTCATCGGAGTTATCTCCCAGAGATGCCTGACGCACGATCTGTGCAGCCAGCTGGTCATGAGGCAGACCGTTTCCGGAGAAAATCGGCAGCTTCTGTCCGCGGATCAGGGTCGTCAGACCGTCGATCGCAGAAATACCGGTACGGATATAGTTACGGGGATATTCTCTGGATACCGGATTTAACGGTTTTCCGTTTACATCTGCATATTTTTCTGCTGCAACTTCACCAAGATTGTCGATCGGGGCACCGATACCGTTAAAGGTTCTGCCAAGGAGCTGATCCGTCAGCCCGATTTCCATCGGATGTCCAGTCAGTCTGGTATGGGTATTTTTTAAGGAAAGGTTATCTGTGCCTTCAAACACCTGTACAACCGCCTTGTCCTCGTTGATCTCTACGATACGGCCAAGCTTTTTTTCCTTACCGTCTGCAACGATCTCCACGATCTCATCATAAGCCGCGCCCTTGACACCCTCCAGCACGACGAAGGGGCCGTTGACACTGTTTAATCCCAAATATTCAATTGCCATCGTTTTTCCCTCCATTATGCATTGCGTGCAATCACGTCGTCGTAGAACTTGTCGATTGCTTTTTTGTAATCATCAAATTTGTCCAGTCGGTCATTTTCCACATCGTATTTAATGGAAATTACCCGGTCAAAAATTTTATCCTCCTTCAGCACGGACATGGGCATTCCCATAGATACCAGTGCTTTGGATTTCTCGTAAAGATACAGGATCGTCTCCATCATCTTCTGCTGCTTTGCAAGAGGCACAGACGTATCCTGCGGATGGAATGCGTTCTGCTGTAAAAAGCCCAGACGGATAACTCTGGCGATTTCCAGAGTCAGCTTCTGATCATCCGGCAGAACATCGCTGCCGATCAGCTTTACGATCTCCATCAGACTGCTTTCCTGGTTCAGGATCGCTACCATCTGATTTCTGTCATCAATAAAATCAGAGCCTACATTATCTGCATACCAGCTCGCCAGATCGGGCAGGTATTCGCTGTAGCTGGTCAGCCAGTTGATCGCAGGGAAATGACGGGAATATGCCAGGTTTTTATCCAGTCCCCAGAAGCAGCGCACGAAACGCTTCGTATTCTGGGTAACGGGCTCGGAAAAATCGCCGCCCTGCGGAGATACCGCACCGATGATCGTAACACTTCCTTCAGTTCCATTTAAGTTTTCTACCATACCGGCTCTTTCATAGAACGCAGACAAACGGCTCGCCAGATATGCCGGGAAGCCTTCCTCTGCCGGCATTTCTTCCAGACGTCCGGACAGCTCACGCAGTGCCTCTGCCCAACGGGAGGTGGAATCTGCCATGATCGCTACATGGTAGCCCATATCACGATAATACTCTGCCAGTGTCAGACCGGTGTAAATGCTCGCCTCACGGGCAGCCACCGGCATGTTGGAGGTATTGGCGATCAGAACGGTACGGTCCATCATGGGATTTCCGGACTTGGGGTCGATCAGCTTGGAGAAATCCTCCAGAACCTCCGTCATCTCGTTTCCTCGCTCACCGCAGCCGATATAAACGATCAGATCTGCATCAGACCATTTTGCGATTGCGTGCTGAGTCATGGTCTTACCGGTACCGAAACCGCCGGGGATCGCCGCAGTGCCGCCCTTTGCGATAGGGAACAGGGTATCCAGGATACGCTGTCCGGTTACAAGCGGACGGGATGCCGGATGTCGTTTCTGATTCGGTCTGGGAATACGGATCGGCCATTTCTGGGTCATGGTCAGCTCTTTTACGCTGTCATCCTTTAACAGCAGAGTTACGATCGTATCGTTGATCGTATACTCACCGTCCGGAACAACCGTTTCCACAATACCCTCCACGTCGGGAGGCACCATTACCTTATGCACAATGGCGGGAGTTTCCGGTACCTCTGCAATAATCGTACCGCCGGACACTCTGTCTCCGGGCTTTACACACAGCTTCGTCTGCCATTTCCTGTGAGTATCCAGAGAATCCATAGAGAAACCTCTGTCGATATATTTACCGGATTTTTTCTCAATTTCGGCAAGGGGGCGCTCAATACCATCAAAGATATTGGACACGATGCCGGGTGCCAGGGTAACAGAAAGTGTTGCGCCCGTCGGATACAGCAGCTCTCCGGGCTTTAAACCGGACGTCTCTTCAAATACCTGAATCGTCGCCAGCTCCGGAGAAAGACGGATCACTTCGCCGACCAGCTTTTCTTTGCCGACGTATACCATCTCGCTCATCTTTAAATCTGTCTTACCTTTGACAGTGACCAGCGGGCCGTTGATTCCATAAATGCTTAACGAGTTTTCCATCTAAGGCTCGCCTCCTTTCCATCAAAAGCTTCCTTCAGTTTCGTATCAAAGGACTGGTCGATCAGTATGCCGCGTTTGGAAATTACCGCACGCACGCCTCCGCCGAAGCTGTATTCACTCACAGTAACGGCTACGTTTGCACCTGCAGAAATCGCATTCTTATGGCAGATATCCTCCGGATCGATATAAACGGTCACGTCGTCTCCATCTGCAAATTTCACGATTTCACGTACTTGATTTACCAGATAGGTTTCATATGCACTGGTCGCCATATAGCGTTCCAGCTTTCCCTTTACTTCGGAAGAAAGCTTTTCATCCAGCTCACGCAGGAGCTTTCCGGTCTGTTCCCGGATCAGGATCTGTTCTGCTGCCAGATCTGCGTTCATCTGCTTCTTTAAGCTTTCTTCTTTTAACTTCAGTGCAAGCTCGGATTTGCGCAGGGCCGTCTCTTTGTAATCCTCATAGACCTTTTCCAGTCCCTGCTCATATTCTTGCATCTGTTTGGCATTTTCTGCATTGACCTTTTCTGTGGTCACATCCATAAAATGCTGCAGCTTTTCGTCTATTGTCATGGTCTCCTCCGAAATATCTCCTAAAAGATGCTGCGCCTATGCAGCTCTTTTTCAGATATTGATTCCGATCGCTTCATTCACATAAGATGTGATGAAATCCGGCGCACGGCCTGTGCCGTGTCTGTCCGGGATTTCCACAATCAGCGGTAACTTCCGCTCCAACCTGATATGATCGATGATATCCGGAAATTCCTTTCCGAATTTTTCCGTCAAAAGCAGGATGCCGATTTCCTTATCGGCAAGCACCTTGTCGATTTCTGCCTTCAGCTCCTGTTTCTCGTGGACCACCGCACCTTCTACTCCTGCCAGCCGCATTCCTGTCCAGGTATCAATGTTGTCGCTGATCAGATACATTTTCATTAAAGCTTACCAATGATCATGAAGGCGATGATCAGACCATACAGGCAGACACCTTCGGCCAGACCTACAAAGATCAGGGACTTACCGAGGATAGAGGAATCTTCGCTGATTGCACCAAGTGCTGCGCTTGCTGCACTCGCTACGGCGATACCACCGCCGATACAGGACATGCCGATGGAAAGTGCGGCTGCAATATAACCAAGACCGGTTGCTGTGCTGCTTGCTGCAACTGCTGCAGTTTCAGCAGTCTCTGCTGCAAATGCGTTGCCGGAGAACATCATAACGCCGGTAAAAAGCATCAGTCCAAAGAACATTACGCCGTTTAATGCCAGGGTTGTTTTATATCTGTGCTTTGTCTGCTCCCCTTTTACAAATACACGGAACGGAACTGCGATACAAGCTACAAGTGCTGCGAATAATAAAACTTTTGTCATGACAAATGACCTCCTTAAATGTTTTCTTCCTTTGATAAATAGGGTTCAAATTTTCTGCCGTCCCCTTTGTAGAAGCGGCTGAAAAATTCATAATACTGTAAACGGAGTACCTGAATGCCTACGATCAGACCTTCCATACCCATTACGACCAGATTGCCGACGATCACAACGATCACGTTAGGCGCCTGTCCGTTTTCTGCGCCTGCCAGCATCATAACCACCTGCATCATCGCCGCATGGCTGACTGCAAATGCACCGATACGGACAAAGGACAGGGTGTTGGAAAAATAGCTTAAGCATACTTCAAATAATTCGAAGAAGCCCTGCACCACGAACATCACCGGTCCGTTTTCATCCTGATACTTTTTCTTTTCCACAAGGGCACTGAGCGGCTCCTTGCATACGATGACCAAAAGCGGTACTACAAACATTACAACCAAAACGCCTGCTGCCGGAATGGTATGTCCGGTCATGAACAGCATGATGACTGCAACAACTGCACCGTAAAATACAAAGCCTGCAAGTCCGTTCGTATCAAACAGTGCTTCTCCGGGCCTTTTCTCCCTGAGGGAATTGATCATATGGAAGATCATCGTCAGAAGAATCAGTCCCATACCGATGGTGATCGTCACAACAAATACGGTATTGAGTGTTCCGATCACCGGCAGATTCGTCATTGCCTCCGTCGGGCGCAGCCACAGCGCCGGGATCCAGTCCTCAAAGCCAAATACACTGCCATAGAGGAGTCCGAAAATTGTAGAGAAGAATCCGCAGCTCGAAAGAACTGCTGCCAGGTTGATCTTTTTAAAATGGTACAATAAATATCCGCCGATCAACAACACCAGACCCTGTCCCGCATCACCGAACATTGCACCGAAGATAATCGAATAGGACAACGCCACGAACAGTGTCGGGTCAAATTCCTGATAGTTCGGCAGGCCATACATCTGGATAAACATTTCGAACGGCTTGATCAGCTTCGGGTTTTTCAGACGAGTCGGAGGGATTGAAACTCTTCTGTCCGGATTTTCTTCCAGTGTACAGAAAATATCCGGATCCTCTTCCAGCTCCTTTTTCAGCAGATCTGCCTCCTTGTTTTCCATCCATCCACAGAGGATGAAGAAGGTTTCGTTTTTCGCCTTGGTAAATGCCGCCAGCTTGCGGACATCAAACAGCTTGGATTCATACGCAAGGGTCTTGCTTGCAGCAGAGATCGATTCAGACATCCCATTTAATTCTTTTGCAAGCTCTGCTCTCACTGCTGTGATCTGCTGCTCCAGGGCATCTGTTTTTTCCTTTAATTCCCGGCAGGCCTCATCAACGGTACCCTCGTAGGCATCCTCCAGATGAATCCGTTCAAAATGGAGAGAAGCATAAATCGCATCCACCTTTTTGGCTTCTGCCGCCGGAACGAAATAAACGCCCCAAACATAATCCTCCGTCTCCTTGCATTTTTCAAAAATCGTGCAGGCATCGTCGTATGCGTAGGTTTTTAAACGCTCATAGTAGCCGACTGGAAGTCTGCCGAAACGGAATCTTACTTCTTTAAAGTGAAGGATTCTGGAAATATCAAAATGCAGCTCCTGATAGGGGCTGACCGCATCCAGCAGTCCCCGCTCCTTTTTCAGTTCCTTTTCCAGTGCATCTGTCTCTCTGTCTGCCTTTTGAATTCTGCTCTGCACTTCAGTGATCCGTTCCATGGCTGTATCCACATCCATGTCTCTCACTGCCGTTGCTTTGCTTCCATAAAGCGCAGCGATCTCTGCTGCTCTTCCTGCTGCTTCCCGGTAAGGGTTCAACTCTGCGTTGGGTGTGATGTTGTTTAAATGCTTCAATTCGCCCATCGCATTTTCCAGCTGTATCTCATACCGGCAAAGATACTGCCTGGTTACTGTGTCGAGCTGATCCTTTGGCCCGATCACACTGATAAATTTCATTTTTTCAATCAATTTTGCCGCACCTTCCTTTATGCCAGGTATTCTCTGATTTTTTCAGCCGGCAAACCGTATCTGACGCATTCCATCGCCGTGATGATCCTGTGCACTTCCTGTTCTTTCCTATATAAATAGACTTCCAGGCATGCAGCTGAATAAGGGTTCTGTCTCATCAGCGCACGGTGCACGTTTTCCTGGATCATACTGCCGACCCGTTCCAGATTCGGTTTTTCCATTTCCTGCAGATATTTTCCATACCTGGTTTCTTTTGCGAAGTTCAACATTTCTTCTGTGCTCTCCGCCTCCGCCATTCGTTTGACCTGCTCCAGGTTCAGCCGGTAATGCACCGGAATGATCAGGGCATAGACATCTGCCGCTTTCATCCCGTAATAGCGTTTGGCACGGTAAATCCACTGCAGATTCAGGGTATCGATTGTAACACCCACCGATTCCAGCACTGATTCCCGGTCTTCTTTTTTCAATTCTTTTCTGACACGTTTCCAGAGATCCCTGAAATAAAACATATCCAATGCAAATTCATAGTCAAACAGAGTTGTGGACCCGCTGCCTGCCACCTTACGCAGCACATCCCCGTAAGGAGTATCCGAAAGGACGCTGACCAGTGTCTCCATCGAATCTGCAGACGCTGCCTTCTTTAACGGAAATGCCGAATGCTTCGCAAAGGCTTCCTCATAATCGGAAACATCCGCAAGTGTCGGGCTGTCTGACAGGATCGCCTGTACAATGTTTTTTAAACAGGTGATTTCGTAGCGTCTGAAATACGTATCCAGAAAATTTCTCTGTTCCATGTTGGAAAACCGGTACAGCTTGGAAAAATCAGCGTAGAAGGAACGTTTGATCCTTCCCTCCGCCTGTCCTCTATGCATGGTGTTCTCATTTTCATTTCCGAGCACCTTCCCATAGGACGGCTTCTTTTTCAGCCATGCGACAACCTCAGGAACATTGCCAAGGGTGCTGATCTGGTCAAAATCCTCTTTGCTCAAAAGCGCACCGCTCATGGCCCGTACCTTCGTTGTCAGACCGCTGTAACGAAATAAACTCATCTGCTCACATCCTTAATCATGGACTGCAGAATTTCATCCGAAATCCTGTCGTGCTCTGTATCATACTTGTGCTGCATTCCGGCAAGCTGTTTTTTCGTTTCCTCCCGGAGTTGTTCCAGCGCTGCTGCCTTCTCGTGCTCCATGTTTGCTTCCAGTTCTTCGGTCTTCTGTTCTGTCTTTAACTCCAGCATACTGTCAAACTGTTTTTTCTTTTCTTCCATCTGAGCAGCGAGTTCCTTTTTCTGTGCATCCACCGCATCCTGCATCTGCTGTGCGGCGTCTTCCACAGCCACAAGCCTGTTTAAGACTTCTTCAATGGACTGCCCCATGTTCACATGCCTCCTTTTCTACTGTTTTGAGCATGTACGTTATAAATGCTTTTCAATTTGCTCCGTGCGTATTATACTAGATTTACCCTTTTTTTTAAAATATAAATCTGATATGTGTGTAATACCAAAAACGTATTACAGAATTGCTTTTATGTCTGCTTTTGAATAAAATCTGTGATTTTTTTCACGATCCCAGGAGGATTTCCCATGTCTGCAAGCTTTGATTACTACAGGACCTTTTATTATGTTGCCAAATATAAAAACTTCACGCGTGCTGCTACCATGTTGCTTTCCAGCCAGCCGTCCGTGACCCGGAGCATCCAGAACTTAGAAAGCGAGCTGGGCTGCCGCCTTTTTATCCGTTCCCGTCACGGCGTCACCCTGACTCCGGAGGGCGAGATGCTTTACCGATATGTTGCTCCCGCCTGTGAACGCATCCTGCGAGGCGAAGAGGAGCTCGGGCTTTCCCTCGGCCTGCACGGTGGAGCAGTCAGCGTCGGAGCAACCGAAACCGCTCTACACTGTCTGCTGTTGGATCGGCTGGCGCTGTTCCAGAAGGAGCATCCGGATGTCAAAATCCGCATCAGTAACGGAACCACTGCCCACATGCTTTCCGATTTAAAGGAAGGGCGAACCGATGTCGCTGTTGTTCCAACCCCTCTGCAGATTGAAAAGCCTTACAGCACAGTCCGGCTCCGTCCCGTTCGCAGCATTTTAGTCGGAGGCCCCCGTTTTTCTGCGCTCATGGATAAGCCCATCTCCCTGCAGGAGCTGATACAGTATCCTCTCGCCGGTCTGACGGAGGCAACCATGTCCCATCAGTTTTATGAGAACTTCTTTGCCGCCCACGGACTTCCCCTCAACTACGATATCGAGCTTGCCAGCGCCGACCTGCTGCTGCCTGTTGTCAGCCATAATCTGGGGCTTGCGTTTATGCCGGAGGATCTGGCAGCGCAGGCACTTTCTGAAAAACGCATTGTTTCGATTCCCCTTACAGAGGAAATTCCGAACCGCTACATCTGTCTCGTGCGGGATCCCAGCCGTCCTCTCGGTGCTGCCGCACGCTGCCTGATCGACATGCTGCTGGCAGATCGGATCGGATGAGAAAGCATAAGCTGCAGACCGGTTGGGGGATGGTTCCTGACGTATCGTCCCCGACCAGGCAGCGTAACCCGAAGCCTGTAGATATCTGTCCACTATAAAAGGGGAACAGTCCGTTTCTGGCGCAACTTGTGCCAAACGCTGTTCCCCTTTGAACGTTTTTATCAAATTAGAGCTGATTTTCCGAATGAAGGAATCAGGAATATAAGAGATGATCCTGCCGTTCCAGACAGTCAATCATGCGTGCGATAAACTCCGCGTTTGTCGGACGGTTTCCACTTTCCCTGTCGTATCCAAACACCATGCGCTGCTGTCTGACATCTCCCTTTTCCCAGCTCGTATGAATGGCATGCCGGATTGCATGCTCTACTCTGCCGGCGCACGTCCTACATTCTTTTGCGATGGCTGGATATAGTCGTTTCGTTACGCCTTCCAGCTCTTCCCTGTCCTCAAGACCGATTCTCGCAGCTGCCTTCAAATAGACAACACCCTTCAGATTCGCCTTAAACCCGAGCTTTGTCAACAAATCGCCCGCCCTGTTTTCTACGGTTTTTGTTTTCCTTTCCTTTTCCATAAAGGGAAACGCCCTTGAAACAATGATCTGAAAATCCTGTTCCCTGCAAAGCATTTCCGTCAGTTGAAGAAGTTCCTGGCTGCCGCATTCCTGCGTTGATAATAAGATGCTGTTCATGCAATCTCCCTTCTGTCCATATTTTGGACATCCTCAAAATCACGAGCCTTCGGCTCAATCCCCATGCAGTTTTATGCGTCATACAAAACTGCTTCTTTTATTATATAGAACTTTTTTCCCTCCGAAAAGAATTTGAAATACATCATTTTGTAATCTCCTGTCGACTTCCTGTGTATTTTGCGTCCCCTTTTTAACGTTTTTAGCACGGTCTTAACATCATACACCAGTTCACCTGTCCTTTCCTGCAGGCTGATTTCCTGCTTGAACAGTGCCTGCATGTATGTTACAATAAAAGATAATTGACGCATTATAATATTTTACCGAAAGTACAAGATCAGAGAAAGGAATCCTGTTTCATGAAAAAAGCCTTTATCATCGGCGCGGGCCCTGCCGGCCTTACCGCGGCATACGAACTGTTAAAGCAGTCCGATGAGTACGAAGTAACTGTATTTGAAGAAAGTTTTCATATGGGCGGTATTTCCAAGACCGTCAACTATAAAGGAAACCGTATGGATATGGGCGGTCACCGCTTTTTCTCCAAGGTTCCGGAAGTAAATGCATGGTGGGAACAGATGCTTCCCATGCAGGGGGCTCCCGCAGCGGACGATATCATGCTGCAGCGCGACGTTCCGCTGGAAAAGGGCGGTCCTGATCCCCAGAAAGAAGACCGCGTTATGCTAAACCGTAACCGCGTGTCCCGTATTTATTTTGACCAGAAATTCTACGATTACCCGATTCAGTTAAAGCCTGAGCTTTTCATGAACATGGGCTTTCTCCAGACGATGCAGGTCGGCTTCAGCTATCTCGCGAGCCTGATCCACAAACGCCCGGAAAACTCCCTCGAGGATTTCTATATTAACCGTTTCGGCAAAAAGCTCTATTCCATGTTCTTTGAACACTACACCGAGAACCTCTGGGGACGTCATCCCAGGGATATCGATCCCAGCTGGGGTGCACAGCGCGTAAAGGGACTTTCCATTATTGCGATTTTAAAAGACATCCTCTGGAAAATCGTACCGACCAAAAAAGCCCATCAGGTAGAAACCTCCCTGATCGAATCCTTCCGCTATCCCAAGCTCGGTCCCGGCGAGCTGTGGGACGTAACCGCTTCCGAAATCGAAAAGCTGGGCGGTAAAATCTTAAAGGGCTGCAAGGTTGTCGGTCTGGAAAAAGATGCAAACGACCACATCGTCGCTCTGACCTACGAGCAGGATGGCAAGAAGATCCGCGAAGAAGCTGACGTCTTCATTTCCTCCATGCCGATCCGCGATCTCGTCGGCGGTATGAACGACGTTCCGGAAAAAGAAGCCAAAATTGCGGCAGGACTTCCTTACCGTGATTACCGCACACTGGGCGTTCTGGTGCGCAAGCTCAATCTGAAAAACAAGACCAAGATCAAAACCGTCGGCAACATCGTTCCGGACAACTGGGTTTATGTCCATGACCGCAGCGTACAGCTCGGCCGTTTCCAGATTTATAACAACTGGTCGCCTTACATGGTTGTCGATCTCGAGCATACCGTATGGATCGGTCTGGAATACTTCTGCAACGAAGGCGATAAGCTCTGGAATATGTCCGATCAGGAGTTTTCTGACTTTGCTGTGGACGAGATCATCAAAATGGGCATGATCGACAGCAAGGATGACGTGCTTGATACGCATTCCGAATCTGTTAAAAAAGCTTATCCCGCTTACTTCGACACCTACGAGGAAATCGATACTCTGATCCACTGGCTCAACGGCATCGACAACCTCTACTGTGTCGGCAGAAACGGTCAGCACCGTTACAACAACATCGACCATTCGATGTGCACCTCTTTCGAGGTCGTACACAACATCGTAAACGGTATCCGCGACCGCTCCAACATCTGGAACGTCAATACGGAAAAAGAATATCACGAAGCGAAAAACTGAGACAGAAACGAACAATAGAATGCGCGCTCTGCGAGCATTCTATTGTCATGAATTACACGGCGAAAGAGAACCAGGCGCAAAGCGGTTTTCTTTCGCCGTTTCTGCGTCCTGCTAAAACCAAAACAGGCTGCAGCCTTTCTGACATAGTTTCCTGTCAGAGGCTGCAGCCTGTTTTTTCTTTTTAATTTCAGTGCAGTTCGCCCGTGTCATCTACAAAGCTGCATCTTCGATGCGCTCTGCTGCTGCGCAGCTGCTTTTACGCATGAACCGACGTTTATTTCGCGTATTTGCCGTATCCTGCTTCTTTCATTGCTTCTTTCGCAATGTCCGTGCGCAGCTTCGTGTCGATAAAGTCACAGTGTTTACAGAACTCCCAGTTCTGTCTGCCGTCCTTTACTGCAGTACGCAGCCGTTTGTACAGGGCACTGTTCCATGCGTCCTTCAACGCGATATTGTTCAGGTTACCGAAATCCGTCACTTCAAAGTTATCGCAGCAACAGATACCCAGCTTGCCGTTGGGCGTGATCCACATATCAGTAAACGGCATCAGGCAGGTTTCTTTGATAATCTTGCTGGTCGCCTTTTTGTTCGGTGCGCTGCCTGCACGGTTGGTCAGGACTTCTTTCAGATAGCGCATCTGAATCAGGATATCAACGTCCTTGAATTCATCCGGATGCGCATTGACATAATCATAGATCTCCTGAATGTTGTCATGCAGCTTCATGTCCAAACAGTAGTTATTGATAATCAGCTGGTTGACATACGGAATGATCGATTTTACCTTATCGATGTCCAGGATCAGTCCATTCGTGGACATAAAGATAAAGCAGTCCGGCAGCTGTTTTCTTGCGTATTTGTGGAACTCTACGATTCTGGTATCCAGCCAGGGCTCATTGTTTCCGTACAGGGTCAGATGTCCCTTGTAGTTCCAGTCCCTTAACTGATCGATAATGCTGTAGTAAAGCTCCTCCGACATGCGGGCATAGGGACGCTTTTCTGCATTTTTGTTCGCCGTACAGAACTCGCAGGTCGAGTTGCAGCGATTGATTGTCTCCAGGTTTACTACATGCGGATGCGGAATTTCCGGTGCATTCAGAAAATAGTCGATATAGTCCTGCTGTACCTTTCCTCTGGTCGTAAACTGAAGCTTCAGGTAAAGTTCAGATGCCAGTCTGGGAAAATATTTTCTCGCGTTCCATCCAAATTTTCCAGCATAATTGCTGATTCTGATCGGCATTTTACATGTCCCCCTTATCCTTATCTGTCAGCACCGCTCTCTGCGGTCATTACTCACAATCATATCATGTATCAAATACTTTGTCAAATTTCGTACAGGTAAATTGCATACGGCGAGTTTTCATTCGAATAAACTCCCCACAGTGTGAAGCCTAACTCTTCTGCATTATCCAGCTCATAACGGGAAAAAAGATATTTTCCGCCCATCTTTACAAACTGTTCACTGTCTAAATATAAATGGTGATCCGACAGCACCTGATTGCGGTAAGGATTGTAAATACTCTCGCCGCTCCCGGCAAACAGGTAGGCCCGTGCGCCCCATTCCCCGTAATAGGTCTGCCATTGTGGCACTCTCTCATAGGCAGGCCAGATCAGCTTCGTAAATTCTTCCTTATAGCTCTGTGGGTAAAAACCGAGATAGCCGTCCAGCGTGGAAATCCCGCTGTATTCCAGCACAGCGGTGTTCAATCCGTAGCCGGCCGCATATTCTCCATCATAATTGATATCCGCCTTGATCTCCTCCATCAGGTCGGTGCTGTAGTATTCCCGGAAGTTCAACAGATTGACCTCTGTATGCTTCACTGCACGGTACGCCTGATGATAGCAGGTCCAGTAAAATTCATTGTAAACCGCAGGTGTGAGCAAAATTACTGCAACTGCAATGCACGCTGCCAGATTTGCGACCCGTTTCCAGAAAAGCTTTCCGGTATCGTAGAGCGCTTTTAACGCCAGAAACAGCGCCGCATACCATAAAAACGGATTGAAAAATACGGTTCGATTGAACTGGAAACCTTTTAATGGAGGCAGAAGCGTTTCAAACAATCCCCGGAAGTCCCCCTGAAAGTACAATCCATACACCAGACAATTGAACACGATCAGCAAGAGCACCCACAAAAGCGCGCTGCTTTTGAACTTTTTCAGATTTTTCTTCTGAACTGCCGCCACCAGCTGCCAGACGAGTACAATTACGCACACCGGCAGCACGAAAACTGCATGGTCGGAAGCCGCATGGAACACCGGCGTCAAAAACGCTTCCCTGATCTGACCGAGTACCTCAGAAAAGTTCAAATTGCTCTCTACCATCGTTTCCCGTATCGTCTTGACATCCGAAAACAGCATCTGTCCAAACAGACGATATTCAAAGCAAACATAGCCAGCCGCCAGCACCGGCACAGCGACTGCCAGACGACCGCAGAATTTTTTGTCTCGAATCGACACAATCACAACCGCACACACCAGATACGCCAGCAGAAAAAATCCGAAGTAGGAAAAATACGATAAAAACGGGTAGACAAAAAGCAGTGCATACCACCATTTTCCCTCTTTCCGATAGATCCGCCGTAAAATAAACACTGCGAGCGGAATCGATGCAAACGCGATTCCATATGCCGGGAACAGCGGCAGAAGTCCATAGCACAGCCCAGCCGCCCAGGCGATTCCCCGGTACCGCGGATACGCTTTCTGATAGACATCCTTTGCCAGCAGCACAAAAGAGCCTGTCCCGATCAGGATTTTCAAGAAATACCCCGTCAGGTACGCCCAAAATACCGGCATAAATGTATACAAAATATTGTATAGGTTCCATTCGCTGCTCAGGCTGTCCCGGCTGATGCCGCCCAGCATCGGAACCGTCGCGCCGTGTGCAAACCAGCTGTTTGAGTGGCTCAGTACCTGAAAGTGCGCGACAAACAGATCGAGGTTATCCTGCACTGTAAAATAGCTGTTCTCCCGAAAAATCAAAAATACCAGCAGCTCTGCGCCGATACAGCCGCCTGCCAAAAACAGGTACCAACGGCGATCCAACCATCCTAAAAATCGTTTCATTCCAGTCTCCTAATTACAAATTCTACCAGCAATGGCACTTTGAGGCTTTTGTTTATAATTGCTCACACTTACGCGCTTTTGGCACATTTTTCACAGTATCGTGCCTGTTACGGTATAGTATACCACATCTTACCTTTCAGGTAAAACAATAGAATACATGCTCTGCAAACATGCAATTGTCATGGACGATAGAATGTGCGCATCCTCGCGGAGCATTTTTATCGTATGGAAACGAAGTTTCCTATACGATAAAAAAACTGCCACCCGGCAGTTTCCCGTCAGATGGCAGTTTTCTATCGGCACTGTTTTCACAGCAGACCGAAAATGTTCCATTATTTCATTTCGTTCATCGCTTTTACAGGTTCAAAGCTGTCCTTCGCGGAAATTATTCTCCGTCGTAAGGAACAACGCTGCCCTTATAGTTCTCGTTGATGAAGTCTTTGATCTCATCAGATTTCAGAATCTTTACCAGTGCCTGTACGCCTTCGTTGTTCTCGTTTCCTTCCTTAACTGCAACCACGTTTACATACTGCTGGATTGCTTCGGAATCAGCAGACTCCAGAGCAACTGCATCTGCACTGGTCAGTCCAGCCTCCATAGCGTAGTTGCCGTTGATAACACCGAAGTCAACATCTTCCAGAGTACGGGCTACCTGCTCCGCTGCAAGAGGAACGATCTTGATGTTGTGAGGATTCTCAACGATGTCATTCTCTGTTGCAGTGATACCAGCTTCGGGATCCAGCTTGATCAGGCCCTCTGCCTCCAGTAACAGCAGCGCTCTTGCACAGTTTGTCGTATCGTTGGGAACCGCGATTTCAGCGCCGTCTGTGATTGCATCAAGGTCGCTCTGCTTGCCGGGATACAGACCAAGAGGCTCATAGTGGATCTTGCCTGCGATCGCAAGGTGCGTTCCTTTTTCTTCATTATAGCTATTTAAGTAATTCACGTGCTGGAAGTAGTTTGCATCTACATCGCCGCTCTCCACTACTTCGTTAGGCTGTACGTAATCGGTAAATTCTACGATTTCCAGATCCCAGCCTTCTGCAGCCATCAGATCTTTTGCTGCCTCCAGGATTTCTGCATGAGGAACAGGAGTTGCTGCTACCGTAATGGTGCCTTTGGATTCCACTTCTGCTGCAGTATCGGTGCTTTCTGCCTCGGTAGATTCTGCTTCTGCAGCTTCGGTGCTTTCAACAGCTGCCACAGTGCTCTCTGCTTCTGCAGCAGTATCTGTGCTGCTGCCGCAGCCTGCCAGCAGACCTGCGCTCAGTGCCAGTGTGCATGCCAGTGCCAGTACTTTTCTTTTCATAATATTCTCCTCTCTCGGCCGGATTTTCTGGTATCCGGAACCACTCTATGACTAAACAGAATATCCTGCCCCTCAATGGGTCAGTCTTCTGTCCAGTTTCTTGGATAAACGGCTGCCGACAATCTGAATAATCTGCATCAGAATAACAAGCAGTACAACCGTCGCCAGAAGGATTTTGGTATCCCATCTGGAATAGCCGTAACGGATCGCCACATCCCCTAAGCCGCCGCCGCCGATGGCACCGGACATTGCAGTATAGCCAAGCACAGTCCCCAGTGCAATCGTGGAACCGACGATCAGAGAAACTCTCGCCTCTCCGATCAGCACTTTAAAAACGATCTGCCAGATGCTTGCACCCATACTCTGAGCCGCCTCAATCACACCCTTGTCCACCTCAAGAAGAGAAGACTCCACCAGACGAGCAATAAACGGTGCTGCTGCCAGTGTCAGGGAAATGATCGTTGCATTTGCGCCATAGGATTTGCCTGTCACCAGACGTGCCAGCGGCGTTGCAAGCAGCATCAGAATCAGGAACGGAATGGATCTCGTAATATTTACGATAAAATCCAGGATCTTATACAGCACAGCCTTGGGCTTCAAGCCGCCCGGTGCGCATACAACCAGTAAAATTCCGATCGGGAGACCGATCACATATGCCATCAGGGTAGAGGCCAGCGTCATATAGACGGATGTGCCGGTAGCCTCGATCAGCATGCTAATTTCCTTGCTACTCAACATAATCCTTCAACTCCTCTACTGTAAGATTTTTTTCTCTCAGATACGCAATCATCTTGTCTGCGGTCTGATTTTCCTCCGGAAGCTGCAGAATCATCTGACCGGTTGCAATTCCGCCGATGTCCTGGGTATCCGCCATCAGAATATTGACGCTCGCCCTGCATTCCAGAACCATGTTCGCAATCACAGGTTCGAAAGAAGAGTTCTTCGTAAATACGATGCGGATGCAGCGGCGGCTCTTCATAATCGCCACCTTCTGATCCCCTTGAAATACCAGCTTCTTTGCAGCTCTGGACTTGGGACTTGCAAAAACATCTGCCACTGTACCATTTTCTGCCAGCTCTCCTGCATCAATGATTGCCACATGGGTACAGATTTCCTGAACAACTTCCATAGAGTGTGTTATGATCACAATCGTAATGCCGTATTTTTCGTTAATATCCTTTAACAAAGCCAGAATTGACTTTGTCGTAGTAGGATCCAGGGCACTGGTCGCTTCATCACACAGCAGGATCGTCGGGTTCATTGCCAGCGCCCTTGCGATCGCTACTCGCTGCTTCTGTCCGCCGGACAGCTGTGCCGGATATGCTTTCTCTTTGTCGGAAAGCTCTACTACCTTTAAAAATTCCCTTGCCTTTTCCCGGGCTGTCTTTTTATCCACGCCCGCAATTTCCATCGGGAAGCATACATTATCCAGAACCGTCCGCTGCATCAGCAGATTAAAATTCTGAAAGATCATTGCAACATGCTTGCGCAGCTGTCGCAGCTGTTTTGCATCCAGGGTAGAAAGATCCTGTCCCTCCACATAAACAGTACCCTCTGTGGGCCGTTCCAGGAAGTTTAAGCATCGTACCAGCGTGCTTTTGCCTGCGCCGGACATACCGATGATGCCGTAAATATCACCCTTTGCAATGTCAAGACTGACATTTTTCAGTGCTTCCACCTTATTGTCTTTGACAGAAAACGTCTTACTGACGCCTGCAATCCGTATCATTGGTTCCACTTTTATCACTCTGCCTTCCCAGCATCCTCTCAGATGCCTGGTTTTTCAGGATTAGGTTCGGATTTCCGAACCATCACACATCAGCCTTTATCATATCACAAATCGTTTGGTTCTGTAAATATCCGATGCTGCCGAAACTGTGCATATATGCGCCGTTTCTTTAAACCTATTTGTTTGCTATGTTTATGTGTATAATAATCAGTCTCTCCTGTTTTGTCAACTATAAATTGCAATTTTTTTACAGTTCACTCGTACCCTTCTGCGTTCCGATTCCGTGCTTGCACGAAAATCGGAACGCAGAAGGGTACGAAGGGAGCGCCATTTTATGAACAAAAAGAGCTGCAAAGCAGCGGAAAGCATCGAAGATGCGCTTTTGCGAATGGCGCGTGTGCACAGTAACAATTTTTCGGCTTCCTCACGTACCCAGCACCACCGCCATCGTGCCGATCAGGATGCAAAGATCCGCCAGATTGAATACCACGCGATCGATCGCTGCGATTCCTGTTTTCAGGCTGACGTAATCCACGACATATTCCCGCATCACGCGGTCGTAGGTATTAGAAAAAGCGCCGCCCAGTAAAAGCGATAACCCGGCCTTCAAAAGCTTTTTCCCGCGCATTCCAAGCGTCAGCACAAACACCACCAGCACTGCCGCCGTCAGAAGAACGGACAGCAATGTCACCAGCTTTTGTTTTTGTTCTCCGAAATTTAAAAATGCGCCCTTGTTGTGATAGCGCCGCAGAACTGCCTTTCCATCTAAAATTTCCTTCGGCGTATCCAGCACGTCGTATTCTTCTACGTAATTTTTCATTTCCTCGTCAATCAGGAAGGATGCTGCAGCGATTCCTGCAAATTTGTAGTTATTCCGGATAATTTCCTGCAATTTCATCAAATGTCCTCCTCATGTCCAGTTGTCCGTAGCCCCATCTTCTGCTCGGGTATTCTTCCTGTGTCTGTTCCCGCGCACCGCGGCTTAGAAACGTCTGGATTCCTCTTCCGGAAATTCTCGGGTAATTGTTCTCCGCAACGCACCACTGCATCAGCTGCGCACAGGCTCCTGCCGTAAGTGCAGCCGCCATAGAGCTGCCGCTGTAGGGACCGTTTACCGTGCTGATCTCCACGCCCGGCGCCGCCAGATCCGGCTTGATCTCCCCGGTTCTGCCAAAGCCCCTGCCGCTGCGGTAATAAAAGCTTCCGTTTTCACTATTATAAAAAGTGACCGTCACCGCATCTGTCGTATAGGAGGGAACTGTGAGCGTCACATCCGGGTCTGGAACCAGAAAAAACAGCTCGCCGCTTCGAAACTGCTGCGGTGCAAGCCAAATATCAAAAATACTTTCCGGAAATACCCGTGCTCCACGGATTAAAAATGTCCAGACGCCAGGAGACGGTGCTGTAAAGCGGATCAGCATCAACTGATCTCCGGTATTGCGTTCGTTTGCAGTATCTGTAATCTGTATCCGCGTCTTTTCATAGACAAACGTGTATTCCACTGTGCTGCCCAGACCAAATTCCACCTCCGGCAGCTGCTCCCCGCCGGGTGATCGAACCGCAAGTCGAAACACTGACGGCTTACTTCCCCATAGCTCCGCCGTAAATCCTGTGACGCCTTCTCCGACCCGAAGCTCCACCTGCTGCTGGTTTTCTGTCAGCCTCCCCCGAAAATGGCCCGCCGTGTTTCCTTCATTTCCACCCCCGATCACCACCGCCTGTGAAACGCTGCGCGCGATCCTCTGCAAATACTCCGAAAACAACGAAACGCCGCTGTGGCTTCCAAAGGACGTCCCCAGCCCCAGGCAGATCACAATCGGACGGTACAGCGGGATCACAAACTGTTGCACATATTTCACAGCGAGCAGAATATCGTCTGTGCTGTATGCCGGTTCTTTGTCCGCGATCCGATAATAATCCCGGAGATATTGTTTTGCCGGGCGAAGCTTGACTGCTACAATCTCGCAATCCGGCGCTGCACCGGTAAACAGGCTGCCCTCTTCCAGACGGCTTCCCGCTGCGACGCTCGCCACTGCGGTTCCATGTCCAATTTCATCTTTTTCCGGCACCAGGCTGTGCGGATCTTCCAGCTCCAACGCCCGGTCGATCTGCTCCCGGACGTATTCCGTTCCATATAAAAAACCCTCCGGCGACTGTCCGCTCTGATCTGTCTGATCCCAAATCGCCAGAATCCTGCTGCTGCCATCAGAATAGCGAAATACCGGGTTTTCATAAGAAATCCCGGTATCGATAAACGCCATCACTACCCTGCGCCCCGTCAACTCCAGCGGGGGCCGCTGCTGTGCCAGAATCCCGGAGCCCTCCAACGGTTCTGTCCGAAACGTCCGACTTCCCGCCGCTGGAAACGCACCGAGGCAAAACAGCTGTGGAAGGTAGCGATACAGGTAATTGACCGGAGAAAGCGGCAGCACCGCAGACCGATCCAGATAATAAATTCCCAGAGTTCCATCCACCTGCTGATAGCAGAAGGCTTCGTCCTCCTGATCTGCTTCCTCCGGCAAATAGTCCAGCAAAATACTCATATAATCTTCAGAAAGAATTTTTTCCCGACAGTTCATCTGTCTCCTTTGGACACAGAAAATTTTCCCCCTGTGCCCTGCGGATTTTATATCAGCATATGCGCAGTATTACTGATATGTTCCTGTAGTATTCCGTTGAACTCTCAGCTTTCGAACATTTTCTTCATGCAGTTCAAAGTTCAAGCTTCTTTCGTTTCCGCCGCTGCGATCTGTTTCATCTGATCCCGCTCTTCCAGCGAATAACCGTTACTGCGGATATCAATCAGCGGTCCACCGGTTCCCCGGATATAATCTCCGGTAATCGTCACGCGTCCGATATTGTCATCCTTCGGAATTTCATACATGATATCCAACATAAATTCTTCAATAATCGAACGAAGCGCACGAGCACCGGTATCTTTTTCCATCGCCTTGTCTGCAATCGCTTCCAGTGCATCGTCGGTGAACTCCAGCTTCACCTCGTCCAGCTCCAGAAGCTTCTGATACTGTTTCAAAATCGCGTTTTTCGGCTCTTTCAAAATCCGTACCAGCATATCCCGGTTCAAGCCCTCCAGCGTGCAGATCACAGGGAGACGGCCCAAGAACTCCGGAATCATGCCGAATGTCCGCAGATCTTCCACTTTTACCATGGAAAGGATATCCTTTTCCTTATCCCAGCGATCCTTTAACTCCGCATCAAAGCCGATCGAGGTCTTTTTGCGCAGCCGCTGTTTGATAATCTCTTCCAGATCCGGGAACGCGCCGCCGCAGATAAAGAGAATATTTCTCGTATTGACTGTTGTGAGCGGAACCATCGCGTTTTTGCTGTTCGCACCGACCGGAACCTCCACGTCTGCTCCCTCCAACAGCTTCAGCATGCCCTGCTGCACCGATTCCCCGGAGACATCCCGGGAAGTCGTGTTGTGCTTGCGTGCGATTTTATCGATCTCATCGATAAAGATGATGCCCTGCTCCGCCTTATCCACATCGTTGTCCGCTGCAGCGAGAAGCTTGCTCACAACGCTTTCGATGTCGTCACCAATATACCCCGCCTCTGTCAGGGAGGTTGCATCCGCAATCGCCAGCGGAACGTCCAGAAGCTTCGCCAGCGTCTTTACCAAATAGGTCTTACCACTGCCGGTAGGTCCGATCATCAGGATATTGGACTTTTCGATTTCAATCTCATCCATTGTGCCTGTGGCAACCCTCTTATAATGGTTGTAAACTGCTACGGAAATGACTTTTTTGGCATATTCCTGACCGATCACATACTGATCAAGCTGCTCTTTAATCTTATGTGGTGCGGGAATGGACTTTAAATCGATCAACGGCTTTGTGCCGGTTCCTTTTTTCTTGATCTTCTGTTTCTGCGGCATCCCGTCGTTCATGAAATCCGCAAGATTGATGAAGCTGATGTTCGGGAAGCCTCTTCTGTTGCCCGAGGATTCGTCGGAGTCATTCTTGGAATCGTCGTCCGCATCGGATGCCTCCAGAATGTCAGCGGCAGTGTTGTCGGATGCGTTGTTTCCATCCTGTGCGTCAGTTGTTTCTGCGTCAGTTGTTTCTGCGTCGCTTTTTTCGTTTCCGCCGCCTGCAGATTTCTGTCCTGACGTTCCATTCGACTTTGTCGGATCTCCACACGGATTGAACGGATTATTCAACATGTTCATGAACATCGGATTATTCATCATCTGCTGATAATCGAACTGACTTACCGCATCCATCGTCTTGTGCATACAGTCGTCGCAGATACAGATGTTATTCGGCAGGTGGAACATTCTTCCCGCCTTGCTTTCCGGTCTGCGGCAAATATAACAAATATCTTCAAATTCTTTTTCATCCATAGTCGGTTACCTCATCTTCCGCTTTCTGCTATCAAAAGTATAATGCAGGATCGTTCCTGAGACAAGTAAACTTTCTCTAAACAACTGTCTCCTGTACAGAAATGGCTACTGTTCACACGCGCTATTCGCAAAACCGGGATGACTGCAGCTCTCGCCCAGCCATCCCGGTTCCGTTCTTTATCTCTGTTTGCTTTCCTGTGCAGCCTTGCTCGCCGCATTGATCTGGTCATAGGAAGAAAGCGTGACTGTCACGTTTTTCTGCTGATAACCGTTTGCTGAATTTACCATAATCGTAATTTCAACGCTCTCCCCAGCTTTATAATACTGCATCTGCTTCGTCAGCTCTTCCTGATTCTGAACGGTTACGCCGTCAAACGCCACCACAATGTTGCCGCGCACCAATCCGGCAGCTTCCGCACCGGTTCCGGAATAAACCTGCGCCACAAAAATTCCCTGCGGCATACTGAAGTTCTCGGACAAATCGCTCGTCACATTGATGCAGGAAATTCCAAGATATCCGCGCTCTTCCTCGGAATATTTCGTCCGCGTCTGGCGTTCCATCAAATCTTCAATAATCGGTCTTGCCGTCGAAATCGGAATCGCGTAACCCATTCCCTCGATTGACGAGCCGCCGATCTTATTGGAGTTAATTCCAATCACCTCGCCCCGCATGTTCAGCAGTGCGCCGCCGGAGTTACCGGGGTTGATTGCTGCATCCGTTTGAATCAGGGAAGTTCCTTCTTCGGAATTGCTGCTCTCTATCTTACGATTCAGTGCACTGATAACGCCTGTCGTCACAGACTGTCCATAGCCCAGTGCATTACCGATCGCAATGGCCGGTTCACCGATTTTCAGGCTGTCCGAATCTCCCATCCTTGCAATGCAGATTTCCTGTTTTGTGCTGTTCGCAATGGTATCCAGTTTTACTGCAACGACTGCAAGGTCTGCGGAAGCATCGGTACCCTTTACCTGCGCTTCTACGGTTTCCCCGTCGATAAACTGAACATACAGCTGCTCTGTGCTGTCCACTACGTGATTGTTGGTAACGATCAAAAGCTCCTGCTCATTTTCTCCGATGATAATCCCGGAACCGCTTGCCGTCTCATCCTGGGAATAAGTCTGTCCCCAGAAATCCTGTACCGTCTGTGTAAAATTATTCGTAATCGAAACGCACGCCGGCATTACCGCTTCTACAACCTGCGTTACATCCGTTACAACTGCAGATGCGCTCTGCTGCTGTGCAATTTCCGATGCTGCAGCAACCTGTCCGTCTCCCGTTGTTGTATCCTCTGTCAGGGACGAATCTCCGGACAGTCCTGCCTCAGAGCGTTCGGGACTGTCTGTTGCTGCATGGTTTCCGTCATCTTCCTGTTTTTTTGCATCATCTCCTGCATCCGGAGCTACCTCCAAAACGCCGACCGACGCGGAATCCAGCTGATTTGCCGATCGGATCGAATAAACTCCGATCAAGCCGATTCCAATGCAGACGCAAACAAAAATGACGACAAGTGCGCTAACAGCAATCCATTTGCCCGCAGAATCTCTTTTTTTGGGCGCAGGCGTCTGCTGTACGCCTGGCTGATAGCCATATTTCTGTTTTGAATCATCGCCCCGGTATCTGTCGTTATAATAATTTTGATATTCGTAACGGCTGCGCGAGGGCTGCGCGCCCTGGTCAGCGTCCGATGAGCTGTTGAATGTGTCCTGCGTGTTGTCGGATGCGTTCTGTGCGTTATCCGCCGCACCCGTGCTTCCGCTGCTATATGCCGATGTGTCATCGGACACGCCACTGTATGCCGACATATCCGACGCATCCGTTTTCTGTGCACTGTCCGTGTATTCCTGCCCGCCGCTCTCCGGCGCTGTGCCGTCCATATGCTCCTGTCCGGTTGTTTCTTCCGGGTCGTATCCGTAACCCATGTTGTGACCTCTTTTCTCATTCGCTTCCATATCCGGTGCGTCTGCTTGCTCTGCAGACAGTATACCGAATAGTTGTGTCCATTCTGTGAAAAAAGCCGCTTCCGGAGTTTTTCGGAAACGACTTTTTATATCTTATTCTTTCTCCTGCTTCCAGTAGCCTTTCTGCAAACTGCAGAAGCGAACCAGCCCAGGCGGAAGCTTCTGGTATTTTTTACCGAAACGGTAGCCCAGCCATTTCATGCCGCTCTGCCAGATCAGCTTCGGCAGAAGCCACGGTGCGGTTTTTGCAAGATAAACGGCGGTCTTTTTGACCAGCTTCATGCCCTCGCCCTCCGGCGGCACACCGTCAAACACAGCCGGGTACTGCACATGGGATACACCGAGGTCAAAGTTTCTTGTAAACTGCTGCCAGCCGGAATAATTGTGGGAATGAATCACCTTCGCATCCGCCGCATAGGCGATCGCATAGCCCGCCTGAATCACTCCGGCAGCATAAATCATATCCTCGTTAAAAATCGTATGATTCACGAATCCGCCGAGCTGTTCAAAAATATCGCGCTTATAGGCGGCGCAGACGTTCGAGCAAAAATACGTCTTGATTCCGAGCCTCAAAAGATCCGCCTTTGTTTTGACCGACGGCTGCTCCGGGTAATTGAACTGCCTCGTATAGCGTTCCATTCGGCTGCAATTTTCTTCCGGAAGTTGTCTTGCATAGGCGGCTGCGATTTTTTCATCGGAAAACAATGCCTTGCACAGCTCCTGCGTCAAATACGCATCCGCCGGAAGTGCATCCTGCGTCATGCAGACAAACACCTCCGCATCCGAATTGGAAACAGCGAGATTCCGTGTTTTTCCATGATCGAACTCATCCTGAGAGATATGGAACAGCATCGCTTTTGGATGCTCTTTTAAAAATGTGTCGCAATCCCTCAGCGCTTCAAACGCTTTTTTTTCGGTATTTACAATTACAATCCGGTTCACCGCAAGCACCTGCTTCTCCAGCTGCTCCATCAGCGCCAGAAAACGTTCCTTCGGGTGAAATGTCGGAATAATAACATCTACTTTTACAGAATCCATATTTTACTTTTTCATATACTGGCTGGTGTCTGCCTGTACCTTCTGGCTGTACTGTTTTACCTGATCGGAAGGTTCGTACTCGGTTACGTCGAACAGCAGCTCATGCAGCTTGACAACGTTTGTTTCCAGATCCAGCGGGATAACACAGGAACCCTTCTTGCCAATTGTGCCGGTTGTACGACTATCTTCAAACGGCACACCGTTCTGTGCTACGATCTGATAGTTTGCAACGTCGGACAGGATGGAAGCCATTTCCGTCACATCCAGGTTAGTGTATACATTTTCCATCACCTTGTTCAGGATCGATACCAGAGTAGTCGGACTCATGGTCTTTGCCTTATCCATACATGCCATCAGCACTTTCCGCTGACGCTCTGCACGGCCGAAGTCATCGCCGACATAGCGGATACGGCAATATGCGGTTGCCTGCAGACCGTTCAGCGTCTGCATACCGGAATGCGTCACCTTTACGATGTTCTCGTTCAGCGCATCATTTTCATTTTCTACGAACATGCTTCGCTGATAGTTGTTCAGATGGTCGATTTCGTTATCGTGCACGTCAATGTCTATGCCGCCCAGCTCGTCAATGGTCTCGATCAGCGCATCAAAGCCCACTGTCACATATTCTGTGATATCCAGGTCAAAGTTCATATTCAGCATGTTGATCGCCTGCTCCGGACCGCCCTGCGCATATGCCGCATTCGCTTTATTGTAGCTGTCCGTTCCGAGATTTAAGTAGGTATCGCGGTAAACGGAAACCAGCTTGACGTCTCCGGTGTCCTGATTGATAGATGCGATCATGACTGTGTCGGAACGGGAGCCCTTGCCCAGCTTGCCCTTTCTGGAATCCACACCAAACAGTGCGATATTACGGTAGCCTTTCATTTCCTTATTATTTTCTACCTGCGGGTTTACCACAATATCTTCTTCATTGATCTTGATCTTGTCAATCTTCGTTACCATATTGACGCCGACAATCGCAATCAGTAAAACGATCAACGCTACGATTTCCACTGCAAAGAAGATGATTCTTCTTCTCTGTTTTGCCTTACGCTTCTTTGCAGACATCTTCTTTCTGCTGCTGGAACTGCCACTTCTCTGCGGTGCTCTCTTAGAGCTATTTGTACCTGTTGACATGTTTTCCTCTCCTTGTGTTTTTTTCACGCATCCAAATCAATACGCGTTTTCGTTGATAAATCCTCTGAAAATAGTTAAAAACATGATTTTGAAATCAAAGCTCATGCTCCAGTTTTCAATATAATAAATATCATACTCAATTCGTTTGCGAATCGACGTATCTCCCCGATAGCCGTTGATCTGCGCCCAGCCGGTCAGCCCCGGACGAACCTGGTGCTTGATCATATAGCGCGGAATCTCTTCCTTAAACTTCTCAACATACTGCGGGCGCTCCGGTCTGGGACCTACCAGACTCATATCCCCGATCAGGATATTAAACAGCTGCGGCAGCTCATCAATGCTGGTCTTGCGCAGAATCCGCCCCACCTTTGTGACGCGGGGATCGTTTTTCGTCGTCCAGCCCTTCTTTTCTTCCGTGGTGTCCTGAACATACATTGTACGGAATTTGTACATTTTAAACGCATGATTGTGCTGTCCGATTCTTTCCTGACTGAAAATAATCGGTCCCTTACTCGTCGCACGGATCAAAATTGCTACGATCAAAAGAAGCGGCGACGTCACTATCAATCCGCAAAGCGAACCGAAAATATCCACAGCGCGCTTTGCAACCGCATTTAATGTGTTGCTCAGCGGGACATAACGGATGTTGATGACCGGCAGTCCGCCAAGATCCTCCGTATAAGGCTTGCCCGGAATCAGGCTGTTATAGTCCGGAATAAACTTCGTATGCACGCCGGATTTTTCACAGAGATTGACAATCTCTTCCAGACGGTCGTAGTCCTGCAGCGCAAGGGTCACAGCGATCTCATCCAGTTTGTTTTCCGGCAGGATAAAGGGCAGGTTATCGATGGAACCAAGCACCTTGACTCCCTTGTAAACCGCACCTCTCGGCACATTATCGTCCAGAATGCCCCGCACCATATAGCCCCACTGGGGATTGGCGATAATCCGGTCAATATAAGCTTCCGCCGCACGAGAATACCCCACCAGCAAAATGTGTTTCAAATTATAACCGCGTTTGCGCATCAGATGCAGGATTCTACGGATCAGCGCACGCACCAGAATTCCCGAAATCGTATTGATGATAGCAAATAATGCCAGCATGCCGCGGGAAAAATGCTGCAGCTCGCGGTCGATGGAGTTGGCAAGGTATAACCCTGCAAGAAACAGGATAATTCCGATCAGATTCGCCCTGATAATATTCAGTATTTCATTTTCCGGGCGTTGTACACGCTTCGGCGTATACAATTTGTTCCAGTAATAAAGGATCAGATAACCGGGCACAACAAAATAAAGGGCGGAAAAATATATGCCCATGTCCAGTACACCTATTTCTTTATCTGCAAAGCGGCTCCCGAACATCAGCCACCAGGCCAACAGATAGGAAGCTGCTGTAACCACGGCATCTACAACAACATGAAGCCGGTTCAAATAACGTTGATTATCCTTTATCATTACGGCTCGTCCCCATATTCAAAATGTAGTATACAATACCTTCCAGCAAAGCACAAGGATTTTTACGAATCGCGCAGGCAAACCGTAACTTTTGTGTACGCCCACAATCACCGCTCACACACGCCGAAACAGGTTGACCCACAGCTGTAACTGCAAATTGCAATAATGCAGCAAATTTCGTCCTGCAAAGGGGACCTTATGCGCGCGTCCCTCTTTCGAAGCAGACAGACAGATTCCCGCCCGGATTCCTTTTGCGTAAGTCGCCCCAAATCCTTTTTTCATAAAAAACAGCTGTTTCATCAAAAATCCCGCCAGCAAAAACGGCAGATTCAGGATCAGCTGCAGCAGCGGCATATTTTTATAGATCAGATAAATATTGTTTCTCGAAGAATGCGTCACCTTAAACGCATTGTACCGCGAACCGGTAGAACCGCTCCCCGCGTGATAGACGACTGCAGCCGGCTCTGTGACATTTTTCAGCCCGAAAATCTGCGCCCGGTATCCGATATCCACATCTTCCAGGTATGCAAAATGAAGCTCGTCAAACCCTCCGATCTGCTCCAAATGTGCCTTGCGGTAGAGCGCCGCCCCTGCACAATTGGAAAAAACGCGCTTTGGCGCTGTGTAATTGGAAGAAGGCCTTCCTTTGCCAATCGCATACGCCCAGCCAAATGCCGAGTACAGATCCCCCGCTGTATCGACAAGCTCCGGTTCTTTCATCGAAAGCATCTTCGCCCCGACTGAAAAAATCTTCTCATCCGCTTCCATTGCCCTTTCCAGACATTCCAGACAGAAGCGATCGGTTTTTGTATCGTTATTTAAAAGAAAAACATACGGTGTAGCGGCAGCTTCAATTCCGGTATTGACTGCCGTACAAAAACCCTTATTTTCCGAAAAACAGATCAGCTTCACCTGCGGAAAATGCTCCTGTATCCACGAAACACTTCCGTCCGTCGACCCGTTATCCACAACGATCACGGCAATTTCCACTGTGCTCTGAAGCAGGCTGTCCAGACAGTCCTGCAGAAAATGTTTTCCGTTATAGTTCGGTATTACCACGGTCGTTTTCATCCACCGATTTTGCTCCTCATGTTTCCTGTGTTTGCCGTCCGCGCGAGGGAGAGCCTCAGAGCGCGGATCGCCTGCCTACGCAGCAAAAAAGCCGCCAGCCACGGTGCGCTCTATCCGCGCCTTATGCCTGCGGATCCCATAAAATCCCATACCCCGCCGCTGTCGCTTCTTTACAAAATTCCATACTCTTTTGAAGGATCTTTGTTTCCTGCGCTGCCGTCGGAAGCCCCTGGCAGGCTTCTTTTAATTCCGCTATCGTCTGCGCGTAACGCTCCTTTAATGCGCTGCAAACCTCCATGCTGCGCAGGTCTGCTGCCGGTGCGCTCTGCTGCAGCGCTGCACGGTGCATCGGTCCGGAGTATCCTTTCCGAAGCCCTGCATACCGCATCGAACCGTCGTTTTCATACAGTCCGCTCACCAGGAAGCCTTTCGGATGCCGGATGCCAAAAATATCCCTGCCCCCCGGCAGAGGCTTTGCCCAAATCCCGATTTCCGGGCGCTGGCAAAATACACTGTCTTCATAGTCTTCCCGATAAAAGCCAAGATGTTTCAGCCCGCTCACTGTCGCCTTCCAGCCTTTTCGAAGACAATAATCTTCCAGCGCACGCTGCCCCGCCTCGTAAGCATAGCGCTTGCTCTGCGGGTTCGACGCCGTAGACGCTTCATGGCAGCGCCAGTGGTACAGCACCTTCGGCACATGCACAAACTGTCCGCCTGCCGCATACGCCCGCAGCACTAGATCGTAATCCTGCGCCCCGTCAAATCCGCTGCGCAGCTTTAATTCTTTCAAAAATGCCGTTTCGATCACCGTAAAATGACAGATATAATTGTTGGTCAAAAGCAATTCCCCGTCAAAATCCGGCTTGAAATTCGGCTCATAGAAGCGGCTCGCCGCTTTGTCGCATTTATCTTCATCGGAAAACAGCACAAGCTTTTGTTTTCCGCGCTTTTTTTCTTTTTCCAGACAATCCGCCATCTCCCAGAGCGCATTCGCAGTCAGCAGATCGTCGTGATCCAGCAGACCGACCGCGTCTCCCGCCGCAAGTTCAATTCCTGCGTTCGTATTGGCGGAAATTCCTTTGTTTTCGGAAAGGGTGCAGAGCACGATGCTCTGATCCTTCCATTCTGCAAGATTTGATGCATCTGCCGCTTCCCGCAGGCAGATTCCGTTCTTTTTTGCCCAGGCCTGTACAGACTCTGCCGTGCCTCCCGCATCCGCTACAATCAGCTCCCAGTGCGGATACGACTGCCTCGACACGCTATTAAGCATCGCTTCCAGATGCTCTTTTTTCGTCCGGTATGCCGGAACGACGATACTGATGCGCAAGGAAGCAGAATGCTCCCGTTGGAACGAAAGTGTCTTTTCGTCCGGCTCCTGCCAGGTATAGACCTCCTGTTCCTGCCCAATCCGCTCCAACACCGCCCACACGGCATTTCTGATTCCGTTTTTCTGCAGATAATACCAGGTTTTTTTCAGATTGGATAGGGAAAAAACAGACATCCGTCGAACTCCTTTTCCTGCTACAGACGCCTGCGCGTGCCCAAGCGCCGGAAAACTCCGACACCGGGCACGCGCCGTGTCCTTTTGATTCGTGATATAACCCCTGCGCCAGAGCGCATGCTGCATTTTCGCTGCAAAATACGCTGCTGGTGCTGCGGCTTTTTCTTTTACAGAATTGCCTTCAGGTCAGCGGTCAGCTTGTCAACCTTTTCCTGTGCATCTTCCAGACTGGTTCCCTTTACGCCCATATAGAATTTGATCTTGGGCTCGGTTCCGGACGGACGTGCACAGCACCAGGAATTGTTGGTCAGTTCAAAGTACAGAACGTTGGACTTGGGAAGTCCGGTCGGGCGAACCGCGCCGGTTGCCATATCTTTAACCTGATCCTTATCGTAGTCGCGCATCTCTACAACCTGCAGGTCGCCGAAATTCTTCGGAGGATTGCTGCGAAGCTTATCCATCATTGCGGAGATCTGGGCTGCGCCGTCGATTCCCTTCAGGGTGATGGCATACTGGGTTTCTTTGTAGTAGCCATATTTCTCATACAGTGCAAGCATCTGATCCCAGCAGGTCATGCCGTGCTTCTTGCACCATGCAGCGGTCTCACACAGACACATTACTGCAACAATCGCATCCTTATCTCTTGCATGGGTGCCTGCCAGACAGCCGTAGGACTCTTCCAGACCGAATACATAGTGGCCTTTCCCAGCCTGTTCCATCCATTTGATCTGCTCGCCGATATACTTAAAGCCGGTCAGGACTTCTCTTAATTCTACGTTATAATCTGCTGCAATCGCTGCTGCCATGTTGGTCGTAACGATGGTGGATACCATAACAGGATCAACCGGCATCCGGTTGGTAGCGGTGCGCTCGCGCAGAATGTACTCTGCAATCAGCATGCCGGACATGTTGCCGGTGAAGGGCATGTACTCGCCGGTCTTGGAATCCTTTGCATAAATGCCGAGACGGTCTGCATCCGGGTCAGTAGCCAGAACGATGTCTGCGTCCACCTTCTTTGCAAGCTTTAATGCCAGGGTAAATGCCTTGGGATCTTCAGGGTTCGGGTAATCCAGCGTCGTAAATGCAGGATCGGGACGTTCCTGTTCGGGAACAACATAAACGTGCTTGAAGCCCAGCTCAGCCAGAATTCTTCTGACGGGCTTGTTGCCGGTACCATGGAACGGTGTGTACACGATTTTCAGTTCATCCGCTACTTCTTTGATGATTTCGGGATGAATGATCTGTTTCTTTAACTCTTCCATGTAAGCAACGTCGATTTCTTCGCCGATGTACTGATACAGACCGGCTTCGATGGCATCGTCCTTGGACATGGTTTTTACCGTATGGAAATCGGTTACATGCTCTACCTCGTCGATGATCTCATGATCCTTGGGGGCAGTTACCTGTGCACCGTCCTCCCAGTAAACCTTGTAGCCGTTGTATTCCGGAGGATTGTGGCTCGCCGTTACAACGATACCGGAAATACAGCCTAAGGTACGCAGTGCAAAGGACAGCTCAGGTGTCGGACGGAGTTCATCGAATACATACGCCTTAATGCCGTTTGCAGCCATGCACAGTGCAGCCTCATCTGCAAATTCAGGAGAATAATAACGACTGTCGTATGCAATTGCAACGCCCTTTTCAGCGCCGCCCTGCTTTAAAATGTAGTTTGCCAGACCCTGTGTTGCTTTTCTGACAGTATAAATATTCATCCGGTTGGTTCCGGCTCCGATCACACCGCGCAGACCGCCGGTACCAAACGCCAGATCCTTGTAAAAACGATCTTCAATCTCCGCCTGATTATCTGCAATTTTACGGAGCTCTTCCTTGGTTCCTTCATCAAAGTAGGAATCCTCCAGCCAGAATTTGTACTGATCCATGTAATTCATCGCTTTTGCTACCTCCATCTTTTCTGATGCCTGCCGTCTCTTACGTCCCTGCCTGTCAGTCTTCCCTTGGCTGCAGTGCATCTTCTTTAAGTCAGTATACACTATTTTTTCAGACCCGTAAAGAAAAGTCAGATTTATCTAACGAAAAATTCGGGTTGAAATAAGGATCTCCGGCTTCCAGCTCAGCTTTCCATTTGTTGCGGAAGCGTTCGGACTCTTCGTTATACCGTTTTGCTTTTTCTCCCTGATCGTCTAATCCTCTCGAAATCGATTCGAAATGATACAGCTCGGCAAAGGGCGTAAAGACGTTCAGATAACCAGCCTTGCGCAGCTTCAAACAGAAGTCCACATCGTTTAATGAAATTTCAAAGCTCTCGTCCAGACCGCCGACCTGCTCATAGAGCGATTTTTTCACCAAAAGACATGCTCCGGTTACTGCCGTCATGTCCTGCGCATAGCACAGACGTCCCATGTATCCTAAATTTTCCCGCTTCTGGCGGTAATGCACATGTCCTGCCGTCCGATGCGCGCCAAGCCCGATCACGACGCCCGCATGCTGGATCGTTTTATCCCCATAGTAAAGCTTTCCGCCGACTGCGCCGACGTCCGGGCGCTGCGCATACATCAGAAGCTCTTCCATCCAGTTGATCGTAATTACCTGCGTATCATTGTTTAACAACAGCACATAGTCTCCGGTCGCAAGAGAGACGCCGAAATTGTTGATTTTCGAATAATTAAATTTACCCTCGAAGGTCACCACGCGGATCTGCGGATTATTCTGCAGCTCGTCATAGTAGGAAAAAATCTCCTTCGTCTCGCTGTTGTTCTCCACTACAATGATCTCGTAATTTTCCCAGGTCGATTTTTCCACAATGGAGCTGATACAGCGGCGCAGGTCTTCCACATGATCCTTGTTCGGAATAATGATAGAAATCTTCGGTTCCCCGATAATTTCATAACTGATTTTAAAAATCGTCTCAAACGCGCGAGTGCTCGTAATTGTAAAGTTTTTGAAGCCGTGTCTGCGCAAATGATCCGCAACCGCGCCTCTCGCCGCTTCGACCACGTAAGGCTTTGCCTCGATATTGCCCGCAACACTACCTGCATGGGAGCGCCAATAATACAGAAGCTTCGGCACATGGACGATATGCTTCGCATTGTCCGTCAGGCGCAGAATCATGTCATGATCCTGGCTGCCGTCAAATTTTGTCCGAAACAGCTCCGTGCCATCCAACAGCTCTCTGGAAAATACGCTGAAATGACAAATATAGTTGTTCGCGCGCAGGTTGTCGATCGCATAATCCGGCTTGAAGTGCATCGTGATCATCTTGTTGATGTCCGGGCTCTTAAACGTCGCCTCATCACAGTAAATAAAGTCCGCATCCTTTTCGTTGATCGCCTTTACATACTCGTAAAGTGCGCAGGGATGCAGAATATCGTCGTGGTCAAACAGCCCGATAAACTCGCCGGATGCAAGCTTATAGCATTCGTTCGTGTTGCCCGAAATGCCCTCGTTTTTGGCAAGCTTCTGATAAACGATTCTCGAATCCTGCGCCGCCAGCCTTTTGCAGTATTCACCGACATAGGCGTGCGCATCGTCCGAACCGTCCGCCAGACACAGCTCCCAGTTTTTGTAGGTCTGCCACTGGACGGAGCCGATCATCTCGGTTAAAAAGCTTTCCGGCGTGTTCCACAGCGGAACAAGAATACTGATCTTGGGCATCCGTTCAAAGACAGCCGCCTCCTGCTTCTGTCTTTCCTCTGCGGACGGGAAGCTCTGGGTGCCGTAATGGGTCATCGCCTTCTTTTCCCAGGATTTATAGCGCACCTTTGCAATCACGCCCGACAGGCTGCCGCAATTTTTCAAACGGTCCTTCTGGCGGATCACAAAATGCATGCACTTTCTGGCAGGGCCGGACGCTTTCCAGATCGGATTGTTTTTGATGCGGTTCAATTTGAACTGCAGATCGTCCACCTGATCCTCCAGCTCAGCGACCCGGTTTGCCAGATAAACGGCTTTATAATGTTCTTTCTCGTAAGCGTCCTGATAGTCCTTTTTTTCTTCCATGATTTTATTATTTCCTCACTGTAAGCATTTCCGGACTGAAGCGGTAAAGCTTCTGCCGCGAGCAGGTATCTTCCCACAAAAAGCCGATCAGGTAGTCTCCCTCCGGCAGGCTGTCCCGATCGAAGGTCACGCACACGCCCGGCAGCTCGGTATGGACAATTCCGTGCAGATTTTCGTCGATATCCGGGCGGAACTGCCTCGTACAGGGAATCCTCCAGACCTCGCCCCGATCCTCAGGAATCGCTTCCGTACTGGAGCCGGGCGCAATATAGCCGGTCTCCACCTTCTTTAAGAGCAGGGAAAAATCGTACCGGCAGTTGTCAACCTGCAGTGCCCACGTCCAGCCCTGGATCATCCAGTCGCCAGTTCCTGCTCCTGCAGTGCCCCTTTGCCAGCGTCCCATGTCCCCGGCGAACTCCACACCGATGCGCAGCACCTCATTATGCCACTGCGGTTCCAGAACACCCTCGATCTTCTCAGGGGAAACTTTTTCCACTCTTTTGTCAAAATCATAACGGCAGCCCGTATAAAATTCCGCATCCAACACATCCTTTACCAGATATCTGTGATAGAACGGGTCGGTTCCGTATAGGGACGGGTGCAGTTCATAGAGCAAATTCAGTTCCTGATGCAGGCGGCGCAGCTTTTCCGTGCTGTCGTCCGCACCGCGGCTTAAGGATTCATGATGCGTCAGCGTCACATCGTTGCGTACCACGTTGTAATAGCCCATTTCATATACATGATAGCAGAATTCCACGTCGTTGAACGCGACACGCAGGTTCTCAGACAGTCCTTGCGCCTGATCGTAAATGCTTTTTTTCACCAGCAGGCAGGCTCCGGTTACACCCAGGACATCCATCGCCATGCGGTTGCGCCCGAAATAAAATTCCAGCGCATCGGAGCGGAACTGCAGCTTGTGTGCAGGTCCCAGATGAATGTTGGTGATGCCCGCGTGCTGAATGATCTCCGTGCCCGGGTAGATCAGCTTTGCGCCCACCGCGCCGACGTGCGGCAGAACCGCCTTTTCCATCAGCTTTTCCAGCCAGTTGTCCTGCGTAATTTCGATATCGTCATTCAATAACAGGATGTAATCGCCGGTCGCCAGGGACACGCCAAGGTTGCACATTTTGGAAAAATTGAACTCCATCGGTTCATAGTGATAAACGAACCGGAAATCCTCCTTCAACATGCCGCGCATCCGTTCAATTCTTGCACGGTTTTGTTCATTGCTTCCGTTATCCACAACGATGATCTCAAAATCCCGGTAGTTTCCACTTTCCAGGACAGAATGAATGCAATTCGATAAAATATGGGGATGATCCTTGGTCGGGATGATGATCGAAACCTTCCCGGAGGGCGTAAGAGGCCAGCCTCTTCTTACATATGCCGCCTTTTTCAGATCATCATACGTCTCTTCCATACCCCAGACTTCGATTTTTTCATGATGAAACAGCACGCTGTCGATATGCGCCGTTCCATTCTCGATTTCCGTCAGGCGCAGCACCAGGTCATAAAGGTTGCGCAGTGGGTTCTCATCTGCCAGCCACGGACAGTTCTCCATCGCCTGTCTGCGCACCGCAAAGAATCCGCCGAAATAAAAGCAGGACATCAGCGTATCCGGCGACCAGTCCGGCTTCAGCCAGGGATTTTTGCGCTTGCCGGCTTCGTCGATTTCATCCTCGTCCGCGTAGGCGATCACCGTTTCGGGATGGGCTTCAAACCAGCTGAGCACATGTGAAATACCTCTCGTGTCCGGGCTTGCGTCCGGCGCGTGGAAAATCAGGACGTCCGCCGGCGTCGCGCCGTTGGCATACCGACGCACATCAAAATCCGCACGGCACTCATCGTAGGAGATCACCTCCGCGTGCTCTGCCCTGTTCTCTGCGCGCAGTGTCTCGTCCTCCTGGGCTTCCTTTTCCCGAATCCACTCGTCATAGGTGAGCGTCTGTTTCTGAATCTGCTCCTGATACCATCGGTATCTTCTCTTTACCAGATTATCCTGAATTGCTTCTTTTATCTTTGAAACCAAAAACCTTTCCTCCTTGCCGCTGCCGCCAGGCGCGCCTGAATATCCTGCAGCATTTCCGCCGACAGCCATGCGATCTGTGCCCGGATGATCAGCGCTTCGCCATCCGTCGCCTCGTTGTCCAGACAATCCAGCCGAACGCTGATGTTCGGATCTCCTGTTTCAAACAGTACCGTCGGAACATGGGACGGGGTATCTGCAAGCACCTGTCCGTTCGTCGACAGGCACTGATCCAGCTGTGCCCGCGTCAGCGCTTTTCCGCGCCATTCGATTCCATGAATCTGTACCAGACACGGCAGCTCCGCAGGATCTAAGCGAATCGCTTTTGTACCTGCTTTGCAGATGATCCTGGCGTTGATCAGATCGTCCGCCTCATATGCATCATATTGATAATAAGAATGCTCCGGTGTATATCCTGCGCCGAAGTCTTCAAATACCTGCACCTTTTTGCGGTCCGCCCGGGCGAAAAATTCCTGATACGGCACAGCACGGTTGCCGATCAGATGCCGAAGCTGCCCAAGAGCCGTCCGGCTCCGCCCGTCCTTTTCCTGCAGGACAAAGTGCTGGAACGCCAGCTCTTTTTCCGAAAGCTCCCGCATCTGCTCTTTGCCGATGCCGAGGGCTTCCAGATGCTTTTTCACAATCGGATGCTCCATCCGAACCGGATCCTCCTGACCATAGCAGTTCAATGCCCGGCTGATGATCTGCTGCGGCGCCAGCTTGTCTGTCGTCCACTCGTAATCGATCATCGTCCAGATATCACCCTGTACGCAGATATTCGGGAAGGTCAGGTCATAATCCTGCTTCGTCCCCTCCGCTTTCCACGCTGCGATTTTGCAGTAACGGTCAAACAGCTTATCAAAACCGGCTTCGTCATTGTTCTGTAAACACTCATCCAGCAACTCTTCCAATGTCCGGCTATTTTCGAGATATTCGATTTCCGCAAAGGGCAATCCATCCGGATTCCGTTTCAGCTCCAGACGGTTGACTGAGAGGGTGCTGCCTTTAAACCGTTCTGTGAAGACGCATTCATTTTCTGCCAGGGCTTCAATATGTGCCGCAGCAGCTGAGGCTGCCGGATATTTCCGGACAGTGTGTTTTCCGTCCTTTTCCAGAATATCCGTGCGGATGCTCAGATGCTCCGCCCTGTCGTTGGAAAAACGGCTGTATACAATATCCGTCATGGGCCCTGTCATCACGAGGAACGAATTGCTGTACTGTCCAAACAGTCCCTCGCGGATGAGCATGTCGAACACCTTTTTTTCATCGAACAGCAGCATCCGGTCGCGGTCGAAATTTCGTAGGTTATTAGATAGTTCTCCGACTTTCGGCAGATACCGGTCGGAGTACAGCGTCGTCATAAATTTATAATCCGGATAAGGGTAGTAGAAATGATATTCCGTCTCACCGCATTCTTTCAGGATTTTTTCCAGACCGCTCCGGGAAAAGGTGCGAGCCGCACCGCCCTGGGGGTAATCCTCCAGGCCTGAAAAAAACGTGCCGACGTGGTCTTCCCGGCACCCCGCCCAATATTTTAAACCAAGCTTATTCTCTATCGCAATCACGATATGTCCATCGGATTTCACATGTTTTTTGATAATCCGGTAGAAATCGTGAAAGGGGGTTTTTCCGCCGATATAGCTCTGCCCGTATTCGAACACGCCGATCAGACAGACAAAATCATAATCCGTCGGCAGATCCGGCTCGATGTCCGAAAAGTTGCCCACATGGATCGTCACGTTGTCACAGTCCTGATGGCGGTAAGCGTTGATCAAGCTGCGTTTTTTCGAAAGGTCGACGCAGGTTACGCTGCCTGCCTTCTGTGCGAGGCTTCCCGTAATCGCGCCGCAGCCGGAACCGATTTCCAGCACCTTCATGTTTTTGTCAACAGGCAGCCATCCGATGATATTTTCCCGCAGGTCGGAAAGGTGGTAAAGCACCTCCCAGCTCGCCGCTTTATAGATTTCCTGGGGATATTCCCGGGGCGGGATTGTTTTTACCAGCTCCAAAAGTGCATCCTCCGACGCTCCGTCGCAGTAAAAATCCTGTTCCGGATAATGGGAATAATCCAGCACAACATTCCCGATCTTCTCTGTCCTGCCTGTCTGCATACGTTAAATCTCCTTCACCTCAACCTGAGATTCCATATCAAAATAGCCCACCGTATCCTTGTCGGACACGACCGTAATATTCAGCACGTCATAAAGACGATGATACACTTTAAACGTATCTTTTTCATATCCTGTCACACCCAGGGATATGAGATAGTCACCGCCCTGCAGGCGCATCTTCTGGCGGAATGTAATGTCCAGCACCTGACCCGCCTTTACGCTCTCCAGAAACGTCTTTTCAAACATCGTGTTCGTTCCCGTGATCTCCACGCCCTTGATGTTTTTGATGGAAAAAGCAAAGATCGGTGCCGGAAGATCCTGACCGATTTTCACCTTCATATGCATCGTGAATTCGTCGCCCTTTAAAATTGCGGTCGTCTGCACGTCGTTTTTGTCCGTAATGTAATACGAAACAATTTCCGCCTGCTTCGTGCCGTATTCCAGTGTCTCCGGGTTGATGCCCATGCGCGCCGCTTCCTGCTTCTTTTTCTGTTTGTCAAGCGCCGCCCGAACATCCCCGTCCGCCGTCAGGTCAGGTACATCCACGCCAGCCTTAGGCGTTTCGTACTGTCCCACCAGCACCTGCTTGTAGGCGTCGATCATGTCTTTGGGCGAGCCTTCTCCAAGCTTTACGCCCTGATTTAACAGAATCGCACGGTCGCAATATTTGCTGATCGCGCTCAGATCGTGGCTGACGAACAGGATCGTCTTGCCTTTTTTCTTGAATTCCTCGAATTTTCGATAGCATTTTGCCTGGAAAAATACGTCGCCAACCGAAAGCGCCTCATCGACGATCAGGATTTCCGGATCGATATTGATGGCAACTGCAAATGCCAGTCGGACAAACATACCGCTGGAATAGGTCTTTACCGGCTGGTACACATAGTCCCCGATATCCGCAAAATCCAGGATATCCTGCAGCTTTTCATCAATTTCTTTTTCAGAAAAACCGATCATCGTTCCATTCAGATAAATATTTTCGATGCCGTTGTATTCCATGTTAAAGCCTGCACCCAGCTCCAGCAAGGCGGAAATTCTGCCGTTTACCTGCACAGTGCCGCTCGTCTCATGTAATACGCCGGTGATAATCTTTAAAATCGTCGATTTGCCGGAGCCGTTCGTGCCAATAATGCCGACAGTCTCTCCTTTATAAATGTCCAGACTGACATCCTTTAATGCGTAATGTGGCGTGGAAAGTTTCTTTTTTGTCAGTCCCAGGGATTCGATCAGACGGTCCCGGTTTCTGCGGTACAGCTTGTATACTTTGCTCACCCTGTCCACATGAATTGCCAGTTCTTTTTGTTCCATAACCAGTTTTCCTTTACATGATATCCGCAAAATGAATCTTGAGTTTCTTGAAAATCAGCGCGCCAATGCCAAACAGCACCACCGTGATAATCCAGAAATAAACCGTGGAGTAAAAGTCTTCCCAGAACCACTGTTTTCCGTATACAGCGCTTCTGTAGCCCTCCACAATGTATACAAGCGGATTGATTTTCACGATCATCTGAAGCTTCATCGGAAAATCATTGATATTCCACAGCACCGGAGTTGCCCACATACCGACCTGCAGAAAGATATTGACAATGGACTGCAGATCCCTGAAAAAGATAACAACCGAGCAGGTCGTATAACTGAGTGCCAGTACAAAAACGAACATGCAGAAGCTGTAATAAAATACCTGTAGTGTATACAGGCTCGGATAATAGCCGTTCAATGCTGCCACGATCAGTAAAACCAGCACGAAAAACGCATGAATAAATGTCGCTGCAATAATCTTGATAATCGGCAGGATACTGATTTTGAATACGACTTTTTTTACCAGGTAATTATATTCCAGCAGCGATACCATTGCGCTGGTCAGGGCTTCGGAAAAATAAAACCAGGGCACCAGTCCCGCTGTCAGAAACAGGATATACGGAACACCTTCTACGCCTCCGGAGGCATAACCAGTCCGGTTCGGGAAAATAATCACGAAAACAACCCAGTACATCGCAACTGTGATGACCGGCTGCACCATCGCCCAGAACGCTCCCATATAAGAGCCTGCGTAGCGCTTTTTGAAATCGCTCTTTGCCAGTTTCCAGATCAGCCTGCGGTTCTGGTATAATTCCACCGGCAACACCGTGATCTTATCGTATAACCGGATAAAGGCAATGACCGCCGCCACGATCAGCACGCAGGCAATCACTTTTTTCAGCAGCTCATCCTGCGGATTGGCAAGGGGATTATGATAAACAAGGATAATAACGGCAAGAATCGCCATCACCGCAGTGAATATGGCGATTCCTGTTTTTTTATTCAGTCTCTTCATTTATTTCTGCTTTCTGTAAATTCGGCAAAAGAGCCCCACTTTTTATCTTTGTCAGACAAGGTCAGTTCCATTCCTTCCGGAATCGGCCATTCTACGCCAATCTGGGGATCGTTCCATGCCAGACCGCCTTCGTCGTTGGGATGATAGAAGTCGGTGCACTTATAGGCAAATTCTGCATAATCCGACAGCACTACAAAGCCGTGTGCGAAATTCTTGGGGATAAAGAACTGCTTTTTGTTCTCTTCGGAAAGCAGCACACCGTACCACTGACCATAGGTTTTGGAGCCGGGACGTAAGTCAACCGCAACGTCAAATACTTCGCCGCGAATCGCTCTCACCAGTTTGTCCTGGGGGTAATTGATCTGGAAATGAAGCCCCCGCAGAACGCCTTTTTTGGATGCGGACTGGTTGTCCTGTACGAAAACCTGATCGATGCCGGCTTCCTTGTAATCGTTGTAGTTATAAGTCTCCATGAAGTAACCGCGGGCGTCGCCGAACACCTGGGGGGTGATCACCTTAAGACCTTCGATATGACATGTTTCTACTGAAATTTTTCCCATTTTTCTATTCTCCTGTTCCGTTTTTAAAGTCCGTTTGCGACCTCTACGAGATATTTTCCATAGTTGGTCTTCATCAGCGGCTCCGCAAGCTTTAAGAGCTGCTGTTTATCGATAAAACCTCTGCGGAACGCGATTTCCTCAATGCAGGAAATGTACATGCCCTGACGCTTCTGTACCGCTGCGACGAAATCTGCCGCATCCAGCAGTGCATCGTGGTTGCCGGTATCGAGCCATGCAAAGCCTCTGCCCAGCGTCTCCACCATCAGCGTCCCTCTGCGCAGATATTCGTTGTTGATCGAAGTGATTTCGATCTCGCCTCTTGCAGACGGCTTTACGTTGCGGGCGATTTCCACAACGTCGTTATCATAAAAATACAGTCCGGGAACCGCGTAGTTGCTCTTGGGATGCTCCGGCTTTTCCTCGATGGAAAGCGCTTTGCCGTTTTCATCGAATTCCACCACGCCATATTCTCTGGGATCGCGGACAAAATAGCCGAAAATCGTCGCCCCCTTTTCCCGCTCCGCTGCCTGACGCAGCACTCTGGAAAAGCTCTGTCCATAGAAAATATTGTCGCCCAGAACAAGGGCAACGCTGTCGTTTCCGATGAAATCCGCGCCGATCAAAAATGCGTCTGCCAGTCCGCGGGGCGTCTCCTGAACCGCATAGGACATCGAAAGTCCCAGCTGTTCGCCTGTACCGAACAGTTCTTTAAAAGCAGGCAGATCCCTGGGCGTGGAAATAATCAGAATCTCCCGGATGCCCGCCAGCATCAGTGTGGAGAGTGGATAATAAATCATCGGTTTGTCGTAAACCGGCATAATCTGTTTGGATACCGCCTTGGTCAGCGGATAAAGGCGGGTTCCGGAGCCGCCTGCAAGAATGATACCTTTCATAGATTCCTCCATTCCTATGCGTTCATTCGCCTGTATGAAAAACATTTTGCTTTACAGGATCGCTCCGGCGGCACTGTTCTACTGCCGTGCGCTCCTGCCCAGATGCGCCAAAAGGGGAACGGTGTCGCGCGCCGTCCCCATTCTGGTATACAAAGCCCTGTTTTTCTCGGTCTGTCCGGCATTTTCCTCCCGGCAGTCCGGAAATTTCTCAGGCTTTGTACATTTCGTTATAATATTTCTGGTAGTCGCCGCTGGTTACGCGCTCCATCCAGTCTTCATGCTCGAAGTACCATGCAATGGTCTTTTTGATGCCTTCTTTGAACATCGTCTCCGGATACCAGCCGATCTCTTCCTTGATCTTATCGGGAGCGATCGCGTATCTTCTGTCGTGTCCCTTACGGTCTGCTACATAGGTAATCAGATCCTTGCTGACAAGCGCCTTGCGCGGGTCGTCGTCTGCAAGCATCTCCTGCAGGGTCTCGATAATGATTTCGATGATCTGAATGTTCTGTTTTTCGTTATGACCGCCTACATTGTAGGTTTCGAACAGTCTGCCCTGCTCCTGCACCATGTCGATGGCCTTTGCGTGGTCTTCGACATACAGCCAGTCGCGGACGTTCTTGCCGTCGCCGTATACCGGAAGCTTCTTGCCGTGCAGCGCATTGTTGATGATCAGCGGAATCAGCTTTTCCGGAAACTGGTAAGGGCCGTAGTTATTAGAGCAGTTTGTGATATTTGCAGGGAAATGATAGGTATCCATATACGCTTTTACAAGCATATCAGATCCTGCCTTGCTGGCAGAATACGGGCTGTGGGGTGCATAGGGGGTTGTCTCATAGAAATAGCCGCCGTCTTCGCTCAAAGAGCCGTATACTTCATCCGTCGAAACATGCAGGAATTTCTTGCCCGGCTTAAAGGTGCCGTCCGGAAGCTCCCACGCGTTCTTTGCGCAGTTTAACATCACGGCAGTACCCAGCACGTTGGTCTGTACGAATACCTCGGGATTCCTGATGCTTCTGTCTACATGGCTTTCCGCTGCAAAATGAACTACGCGGTCAATATCGTTTTCTGCAAAGATCTTTGCAATCGCTTCTTTATCGCAGATATTTGCTTTTACAAAGGTATAGTTATCGCGGTTTTCAATGTCCTTTAAGTTCTCGAGATTGCCCGCATAGGTCAGCGCATCCACATTGATAATGCGGATTTCGTTGTCATACTTGCGGAACATATAGTGAATGTAATTGGAACCGATAAACCCCGCTCCTCCGGTAACAAGATAGGTTCTCATGCCTCTTCTCCTTTTCGATTCTGCGCAAAAGGACGCAAAATCCCATAATCCTGATTTTTTTCCAGTGTACCATATTTTCCGTGTTTTTCCAACAGGAAAATACGGCATTGCCGCCATTCCCGGCAATGCGCGCTGCAGTTTACGGATATCCTGCAGACTGCAGCGCCCTGTCCGTATCAAATTTTGTCACAATATCAGTAACCCATATAGCTTACGTTTAAGTCAACATTTCCTTTGATTCCTGCAATCGACCCTCTCGACGAATACTGCCACATCTCATAACGTCCTCCATAGGTCGGTGCAGCAACATACTGCGCCAGCCAGATCTTGCAGCCGCCAAGGGCGCCTGTATTGATCTTTTCCGTCAGCCAGTTTTTGTTCGCATACAGTCCCGGCGTGTAGCCGCTGTTACGGATCGTCTGGCAGAATGCGTTGATGACAGACGTTCGCGCCGCTTTGGAGATTCCGTCTGCGCGCCCATTTGCGCTCTCCACGTCAATATATACAGGATAAGTGATTCTGTATTTTTTAATCAGGGAAAGCGTCATGGAGGCCTCTTCGACCGCTTCCACTTCATTCACCGCCTGGCTGAAGAAATAAATACCGACCTTCAGACCTGCCGCCGTCGCGCCCTGAATATTTCTCTTAAACTTCTGATCCTCTACCAGCACACCCGAAGCCGAGCCGCGGTAGCCGCAGCGCAGGATGACGTACTGTACGCCGGAGTTTTTGACTGCGTTCCAGTCGATATTGCCGTTGTGTTTGGAAATGTCAATTCCCATCACAGTTCCCGTATTTAAGCTGCCGTCCCCATTGAACGTGTATTTCACGCCCTGGATCACCTGTTCGCCGGTAACAGCAGTTCCGTTTTTGTCATAGAAAAAGCGTTTTCCGTCGATCGTCTGCCATCCGGTATACCGATATTCCACATTCGCTTTTTTGCGGTAAAATTTGTCTTTGGTATAATAATCCGCCGTCGTTGCCTCACGGTAGGTATCCCCGTCCTTGCAGTATAGCTGGTTGCCGTTTTTATCTTTCAATAAGGTCTTTGTATCGCCGCGGTTTATCTTTTTCTCCGTCACCTTCACGGTGCTGATTCCGCTCTCTACGTTGCTGCCGTCCTGCGCGACCGCTTTGATCTTCGCTTCTCCGGCTTTTACGCCTTTTACCGTTCCCTTATCATCCACCGAGACAAACTCTTTTCCGGAAACGATTTCCCAGCGAACGGACTTGTTCGCTGCATTGTCCGGCGATACCGTTACAGAAAGGGAAACAGTCTGTCCGACCTCAACCGTTGCAGAGCCTGAGATCGTGATCTTCTTGACCTTTATCTCCTCCGGCTTGGTTTCCGGCGTTTTCGTCGGCTCTGTCGCTGCAGTGCTGCTTTCGGTTGCAGATTCGCTTTCCGAAGGCTTTGTACTTTCACTCTCGGACGGCTTCGTGCTCTCGCTTTCCGTCGGCTTGCTGCTTCCGGATTCCGATTCGCTCTCGGTCGGCTTTGTACTTTCACTCTCGGACGGCTTTGTGCTTTCGCTCTCGGAGGAAGATTCACTCTCCGAAGGCGGTGTGTTCTCGCTCTCCGCAGGGGATTCCTCCCTGGGCTGATCGAAAACGGCGATCTGCGTTTCCTTTGCAAAATATGCGTATTTTATCTCCGGCTCCAGAAGTCTTGCCTGGGCAGGCTCCGGGATATCGGACTTGCCGACCTCTTCATATTCCTGTCCGTTTCCTGCCGGTGTTTTGGTGGACTCAACCCATTCCACAGTATCCTGCAGAACCGATTCCACCGCCGGTGCAATCGCGGTATCCTCTTTCGCCACGTTGATCTCCGACTCCTTTTTGATCTCGTCCGTCACGTCGACCTTTTTATACTCAATCTTGTCCTTTACCGTCACTCGCCCGGAAATTCCGGCTGCTTTTCTGCCGCTGATTTCATCCGGTCCGGTCACGGTAACGACGTAATCGCCTGCTTTTAAGTCTTTTAAATAAATTATGCCGTCCTTGTCGTCATCCTTTGCGTTCTGGCTCGACGCACCCTCCAGCTTTACGGTAAAGGGTTGATTTCCTATCAGCTTACCGGAGTTTTTGTCCGCGAATTTAATTTTCATATCCTTCTGCATCGAAGACAGCTTTAAAATAACGTTGACATTGGCTTCCAGATCCTTTTCCTCATATCCGGTTTCCGTCTCCGTCGTCTCTTCTTCAGAAGCCTCCTCCGAGACGTTCTGCGCTGCGACAGCGACCGCCGACAGGACCTCTTCCCCGGACATCCCGATCGCTTCCAGATTTTTCCCGACTGCAGCCACCGCCTCCATCTGCTTATTCTGCTCGTTTCGTCCCAGATACATCGATGTCGTAAACGCTGCCGCCGCCAAAACCAGCACGCCCGTCAGAGCAATCGCGATATCCAGCGCCGCCATCGGCTCTTTTCTGGCAGACCGGTGTTTTCGGTTTCTGCCGGATGCTGCGGTCGATGCGGACGCAGAGCGCTTTACAGTGCGGTTCTGACTGCTTTTTTCATGAAAAGTCTGACTGCTTTTTCCGGCAGGCTTTTTCACGCGGCGCTTATTGCTGTGCGCTGCTGTTTTGCCGGATACCTCGTCCCAGTCGTCGAGAAATTCTCCATCGTCCCAGTTCGACTTTTTCCGCCCGGGAATACGTTCTGCGCGCTGCGCCTTTTTTTTCTGTTCTGATACGCTCTTTCTGTCTTTTATCCCATGGGGAGCCGCTTTTTTGGCACTTCCCGTTTTTTTCTTCTTATGCTGTTCCTCCACTGATTCCCTCCTGGCAGCTTTCCTGTCGAAAATTGTAAACGTTTTTTCGTTGTGTATTTTTTGTCTAAATGGCACAATATGTTTATCCGGACAAAGACTTTTGTCACCCAAAAGAAAGGAGTTACGCTTATGATGTACATCCATTATTGCCGTCACTGTAAACGAATCCACATGCTGAACGGGCACAAAAAATACTGTCCCGCCTGCCGCGGCCATTTAAATGAACTCAAAATTTCCTATCTGAAATATGTCAATCTCGCCCCGGCAGACCGTCGTGCCTTCCGCGACCGTCTGGGTGATCCGGCGGAGCTTGCCGCCTGCACTGCAGATATGCGCCGCTCCTACGATTATGCGAAATGGCTGCAGCTGACCTCAAAGGTAGAACACAGCCATTCCCAGAACTATGCAGCATATTCCCACTAATTTGCGAGCAGTCAGCTTTTCATGAAAAAACACCGCACCGCAGACCGGAACCAATACATAGCCCAGCGAATCAATGACAGGGGCGTTGAAAAAATCCACGCCCCGAAGTCCCATAATACTTAAAAACACGGAGCCGAACATCAAAATATAACCCGTGATGACCCACGGATTCAAATATTCCCGAATCCAGCTTTCATAATGATGCAGGGCACCTTTTTTTAATAAAACCTGGGAAACCGCCGCCACAAGCACGGATCCGATCAGAAAGAAGTAATGATAATCAATCATGATTTTCCTGCTCCTTTCCTCCGTTGATAATCAGCGTCCCGGCAAGCACCAGTCCGACACCGATGAGTTTTTTCACCGTAATCTGCTCCCCGAACAGTAATACCGCCCACAAAAGTGACCACAAAAGCGCCATCGCCCGATTCGCATACGCCACAGACAGTTCCACCCGTTTGATGACCTGTTGCCAGCAAAGCGCATAGATGCCCAGCACTCCGATTTCTGCTCCGTAGAGCAGCAAAAATGTCCATCCTTTTCCGCTCTCCGCGGACTGCGCCGCGATTTTGCTGATGACCGTGGAGCTGGTGTAGATCAGCACGACAAGCTGCAGGATGGCAAAATCCCGTAAATTCAGTTTCTTTTTCATATAAAAATTCCTTTTTGGTCGCCGAAAGTGCACTCACGAACCCGCGCTAACGTGCTTTTTTGCCTGCTTACTCAGGCTGTTCGTTCGTTACCGGCTTTCGCCCATCCGCCCATAAACTTCGTTCATGGGCTACTGTCGCCGCTCGTCAATCATGCAAGCATGTTGACTCGTTGTTGCTCCAGTATATCATCTTTCTCACGGATTAGGAAGATTTAAGATTCTTAAATTATTTTGAATCTTTTGACCCCTGTCTGGACAGTTGTGGGGCTGAATGCTAAGATGAATGTATCAAAACGACTTTTTACCGGTCAAAATTGACAGTAAACCATAAGGAGTTCAGATTTTTTATGAAAGAAAATAATTCTACCGCAGAAAACAGCAGACCAAATCAGCATTCAAGGCATACCCATTCCCATACAAAAAGCCGTAAAAGGAGGCGTCGTTCTTCCAGCTCCGGGCGTCCGTCCGGACATGTGATTTTCGTCATCGTCTTTTCTATCATCCTCGTTGTAACGATTGTCCGGCTGTTTCTCTGGAACCGCGGCCGTCAGTCCGATTATGACCCAAATGAAACGACTACAGAGTTCGATGTTGAGGTTATGGATTATCTCCAGCCTCTCGATCCGGAAATGCTCGAAGGACATGAGGATGACGGGGTAACCACCGTTCTTGCCCTCGGAAACGACCTTCTGTCCGATGATCGCTCCGACACCGGTCTGGCTGCCCTGATGGAAAAATCCGCAAATGCCACCATTTTAAACGCCGCGTTCCCCGGAAGCTCCATTTCCATGAAGCATCAGGAATTTGACAACAGCTATCCGCTGGATGGCGTCAGCCTTTACTGGGTTGCGGCTGCTCTGCTCAACCAGAATTTCGACCTAATGGACGTCATCGTCCCGCAGATGAATTCCGAAGCTGCCGCGCAGGCGCTCGAAACTTTAAAGAGCGTTGACCTTTCCAAGGTGGACGACCTCGTGATCCTCTATGACCTGCAGGACTACAGGGACGACCGCACGGTTTACGACGAGGCAAACGATAAAAACCTGACGACTGTTTACGGCGCTTTAACCGCGACAATCAAGCTTTTTCAGGAGCAATGCCCGCATATCCGCATTTATCTGCTCTCCCAGCCCTACGGCACCTTCACGGATGCAAACGGCAAAACCATCGATATCGACCGCGATGATCTCGGCAACGGCACGATGGTCGATTACCTCAACTGGGAAGTCGAAGCCTGCCGCAAAAACGGCGTATCCTTTATCGACAACTACTACGGTGCGATCACAATGGAGGATACCGACTGCCTGACGGACGGATATCATCTGAACCAAAAGGGTCGTGAAAAAATCGCAGAGCGGTTTGGAAAAGTATTTAAACAGTAAATGGATCTTGTATAAAAACCGGGAGCCTGTGCACACTGCGCAGGCTCCCGGTTTGTTATTCATGACAATAGAATGCTCGCAGAGCGTGCATTCTATTGTTTACTCTTTTATTTTATTCGGCAACATCTGATAGTGCCGTTGTCCGATATGCCGTCCGACATGCTGCAATCATGCTTTTCCAGTCCTCTGATAAAACGCAATCATTAACGGCATCGTATAAATGATCGGAAACGCGTACCTGGGCTGCCCCTGAATTTGCGGTGCCAACAACACAAACAAAAACGAAATCACCGCAGGAAGCATTACGAAGAATGCTCTTTTATTTTTTTCCAGCCGTATAAAATGCAGTAATACAAACATCAGAATCACATAGAATGCCACATTGCTGAACATCCCGATAACCGGCGCTGTCGTCAGCAGGCTGTAAAGCTTTACTGTGACATTCGCTAAGCCCTCCATCTTTTCGGGGATCTGGAAATTCAGCCAGCTATAGTATTCCTTGTCATATTCCAATTCCGAACCAACCAGACAATTCTTATTATAAACCACGTTATCCACATAGGGCGCAAACACATAATAATTCTGATTCCAGGTTGCTTCTACATAGCAAAGCGGATGTCGGAAAAATTCTTTCAGCCACACCTTGAAATATGCAGTAAGATCCCCCGCCGAACCAGAACGATAAGTTGTTTTTACCGGATCGGCTGTCATCGGTTCATAAATTTCTGCCAAGGAATCGTAATCCAACACCTTTGCAATAATTTCACGTTCTTCCTCCGATATCTCATCCCCGTATTCTTTTACATAGCGCGCTGTCTGCTGAAACGGCAGCGAAAACATTTCCTTCGGAGAATCCTTTTCCACATGATAAACCTGTGTAATAATTCCTTCCACAACAAATACCAGAACAAACGGCAGGCACACCACAATCAATTTTCTGCCAGCTGTACGCATCCACTGCTTCCATGCTGCACTTTTTTCCCTTTTATCTGCTTCCGGTTGGCGAGAATCTGCCGTATCCTTTGCACCCTTCATTTTATGTAAACCCATCTGTACAAGAACCACTGTTACAACAACAAAATACAGATAAATCCCATTTTTTCGGCAAAGAATCATCAGCGTAGTTCCGACAATCCAAAGCACATTTTTCCCGATATGTTGCCAAAACTGATCACGCAAAATCATCCATTCTGCCATCAGACAAACGAGAAGCACCAGAAAAGCTGTATACAAATAATCTTTAATTGGAAAAGCCGCATAGCCTGCAAAATACGGTGCAACACAATAAACCGCGAAGGTCAGTTTTCTAATCCAGGACGCTGCATTCCAGCGCTTCATCAGTTCCAGTGTCCATGCAAGAACAGCAGACATAATCAGGGTCTGCATCAGGACAAATAAAAATAAACCGACATTCGAACTCCCGAGTTTTACACCAAGTCGAATAAAACTGCCAAACAGCCAGGTATGGAAAATCGGCTGAGCTGTCGTGTATGTTTCAAATCCATAATAATACCGCAGCTGTGCCCAGTTATCATAACTCATCGCACCTGGATACCTTAAAATCAGATGAACAAGCCATGCCAGCATCAGGATACCCCAGGTTATCCAAAAAGAAGATTTCTGATACATGAATACCCATTTCCCTTTTTTTTCTGCAACTGTTCCTGCATTTTCGGTCTTTTTATGCAGCATGTAATGCATCCCCTCGATCGCATGAAGGTAAAAAAAGTACATCCCGACAAGCAGTACTATGCTGCGAATCCTGTTGATCTGAAAGGAGTACAGAAGGGAAAGACTGCCTCCGTACCAATACGCCATACCACCAGTGTACATCGCAGATAAAAACGCTGCTAAAGCAGCATGCTTCTCTGTCGAAAAAAAACGCTTTTTTTGTGAAATCCACATATATCCAACAAATAATACCGCCGTCAGCACAGTCAGGAAAAATCCCCTGGAACGAATTCCGAACTCAATCTGAGCAAACAGTGCATAAAGCCTTGCTAAAAGGACATTGCTGATTCCATCTATTTCATCATTTGCTACTCCAAGTTCTGTATTTAGCGCAAGTGCAGTCAAAAATGCCTGCAGAAACATCCATTCTTTACTGAATCGACAACTTTTTGGGTTATATCTATCGTCTGCTGATTTCATTTTATGTTTTCCTCATCTCAACCACTCTTCCCCCGTACATGGTACTCCCCGCCATAAACTAAGCAACAGGATTTCCACAGGTAACCGGAGCGGTTTTCTTCTTCGCAATCTCCACCGCTTCATTCCGGTACAGCTCATATGCTTCAATATCCGCGATTTTCGTCAGTCCGTTTTTTTGCGGATCGCCGGTATACGGAACACTCTTGTTCAAAATCAGATACTGGCAGTTGTACTCCGTCAAAAGCGGCGAAAGCGCATCCAGATCAATCGTATCCTCCCGCATGATCTTATAAATCGGATGCGTGTCCCAGTTCCACTCCCAGGACGCCTCCAGCATTTCCCGCCCGTACGGCATCTGCACCTCCGAGGTATACTGCCGCACATAGTAGATCAGCTCCTGCGGAAATACCGCCCAGACGCGCTCTTCCTCCTCCGCCGGCATGATCTCGTTGCAGATCGCAATCACGGAATTTGGAATATGATACCGGTTCTGCGCCTTTGACAGATACGGGCTGTTGTACACCGACTTTCCGGTCAGCACCAGCACCAGCGCCAAAACAACAAAGCCGATCCGGTAATGCTTTCCAAACAACCGGATCCCCGCATAAGCGATCACAACCGCCATGGGAAGCAGCCACAAAATCCGGTAATAGGTTTCTCCTTCGCCCAACAGATTCATTACCGTCTTTGTAAACGGCAGAAAGAATAAAACCGTGATCACCAGAGAGCTTTCCACCAGCACCACACGGATCTGTTTTTTCTTTTCTGTCACCAGCAAATACAAAAGCGCAGCCAAAAAAAGTACCGGATACCAACCGCTGCCGCAGTAATTCTGAAAAATTGTCACAATCTCTTTCAACGCAATCTCTCCTATCGATGCAGTTCACAGGTGTTTTGCAAACTGTCATCTTTCACTTACAAAACCAGCAGCAACGCCAGATAAATCACATTCGGAATGCAGCACAACGCCGTTTTCCACAAAATTGACCAGCTCCGGTATCGGATCGCTGCCACAAGTGCCGTAATGCCGAACAGCATCGCCGTCAGAAACGCACCCATACTCGTCATCATCGCCGCTGCGATATGATTGACTGCAAGCAGCAGCCAGTAGGACAGCTGCGATCCCGTTTCTTCCTGCCTCTCCCTATTTTTTTCCCGCGCACATAGCTCCAACATCAGCCACAGCTCCACCAGCAAGATCAGGTTTGCCAGCACTGATTTTCCCTGCCAGGTCCGCGTCAGGAAAAAGGTTTCATTCGTATAGATCGAAATATTCCCCCAGATCTGCATAATGGAAACCAGCGTCAGAAAAATCGGAAGCTTTACAGAGCCGTCGGAAAACAGCTTTCTGCCGATCTGAACAAACACATAATAGGTCAGCGGAATAAAAATCAGCGGCAGCAGCGTATGCGCCACAATCGTCGCATGAATGCCTGTCATCCGCGCCACATAGGCAATCCACAGCGGCAGCGTCGCCAGGGCATGACGGATATCTAAGTCCGTAGAAAGTCCAGTGTAGGGACGAATCCGGTTCAACACTCCGGTCTGATCCGCCAATACAGATTGAACTACATAATACGCATCATCCCCGTCAAAGGATGCATAGGCAAAGGCCATGTACATCTGATATCCCACTGATGCCAAAAACAGCAGCCAGAAAAGCAGACGCTCCGGATTTTGAACTGCCGTTCGCCGTATGCGGTTCCGTGCTCCGTTACCAGTGCCCGAAATCGTCGATTTTCGCAGACTGCACGCTTGCGCCTGCCCCGCCTGCTGCTGATTCACGTCCTCATTCCGCCCAGTCTGCTTCCGCAAGTCTCGTTCCCGCAGAAGCGTCCAGATAAATCCCGTCGCAGCCAACACTGCAAAAACCGCAGTTGTCAGATATACCAGCAGGTTCATCCCATAAACTTCTTTTACCATCACCGGCACAGCGATCAGCTGAAACACCGCCAGCTCACTCAAAAAACCTGCCAGATACAGGTTCAAAATCTTTTCTCTTTTCTGCCCCATTCCTTTTGTCCAAAGTCCGCCGATCCCGACCGGGGCAATTCCAAACACAAACAGACATCCCAATGCTTTCTGCAGCATATTTTCCTCTCATTTCTGCGCACGTTTTTTTGCGCATGCCGAGTTTGTGTCAAGCGCGCAGACACAAATCTCGCGATTGAAAAATTTTATTTTTCAATCTTTATTCCTCCCCATACCGCGGCGTCGTGTCGTACCAGTCGTCCCAGATCGCAGGGTAATTATAACTCATCGCCAGTGTCCTGATCTCATCAAACGCCTGCCCATAATTTTCCGGATGCAGTTCATTTTCACCGGTTGTAAAGCACTCCGTGATATACCGGCAGACATTTTTATGATAATGCATATAGTCCGCATAATTGTTCAGATTACAGATAATATCTTCTTTTCCCAGAAAATTGAACACATGGACATTTTCATAGTTCAACAATCGTTCCGTCATATATTCCAGTCTGCCGATGACCGCCTCCAGCTCCTTTTCCCGCGTTACATCGTTCCAGAACAGAATACTGTAGGGGGGATAAAAAATATAAAACTCCGTCTCCGGATGGGCTTCAATATACGGAAGAATATTTTTCTGCAGATTTTCCTCAACCGCATCCTTAAAATAATCCGCCGCAAGCGCTTCCTCTTCCTGCTTTTCCTCTGCCGCCTCGTAGTACATCAGCACGTTTGCCTTGTTATAATATTCATCCGTCCACCACGGCTTATACAGCTCCGCCCAGTCCGACGCATCCTTTCGATCCGCCAAAGGGCGCAGAATGTAATCCAGCAGCACATCCTTGTTCAACAGATATGGAACATCATTGAACACGTTATCATCATACAGATAATCCGTAACCGGAAACTTGGTTTCCTCCGGATCTGCTGAAAATGTGGACTGATCCACCGCCATGTACACAGCCTTGACCTGATCGCCCTTTGCGTCAAATACCAGCTGCATGATGTTGGACAGATCCTTCGGATAAGAACCATTATAGGAAAGCTTCTGGGTTTTCATTCCCATCAGCTCCTCAAACCAGTCCGTATTAAAGCTCGCAGTCATCGAGGAACCGATCAAAATGCCATCGTAATCCATATGCTTTGCCAATCCCGGATTCTGATTGACCTGGTTATCCACCAGATACGGGAACCACGCAAGGGGCTTATGATACTGAAAAAAAGGGTCGACCCAGATCACCAGTGCTATGCATCCTGCAAGTCCCGCCAGAAAAATGCCCAGAAAACCGGCAAGCCAGCGCTTCGGCTGCATTTTTTTCTTCTGCTTTTTCTCTTTTCCTTCGTTTTCTTCCATTCTACTCCTCAATTTAAGCCAAACCGGCACCTTCTAAAACCGATAATACAAAAAGCTGCTTACACCGCTTAATGACACCACACACCAGATCATCAAAAATGCCGTCACGAACATCGTTTTTCCATTCGGTTCAAAGCTCTTTTCCCGCTCACCTGCGTTGCGTGCAAAAAAGACGAGCCAAAGCGCCACTGCCAAAAAACCAAAGCATAAGTACAGCTCGCTTCCCGGCAGACGATCCAGATGTAAAATCTTGATCACATACCAAAACTCTTCCAAATTGAACGCCTCTATGATCTGAATCGCCGGAGCTGCAAAGCCACCGCCGATTAACCGTCCGATAAACTCACCTGCCTGTGACAGATTTGCAGAACGGAACAGCATCCATGTAAAGTTCAAAAACAGGAAGGTCAGAGCGACGCAAAGCACATGTTGGACTACAGAAAGTACGTCGGATTTTTTCGTTCCACTTTGAACATACACATCCGCCGCACACTGCTGCCGTGGCTGCTTTAGCTGCCATGGCTGCCTCCGCTGCCATGCCCGAGTAACCAGATACAGCGCACCATGCAGCGCTCCCCACAGGACAAAGTTCCAGCCTGCGCCGTGCCAGATTCCACTGACCAGAAATACAATAAATAAGTTCAAATACATCCGCGTTGTACCTTTCCGGTTGCCGCCCAGCGGAATGTATACATATTTTCTCAGGAAACGGTTCAACGTAATATGCCAGCGTTTCCAAAATTCAATGATGTTGGACGCCTTGTAGGGAGAATCGAAATTCACCGGAAGCTCCATGCCAAGCATATGAGCAATGCCCCGCCCCATATCGCAATAGCCGCTGAAATCGAAGTACAGCTGCAGCGTATAAAACAGCATCACCAGCCAGGCATCCGTGCCGGACAGCCCTGCCACATTGCCATAGCCTGCATCCACCGCCTTGCCGAAGGTATCCGCAAGCAGCACCTTTTTTGACAGCCCCAGCGCAAACAGATACAGTCCGCCTGCAAACTTTTCCCAATCCAGACACTGCCGACCGATTTGCCGATACTGCGGCAGCATTTCCTGCGCATTGACAATCGGTCCGGACGACACATATGGGAAAAAGGAAACGAACAGGACATATTCCCTCAGGCTGCACGCCCCAACCTCTCCTTTATAAGCATCTGCCAGAAATCCAATCTGCTGAAAGGTAAAAAAACTGATGCCAAGGGGCAATGCAAGCTGCAGAATCGGATCCTCCAGCCCTTTCATCTGACTCCAGCCAGCCGATATTGCATTAAAATATTTAAAAAAGCAAAGTAATGCAAGATTTCCTGCAATTCCAATTCCTAACAAAAGTCTTTTCCGGGAGCTGTCACGTTCCATCCCATACTCTGCGCGCTCCATAGCACTCCCGGAAACACGCTCTGTAACACGCCCAATGCCACGCTCTATGGCGCGAAAAAAAGCATAATTCCATGCAATACTGCCCAGCAGCAGCAACAGATAATACGGACTCGCTGCTCCGTAAAACCACAGGGAAAAGGCAATCAGCCAGAGCTGCAAAAGCTTCTGGCGCTTTAGCCCCCAGAAGCCCAGCAGACACAGCGGAAAGAACAGCAGGATAAAAATATATGACTGAAATAACATACTCAGCTCTCCACTTCGATCACATGGTTTCGTTTTTCATAGCCTGCTGTATTCAGCTTCCAGACACTGTTTCCAGCCTCATCCTCCGAACACTTTTCAAAGCCCAGCTCTCCGTAGAATTTCCGTACCATGTTGTTTTTCGCCGTCGGATAATAGTATCCGTAAATTTCTTCGATTCCTGCTTCCTGACACCGTTCCACAAGCTCATCCAGCATTGCAAGCTCCATATCCCGTTTCAGGACGCGGCAGCTCATCAGCCACAGGCGGATATGCGCTGCTTTCTCTTCCTTTTGGGCGATCACAACAGAAACAACGCCGTTATCCCCGAACTTATCCTCCAGTTTTCCATATAAGGTAATATAAGAATCATCCGCCGCCATTTGTTCAATCTGTGCCTGTGTCATACGCTGAGTCGTTAAATTGAACTGATTGCTCTTATTGGTCAGCTGTGCGATTCTTGCCATGTAAACCGGTTCAAAGCTTCGGATCGTGGCTTTCATATCCAGGGATTTCAAATACTCTGCATAGTCCGCAAAGGATGCCTGCGCCTTTTCGCGCTTCAAATTCGCCTGATACATCTCATTTCGCTTGCGGTCATCCTCCGAAAGCGACGTCACTTCAAAATAACCACCGCGATCCAGCACGCGGATATAATCCTCCGGTTTGCCGATCTCGGGCGCAGTCACGCCGGGTGCCTGCTGCCGCACAATCTCCCGCTCTGCCGGATTATCATCTGCAAACACAAGGCTGTCCGGCAAAATGTTCAGCTGATGCGCAATTTCCAGAATATTCCGGCTCTTCGGCTCCCAGTTTGCCGCAATGATCAGGAAATCCTCCGGCTTCAACACCCCTGCCGGATGATTCAAGCCTGCAAGTGCATTTTCCTCTTCATTCTTGGACGCGACGTTCAACATCACGCCATAGTCTTTCAGTGACTTCACATAGGACTGAAATTCCGCATAAACCTGTCCCAGATTCGTTTCCTGTCCAATTTCCAGATTTTCCGGACCGTCATCCCCGACAATGCCTCCCCAAAGCGTATTGTCCAGATCCAGCACCAGCGATTTTTTATTTTTTCCGTAAAGCGACTTCATAATATTCGCAACGTTGTGTGCCATCCATGGAATCGCCTTCAGGCACAAACTATACTTGTACATGTGCCAGAAAAACGGTGCAGACCATTCATCCAGACCATATACCGCCGACTGATAGCAGATATCGTTGATCAGGAAATTTTGATGCTCTGCCGCATAATCTGCAAACATCTGGTTCATCCGGTTCACATACCAGGTTCTGCCGTGAAAATCCGCACCATCCTGATTTCCCATCAAACGGTAATAGGGAAGTTCAAAGTTATCCTGAATGATCGGACAATGCCAGGTATCCGCCAGCTTCTCCCACATCACCTGAAAATGTTCAAATTCCGATCTGAGCTTGTCCTCCACCTGTTCCCGAGAATCCTTTACCTCCGGCAGACTGCGCAGGTTTCGAAAGCTCGTATGAATATAAACCAGATCCGGTCCAAACGCGTTCAATTCTTCATTGCCGAACATCGCATCTTCCCAGTACATTCCGTACTCCGATTCATAAAAGGTCGGTTCAATTCCCTGATTCAGCAAAAACAGCTCCAGAATCCGGATAATATCATGGGTCGTAGAGCCTCCCAGCACCGCGATCTTCTTCGGAATCCGCTGGGTGTTCTCCTCCAGCAGACGACGCTTCAAGCTTTTTGATTTTTTTAAAATATATTCACTGTCAAATGGATATTCCAGTTCGTGCAGCATAAGTGTGTTCCTTTCTGTGGTTCTGATACTCTTTATCATACTACCAATCCCTGCTTTTTAACAAGCAGGGATTGGTAACCGTCTAATTTTCAGGAATTTAACATGGTACTATTTATAAAATGTGGACTTGCCGTGCCATCTCTTAAGGTTTATTTTTTAGGCTATATTTACGGTTTGTGCGACTTACTTACGACTTGCATAAGACTTTATTATAAAGTCTTATGCATTCCTCGCCAAATCAATTACCAATATTATCTGTGAACTTCCTGAAAAATTAACTCTCGACGACTTTCAGGTTTAGTCCTGAGAGTCATCAATGCTACGAACGCAATAAAGTTCTTCGCGTCAGTCTTGCTCCCTTTGCATGGATTTTCGTTACATCCTCCCATGCTTCCGCAAAAAGAACTGTACCAATCTGCTAAATAAATTTTCTTACTATTTTACTTTTTCGAATAAGCCATGTACATACAAAGCTAAACAGCAAAATACAGCAGATATAAACAGAGCATGCAAATATTCCGAATGTCCGCTCTGCCAGCTGCAAATACAGCTTCAGGAACAGCTTCTGACCGATATGCTCCAGTAAGTATACGCCAAATGCACAGCTGCCCAGACATGCTATGATCCCGGCTCCTCTGATATTCGTATGCATTACAAAAAATCTGCGGACGCCAAGATAAACTGCACAAGCCATCAGCGGGATCATAAGATTCAATACGGATTCATGATATTCCCCACTCAGCTTTCTGTCAGCAATCACCATAACTGCAGCTACTATCACACTCATTGCCAGACCAGCCGATAGCTTCCATCCGGACAGCTGTCGGCATTTTTCTGTACTAACTGCTCTTTCCAGAAAATATCCCAGCAAAACATAAAAAACATTATTCTGCAGTACAAAAAAACTCATCGGCATAGAATATCCCGTAAACTGTCCGATCATAGACACTCCAACTTTAACGATCAAACCCAATCCCAGAAAGTATTTCATGCAATCCAAACCCACATTTCTCGCAATTGCCCCAAGAAATGGAAGCATCATCAAAATTCCTATATATTCATACAGGTACCAGTAAGAAGTCTGAATCTCATTTTTCAGCAGCTTCTCCACAAATATAGGTATATTATAGATCCGAATGATTCAGAACGACCATCACTACCGCTATGATCCGCAGCATTTCGATATGAAGCTTTTTATTCACACTGTTCTCCTTTATTTTTATGCTGGATTCATCCTATCTGTAATTGTTATCTGATATTCATTCCGTTGTCGTAACCATGTCTTTTCCATAAAAGTTTCCGACAACTCTATTGGTAAATGCTTCCGGATTTTTGATGACCGGCATATGCATCAATGGCCCCTGCTCCGGATTTGTCGGACACAGATATGCTTCTTTAATGGAATCATCCCGCAATATTCTTTCCTGGGATTCCATTTGTTCCTTAAAATCTGCTGCCTGACCGCTTGCAATATAACTGCAGGAGCTGTAAAATAACGAATCCTTCAGATTTCCCCTAAATACCAGGCACAGAACCAGGCAAACAAATACCGCCGGAACTGTGATACATTTATGATAAATTTCTCTTCTTTTCAGAGTATGACGCAGTTCCAGTTTCCGCAAGATCCAGCCCTCTACATAGATAACGGAGGAAACTGTCGTTAAAATAAACGTCAGATATTCCATCGTTCCAGGTCCTCCGGACACCTCCGTTGCTGCATAGAGCTCCGGTGCATACATTGCCGCATACACGCCAAACATATAGCCAACCCATAATACCGGATATTTAAACTCGAATTTCAATTTTGCTTCTGAAAGACATTCCCATGCTACGACTGCCACAAAGAATAACAGCACAAATAAAAGTGGAGTCTCCCTCCAATAATTTACTACATTTACAGCCCCCTTCCACAACGCTTCTACAATCGTGAAAGCTGCTTTTCCTACGCTGAAGCCCATCTGCTCTCCGCCTACTCTGGCTGCATTTCCGGGCGCTGTAACCTGAAAGTACAAAGCGATCATTCCGGCAAATGTCGGGAATGCAAATACCCCTGCACGCTTTTTATTTTTCACGATCACAAACATCAATACATAACTAAATAAAACCAGAAATGCCGAATAATAGCTGCTCCCTCCGATTGCGATCATTCCCAAAACAGAAAAGATAATATATCTGAATTTGTCCGTTCTTAAATATTTCAGTAAAAATCCAATCAAAAGCATTGCCAAAACATGGGGCATCATATAGTGGATTACTCCAACATACCAGTACATACCGATTCCGGAGCTTGGAATCCATTGATAAAACATCAGCAGGATCAATAATGTGACTACTCCGCCTTCATACCATTTTAAGCCAAAATAGTTTGTAAAAACCTCATGTACCATATAATAAGTGGCTGCAATCATTGCCAGCGTCCAGAACACAGGTACGATCCAAAAACTTCTGTATACAAAGACCTCCGGCATCAGCGTAAATATAAAAACACTGAACCAGTCTCCATTCCAGACCTGGCACATCTGATTTGTCGTTTCCAGACCTGTCCGGAGCACTTCGATCACAGAATGCGTATGAAGCCACGTCTGATGGCTTGCTGCAGAATATCCGTAGTCGTCCCCCGAAGGTCTGGCGATAAACGCCAGTAACCAGTTGGGCACCATCGACGCAAAAAATGCGAATCCGACAGCTACTGCTATTTTCTTTATACTAATCCATTCTGCCAGTTTCTTCACCGTAAAAGCCTCCGTTTTTTCTGTCTTTTCAGTTTTATCTGTGCTTTTATTCCCCATCTCCGATCACTTATCCAACTCTTCATAATAACGAATTTTATTTTTTCCGTAATACTCCGCCGTTCCAAATCTCCAGGTTTCGATTTCATCTGTCGTAAACAGCTCCGGAGTTTTCGGCGGCTCCTGGATTAAAATCAGAGCTTCATCCGAATTTTTAATGGTCTCAATATTTTGTTCTATTATATCTGCATATGCCCGCGCTTCACCGCTCCTGACTGCATTTACAATGGCTGCAGAGTTATTTCTTTCGGCGATGCCAGGGATACCAGTAAAAAGCATAGAACTGTCATTCCTGTACAAAAGCCATACCATTTTAAATGAGAATCGGCGTTCCAGCACAGCTTTTGCTTTTTCTGAATCCATCCGATCCAGTAAAATTCAAGCACTACAGTCAAAATCAAAAACATATCATACATAATGTTTTCAATTCTTCCCGTTCCCCACTGTCCGAGTGCAAACAGCTGTGGTGCATACATTGCAGACAGGAAACAGTATCCTGCCAAAGTAATGACTCCCGGAAGCGGAAAACCAAACTCTGTTTTAGCGGCTATTGCCCATAAAACAGGAAGTGCCATTAAAATCAAAAATACCCAGAAAATCCCGGTCCAGTCTCCTGCGATATCCTGTATACACAGTACAAAGGATTTTAAAATAGAACCAATTACACCATAGGACACGATCTCACCGGATTTTCCCTGCCTGATCCAGTTTCCGGGAGCCACTACATTGATACAAAATGCAACCAGCATCGCTCCTCCGGGAAGCGCCAGATATTTTAACAGATCCTTCCGTTTTATCCACAATAAAATCAAGATCACATATCCTGTAACCACATTTCCGATCAACGCCGTCACAAGATTTCCGCCGCCAACCATAACTGCCATCCATGCTGCCAACACACTATACAGCACTCTTTTTTCTTTTCCGACAATCGCATGTATCAGAAATGCCGTGAATAAAAGCAAAAAGCTAAATGCACCGGTATAATGAATTCCTCCGTTCCACCAGTAAAAAGCAGATACTTTGGCCGGTGCAAACTGCAACGCCAAAATTGCCAGCAGGCATCCCAAAATCCCTGCCTCCTTTTTTCCGGCACCAAACAATATATGGAAAAATTGATACGAAAAAATCAGCACAGCTATGCTCAGTAATCCGGATAACAAAGCTGGTGTCAGATGATAATACTGTTCTCCCCAGATCCCTGGCTGAAGTGCCATGAGAAAAATAGAAGAAAATGTTCCCTGCCAGCTTCCAAAGGCATCTGCCACTGTTTTACATGCACCGCCAAACGCACCTAAAGCGCCTTTTCCATGCACCCATGCCAGGTGACTGTTTGCACCATATTCAAAATCATCTCCTTGTGGATAAACATACTTTCCGGACCATGCAAGCATAAGCCAGGTTATAAAGAGCACCACGAGTAAAACTGAAAACAGCCATTTCCAGTCATCTTTCTTTTCCACTGTTTCTTTTTTCAACACATGCCCACAAATCCAGCCGGTTCCATCCATCACAACTGCAATCCACCAAAGGGTTGTCAAAATCTGAAGAAAAACTCTGACAGAATTAACAGATTCCATATCTCCGATTCTGACCACAACCGCCAGATAACAAAGCCATACGGAAGCCGTTTCAAGGAATATCCGAAGCAGAGCACTCTCATATATACTTCGATCTGAAATTCTGACTGCTATCACGATAGCAACTAAAATTGCCGCTGCTGTCAGGAACAAATGAAATACACCGAACCATTTTTCTGCATAATAGATAAAATAATAGGCAGATACAGCCGGCACTTTAAATACAGAATAAGAAACAACCTGATCCTGTGCTCCCAATGCCAAAAACAGGAGCAGCGGAAGCAATATTGCTCCCGCTATCCACCACACTTTATTTCGTACCGTTCTCTTTTCCAGATTCATTTTTCGTTTTCTACTTTCCACTAACCTTATTCTTTCGTATCTTTCCCCACAATCTGCAGTCGGAATTCAAAATCCCTTCTGTCCTTCACGCCAAGATTATGCAGGATAAGGCCCGCAAACAGGGACTGTAATGCAGCTAATCCTGCAAATCCGCAGGCGATCAGTGTCGGGAACTTCGGCACCAGACCAGTCTCCACATACTCGATTCCAACCGGAATAAAGAACCCAACTGCAATCACAAACAGCAACAGCGCCAACAGCCCAAAAAATGCAAAGGGGCGATACTGACGGAACATCCGAAAAATCGTTTTCAGCACGCGGAAACCATCCGAATACGTATTTAACTTGGATTCGCTGCCCTCCGGACGGTCACGGTATGTGATCACAACATTATCTACCTGCATATTGTTATAAACCGCATGAATCGTCATCTCCGTTTCGATCTCAAAGCCACGGGACAGTACCGGGAATGTCTTGACAAAGCGGTAGGAAAATGCACGATATCCCGTCATAATATCCCGAATATCCGATTTGAACAGTGCATTGATCGACGCACGGACCAGACTGTTTCCCATATTATGGAAAGGACGTTTATTCTCTTCAAAATACGTGGAAGACAGTCTGTCACCCACTACCATGTCTGAGTTGCGCTCCAGCACCAGGTCTGCCATTTCCCGTGCATTTTCCATCGGATAGGTATCATCACCGTCTACCATAATATAACACAGTGCATCAACCTCCTGAAACATTCGGCGGATTACATTGCCTTTCCCCTGTTTATATTCCTGCCGTACCACTGCACCGGCCTTTTCTGCCAGCTCTGCAGTGCGGTCGGTAGAATTGTTATTATATACATAAATAACAGCCTCCGGAAGCGCCGCTTTTGCATCCCGGACAACCTTTTCAATCGTTTTTTCTTCGTTATAACAGGGAATCAGTACCGCTATTTTATCCATCAGCGTTCTCCTTTTCTTGCTTTTTGTGCCAGATCCAATGCATAGACTGCCTGTTTTTCTATTGTGCGATTTTCAGAAATATAAAACTCAATTGCATCTTTTTGTTCCACGTCCTTGGATATTTCTTCCAAGCTTGATCTGCCAGGATGGAACAAAATCTCCAACATTCTGCCATCATGTTCCGCTTTATTTTCCATTGCAGAAAACAGCTTGACAATTCTTTTTTCGTCCATGTGTCCACTCATAATCAGTCCCCAAAGATACATTGGTGCCAATCCTGCTTCTTTGAACCTCTTTTTTTGTATTGATGAGCAAAATTTCAATAACATGTTTTTGATGAAATTGACCGGACGAAACGTTTTATATAAAGATATTTTTTTCAAAAAAGGCATCATCGGTTCTCTGGAATCTCTGATGTATTCTGGTTGCCATTTCTGCTCTCCAATCACTTCAAACAACGCATCTGCTACAACCGGTATCATATGCGTATGCTGATGACTGTCAATACGAATAGCTTTGAAAGAAAGTTCTGGAAACGCGTCTACAACAGTTTTGATTTGAAGTTCAATTTCTTTTTTTAACTGATTTTTAAACTTATTGCGAGAAGGAAGAAAGGAAATAAAAAAGAGTTTTTCCCAAGAAAGTTTAAAATGTCCATCCCTGTTCACAAGATCCGGTACATTTTCCGCACCTGCCAGACTGATTCCCTCTAATAAATTCAAATGTACTGATATTTTGGGCTGCCAAACAAACTCATCCTGCTCCCTGCGATACATATTCACACATTCTTCAAAGCAGCTCATATTTGCGAGCACACTGATACTGTTCAATTTTCCATCTTTTAAACAATCCAGAATATCCCGGCTTGCATGAACGGATTCCCCAAAGTCATCCGCATGAATATCAATCGTTACGCTCATTTTTCTGTTCTTCCTCTGCACTATCCTCTGCATCCCGCAGGATCATGGAATCCACGATATACCGCGGACGCCCTTTGCTCTCCATATAAATCTTCCCGATATATTCCCCAATAATTCCCTGGGATAAAAGTGTAATGCCGCCGATCAGACAGGTCGAAGCCACCGTTGTTGTCCAGCCGGCGACAACTGCACCATTTGCCCAGTCCACGATACAGGAAATAAACAGTCCAATGCTGAACAAAAAGGTCAGAAATCCAAGGATTACGATCATCTGCAGCGGTCTGGTGCTCATGGAAGTGATTCCATTTACTGCCAGCGTCATCATCTTTTTCAATGTATATTTCGACTGTCCGGCTTCTCTTTCCTTTACATCGAAATAAACAATATCCGACTGGAAGCCCATCGTCGGAATCAATCCCCGCAGAAACAGGTTCGTTTCATGAAATTCTGACAGCGCATCCAATGCCTTCTTTGACATCAGGCGATAATCCGCATGGTTCGTAATCGTCTGGCAGCCAAGCACATGCATCAGCTTGTAAAACAGTCCTGCTGTCGTCTTTTTGAAAAATCCGTCAGTATCACGGTCATTGCGCACGCCATAGACAATCTCACAGCCATTCTGATAGCATTCCAGGAACTGATCCAGTGCTTCAATATCCTGCTGCAGGTCTGCATCAATTGTCACAACCGCATCTGCCTTGCTTCTAGCAGCCATCATACCTGCCAGAATCGCACTCTGATGACCGTAGTTGCGGGAAAAGCTCAGGCCCGCATACTTGCTGTTCTGGCGCGTCAGCTCATAAATAATCTGCCAGGTGCTGTCCTTACTGCCATCGTTGATAAATAAAATCTTGCTCTTATCCGAAATCGTCCCCGCCTGAATCAGCCGATCCAGCTTGTCCAAAAGAACCGCTGCCGACTTATGCAGAACCTCTTCCTCATTGTAGCAGGGAACAACGAGATATAAAATGGTGTTTGTTCGTTTCATAGTCCTTCTATATCCTTTCAACTATCTCTGTCCATCATAGCGCATCTTTTCGTATTCGGCAACAACTGCAACAGGAACCCGTCCCTTCCTATGCATCTTGACTCCTCTTTTTGGGTTTATCTCATTTCTCTGAAATATCTTTGCAGTTAATTATTTTTACCTTTCACTTCTGAGAACTTCGATAACACTTTCTTTTTCAAAAAACTGTTTTACAACTGTGTTCGTCCATTCCTTCGGATCTTCCATCACTTCCATATGCATCAAAGGTCCCTGATCAGAGTTCATAGCAGGAAGCTCCACATTTTTCAATTCTGGATTTCTTAACAGAGAAAGTCTTTCTTCCATCTGTGCTTTATAATCATCCGCCTGACCAGATTCAATATATGTATAACATTCATAGCTTGTAGATTCTTTCAAGGTTCCCTTATTCGCAATTAAAATACATCCTGCTATTTGATAAGAAATACAATTCCTGTAAATATCGCTATTCTCTTTTGATCTATCTTGATTTTTTTATTGATCCTTTTTTTTCATTTTATTTCCTTCGATAATACTCCGCATACCACTCCGTAAACGCCGTCAATCCCACTTCCAGCGGCGTATCCGGCTTAAATCCGAAATCCTTTTCCAGCTCCGATACATCCGCATAAGTCTGATATACATCGCCCGGCTGCATCGGAAGAAATTCTTTTTCCGCTTCATGGTCAATCACTCCGGCTTTCCTCAGACAATTTTCCAGCGTTTCAACAAAAAATTTCAGGCTTACCGGCTGATGATTCCCGATATTATAAACCTTCACTCTCACCCCATCTTCATTAGCGTCCGGAGCCTTTTCCATCACTGCAGATACGCCTTTAACGATATCGTCAATATAAGTGAAATCACGGTACATATCTCCGTAATTAAACAGCTGGATTTTCTCGCCCTTTACCATCTTATTCGTAAATCCGAAATACGCCATGTCCGGTCTTCCGCAAGGGCCATATACCGTAAAGAAACGCAGTCCCGTGCATGGAATCCCATACAGCTTGCTATATGCGTGGGCAAGGAGTTCATTGGATTTTTTCGTTGCCGCATATAAAGAAACCGGCTTATCTGTCTTATCCTCTGTCCGATACGGTACTTCTTTATTTAATCCGTAAATTGAGGAGCTGGAAGCATAAACCAGATGCTTTACGCCTGGCTTTCCGTCATCATAAGAATGCCTGCAGCATTCCAGAATATTATAAAATCCAAGGATATTGCTCTCGATATAAGCATCCGGGTTCGTGATCGAATAACGCACACCGGCCTGTGCCGCCAGATTCACAACAATTTCCGGTTCCCATTTCTGAAAAATCTGTTCCAGAAAACTGCGGTCTGCGATATTTCCCTTATGAAAAGAAAAATGATCCCAATTTTCCAGCTCTTTCAGACGATATTCTTTTAAGCTGACATCATAATAATCGTTCAGATTATCAATACCGATCACCTGAACTTCTGAATCTTTCTGCAAAATATTCTTTGCAAGATTCGAACCGATGAAACCGGCCACACCGGTAATTAAAATTACTTTTTTCATCTCTTTCATCTTCCAATACTGTAATATTCCACGCCTGCAGCTTTCATCTTTTCCGGATCAAAAATATTTCTTCCGTCATAGACAAGCGGTGTCCTCATCAGCTGTTTAATTGCTTCCGGTTCAACTTTTTTGATTTCTTTCCATTCCGTAAAGATAAAGCAGATATTTGCATCCTTTAATGCTTCTTCAATCTGATTCGTATAGGAAATAGTTCCTTTCTCAACCACACCCTCTGGAAACTTCTTTTTGAAATTGTTCATTGCTACCGGATCGTATGCAACGATGTCTGCACCATTCTTTAAAAGAAGGGCGATATTATCAATCGATGGTGCTTCTCTCAGATCATCTGTTCCAGGCTTAAATGCCAGTCCCAAAACTGCAACTTTTAAGTGTTCAAAACTGATCATCCGGTTGCTCGCCTTATAAAAAAGTGCTGTTTTCTGATCTGCATTGACATCTACGGCAGCCTCTACGGTACGCAGCCGATATCCGACTTTCTGTGCTTGGAATTTCAATGCCTTTGTATCTTTCGGGAAACAACTTCCACCATATCCAATCCCCGCTTTCAGGAAATTTGCTCCAATTCTCGCGTCGTAGCTCATTCCCTTCGCAACATCTTCAATATTCGCTCCGATTTTCTCACAAAGATTTGCAATATCATTCATGTAAGAGATTTTTAATGCAAGAAAGTCATTGCAGGCATATTTCGTCATTTCAGCAGACCGTCTGTTCATCGCAACAATCGGCAACTGAAACGGTTCATAAATTTCCCGAAGTAGTTTTTCTGCCTCTTCACTTTCTGTGCCAATGATAATTCTTGCCGCATGCAGCGTATCATGTACTGCAGAGCCCTGCGCCAAAAATTCCGGATTCGATGCTACTTCGATATGAAGCTCTTTTCTTACCAGAAAATCCTTGATAAACTGCTCTACATGATCATTCGTCCCAACCGGAACAGTTGATTTTACCACGACAAGACAATCTTTTTCCACATTTTCAGCAATCTGACGGCAAACGGTTGCAATATAACTTAAATTAGCGGAACCATCCGGCTGCTCCGGGGTACCTACTCCGATAAAAATCGCGTCCGGATCTTTATAGGCACTTTTATAATCGGTCGTATAATGCAATCTTCCTGCCGCATTATTCCGCTTCATTAACTCCTCCAGACCATCTTCGTAAATCGGAGATACTCCGGATTCCATCAACTTTACTTTATTTTCATCCACATCGACACAGGTAACATCATGCCCTTTTTCCGCAAAACAAACACCTGCTACCAGACCTACATATCCGGTTCCTGCAACTACAAGTTTCATCTTTTCCAGTCCTCCCTAAACATCTATCTTAGCTTTTTAAAAGCAACTCCATTTATTACTTTAATATCTGAGTCTTCCTGTATGTCCTCAGTATCCTTCATCAGGATCAATGCTGGCTTCATCTTCTGTAACATTTCTTCCGACACTTCTGAATGAACTTCTAAATTTCTCGAATAAATAGTTTCCAGATAAGGACCAATTTGAGCACCCAGAATACATTTTCGGTTCATAGCAGTTGAAACAGAATATGCAATCTCTGTATCATATGTTAAAATCGTCGTATCAGGATTTTCTATCAAAATTTCTTTTACTACTGCCGCTGCAGCTGTTTTATCCACCTGTTCATGCCGAGCAAAAACAAACAAATCGATCAATCCTACTACAGCCATAAAAGAAATTATACGGATCTGATATCCCTGGGATTTAAGTTCTTTCACATATTGCGCCACTGCAAACCACATACAACCTGCAGCAATAACCATATACCGCTTCTGCCATACCGGTGTATATAAAGCGGATACCAGTTCTCCTAGACCCATCAACAGAAATGGAAGCAGTACCCCCATCAAAACATAAGCATTATCTTTCTTTGATTTTCGAAATGCAGCAATTCCCCAGAGAACCGTAGGAAATACTATAATAATAGTTCCATAGTATCCAACCAAAAACCAGACGCTTTCAAATATTGTTTTAAAAGATACTGCCTCAGGCCATGTTCTTTCAGAAACAGACGTCAGGGTTGTAAACAAAATACTCATCCACGGAAGATATCCTATGACCAAAATACTTCCGGAAATCAGGCATCTGATCAGTTCTCCTGTCTTGAGCTTTTTGAAGAAAAGAAAGGCATAGATCGCAATAACGCAGATTCCACAATAATAGTGCGTATATATGGATAATAAACTAACAATCGCCAGTATAATCCATTGCTTCCATCCCTGCACATATCCATAATAAATCCGATATCCGGTCATATATGCAAAAAAGATCAGTACCAGAGCCAGACTGTACATTCTTACTTCGATACCATAATCCATAAAATTCGGCATGCACAACGCTAATAGCATTATATCAGAAATCAGTCTATCCTCTATTGTTTTTCGCATAGAAAGTAAAAAAATCAATAAAATAGCGTATGGAATACCAGAAAATAAACGCGCAAGATAAATGGTAGGAACCTGCGGCAGAACAAATCGGATACTTTCCGTAAATCCTTTCAGCAAAATATAATATAATGGAGGGTGCACATCACGACCTGTCAGATAAATCAGTTCTTTGTAAGAATGCTGAATCAGACCAATTGTAAAAGTCTCGTCAAACCAAATCGAATAACTGGCAGAATAAATCACAAGTAACAGAACAGCTGTTATCCCCAGGCACTTCGGAAGTGCCTGCTGCCCTTTTTCAAAAATCCGCCGGATTTTTTCATCCTTTTTCATTTTTTTTCCAATTCCAGTAAAGTACAAAACAGACAGATAAATCGCCGGAAATTCCAGAACAGCCATTCCGGACATTCTTCTGACAGAAACGCCTTCCCCGGACTGATAATAATAAGTGCCAATATAATATAATGCTATTATTATACTGATAAAAAACACTGTCTTTTTTCCCTTGTTAACTATACCATCCAGATATTCGCTCATTGACATTTTAATTACAAAAAAGAAAATGATTATCAGTAATCCGCATCCCACAATTTTTCCGTTCTCGCTCGCAGGCATTGCCAGATAAATCCAGGATACATAAGAAAGCATCATCAAAGTTTTTATAATAAGCTCTCTCCAGTTTACTGATAACCATTTCTCTCTCATTATTGAATTACATCCTCTTTATTTTATTTTTTTGCAAAGCTCACTTTAATTTTGTATATACTGCCGCCTATATACATTAATGCACTATATTATGATAATTTTGTAACTTCAATCGTCTTTCCTATTTACATTGTCCTTAGAATTTAACCTCTTTATTGAACTGACCAATCATATCTTAAATGATCTTACCGAATCACTTCATTCTTATCACGTAGAGTAACATTTCCTCCAGACACTTCATATACAAGATCCGCATTTTTAATTGTCGTCAAACGATGTGCAATGATGATCATCGTCTTGAGGCCCTGCAGACTCTCAATGGATTCCATAACTGCCTGTTCTGTGCTGCTGTCCAACGCAGAGGTTGCTTCATCCAGTACCAGAATCTCCGGATCATGATACAATGCACGTGCAATTCCGATTCGCTGTCTTTGACCACCAGACAAGCGAACACCACGGTCTCCAACATAGGTATCCAGCCCATTTTCAAGCCCCTGCACAAATTCTTTCAACTGTGCCTTTTCCAGTGCTTTCCAGATTGCATTATCGTCAATCTGGGCTTCATAAATACCAAATGCTACATTGTTCCGAATCGTATCATCTGACAGGTAAATCGACTGCGGAATATATCCTAACTTCTCTCTCCAGCTTCTCAGATTTTCATAAACATTGTGCTGATCCATCCTGACAACACCTGATACCGGCGGAAGCAGTCCCAAAATAATATCCGCCAGCGTCGTTTTCCCGGCACCAGAAGGCCCTATCAATGCAACCGTTTTTCCTTTTGGAATTTCCAGGCTGATATCATGTAATACTTCCACATCCGAATCCGGATAATGATAACTTACATGCTCTACTGTCACTCCTTTTGTGAAAATCCATTTTTCTTTCTTTTCCTGCCATTCAATCTCCTGTACAGGTTCGGAATCAATCTCCTTCAAGTCGTCATAAATCATGTCCAAAGATGCCTTATTATACATAATACTGTTAATATAAGCATTTACACGTCCGACAGAAGGAAGCAGACGAAACGCTGCAACCGCAAATACTGCAATCTGTGGAATAAAGGTTTCCAGAGCTCCATGTCCAAATAAAAGCTTGATAATAATCGCAAAAACAAGACCTACCATGGCAACTGTTTCTACAATATATTTTGGAAGTGCCGCGATTAACTCATTCACCCTTGCACCCCAGATCAGCTTTTTATAATTTGTTTTATAAGAATCAATAAAATATTCTTCTCTCTGAAGAATCTTCAACTCCTTGATTCCACCAAGGGACTGATTGATCCACTGAAACAGCTTCGCATTATAATTCTCATTCTGCCGTCCCAACCTGCTGGACACTTTTTTGGAAATCATAAAAAAGAGTCCGATACACAACAAAAGTAAAACGCCGATTACAACTGTAATCGAATGACTCGTATGGAACAAATAAGCTGCCAGCGCAAGACAGGTGACCATTTCCACCGTCAGCTGTAGACAGGAATTGATTAACGACATAAACTGAGAAGTATCCGATTGCAAACAACGCTGCATTTCCGCAATATTTTTGGACAAATGAAACGTATATGGCTCATTCATATAAGTTGTCAGCAACCGTGTTGCCAAATTCATTCTTGTCGTATAGGAAAAGGATAAAATGACATTCTGCAAAAAACTAAGATATATATTTTTCACCAGATAAATCACCGCAATCAATGCAGAGAGCACAACCAGATACTGTTCTATTCCGTTTAAATGAATATGCGTAAAGAACAACTTCAAAAAAGAATCATCTTCTATGGAACTGGTCTGCATCAAAACTTCAATAAATGGATTAAATACTGCAACTGCCAGAAGCTCCAGAACACTTCCGATAACCATAAGTATCGCCAACCCAACCAGTTTTATTTTATCCTTACGATCAAACACATACCTTAATTTTTTTACCATCTGAATTTCTTCTCCTCTTAAGCGCCTTTATGATCACCGTCTATACGGATCCAGTCGTCACAGATCACATCCGTTACAGAATGATTATTAAACCATTTTACCGGTGCGATCACCCTTTTGTTTTCATTTTGATTCAGCCACGCTGCCCACCAGGAAAAGCTGCTGTTCGCAATGATGTTATGTTTGCATCTACTCATCAAAAACATATCTTCATAATCAGGGCGCTCTTTATCTTCTTCGACAATCGTAATATCTTCCGTATCTCCAAAAATTTCTTTTGCCCATTCGGGATCATTGGAAAACAGATAAAAATTCGGCTTTTCGCACAACTTACGCATTCTGGAAATTGCACTCTGATAATATTCAATGGTACAAATATTTCCATAGATTTTGTAATTTGCTGCATCCAGATAATCGCCGCGTCTTATATGAATCGAAACGGATTCTGTATTTTTGATCCTCTCCTGCAGTCTGGAACTTTCAATACTTATTTTTTTCGGAAATGTATAATCTTCCAATATTTTTTCACGAATATCCTGAAAATAACGCTCACACTGCCAGTAGCCATCCAAATAAACCGGATTCATTTCTAAAATTTCCGGCTGATATCCTTTGTCCAGATCTTCCTGATAGTAGCTTTCTTTCAGCCCAAACATTTTTCTTCTGATTTTATCCACCGGACGATAGGAACACTCGCCCAGTTTTCTGCATTCCTCTAAATTAGCTGTCTGATACTCAATTGGAAATATATCCAGTGAAAACCTTCGAAACGCATTTTTATCCTGAAAAGAAGACAGATCCAGTTTAACATCTTTTCCTGTCTGCTGTATCTTCCTGTACAGGGCATATTGAAACATCTGATTTCCAAGCCCACCGCTCATTTTAACAATTACCATAATATTCTTCCCTATTTGGGCAACTTTATCTGATCGCCCAGCTTTTTTGCAAATTCCTCATGTTCGAAATGTGCAAATCCGGCTTCCTGATAAAATGTAATTTCGCCAAAATAAATTTTTCCATTGATAGAATAAAAATCCGTCCGCAGACTGATCGTTCCAACTGCCAGCTTTCTCGAACATTCCAGCATTTCTTCCAGATGTTCCGGCTTTGCAATTTTCACATTCGGATCTTTTGAGTACTCGATCGTCTCATCGATGTATTCCCACTCTGTCGTATACAGATTTCTTCGATGATTATGGAACCGATCAAAATCCACCTGAATCAGATAGGGTTCTCCACCAAATGTATAAATCTTATAATCTTTCAGTTCTGTACCAGATTCATCTGTCATATAGGCTTCCGCAATAATTCTGGGCGTAATATTTTTATACGGCCATTCCCTGGAATGCCAGTAATAGTTCTGGTTCAAGGATTTCTGCAGCTTGTCCATCGCAGCGTTCCAGTCAAAATTTTTCTTATTCGTACAAATACAAACACTGGCGGAATCATGCGTACATTTTAAGACAAATTGCTCCGGCAGATCATCCAGTTTCAATTCATCTGCAGAATTCCATACACCCAATAAAGGAATCAGATACTGTTCTCCAAGCTTTTCTGCCACATAATTTCTCACTTCATACTTATCAGCCCAGACAGTATATTCATCTTTTCTGTCATATAATTTCAGCCACTGAAGTTTTTCATCAAAAGTGATGGGATTCTTTAAATTCAGTTTTTTCCCAATACGGGTTTCGTATAACAATTTTAAATATGTTTTATCCGAAATATATTTTCCAAAACATACACAGATTTTTCGGTAAATTCTTTGTTTTACCGTCATAAAAGCCTACATTCCTTTCTACTACAATCAATCAGTTACTCTACAACCCCTATATCCCAGAAATATGTATATCTGTATTTTCCACCATTCATATAAAATGCTGCAAAACTTCCGCCGCATTGTCCGGCCACAAGTCCTCCGCATTTTGACAATAAATTCATGGAGGATAAGTATTCAATTCCTCTGTCATATTTTGTCTTTATTCCATCAAGATTAACATAGGACAGGCCCTTTTGATAGTCTAATGTGTCGTAATACGTTCTTTCATTCGTAATTATGATTCCCGGAAATTTCTCTTTTAAATACTCTTCACTTTTCTTTTCTTCTGTTGCCAGATAAATATATTTAAATCGTTTATCTTTTTTTAATACTTTTCTAATCTCGTCTTCGACCTGCTCAAGCGAAGGCTGTAACGCATGTCCCTTGCAGGTTTTTATATCTGTTCCCCTGACTAATACGCCTAACGTTTCTGCTTCTTTTCCCTTCAGCAGGGTATCATATTCTTTCTGACAGTATGCTTCTGCCTGGGGAGAAAATTTGATATAATTTCTGTACATAACACTCCAATATGCGCAGAGGTCTCTTCTTTTTACACCACGCATATTCGGCAAATTATTCCAGTCAATATCCATATGATTTCCAACGACATACTTGCATTTTTCATATATTTCATCAATACTCTTCTTCGTAAACTGTTGAAAGAAAAGTTCCCACGAGTTAATCTTTCCAACTTCATTTTCTTCCAAATATGTATTTGGATTATTTTTCAGATCAACAACCGGGACCATATTCTTTTCCAAAGCATATTTTACCATTGCCAGTATAATTCCAACATATCCGAACAATCCCTGAAACGGTAATTTTTCACAACTGATTACATAATATATAGTTTCATTATTTTCACGACATTTTTCATCTATGAATTTCTGCAGTTTTCTTTCATCTTTTTTCTCTATAAAGACTTTGTAAATGATATTATAAGTATTTTTAATAATGCTCTTGATATTCTCCTTGATATTCATATTTTATCCCCTATTTCTGATCTTTTCTAAAAAGAGCCTTAAAATTTCACGTCTGATTTTTCTTTTATCAAAATATCCATAATTATAGATATATATAAATTGATTCCAATTTTCTTTACCTGATTTTCTAAATGAACTTTTTAATGCTGTAAAAAAAGCATTGGTAGCAATTATTATCAACTGATCGTCAATTTGCATTTTTTCTTTTATATTTAATTGATCTATCATACTCTGATACAACAAATGCGATACAAAGATCTGTTTACAGGTATTACGTTTTTCTTCCTGTCTCGACATGCTATCATTGCAAACTCTATAAATAAATGTAACATTTTTGTCTTGTCGAAAAATAGGCGCAATAATTCCTGATATAATTGGCAATTTTCCCGAATCATCTACCGGAATTTCAGTATATGCCTCAAAATTCTCGTTCGACATATACTTATATATATTTCTGAAAAAGAAACCTCCAACCTGTCCCGGGTAGTCATTTTTTAATGCATTCTCTTTTCTGAAATCAAAAAAACAATTCAATTTATCTAAATCCGATACGTCAGTAATCTCGTTTCCCTGACGATCAAAACACGCTGTTTGATATCCTATATACTCTACATGCTTTTCCAGAAAATCATATTTCTTTTGAAGGCATGTTTCATCCGTCCAATAATCATCTCCATCGCAAAATGCAATATAAGGAGCATCACATAATTTAAAAATTTCTTTTCTATTTTTAAACAGCCCCAGATTATGAGGTTGTAAAATTAATTCGATTGTATCCGGATACTGTTCTTTGTATCGTTTTAATATATCTCTCGTTCCATCTGTAGAATAATCGTCCCCAACTACAATCAGAAAAGGAAATGTTGTTTTTTGTTTTAATATTCCATTTAAAGCATCCTCTATAACATCCTGCTGATTATAAGAAGTCACACACACTGCCACTTTATATTTGGAAGTATCTGCCTTTTGCTTTACAAGTATTTCGTCCAAACTTATCATTTCAATTTCATCTCCTTTTCCTTGTGTCATTTTCAAAGCAAACTCTTCTTAAATACTCTTTACACTTCTAATGGTTTCGAATATTCTTTATACACTTTTTTATTTTTTCTGAAGCTTTCTGCTTTATAATGCAAAAATTTAAAAAGAATCTATGACTTCCATCCACTCGAAAGGTATTCATTTTTGCATGCTCAATCAAATAATAAACATCCTTTGCATACTCTTCTCCATCAAACACCTTCGTTTTATCGGAATTCAAGAAATTTTGAATTGCATCCAAATATTCCTGATATTGTTTTTTATCAATTTTCTTCAAATATCCCATCATTTCTTCTGGATTTTTAAAACGATTATAAGGGATGAAACAATCCTCCGGTACGTAATCTGCAATATCATCCGCACCTGCATAAATCGGCACGATTCCCGAAACCAGACAGTCTAAGATTTTTTCTGACACATATCCTTTGACATTTTTCATATTTTCGAAAGCAAGCGCAAAACGATAATGATGATACGTTTCCGATTTATTTTCAACTCTGCCCCGATACGATTTATGACTTGTTTTTTCCCAACCACTTCCGTAAAATTCAAAATCATCCGGATATTTTTCTTCTAATACAGAAATAACCCTTTCCCGTTCACTGTATAATTCATCTGGATGTTTCGAATGTTTATTGCCGGAGATACTTGTCAGTAGTTTTCTTTCTTCAAACGGTATTTCTCCAAATTTCAGTTGAAATACATAAGGAATATTTTTCTTAAAAATACGTTTATCATCAATCAGATCCATATTCCATGTCATAATATACGGATAATAATTCAGCAATTTATAAATATTTTTTTTATCGTGCATTGGATTGACAATAGGAGGTTCGGCATTACAGTATATCGCTTTATATTCCATCTTATCATCAATCAGTTTTTTCAGCCATTTATCATTTCGTTCAAAAAACAGAAAATAATCTACATCTTGCAAATGCTCAAACAGATCTACTGTATGAAGATGGTCTCCATGCCGTTCAAATTCTTTTTTCATTTTCAAAAGAGGCGTCAGCCGATCATCATAATTAATCGACGGATCAACCTCCCCGAATATTTTATCCTGTAAAAATGTATCATTCCACGGTATGATTGCGATATTCATCTTCTACCTCTGCTATTTTGCGAACTGCTTTCCGTTCACGTTAATTCCATTATTGATAATACAAAGTGTATCATACTCTTTTCCAGAGCTTTCCTTTACAATTCTCGCACAGTTAACGACCTGGGATAATCCGGCAACAAGTCCGTCGCAGGCAGCCAACGCATACATATCCCGCAGCACTTCATATCCAAGGCGATAATGATGTTCTGGACGATCTGACTGGCTGAAAGCAACTGAAGTATTGCCCTCACCTCTGTAAACATCCTGAAAATAAAATACTTTCCCGGGGAATTCCTTTTCAAACCGTTCGACTGCGTTCTTTTCATCTGTAGCCAGAAAAATCTTCTGAAATATATTTTTTTCCAGGCTTTTTTTTACCTGGGTTATTGTCTGTTCAATCTGAACAGCCACTGGATGATTCTGGTATCCAGCTTTATAATCCGTTCCCCGGAAATGTACTCCCAGAACTTTACTGTTATCAAAAATATCTTTCAGATCATTTTGGATCATTTTTTCCGTTTTTTCATTCAATCTGATGTATTTACGATACATTTCAGCCAGTTTACTCTGATATTCGGCTGTCATTTCATAGGTATCTCTCTTAAATTCCCGCTCAATGACGACTCCCTGTGCAGATTTCGATTCTGTTACATAGCTACTCTCCAGAACATCCTGCTTGGTCATTCCATTGGGCTGTTTAAAATAATATTCAAATGCATTATGTGTTCCATTTACCAACTGCTTTTCTGCATATAAAAAGGCGCTACCCCATTCAATATAAGGAGTTAAACCAAATCTCTCTGCAAATACCATCTTTGCCAGCATTGCACGAACTTCCGCGAAAAATCCCCATCCGTTTCCGTTTTCCCGGATCAGCATAACTTTTTTATCCGGGACACCGCTTCCATTTTGCTTAAATTCCAGCAAAAGAGGATTTACTTCTCGCTCAAGGAAAAAGTCCATATATGGTTCATCGCCAAAGTGCTTGGCTGCTTTCAGCACATAATGAATTCTCTTTTTCCATTTGTTCTCACTCATTCGTTCAATACTCCCTGCTTATCTTATATCGAAAGGTTTCTGTCAATTTTGTAATCATCAGTCCGCAGTTTTTACCGGATACTCCACACACGCCAACCGCCTGTAAAATCGTTTTCACCGACTTGCTCCGGATCATCCACTGATATAAAAGCTGCTTCAGTTCCTCTTCCAGCTCTTTCTGTGCATAAATCTTTGTTTTTTGATTCTGCTCAAGAAACAGCGGAATCAGCTTCGCTGCCTGCCGATAATCCTCCGGGGCAGCGTTTTTGATTTCTTTTGCCCAGGTTTCCAACGCATCTCTCTGCTTTTCATCCAGTGAAATATCCAGCCATTCCAGCTGCATGCTGCGCACTCTGGCGGCGTTGTTTGACTGTTCGCCGCTTTTTTTACTGGAAACCTGTTTTTTATGCACCCGATAGTCCAGAAGGATTTCCGGTGTCACTCCGATATTGAACTTTCTTGCAACTCTCGCTGCAAAGTTATAATCTTGGGCGGAACGGTAAGATTCATCATACCGGAAACCTTCCTGTGTAATCAGCTCCCCGCGCATCATAAAACCAGGATGTGCCAATACAGGTCGGATCAACATCATCGCCTGCAGCTGTTTCGGTGTTCCCTGAATCTGCGAGATCAGATCTTCTTCGCCAAACATATGCGTCCTGCAGCTGATCAGCATCAGCTCCGGGTGCTGTTCCAGATATGCGATCTGTTTTTCAAACCGTTCCGGTCTGCTCTTATCGTCGCCATCCATCCGGGCGATATAAGTGCCCTGCACATATTCGAGCGCCGTATTTAAGTTTCTGGTCAATCCTCTGTTCTCTGAATTGCAAATCAGTCGGATTCTGTCATCATGATAATTTTCTATGATTTCAACCGTTCGGTCTGTCGAACAGTCATCCACAATAATCAGTTCAAAATCCTGTATCGTCTGAGCAAAAATACTGTCCAGCGATTCTTTCAGATACTGTTCATCATTATAAACCGACATCACTACACTGACCAGTACTTTTCCACTTTTCATCACTATTTCCTATAATCCTTTCCGATTTCGCAGCCATGCCAGTAAAATCACCGCTTCTGTCCGCTGTCCTTTTACTGCCCACAGAAAAATTCTCTGCGCAGTGCCAAATTTTCCTGCATCCAGTCCATTCACCGCATCTTTTACAAGCCCGCTGCCACAATAGCTTTCGATCTGTTTCTTTACCGTTTTGCGCGGAACCTCTCCGATTCGTCTTACTTCCTGCTTCACGCATTCCATCAGGCTGACCCATACCATCCTTCGGATTCGTTCCTGTGTCTCTTTTTCTATACCGTAACGTCCTGCATATTCTTTTAAAACATTTGCCAGCACTTCTGTCAGATGAAAACGATCCGGGCGGTATGCATGGGAAAACGATGCCTCATTCTGGCAATAATGATAATAGCAGCCCGGATCGATCACTGCCTTTTTTGCAAGCAGGCAGAAATCCAGATTGAAGATCGTATCTTCGCTGAAATATTCCCGTTCCGAACGGAAGCGGATTTTTCCTGTTTCAATCACACTTCTGCGAAACATCGTCATACATGCGGAAACACCCCGCATTTCCTCATCATCTGCCGAGTCTCCAAAAAAATGAAGCACAAAGCGCTTTCGGATCGCTTCGTTTTCGTAGCACTGTTCTTTTAACTGCGCCCGGTAAAACAGCTCTCCCTGCGGCGTCTCGATCTGATAGCCGAAGCTGCACAGATCTGCCTGCTCCCGTTCCATCCGGTCTGACAGCTTTTCACAGGTGTCTGGTTCAATAAAATCATCCGAGTCGATAAACAGGACATAGCGTCCTTTCGCAATATTCAGCCCATCATTTCTCGCCAGACCCTGTCCCGCATTTTGTTTATGGATCACATGGATTCTCGGATTCTGCTGTGCAAACTCATCGCACAAGCGTCCGCTGTTGTCTTTCGAGCCGTCATCCACGAGAATGATCTCAATATTCAGCAGCGTCTGTCCCTGTAGGGAATCCACGCAGCGTTTTATATAGCGTTCCACGTTGTAAACCGGTACAATTATGCTTACAAGGGGAGATAAAGTTGTTGTTTCTGTCATTTTTCTGTTTCTGTTATCCCAGTATACTTTCTTTACTTTTTTCAAAAAACACTCTATTTTGAGAACGGTATCTTCACCGGCGATTTCGGTGAGCACACAATCCGTTCCTTATTGCTATATCGGTCTGCCGGTGTTACCTTGACATAGTGAACAAGTTCCAGTATTCTTCTGTTTTTCCCATTCTGGAACAACATCTGCCAAAGTGCTCTTTCTTTCGTCTCTATTCCTTTCGGAATTTTCTGACGTCCATTTGAAACAATAAACGCATGTCGCTCCGTATTCGCTGAAACAAGTTCTTTCAGCTCCTCCTGCTGTCTGATAAATTTAATAGTATCTATAATCTGATCATATGGATTATAATCTTTCTTATTCGAGATATTTGCACCTTTTAATTCAATAAAACATGTTTGCGGAAGATTCTGACAATAAATCATGAAATCACATTTCTGTTGATTATCAATATTTTGAATCAGTTTCCCATCAGGTTCTGTCATATATACCTTTTCATCGCAAACTTCTATCGGCATGAATGCATTCTGATCTGACTTTAAATCCTTCAGATTAACTTTCTTTCCGTTTTCCAGTTTTTCAAAGTAAGCTGTATACTTTCCCAATGATAGTGTCGTTGCATCTTTTTCTTTATTCTTATTATCCTTACTCTTGCTTTTATCTTTTTTCGCCATCCGTTTCTCCCTGCAACCCATCATTTTCCGACAGTAGTAAATAATATAATTCCATATATTCCTCATTTACACTATCAGAAATCTCATCAATCATTTCCGTATTCAGTTCCTGAAGTTCTTCATTAATTAAATTTAAGTTTTCTGTCTCTTTATTAATCTTTAGTGCTGTAACATTTTGCGGAGTAATTGCGCAGTTACTGCCGATTATATCATATACTTTTCTTGCATATTTTGGATTTTTATCAAGCACTTTTCCTGCACAATATAAACTGTTTATGGATGTTAAAATATACGGGCTATGCGTTGTAATCAATATAGAACTGCTATTTATATTTGCAAAATAAGAAATAAATTTTACAACTTCATTTTGCAACTTAGGATACAGATGTGCCTCCGGTTCCTCGATAATTACAAACGCCTTTTCCTTTTTCAACATCAATATATATAATTGATTCAACAACCACAAAACTTCCTGTTGACCGGATGATGCAAAATTGATAGGAATTCTTTCACTGTGATTATCTTCATCCTCAATAATAATATACTCTTTTCCGCCCTGATAAAGATAGTCCCCTTTTAAATCTGTTATCAGCATTTCCGCCGTCCTGGTTACGTCAAATTTTCGTTCTCCGTCCGGATAGCGCTTATGTACATTTCGAATTCCGTCTTCAAATACTCTGTGAATATTATCAATAACCTGCATAAACTGTCTCGTAATCAGATCCAAGTTTTCATTTTCCAATAACGATCTGTTATTAACCAGTAATGTAAGCATACTGCGTCCAGCCGGAATATAATACGTTTCCCTGTCATCATCAAAAATCTGATTTACGCTGTTTTTAAAATTATCGTAATTACGGAGCCGCTCCTTGCTTGCATATGCCAGACTGACATTTGCTGTATCCGCCTTTTGTTTGTGCAGTTCCAGAGCTTCTTTTTCCAGTTTCGCAATTTTCTGTGTCAATTTCAAAGAATAGCTAACGCTAATATATTGCCTTCCGCCATTCCCAGATAATTTTACATCAATCCATATGTCATCTGCATATTCATATTTCATATACAAACGTTTATCCAAATCCCAGCTATATCCAAACAGTGAAATAAAATTCGATTTTAATTCCCGTTTCAAAACTCTCTTAAATCCACTGCTGACATCACTCCCGTTATATAGTGCAGTATCGAATATCTGGCATAAATAATCTGTCAACGTAGTCTTTATAATTCTAAAAAAATAAATAGCTTTTGCCACTGTACTTTTTCCGGTTGCCTGTTCTCCAATCAACAGATTAAAATCTTTTATCTCCATGTTCAGATTTTGTACCGGTCCCAGATGTTGAATTTCAATTCTCTGCATTTTACACCTATACCTTCTACTCTATCCTAATATAATTATTCCACAATCTCCCTGCAAAACTCCCAGATGTCCTGCGCCATCCTTTTTTCGTTCCATTTTTCCCGAACGGACTGCATAGCATTTTCTCCCAGTCGTCTGGAAAATTCAGGATCTTTTATCAGTCGATCCATCTGTTCTGCAAGTTCTTCTGCATTTTTCGGCTCATAGAGCAGGCAATCCTGTCCGTCTGTCACATAATCTCTCAGGCTGGGGACATTTGCCGCAATCACCGCTTTTTTTAAAAGCATCTGCTGCAGCAGTGTCATCTGCCCGAACGAATAGTTAAAGGACTGAAGCGGAAGTACACAAAAGGTCGCTTTTTCAATTTCTTTCATCAATTGCGTAACCGGAATAAGTCCGACGGTCTCCACACCGTCATACTCCCGGTCCAGCTTTTCTTTCCCAATTAGTTTTAACTTCGGGAAATCAGCAAGTCCATCCTGATTTCGCCCTTTTTGCAGATTTCTCAGTTTTTCGTATGCCTGCAGCAGCGTATCCCAATCCCGTTTATTATAACCGACACATAAAATATGCGGATTTTCTTTCTCTATCGGTGTTCCGGTCGGCTGAAAATATTCTGCATCCGTTCCAAACGCAATGTATCTGCTTTTAGAAAGCAGCCACGGGTGGCATTTTTCATAATAAGTAATCTGGCTTTTTGTATGATAAATCACGCCGTCCAGGGATTTGCTCGCAAACTGCATCAGCTTCAGCGCTTTTCCTTCTTCCTTCGCGCTGTTAAAGCCACCGATGTCAAACACGATATGCTTATATTTTCCATGTCCGAACAGTCTGCGCCACAGGCACAATACAATCCCACTCTGCATTCCATGGGACAAAACCAGGTCATACTGATTTAATTTCGGCAATACCTTCAGCGTCTGCCAGATATAAAACCGGATTTTTTCTTTTTCAAAGCGTTCCAGCCATGGAAATGAACGGATATCCACAACATCTACGGAAATATCATCCGACAGATACCGAAAAAACCAGTATTTCTGTCCCGGTACGACATAGTCCGGCGGCTGTTTTCCTTCCGGTATTTGATTTTCATAGGCAACTTTCCAGTTGACCAGCATCAAAATTTTCACACTGCACCTCATTTTCAAGCATATACTGTAGAAATATTGCTCAATGTGTTCTACTCAGGCTTTTAAACCGCCATAAATCTGCAGCAGTTTTTCACAATACGTTTCCGCACTCATGAAAGAAACCTTTTCGCAGTTTACCGTATATGTTTGCAAGCGTTTGGAATCCTCCCATAACTCTTCAATTCGTTTTTGCAATGCACTGCCATCTCCGACTTGGAACAATTCTCCGGTTTTTCCATCCTGCAAAAGCTCCGGTATTCCTCCGATCTTCGATGCAATGACCGGCGTTTTGTAAAGCTGTGCTTCCATCACGGAAAACGGACAGTTTTCATAGCATTCCGACGGAAATACAACAAAGCTCGCTTCTGCAATCGTCTGATACAATTCTTTTCCGCTCAAAAATCCACGGTTTTCCACATTAGGCAATGCGGTTACCTCATCTTCCAGCGGTCCTTTTCCGGCAAATACGAACGGAATCTGCGGCAGCTTCCTACATACATCCAGCAGAGTTTTTACGCCTTTTTCTTCTGAATAACGTCCGAAATAAAGCACATACTTTTTCTTCTCTGTTTCCGGAATCTCCTGTCGGTTCAGGAAGTTATGCATCGTCACCGTCTTCCCGTCCAAATCCGGATTCGTCTTCAAAACTTCTTCCAGGAAATGGCTCGGGCAGATCACCGTATCGAACATCCGATACGCATGGTTATGCTGATAGATCTTCGCTTCCACGCTTCCCAAGAGGCTCTTCACGCGGGAATTGTGGATACACTTGTGTTTCGTGCAGTTCCACTGCTTCTGTCCCAGGCATTCCTGGCACAGCTCGCCGGACGGTCTCTGCATCAGATGGTTTGGACAGACGAGCTGTGAATCATGCGCCGTGTATACGATCCGAACCGTTCTGCCGGTCTGTTTCTCATATTTACGGATCGCGTAGAGAATGGACGGTGTCAGCTGGAAATTGAAATTATTGACATGAACCACGTCCGGCTGAAAATCGTCCAGCACTTTCCGGATCTTTTTTGCAGCCTCTGTCGAATAGAGAATCTGGAACGGATACAGTAATTTTTGAAGTTTTCCGGTATGAAAATCCATATTCCCTGTATAGCAATCAAGCCGGTTCGAAACGACCCGGCCTTCATGCTCCATTCCAAAATATTCTACCTGATGTCCCATCTTCTGAAGCTGCTTCCCGACTTCAAAAATATAGGTTTCCGATCCGCCGTTCGGATGCAGAAATTTATTGACAATCAATACTTTCATTTCTGATTCTCCCGTGCTTTGAGCACATGCTGATAAAGATGCAGTGTCTGCTCCGTCACCCGATCCCAGTTATATTTTCCGCAGATAAAGTCTGCATTTTCCTGATGTGCTTTCTGCGTCTGTTCCGGATGCGCCAGCACTTCCTCCAAACGCTTCTGCAAATCTCTTTCATTTCCCTTTTCAAAATACAGAGCATGATCTTCCGCCACCTCTGTATTTTCCGGAATATTGCTTGCAATACAGCAGTTTCCATAGCTCATCGCTTCCAACAGTCCAAGCGCCATCCCTTCAATATCACTGGGCAGTACAAAACAATACGCGTTAGAGTACAGCTCTTCCAACACTTCCCCCTGTACAAATCCGGTCATAATCACACGGCTGTCTTTTGCCGCCAGATCGACCATTTCCTGTACGTATTCCTGAGAATGGCTGCTGCCGCCCGCAATCACCAGTTTTTTATCCGTCTCGATTTGTTCAAACGCATGCAGCAGATAATGCAGTCCCTTTTCCGGTACAATTCTTGCCAGGAACAGGATATATCCGTCTTTTTCCAGACCATACTTTGCCTTAATTTCGGAATCGCCTTTTAAAATCGGTCTGTTGATTCCATTTGGAATAAAACGGGTTTTTCTGCCGTATGTCTCCTGAAAATAATCCTGCATATTGTGCGACAATACGATCACTTCATCCGCATGGAGCGCAGCGGTTTTTTCCCCCAGTTTCAGCATATGAGATGCAAAATTTCCCCATTTGGAACGCTGCCAGTCCAGTCCATGAATCGTCGCCACTGTCGGGATTCCAAACAGTTTGGTCAGCCACAGCATAATACACGGTCCTTCCGCATGGAAATGCACAATATCATAATGCCCGAACAATGACCGGATTGTTGCCAGAAAAGAATATACAATCGCATTTAATTTACTGCTGGAAAACGTCGGAATCGTAAAAATTCGGATTCCCTGAAAATATTTTCCATGTTTTTCATCAAATTCTTTGCCGGATACATGGTAACCGGAACGATTATACGCATCCACCCGGTTTCCGGAACGAACCATTCGTGTAGACAGCTCTTCCACGACGATCTCCACACCACCTTCTCTCGACGGAATGCGTTTATGTCCGATCATTGCGATCTTCATTCCTGTCTTCGGTCTTGAAGGTGTATGCACCAGCTCCTGATTTTTCTTTTTTAAAAGCTTGTTTTCTTTCCAGACATAATGAATAAACGAAAAATTTGTATCCATATATCGTGGAATCAGGCGTTTCGGATCCTGCATCAGCCGAAACAGCCATTCCAGGCAAAGCTCCTGCATCCAGCCCGGCGCTCGTCTCACCGTTCCCGCATGGAAATCAAAGCCTGCCCCTACGCCCAGCATGACGCCATGCAGCATTCCGGCATGTGCAGCCATCCATTTTTCCTGTTTTGGAGCTCCCAATCCAATCCAGATAAAATCCGGTTTTGTATCATTGATCTGTTTTACAACTGCCTCGTCCTCTTCTTCTGTCAGCGGTCGAAACGGTGGGGAATACATCCCGACAATGTTCAGCTTCGGATACTTTTCACGCAGTCTCTGTTCCAGCGCATGCAGTGTATTTTCCGTACTGCCATAAAAATAGTGCCGGTATCCCTTTTTCTCGGAAAGCTCGAAAATTCTCGGCATCAAATCCGGTCCAGGAACACGTCCCGCCTCCTGATGTCCGCGCATCCGACATACAATAGACAGGGGTTTCCCATCCGGAAGATTCATTGCACTGCCGTTTTGCACTTTCCGGTATTCTGCATCACGAAATGCCATGACCGTCGTATGCACATTGGAAACACAGATATATTTTCCACGCAGCTCATCCAGGTGCTGATCCATATAATCAACTGTCTCATCCATCGTAATGACATTGATGTTTGTTCCCAACAATTTACAGAATTTCAGTTTTTCATTCATACTGTCCGCTCTTTTTCCGCCCTTTTTCTAAAATTTCCGCAATACCTGTTCCAAGCAGTGCTCCGACTGCTCCGGTCAGGATTGCTGCTCCGATCATACCCCTCATCCATTCCACTGTTACAGTAACTCCAGAGAACCGAAACATCGGTGTCTCTTCTCCCATATAATACAATACTTCCGAACCATTTGTCCGCTCTTTTACAGCTGCTTCCTCGTCCAGGTAATAGACTTCCTGCCGCGAATAATCACAGATCGACTTGGGTACAAGATACTCCTTTGGCATCTGCGCCGTCAGCCCAAAAGCAGTGCCGCCGATCACGGCACAAACGCAGGTCAACGCAACAATCAAATATTTCTTTTCTCCTGCTGCAGCCCCTATCCTTTTCAGCCCCAGCAAAAGTTTTTCTTCCAGTTTCTCAGCCGGAGCATTTTTCGGAAGACTCCGGTCGCCCAGCGTACAGATTCCAATCCATGCGATGTTCCGCCGCCGGATCGGATTTGCATCGTTTAGCAGATAACTTCCCACAAAAATTAAGGAAACATTTTTAAAAGAAGTATTGAACAAAAACGGCTCCGATATTCCGGCAATCAGAAATCCCAGCGTAATCGCCAGTTCTTTCCGCCGGTTCTCCTTTACCAGATTCCGGATGGTAAAGAAATAGGCGATCATCAACAGGACAAAAACAACCGCCCCGTAGGTCATCAATGCAAACACATAAGAATTGTCCATGTTCAGATCTTTATCCGCCAGATGGAACTGCTGTCCGAACAGTGTAATCCTTTCCTGCGTCAGAAAATATTTGGAAAGACGCAGTCTGGTATTCATCAGTTTATTCATCACTTCATAAAACCGATTTCCTTCCGGAATCAGCGGCGCCAGCAGGGAAAATGCCAGTCCTGCCGGAAGCACGCACTGCACCAGCACTTTTTCCGGATTCGTAAACTGACTGCGCAGTTCAAAATACAGCACCAGCATCAGATAAATTCCGGTCAACAAAAATCCGGTAAAGCTGACTGAATAGATAAAAATCAGTACGTTTCCGACAAGCGCGGCAACAATCCAGCCAAACAGCTTTTTGCCTTTTTGCTGCAACAGATAAAACAGAAATGCCAGCAAAATTACATAGGAAATATGGAATACATTCGGATGCGGATATCCCATACTCCACCGGAAGATAAAGGCTCCGAGCTTTTTATGTACCAGCAGAATGCCTTTGTCCCAGCCGATCAGAAACGCCAGAATCCGATAAAGGAACACGCTGCTCCAGACAACCGCCCCGACCTGAAAGACCTTTTTTATCCGCACATCTTTCATACCGATCAGCATCATTACGCAGGTCAGCATTCCCTTTTCCGCAGAGCAGCGCCAGCTCAGAACGCCGAGCACACCGAACACCGCTGCTACCAGAAGCTGCCACGGCGTATATTTTGTCAGAATCAGTTTCAGCCCAAGGCAGCCCATTCCGATCAGCAGACAGAGCTGATACGGACGCATCCCATCGTACCAGCCCATTCCCTTTGAAAACAGCATCACACCGAAGAAAATCAGGTATAAAAGCTCATTGACTGTCAATGCAGCTTCCTTTTTCTGTGTTTTTAACTCCATTCTATCTGTCACTGCCAAAACTCCGGCACTCCTTGTGTTTTAGTTTTCCATACAGGAAAATCTTCCAAAATGCAGAATTCCCCGTTATACGAGAAGTATACCACTTTTGAGGCAAGAGGACAATCTGTTCCTGCCCGCCCCGTTTTCAGGCACTATACGGTCTGGTGTCATAAGAATCTGTTTCAGGCAGTCTGATACGCATTACAAGCCCGGATTACCATTTCAACTTCCTCGTCCGTCATTTCCGGGAACAACGGCAACGTCGCGCAATGGGATGCCAGATACTCCGCGTTCGGACAATCTCCAACCTGGTAACCAAGATGCTTATAAGCATTCTGCAAATGGCAGGGCACCGGGTAATGCCGGTTACACTCAATTCCCTTCTCTGCCATATAAGCCAGAAAACGTTCCGGGTCATCTTCCACCTCCACCTCAAACATATGGAAGACCGGATTCGTATTTTCCGGATGATGCTGCAGGGTAATCGCCGGATTTGTAATTTCCTTTGTGTACCGCCATCCAATCTCCCGCCTGCGGGCAGTCCATTCCGGCAGATATTTCAGGCTGACACTCAACACTGCTCCCTGGATGCCCTCCAGTCGATAATTATATCCGATCATGTCATGATAATAACGCACTGTACAACCTTGATTTTTCATCATTTCGATCGTATCGAAGTACTCTTTTCGATAGCCGGTTACACTTCCGCCTTCTCCAAACGCATACAGGTTTTTTCCAGGATAAAAGCTAAAGCATCCGAGATCTCCCAGCGTTCCAACCATTTTCCCCTCATATAAAGCGTCATGTCCCTGCGCACAGTCTTCCACTACATACAGATGATGTCTGTCAGCTATTTCTTTTACCTTGTTAAATTCAAACGGTTGTCCATATAAATGTACACCAATAATTGCTTTCGTCTTCTCTGTGATCTTTTCTTCGATTTTATCCGGGTCTATTTCCCAGGTATCCGCAGTACAATCCACAAATACCGGAGTCGCCCCCGTATAAGTCACACCCCAGGCAGTCGCAATATAGGTATTGGCAGGAACGATCACTTCGTCCCCTTCTCCGATTCCAAGTGCAACCATCGCACAATGCAGCGCAGAGGTTCCATTATTTACACCCGACGCATAGGGAACTCCACAATACTGTGCAAATTCTTTATCGAATTCATCCGCATACTTTCCACCGGAAAATGCGGTATCCTCACACACTTTCTGAATGGCTTCCAGATACTCTGCCTTATGTTTCTGATAATCTCTCGTCAAATCAATTCTTTTGAGCATAGTTTTCTCTCTCCATCCTTCCGGTTTTGTACCTCAATCGTTTATTTTCTGAGTTTGTCTTCCTGACGAAATGCCTTTTTCAGATGATACATCTGAATCAGATAATTCTTGATCGTTTTCCACACTTTTACCGTCGTATTGTAGTCTTCCTGCCATTCGACCGGCATATCATAAATTTTCATTCCATCCCGTTCCGCGCGGAGTAAAAATTCAATCGTATAAAACCAGCCGTTATCCTGACTGCTTTCCCTTACAAGCTGCTCTGCCGCTTCTTTTCTCAGAAAAGTGAATCCGCAGACCGCATCGGTCGCTTTCATATGAAACAGTGTTTTTAACAAAAGTACAAGTCCCATGGACGTGATCTTCCGATACCATTTTCGTCCCTTTGTGTCAGATTCTTTGCTGAACCGGCTTCCGTTTACATACTGTAAATTCGGATCGTTCTGAAACATTTCGATCGTTTTCCCGAGATATTTTAAATCTGTGGAAAGATCAATATCCATATACCCGACCAGATCACAGGTATTGATGGAAATTCCTTTTCGAAATGCAACGCCAACGCCGCGTTCCCCTACCCTGACATAGCTCACCTCCGGATATTTTGCTGCAAGGGCTTTGCCGATTTCTGGTGTTTCATCCTCCGAACCGTTATCCAGAATTGTCAACTGGTATGGTATCGTTACATTTTCTTTTAAATAAGCCATAGAACGTTCGATCCCGTTTTCCAGTCTCAGCCGTTCATTCAATACCGGAAACAACAAATTGATACTCAGTACGTCCTGCTTCATCCTTTTACCACCTTTTCAATATCCATAATCAGATATCTCTGTTTTTTAAAAATCAAATTCAGCATTACAGACAAATATTTCAAAATAATCGTCAGTAAGGCAAATACGCCAAAAAATCCCAACGCCATAAAGCTCATGGTAGAAATCCATCCTTCCACCACCGCATTATGAAAAATCAGGTCCTTTGCGACAAAAATACCCATTCCGACAGACAACAATAAAAAAATACCGCATATTACTGCTGAAACCGTTTCCATCGCATTTGTGAAATAAATAAAAGAATCGAATGCCAGAGAAAGTCTCTCTCCCGCATATTGCTTTTTCCTCTTTCCTTTTTCCAGAGAACGGTAATTCATAACGGCAGTATTTAATCCGCAATTGGAATAAACTGCTTTTCGATATGGAATATACTGCCCGATCGATTTGATCCGGTTGATTGCACGCCTGGAAACAATCCGAAAAGTTTCCGGTCCGATTTTCCCTCTTCCTCTGCTCGTTTTATTGTAGCAAAAATAAAAGAACCCGGATGTCATTCGGACATGATCCCTTGTCCCTGCCGATACAATATCATTGCCTTCCAGAAGCTTATCATAAACTTCCATAATCAGCTCCGACGGATAATCCACATAAGCCGTGTCGAACTCATAGATAAAATCTCCGATCGCAAGATCCCTGCCTGCATTCATCGCGCTTTCCAGGCCGTGAAAAAAGCTCATATGAATAATATTGACCATTTCTGAACAATGATTTTCTTCCAGATATTCTTTTAAGACGCCAATGGTACCATCCGTACAGGCATCGTTTACACATACAATTTCAAAATTTGTAAAATTGTCCCGAAACACCGGCAACACCTTTTGAAAAAAAGGTACTACCTCATTTTGTGTATTGTGTAAATATAAAACCAATGAAACAAATTTTTTCTGTTTAACCCTGTTTTCCATTTTTCATCCCTATAAATATGTATCCAGATCATATACTGTATTGATTTTTCCAGACAACACACTGATAAACGTCGGTCTTTCACTCAGCACTTTGATTGCAGTCGGCCTGGAATCATCCACCTCTGACGATTTCAGGATCGGCTTCATCGAATATAATGACTGCTGATAGGTATATCCGTACTCTGCTTTCATGTATTTATTCGCCAACTGCGACATATACATCCAGGCGGATTCCGGTTTATGCGGGCACTCAGAACAATTTCCCAGATGCCCGGGCGTGCAGGAATTTTCTCCGCTTTCCAATCCTTTTTGACAGGAAAATGTCGGCAATTCCTCGTATGAAGTGACATGCGGTGTAAACGTAACTGAGGTCAGAGAATGCAGTCCTGTGCATCCAAACGGCATGATTGAAAAAAACGGACCATCCATCACAGTCAGACCGATCGGTTTTAACTTCTCTGTCGGTTTACAGAGAATAATTTCACACAGTTCATATTTTATTTTGAACTTTTCTGTCCCGACATTCTCCAGTTTTTGCAGGATCTGATTCACGGAAGCATAGGACGCGTTTAACACAAAAGAAGTTTCATATTCTGTTCCATCTTCCAGACGAATTACAAATGATTTTTCTGTCTTTATGATCCGGTCAATTCTGGCACAGTACTGAATTTCGATATTTTTTTGCTTTTCCAGCTGTTCCTGATAATACGCTCCGAGGATTTTCGCATCGTAGGTATATTCTTCTGTCAGAAAGGCACCATCACACATTCCCGGATTGAAATATTTGGCCGCAGACACTTCTTCGCAACGGATCCCGGCAGCCTTACAAAATTCTACAAATTCCACCGCATTCGTCCATGAAAACTTTTCCGAAGTCGCGTAAATCTGATCAAATTTATCATGAATACAAAAAGAAAAATCCTCTACAAATCTCCGGAAATATCCTGCGGATTTCATTGCAGTCGAAAGGCTTCTCGGATAATGATATCCCATATGTACCCTTGCCTGATTGATATATGTTGCCCGCTGAAACGGTGCTTCGTCATATTCCAGAACGAGAACCGTTTCGTTACGTTTCCCGCACAGATTTGCAGCATAACATCCATACAATCCGGCACCAATTATAATTTTATCGAATTTTCTCATTTTTTAACCCTGCGCTCTGATTTCTGGTTCAGATATTCTCTCAGATTGTCGATTCCTTCTGTCGCAAGGAACACAAAAATCGGTACAAATGTATACAGATATCTTGCATGTGCCTCAAAAATCTGCAGATAAAGCATCAGCCCCAGCACTGACAGCACTGCAACCTGGCGTTTTTTGTCCAGAGGTCTTTTCGTAAATACAGAAAAAGGGACAAGAACCAACACCATATACCACAAAATCTGCCGAAACAGCGCCTGATACCGGTACAGCGTATCTTCCGTGTTATCATAATACAGGGAACGGATCAAGGAACACAATACTGTTCCTCTTTCCGGGAAGATTTCTGTATAGAAAGTCTCTCCCAGTCCTCCCCATCCAAAGCATCCGTCAAAATAGTTTCTCGCTGATTTTTTTACAAAATGCTGCAGATATCCACCTACGCCGAAATCTTTTAATCGTTTTCCGATTTCCTTTAATTCCGCCGCATGCTGCTCCTCTGCACTGGAAAAGCTCGTCGAATAATCAAAATCCGCCTGGCTGTAGCCGCCGTTTGTATCTTTATTCAATCCCAGCATCATGTGATGCTGCCAGCCAAGCACAGTATCCGTTACAACGGGAAAATGCAAGGAGTCTACTACGGCAGATACACCTCCTGCCGCAGCGCCGATGCCAAGTACTGCGGACAGACAGCAGGCAAGCACAGACTTTTTCCAGACAATCTGTTTTTTCAGCAGTTTCCCGATAAAATGAATTCCCTCTACCGCAGCGACTGCAATCATCACAATTGCCGCCATCGGCTTGATCTCAAAACCGATGTAACACAGGAAAAACATAAGAAACAGCAATACACATTTTTTCTTTGCAGACTCTGTCTCTTTTAATTTCACATAAAGCCAGAAAAGAAAAACCGGGAAAATAATACCGGTAGAATCTGAATACGGAATCATAATCCACGCCGACAACCCGCCCAGAATGAAATAAAATCCATATGCAATCCAAGCAATTTTCTGATCCGCGAAATGGCGCACAGTCTTATAAAGACAAGCCCCTGCACCTGTCACAAAAATACACTGAAATAATGCAAGCAACATCGTTCCATTTGCAATCGGTGTACCTATTCCATCATTTAATTTCAACACTATAGAATAAATCCATACCAAAAGCAGATTATTGGGATACACAGAAAAATAATATCCCATGCTGTTGATGCCATCCTGATCCCCCATCTCCACGAAATGAGCGCCATACCAGACTGCGCCCGGATCCCATGCCGTCCTGAAAACCGCGTTCCAGATCACGACAAACTGAAGTGCCAGCAATACAAGGGATGCACACAACAGACAGATATTTTCTGTTTTTATGGTTGTCGTTTTGTCTGATTTCAATTTTTTCTTTTTCCATACGCACCAGACCAAAATTCCATCGAGTAACGCCGCAATCAGAAATACTGCCGCCCCCGGAATTCCACAATAACTTTTCTTTACATACACAAGTGCCATGACCCAGAGATACACAAAAGAGACACACAGCAAAACTTTTAAAACACCGGACAGCCAGTCTTTCTTCACTTCCATAACTCTTCTCCCGTTATAATACAAACAATAGAATGCACGCTCTGCGGGCATTCTATTGTCATGAATAAAGCCTCCCTGTAGAAGCCTTACTTGTATCTTTTCTCTTTCTTGTACCTTACATCCCAATTTCTTTCAAATATCTCTGCAGCGCATCCTGCCAGGTCGGAAGCGGTGTGAAGCCGTTTTTCACCAGCTTGCTCTTATCCAGTCTGGAATTGAACGGGCGTTTTGCTTTGGACAGGCCATATTCTGCTGTTGTCACCGGCAGTACCGTCAGTCTGTCTTCGGAATACTCTGTATGTCCCAGCTCCACTGCCTGTCTGAAAATTTCTTTTGTAAAATCATACCAGCTGATGTAGCCGCCCTCGTTGGTCACATGATAATAACCGTATTTGTCGGTTTCGATCATATCTACCAGCAGGCGCGCCAGATCATAGGTATAGGTCGGTGTGCCGACCTGATCGGATACGACTTTCAGGGTGTCATGTGTCTTGCCGACATTCAACATCGTCTTGATGAAGTTCTTGCCGTTGATGCCGAATACCCATGCAATCCGGACGATAAAATACTTGTCCAGGGTCTCCGAAACTGCAAGCTCGCCTTCCAGCTTCGTCTGTCCGTAAACGTTTAACGGCTGGTAGGTTTTGCAGTCCGGATCCCAGGGCTTAGTACCCTGTCCGTCAAATACGTAGTCGGTGGAAAGGTAGACCATCTTGCAGTCCAGCTTCTTACATACCTCTGCGATATTCTTCGTGCCGCCGGCATTGATGCTGCGAACCTTGTCCACCTTATCGTCATCCTCTGCCAGATCCACTGCAGTCCATGCCGCGCAGTGCACGACAGCATCCGGCTTTACCTCCTGTAAAACCGTTTCTACCGCTGCTGCATCGGTGATATCCATCGATACATAAGGCATCTTTGTTACGGCACTGCCGTCTGCAATCCCGCTGTATTCTGCTGCCAGATCCGAGCCAACACCCTCGTGGCCGCGTTTGGCAAGCTCATTCATCACATCATGTCCAAGCTGTCCGGCTACGCCGGTTACCAATACTTTCATTGTAAGTCCTCCGATTATTCTTGCTATCTATAACTATATCATTTTTTCTGAATCAGGCAACGCTTTTTGTAAAAAGCAATGCCAAAGCACGATACCTGATCATAACGATCTTCCAACGTTTTTGCATACATTCTGTCATCGATCTGCATCACAGCTTTTTCGCATTCCTGCTCCAGATCTGTCAGCCGTTTTGCATATTTTACTTCAAAAAGCTCCCGGTCCTTCTCTACGATTCACACCAGGTGCTTGGGCACACCGCCGGCATATTTTTCGATTTTATTTTTTTCCCGTTCCCGGATTTTGTCAGCAAGCTCCTGAATGCGGTTTGTGATCCACATGTTTGCGGTTGTATTTTCGGAATAATCCGCCTCGGCATACATGTCAACTCTTCCGTCTGCACGCATCTGTTCTACCTGCTTCATGGCAGCGACGTCGCCCTTTGGATAAATGGCAAAGGTGGAACCGCCGTTTTGATGTACAAGGGAAAAGGCCGGGATATCGCTTGGTCCGTCTGCTATGTAGATCATATTTTCAAATTTCACACGCCGCAGCTCCTGGGGAATCTTGGAATTGACATCGATGCCGTCAATCTTTCCAATTCCTTTATTGATTTCAAAAATCGCACGCGTTTTCGTCGTATTATCGATCGTATAAACGATTTCGTTGATGAGCGGCTGATTATCTGCATCCGGCGCTTCCATCAGTTCGCAGCCCCAGACACCATCCACATAATTCATCAGCTCCATTCCCCGGATTACCTCTGCAAACCCGGTGCTGACAATATAATGCTCTACCTGAATATCATATTCCGAATAACTCGCATCATTTCGGAACATGTTTTTTGTTTTCCGGAAAAATTCCAGCGTCCCCGGATAAAGCTTCTGCAGCTTTCCAAAAGAACGAAGCTTTGCATTATTTAAGCCCGGAAAAATCCCCTCATGGGCACATTTGATAAAATAATTCAGATAATAGGTGTCGCGGTTGACCCGCACGCCGGTTTTCTGGTATTCATCCAGGATTTTATTTTCATCCGCCCAGAACTGCTTCGTCTCAACGCCATATTCTGCAAACATCGGATCCTGCATATATCCGTCAATCAGCGTCTTATCGCAGTCCCAGATCACTGCAATCACATTCTTCATAGGCATATTCCTCTTGCTTGGCACATTTACTTTCAACAATAGAATACACGCTCTGCGAGTATTCTATTGTCATGAACAATAGAATGCACACTCTGCGAGTATTCTATTGTCATGAATAAATCTCTTTTACCAGCCCTGTTTCGAACGGAATCTTTACCGCAGTCGGGCCAAAAACATAGGCTGCGATATCATAACGGTTAAAGATCACCACCAGCTCATCGTCTGTCAGATACCACTGAATATTGTCGATATCGGACGCTGTCCCTGCAGTATCCGGGGTTTCCTCCCTGTCTGCAGCTGTCATGTCGCTGTCCTCCAAATCCTCTTCGGCTGAAAATCCGTAAAACATTCCCTTGACAGTATCCTCGTAGTCTTCAAAGAACATAAAATCCTCCTGTTCTTCCTGAAAAGCCCTCAGAGTGTCCAGGACCTGTGCATACAGGCTGTCGTAATCCTCTGTCACATCCCGCAGTGTCAGCCTTTTGCCAGTCTTTGTGTCATAATTGTAACCATTATAAACGAAGTTCGGATGTGCACCTCCGAGATAGGAATAATCCGTGGTTACGTAGCTGAAGATCCTGTCATCCCCACGCTTCATGGAAATGGTGTCCTCGATGGCATATAAAGAACCAGTTGTTTCCCAATCGCTGTCTTCCAGGAAGGCCTGCATATCTCCCCATGCTTCCTGCGCCAGCTCATAGGTATCTGCGCTCTGCTGATCCAGCACCTTCTGCAGTGCATCATAGCCGCTGTCTTCGATGGTGGCTTTCTGAACGCTAATTGTGACCAGAACCTCTCCTGCATCGTTTTTCTTTTCTTCCTTCTGATCCTCTACCGTTACCTTGATGTCGGTATTCTCATTTGACGCTGTAATTTCTGTATCCGGGTCTTCTGCAACCAAAATCTCTGCGTCTGTCGCTGCATTCTCCGTGCTTTCCGTTGTATTTCCGACAATCTCTGATACAGTTTCTACCGCACTTGTTTCTCCATCCGCTGCTGTTTCTACCGTACTTGTTTCTTCATCTGCTGCTGTTTCTGCTGCTCCCTGCATATCTTTTGCAGGGCTGCCGCATGCTGTCATGCTAATGGCCATCGCTGCTGCAAGCATAACTGCTGTCGCTTTTTCAGATATAACTATTTTCTTTTTCATTATAATTTCTCCTCAATCTACAAAACAGCGCAAACGCGCCCAATTACCAGTTTGTACCGTCTTGTTCGCTGCTGCACATTTTACCTCAAAAAATATGTGCAATGCCGTGTGTCAGTATTATTATACCGTATTCGAGGAACCGCTTTTCTTAACTTTTCTTAAATAATTCTTCCCTTTCCATCTATCAACACCCAGCCGTTCCAGAGCTTTTTCATCTCCTCCGGCACAATATTCTGGCTGTTTTTATGCTTTGACGGACGGATCATCACCTTATCCGGGCTCGGATTGAGCCGCGCTCCCCAGAAGCTGAAGGTGGAATTTGCACAGATATTATGGCCGCAGCAGCTCATCAGCTGCATGTCAAACAGGCTGTTTTTCCCGGTATTCCAATCCACGACGGTAAACTCTTTTCCGGGATAGGCATTTTTCGCATATACAGAGTCATCCGAAAAAACATAGAAATGTGCGTCCGGTGTCTGCTCCTTTATATACGAAATCGCCGCTTCATAATAAGCATCCGTGCAGATCCCGCCGAACATCTCTGCATTCTGTGCATCCAGATAATCCCCGCGGCGGATATGGATGCTCACAGAGGCTTCCTGCTTCATGCGCTCCATCGTTTCTTTATTTTTCGCGGCAGCCTCTAAATCCCAGCCTTCGCCTTTTTCCGGATCCGGAAAATGAATCTGGCTGCGCAGCATCGGCAAAATATCCGCATAATAAGCCTCGCATGCCCAGAAACCGCTTAAATAAGCGTCCTCCAGATCAAAGATTTCCGGATGATACATGTCGCTTTCCGTAAAATGCCGGTTGCTGCCCCCAAGCAGCTTCTTTTTCAGTTTTCCGACCAAATTATTTTTTCCAAGAATTGCCTGCTTTTCTTCCTGTGTGCAATATTTTGCAGGAAGATTTTCAAACCAGGACAACTCCAACTTCCGGCTTGCAAGCACTTTTGTCTGCCGCTCTTTGTCGAGAAACCAGGAAACATCCAGTCTGGCATCTTTTCCCAAAGTCTCCAGCTTCCGGTACAATGCGTACTGCTGCATCTGGTTTCCCAGTCCGCCCATCACCTCTACGATAATCATGACCGTTTCCGCCTCCCTTTTACCATTCCGTACAAATACTTAAATTCCTCCGTCCTGCCGAACACGACCAGAAAAATCCCATTAAAGACAACCGTAATGATCACGATCATCAGCGCAAATTTTGCAATCGTCACCTGCGGCATCAGCAGATTCTGCAGCGGAATGAGCACTGCCAGCGCAGCTCCGATGACGAGCAGATATTTGATGGACTCCTGAAAATAGGAAACCGCACTTTTTTCAAAGCAAACCCGATAAATAATGATCGGTTTTGTGATATTTGCAATCAGTCCGGATACGACGGTTCCGATAAACACGCCCGCCAGACCGATTTTAAACACCAGAGCGATCGACAGCACCAGATTGACGATACCCTGAAGGATGGACAGATATTTATCCTGTTCAAAAACACCAGCCGCCGTCTTGAAATTTGAAAGCACGACGCGCTCCCCCTTGAAGAAATAGTCCGTCAGATACCAGGCGATAATCGAAGTTGCCAACACGCGATCCGCTCCGACATACAGCTCAACGAGAGGAGACAGGAGCAGGAAAAATCCCACAGCCGAAAATCCGTATACCCAGATTGCGAAAAAACGATACACCAGAAACAGCTGAAACTGCTTTTCCCTGCTCTCCGTCGCGATCAGATTTCCAAAGCTGGAAATGACGGAGTTGAAAATCAGGTTTACATAACCCGAAACGGAATTGACGATCATCTTGTAGGTTCCGATCAGGCCGACCCAGACGACACCCAGACAGGACGAAATAATGATCGCATCCGTCTGCAGACGCGCCATATCCCCGATCCGGTGCAGCATCAGCGCCTTCGTCTTATCCACCACCGCTCCGGTTTCTTCTTTTGTCAGCGGTTCCACATTTTTTTCCAGCAAAAGCGGATATTTGCGGTTCAGATAGCAGCTGATAAAAATCTTCTGTCCGAGAGATACGCCGACCTGAATCAGCAGGTATAACAGGTAGTTTGGCAGTACCAGCAGTCCCAGAAGCTGCAGCACCACGGAAACCGCTTTGCTGATGGCATCCGCGTTCGTCTGGATATAGTTTTTCTGCTCCGCATTGGCAAGACTGTATTTGTATGCAACAAAATACGTTGTCACCGTGTTGAACAAAAACAGCAGATAGTAAACCCGCAGCTGCCTTAGGGTCAGATAATCTGCATTTTTGACAATCCAGGGTAAAAACGGTACCAGTGCAAATCCGATGACAGCAATCACGATGGCAATGGTGCGGTACGCTTTTTTATACAGCTGCATGTAGGATTTGATTTTTTCCCGCTCGCCCCGCGCTACCGGACCGTACAGGCTGTAGTTTAAAGCAGTTCCGACGCCAAGCTCCGCAAGGGAAAGCATCGTCAGAATTTCGCTGTAGAGATCCTGCACGCCCAGAAGCGTGTCGCCCAGATGGGTGATAAACACCTGCCGCAGGATAAAATTGAGCAGCGTCGTTGCCCCGCTCCCTAAAAAGCCGAATATTATATTTCTGGTCGCATATCTGACTCTTCCCATGTTTTTTCGTCCTGTTCTCCTGATATTCCTGCCAAACTGTTTGATCGAACTTATCCTGTGACAGGGCATAAGGATCATTCTGCCCTATCGTTACTCTCTTCCCTGAAAAGCTTCCCTGCCAGAAAGGCCAGCGCGCTGCCGCTGCCCCAGGGATAGGTTCCGTATACCTGCGGATATTCCGCAAAGCCCTTGCATTCCCCGGAGCAGTCTGTGACACGCCCATCACGAATGCTCGTCTGCATGATGGCTGCCAGACGGCTCAGTGCAGAGCTCCACTGTTCTGAACGCTGCACAGCTGCAGTCTCTGCTGCCAGCCAGGCCCCATATCCGATCATGCCCTCTGCTGAGGTATCCCGGTGTCCCTCCTGTGCCTGCAGCTGCCAGGAAAATCCACCGTCTGCGCGCTGCCATACAAAAATGCTGTCAAAGAGCTGTTGCTGCAGTAAAAGCAGACGATTGCAGCCCTCCCGGGCAACAGACTGGGAGGACGGCTGCGCTGCTGACTGCTCTGCCTGCAGCTTGTTCGTCTGTTCTGCTCCTGCAGGCTGCTCTGAAATCCACAAAATGCTTTGCGACAATCCAAGCAGCATCCAGCCGCAGGCTCTTCCCCAGCCGATTATTCCGTATTTCATGCCGTTCTTTTCATCATAACCATGATAGGGCAGACCGGTTTTTTCATCCATCCCCTTTTGGAAAAAGAGCTCCAGCTGACGGATTCCGAGGTTTAACAGCTCTTTATCCTGTTTCTGAACACCGTAACGACAGGCAAAGGGACAAAGCATCCCAAGGGTATCTGCAAACAGCCAGTCCGGATGCTGGCTCCGGTACGCAAGGATGCCGTCCGCAGTTTTTTTCGCTGCTTTGATCCAGCCTGCGCAAATGTCCGCCCCTTCCCGGCAGATCCAGAGCGCTTCCAGAGATTCTGCATCTTCCCTTTTTTCCCTCGTCAAAATTTCTTCTGTCCACAGGGCAACGCTTCCATTCATCACATGATCCACATGAGAGATGGGATATCCGCTGTTTTTCCACCGTCTGAGATAGGAAAACACACTGCTTAACGCAGTCTTGTCCTTTGTCTGCTCATATGCCTGCAACAGCCCCATCGCAAGAATCGCCTGAGGCCAGGAATAACGCTCCACCTTTTCCGGCGTCATGCCCGGGACGCAGGTCTTGATCCACTGTTTGATTTTCTGTTTGGTGGTCACCACCGGATAAGTATCCAGCATCGCTGCTGCCGGTTTTATCATTTCCTGTATCTGGCTCACAATTTTCCCTCCCTCTGCTTTTTATGAACTGCCTGCACGGCTGTATTGTATTTCACGCAACTGCTTTTGATTTTTTACGCTTTCACAGCTCTCTCAATAGATTTTCTGCTTCTTTTGCCTTTTTACAATAGTCCGGCATAATCTGCTGCAGGTGTGCTTTCTGTGCCTGCGCATTTTGATACAGCCAGTCAAATGCGTTGACGAGGTCTTCTTTTTGGGCGAGTGCCTGCACCGGCAGGACATAGCCCTCGTCCGTTCCAAATAAATCCTTTGCGATTCCACGGGCCTTGATCGAATAGCCGACTACCAGCGTCGGCACGCAGGAGGAATACGCCGCGATTGTCGCATGGGTCCGGGCTCCGATAAACATCTCGCAGCGGCTGATATAGCCCTTTAATTCCGGAGCGGACCCATCCGGCAGCTCGATCACACGTCCGGTCGATGCAAAGGCTTCATAAAGCTGCCGGATCGGTTTTCTGTCATCATTGCTTTCCCACACCACATGGGGAATCAGCGCAATATGCAGATCGGTCGTTTCTAAAATATGAGAAATCAACGCTTTATAGTTCTGCATCGTAATGCCCGGAGTCTTTTCATTGTCCACAATCATCGGACTGATGTTCAGGCCCAGCATCTTTCCGGGAACCCAGCCCTCCGGCAGGGGAGCCAGCTTTGTTTCCAGTAAAAAAGCCGAGTCCGGATATAAATGGATATTTTGGTCAATTCCGGCTTCCTGCAGTGCTGCAAAGGTCAGGCTTTCCCGCGCGACGATCGCGTCGTAGCGCTTCATATCCTCCATGATTTCCGGACGTTTTAACAACTCCGGCTCGATAGAGCAGCCATATAAAACCGTTTTAGCGCCCTGCTTGTGGAACATGCGGTTTGCGGAAATCAGCCGGTCGAGCATGTTGTCATAACAATAATTATCCCCGCCGATGGAAATATTCAGACGGTGCAGATTTTTCCCGCAAATGTCCTGATACCGATATTCCATGAAGCAGTCCGGGTCATGTAAAAGCTTTCGCTTCAAATAGTACCAGGTATGCACGAATACATTCTTTTCGATGCTTTTTTCCTGTACAAAGCTGCTGCAAAGCTCTTTCAGAGAATAAGTTTCATCCTCCTTCGGACGGTTCGTCATCAGAATCGCCGGTTTTGGAAGCATCCGGCAAAGGCTGTTGACAATCGCCTCACAGCCGTGGTTGCCGCTTCCCGCATGCATATATAAAACAATTTTATCGTCTTTCATGATTCCTCTCATTCTGCTTTTGCGTCATCCAAAAGCAATTCGATCCCTCGGCATCCGGTTCTTATTTTCAACCTGTAACTGTTCAGTACCCCCACAGTTACGCGCAAAAATCCATTCCAAATCGGCTATGCCGATAGGATTTTTGCCTTCTAGTCCAAGCTTTCTTACGGTCAGCGCAGTAAATGCGCAGACCTGCTGAACAGTTACAAACACCCTTATTATAGCCGAAATGTTCGGAAAATCAATCCCCTCTTTTACTTTTTTGCAGTTGCTGCCAGATTCCATACAAAAGGATCAGTCCCCAGGTAATACCAAGCACACTGAGCAATACGACAGAGGTCGTCGGAAGCGGTCCCAGATCCTGTTTGCCCGCCGCGCTCTGCAGCGTATCATTTAAGTGATACAGCGCAGTCACGTCATCGAAGAGCTTATCCATGTATGCCTCGTCCACGGTTTCTTTTCGACGTACAGATTTTGCCGTTTTTTCAATCAGCTGTCCTGACGCATCCCGCAGGGAAGCCGAGCCGGAAAAGACGGGCGTTGTAAACGTATCCTGCGTATGATTTAACAAAAGCTTCGCCGCTTCGATTTTTACTTTGTAATGGGTGTCCGCATCCTCACCCTCCCGCGCAAGATAATCCTGATATTCGTCGGACTCCCGCGCCTTGGACGTGACCGGCACATAGCCTTCTGTCTCAGAATAGGAAATCTGCACGTCGCTGGTCAGAAGGTACTGGGTAAACAGCCAGGACGCCAACACCTCCTGCGGATCTTCCTTATAAAAAACACAAACCGAGGGTCCCTGCGAAATCATCTGCATATTTTCCGGGTCATACTGTGGAACGGGACGCACCGCCACCTCAAAGGACTGCTTTGCCTCGTCGCTGATATCCGACAGCGGCGCATCGGGGCCCATCCAGGTCGCGCCTGCGGTGGAATCCACAGCGAATACACACTGACCGGCATTTAAAAAATTCGCCGGATAGCTCGAAATCTTAAACGTTGAAAATGCACCGGAACGGACATGATCCGCAATCGTAAACAGAATGTCCTTTGTCGTATCGTTGAAAATCTCGACCTCGCCGGACTGCGTGGAATATCCGGCGTTTTTCTGACGCAGCATCTGAATCATCATATTGTCGGTGGATTTGTAGATAAACGGGATCATAACGTCACCCCCATTTAACACATACTTTCCATCCGCGCCCTTTTTCGCAGCTGCCTCAGAGACTTCCCAGATAAAATCCCAGGTCAGCACGTCAGGAACCGTATAGCCCAGCTGTTCCACATAATCCTGGTTGATATAGCAGGCTTCTGTCGAACGCATGTAGGGAAGCGCGTAATAATGTCCGTTTAAGGAACATTCCTTTAAAAACTGCGGAATTACTTCCTCCTGCGTCGGGGAATCGAATTCCAGATTGCTTCCGCCAAGTCCATAGGCGGGATCTGCCATCAGCTCATCCAGAGGTACGACTACCTGACTGCCGGTTAAATACGTTGCAATATGATCCGGGTAGGTGATGCAGACATTCGGCGTCGTCTGCGTCGCAATATTCGTAATAACATCGTTGTAAATTTTGCCGTAATCCGTGTACAGCTTCAGATTGACCGTAATATTCGGGTAGAGTGCCTCAAAATTCGCGATCGTTTTTTTGTAAATATCCGTCTGACGGATGTTCGTGTCATTTTTTGCCCAGAACGTGATCTCATACTGCTTTGTCGTGTCGAAGCTTTCCGGCACTTCAAACGCAGCCCTTTCCTTCGAGCCGTGACATCCGGTCAGCTCTGCTGCAGCCCCGGTCAGACAGACGAAGGCCATCGCACAGGACAGCATCTTTTTCCAGAATGGTCTCATCCTTTTACCCCTCCCTGCGATACGCCCGCCATAATCTTTTTGCGGAACACCAAAAACAGCACAATCAGCGGAACCGAAATCACGACCACCGCCGCCATCATGGCAGGGATATTTTCTCTGCCGAAGCCGTTTTCCCGGATCTCCTGAATGCCGTTGGAAACCAGATAATATGCCGGATCGTCCGTCACCAGGCGCGGCCAGAGATAGGAGTTCCAGCACTCAATGACCTTTAAGATCCCGACGGTAACAAGGGTTGGGCGGCAGATCGGCAGCATCACCTTCCAGAGATATTTCAAATCAGAGGTTCCGTCCACCTTTGCCGCGCGGTACAGCTCGTCTGGAACCTGTTCAAAATTTTCTTTCAATAAATAAATGTAAAACACCGAGGTCACGGACGGCAGTACCAATCCGGCAAAGCTGTTGCGCATGCCCCACTGTGTGATCGTCGCGTAGTTGGTGATCATGACCAGCTCCGCCGGAATCATCATCAGGGACAGAAAAAACGTGAACACCAGATTTTTTCCCGGAAAGGACAGGCGTGCAAACGCATATGCCGCGAGCGTGATCACGACCATCATCAGCGCCGTCGTCACAACCGTGAAAATCAGCGTATTGAGCAGATATTTGCCCAGCGGTACAGAAGTAAACGCATCTGCGTAGTTCTGCAGCGTCGGAGAAAGCGTAAACAGCTTCGGGATATGCTCTGCGTTATAGGAACCGTAGCTTTTTACGGAGGTTAAAAGCATCCAGTAAAACGGAAACAACACCACGAGCGCCCAGAACGTCAGAAAAATATAGGTTCCTGTCTTGCCAGCTCTGGCTTTTTTCCGGTCCCGTTCTTCGGTTTGTCCATAATCCAATTCTTTGTCCATAACGGTCTGCCTTTCAGTAATGCACATGTTTTTTGCTTACGAGAAGATTGATACAGGTAATCGTCAAAACGATCACAAACAGAAGGATTGCCGCCGCGGAAGCATAGGACGGAAAGCCGCCGCTGTCCCCGTAAAGCATATCGTAAACATAGCCGACAATCGTATTCATCCCAGCCGCGTTCAAATCCGTTCCAAACAGCGCAACTGCGTCGCTGTAGGCTTTAAACGCGCCGATAAAGCCAGTGATAATCAGATAAAAAATCATCGGGGAAATCATCGGCACTGTGATCTTCCAGAAAATTCTCGTCTTCGAGGTTCCGTCCACCTTCGCCGCCTTGTAATAGTCGGGATTTACCGACGCGAGGGCGCTCGTTAAGATCAGAATTTTAAAGGGCATAACGACCCAAATCGTGTAAAAGCACAGGACAAACATCTTCGCCCAGTAGGGACCGCTGATAAAATCGACCGGTCCTGCACCGAACCAGTGCAGCATCAGGTTGATTAAACCGTCCGTATATTCTGTTTTCTGGAACAGCACCATAAATACCATGCCAACCGCCAGCGTATTGGTCACATAGGGCAGGAAAAATACCGTCTGGTACAGGTCGCGCAGCGCTTTAATCGAGCTGAGTGCCAGGGAAATCAGCAGTGCAAAGCCTGTAGATAGGGGCACGGTGATGACAACCAGAAGGAATGTATTTTTGACCGCCTGTAAAAAATACGGGTCATGCAGGACATAGGAATAGTTGTAAAATCCGGTTCCGAAATAGGTCTGGGACGCAAAGTTATAGCCCTCCTCCATCGAATAAACAAACACGTCGATCAGCGGATAGACGAGGAAAAATCCCAGAAATAAAATGGCAGGCAGCAAATACAGCCATGCCCTGAGGGTTTGTTTTTTCATGGTCAGCTCCTTTTGCCTGCAGGCCGCTTTAACGCAGTCTCAATCCGGCTGCCGTCTTTTGCATCAAACAAAAATACCTTATCTGTTTTCAGCGAGAAGAAAACTGCCTGTGCCATATCCTGATTTAACCTGGTCGAGCCGACGATCGCGCGGATGGATGCATTTTCCGCAGCCGGATGGGACGCGACAATGCTGATATCTCTGCCCAGCACCTCGATGCCCTTTAATGCACAGGAAAACGTTCCGTCCTCGTCCACAACAAAGCCCTCCGGACGGATACCGACCGTTACCTCCTGGTCAGGCAGATCGGCAAGCAGCACCGTCTCTTCCCCAATTTTCACCTGACCGTCTGTCACTTTTCCGGAAAAGACATTGATCGGCGGCGTGCCCAAAAATTTTGCCACAAACAGGTTTGCCGGCTGGTCATAAACCTCCTGCGGTTTGCCGATCTGCTGCAGGATGCCTTCTTTCATGACAACAATCAGATCGGAAATACTCAATGCCTCCTCCTGATCGTGCGTGACGAAGATCGTCGTGATTTTCGTCTCGCGCTGAATCCTGCGGATTTCTTCCCGGGTCTGCAGGCGCAGGCGCGCATCCAGGTTCGACAGCGGCTCATCCAGTAAAAGCACGCGAGGCATTTTTACCAGTGCACGCGCGATGGCTACACGCTGCTGCTGACCGCCGGAAAGCTCCCTTGGCTTTCGATCCAGCAGTTCTTCCAGCGAAACCATCTTCGCTGCGTCCAGCACGCGCTTTTCCATCTCTTCTTTGGAAAGGCGGTCTTTTCCCTTTAAATTCTCCAGCGGGAACATAATATTTTTCCGCACCGTCAGATGCGGGTATAACGCGTAATTCTGAAATACCATGCCGACGCTACGATGCTCCGGCTCCACGCCCGTCACATCCTCACCGCCGAAGAAAATTTTGCCCGAGGTCGGCTTTTCCAGACCGCAGATTAGGTTTAACGTCGTGCTCTTACCGCAGCCCGACGGTCCTAACAGACCGATCAGCTGACCGTCCGGGATCGTAAAGTTAAATTCGTTGACCGCGATGACATCCCCCGGATGCTTGCGGTTTCGGTTCGGAAATTTCTTTGTCAGGTTCTGTAATTGGATCTCCATAATACCCTCTCTTTTGCTGTTGTCACCAGCGGCGGCAACGTTTTTTGACAGACCAACCTGTATTTGGGCAAAATCTGCCCATATAACCTGATTATAGCGAAAGGGAGCCTATTTCTCAAGACCTTTCCTTGGAAAGCTGCGAAGGGCAAAAACAACTCGGCGCCATACAGCTGTTTTCTGACAGCAGCTGCATGGCGCCGAGATATTGTTGGCAGGCGCTGTTTTTATCGTATGGAAACTTCGTTTCCATACGATAAAAACGCTCCGCGAGGATGCGCACTCGGCGCAAGGGTAGATGGTTGCTGAAGCAACCGCGCCTCGGCGCGAGAATGTGCCAAGGCACATTCTTTTTTATTTCTCCTGCCATTTTAGAATCCTTTTTTACCGCACAGTCGGAATCCGTGTTACAACAAAGCTGTTTGCCGGAAGCACAATGCCGTCTGCTGCATTGCTCTCGCGCTCCGAAAGTTTTACGCTGTCCGGATGCTCAATGCAGTTATACGCATCTTCACCCTTGCCGGTCAAAATCACGTTCTTTGCCGTTCCTGCTGCCCGGAAGCTGCCCAGATCGAGCTCGAGCGTTTTTTCGCAGTCGTTATGGTTGACCACCTTGAGGATGAGATCTCCGGTTCTTTCATCGAGGCTTACGTTTGCATAAACCTGCTCCTTGCGCAGCTCTTTTTCCTGTCCGTCCATCGCAAGGGTCACGGTTCCCATATTTTCTCCGTAAAGCTTCTGTACGAAATAGCTGGGCGTCCCATAGGCTTTCGTCTCATCGAACCAGATCATATCCGGAGACCACTGCGCGTAGCCGACTCTTGCAAACAGGGGCGCATAGGAAGCCAGCACAACAACGTCCGCATTTCTTTCCACGCCGGTCAAAAATGCAGCCTCTGCCAGTGCGCCGCCCAGGGTGTTTGCCTGAGGCAGGTTCATGCCGCTGATCGGATGAGAAGCATATTCCCCGGAGAACACCTTGACATCCCTCGGATATTCATCATAGAAATCTGTATGTGCATAAAACCAGTCGGGTTTTACATAGTAATGTTCATCTACTGCATAGCAGAAATTGTCTCTTGCAGGAACTTCTTTTTTATAGAATTCCCATGCCTTGTCGTAACGCTCGGAGGTGATATCCGGTCCTGCAGAGCCGATCAGCTTAATTTCGGGATATTTTGCGTGGATTGCCTTTTCGAATGCCTGATATCGACCAAAGAAGTCAATCTTTTCCGTCTGCCACTGCTCATTGCCGATGCCGACCATCGTCAACCCGAAGGGCTCTGGATGTCCCATTTTTGCACGGACACTGCCCCAGGTACTGTCCACCGGGCCGTTTGCAAACTCGATCAGGTCAACCGCATCCTGCAAAAACTCCTGAAACTCCGGCTCGTCCATTTCCACCAGCTCATAGGACTGGAACTGACACGCCAGACCGACATTCAAAACCGGCAGCGGCTTTGCACCGATCAGCTCACACAGCAGAAAATATTCATAAAAACCGATGCCGAGGGTCTGGTTGTAATGGGAATACTGCGTGTGCCATCCGTTTTCCTCGCTCGTCAGATGCACTGCCCAGCGATTGAAATTCGTGCGGCGATCTTTGATGTCGCCGACGCTCTCTTTCCAGCGGTAACGATTTTCCAGCGTATTTCCTTCGATAATACATCCACCCGGAAAACGCAAAAAACCGGGATGCAAGCCTTTTAACAGGTCAAACAGATCTTTGCGGAACACACCTGCCACCGCATCGTCCGGCATCATGGAAATCAAATCGAACTCGACCGTGCCGGGCTTTGTCAGGCTGATCGTAAATCTGCCGTTCCGGATTGTCTCCCCGGCTTCCAGTACTGCTTCATACAGGTTCCATTTCTGCCAGGTTTTCTCCGGCGCATGGATGCAGGAAACCTCTGCCTGTGCGCAGATTCTGCCGTCCTTTGTGACCTGTACCGTAATATCTCCTTCCGGATACTGCGCCGCCCGCGCATAAAACCGAACGGTGTAGGTCTTTCCTTTTTCCAGATAAATACCGTCGTACGCCTTATTCCAGAAGCCCTGTCCGGCATCCTGCGCCGTGAACCGCAGATACCACGGATTCACGCGGCTGATCGGGCTGCCCGTCACATACTCCATGCGGCCCTCACCACATTCTTTGGTCGCATTCCAGCCATAGCCCCACGCCGGCTTAGTATAATAATCTCCCACGTCCCCGTAACAGTCCACAAAGGAAAACGACCGGTTTTCAATCATCTCTGCGTACAGACCGCCGTCCGCCGCGTAATTGATATCCTCAAAAAACAGACCGATCATGCCGTCCTGAACCGCCGCCTTTTTGCAGTTTGAAATCTGAAGCTTCACAACAATACCCTCCTTCTTATCTATTCGTAATATTCTTTAGTTTTGTTTAAATTATTATACTTCGTTCAAAACATCTTTGTAAAGAGGGGAGATGGAATTATTTTCCCGCCGCGACACGCTGCGGATACCATTTTTCAAACCACCCCGTAAAGATGCCCATGAGCACGGTCGCCGTATTGTTTAAGATCTGCATCAGTGCCGTATACCCTGCCGGCAGCAGAAATGCCGACCAAATTGCAATCAGAATGTAGAGGATTCCCCAGCCAGCCGCCAGGATTCTGTTCGCTTTCATAAAAATCGGATTTTCCAGCGCATCGTCGCCATGGTAGTTGTATTTGACATAAGCCGCACAGAGTGGCTCTTTTGTCAGGCAGGATAACAGCCACATCAGCCCGAAGCCCAGATATCCGGCAAGCAGTGCGATATTGACGCAGCCTTTTTGCAGGGCGAGGACAGAAAGCAGTGCGACAATTCCAAAGGAAAGCCGGTCATAAACCGTCAGCTTCCGGTTCCACGCAGCAAGCGGCAGGCACGCGCAGATCGCCAGCGTCACGATCGCTCCGACATTTCCTCCGACAGGCACTGCCACCCAGAACGTAATCCACGCTGCCAGCATGAAAATCATCTGCGGCTGTTTTTCTTTTTCTGCTGTCCTCCCATCGGAATTTTTGCCGGATTTTTCTTTTCCCGCAGCTGCATTTGCTGCACCAAAGAAATCATCCCAGTGTATCATCAGGGAAAAATCTCCGGTCACGCGATACATTCCTTTTGCCAGTGCTGCATCCCCACGGATCTCTCCCCTTGCAATCGACTGCCAGACGTTCCAGGGCGTCTCGATCACCGTCGTTGCCTCCCTGCTGCCTGCATCCAGCACCGTGCTGCCGTCTTTTCCGAGCACGATCTGCCATGCTTTTCCCAGGTCTGTATAGCGGATTTCCAACACGCGCTCTTTTTGGTCGAAGCTGTCTTTGTTATAAAGTGCCGCCATCTGCCTGGTAAAGGTCAGCACCGGATCTTCCTTTTCGCCGCTCTTTTTTTCCACGCCCCAGCTCGCATCCGCCATTTTTTCAAATACATCTCTCGGATACAGAAGTTCCCTCAGCTTTTCCTTCGTGCCTTCTGAGATCGCCTGTTTCTGTGCGTATTCGCGCCCCGCCTGTCTGACGCATTCCAGATATTCATCCGTCCGCACCTTTAATTCCGGAACACGGAACAGCTCACCCTGTCCGCAGAAAATGCTTTCATACTGCCCTGCGCCGCACACATGGTCGAACAGCTTCGTCACGCTGTCGTAATTATTCTTTGCGGTATAAAATCCGCAGGTGGAAATCAGCAGATGCCGCTTACCGCTCATATCGTATCGGGACGGATGCCCGCCGCTCCCGGTCTGCCCCTCCTGCTCTTCCATAAACGGGAGGTTCATGGGCAGCTGCCTGTCGATAAAATTTTTCAAAAGCCCCGGAACGCTGAAATAGTAAAGCGGAAAGCTCCAGATCATGAGATCCGCCCACAGCTCTCCTTCGATGCCCTCCTGCATGTCGTCTGTCATCACGCATTTGCCCGGCGTTTTGTTCCAGCAGGCAAAACATCCCCTACAGGGAGCGATCTTTTTCTCGGAAAGGTTCATCTGTCTGATCTCTGCATCCTTGTCGATTTCCAAAATGCCCTCCAGAAATGCTTTGGAGAGCTTTAACGTGTTGCTTCGATCGCCTTTCGGGCTTCCATTGATCAAAAGAATTTTCATACCAATCTCCATTTCGCGGGCGCTTTGCGCCGAAAAAACCGCGAGACAAACATCCAGTTCGTCTCTGCGATCCTGGCTACTTTGTGTCGCCTGCAACGCAGTTTCTCTTATGTTCAGTATAGCACACCCGAATATCCGCTGCATTGTCATTTTGGTAAAATCTGAGAAAAACACGCATCCTCGCGGAGCGTTTATTATCGTATGAAAACGAAGTTTCCTATACGATAATAAAACTGTCGCCGGAAATCTGCCGTTTTTCGACTCTTATACTCCGTTGTGTTACGGCACATCTACCATAATCACATCCGGTCCGATCTGTTTGATATCCTGATACGCAATCGCATACTCCGTATCGCAGCCAAACAGGCATTTCCAGTTTTTGCCGCCGATGCCCGGCACAATAATTTTCTGGATCACGCCGCTGCACTCATCGAACTCGAAGTCCGTCACATGTCCCATTTTTCGGCAGTCGCGTAAGTTTACAACTTCCTTGCTTTTTAATTCTGAAAAAAGCATCCGAAATTCTCCCGTTTTTTCTATCCTATGCAGCGGCGCGCACGCTGGTGCAGCGCTTTTCACTACGGCTGCAATGCATCAAAATCTGCGTCATCGCTTTGAATAAATTCCGTTTTTTCGTCCATGCTCTTTTCATAGCTTTTCAATCACAGGAGGCAATGCCATGGCACTCAACAAAGTGGAAATCTGCGGCGTCAACACCGCCCGCCTGCCGATCCTAACCAATGAAGAAAAAGACGCGCTTTTTATCCAGATCCGGCAGGGCGACGCCGAGGCACGGGAACAGTTTATCAAGGGAAATCTGCGGCTCGTTTTGAGCGTCATCCGACGCTTTTCCTCTGCAGGGGAAAACGTAGACGATCTATTTCAGATTGGCTGTATCGGTCTGATCAAGGCAATCGACCATTTCAATACCGAACTGGGAGTACGGTTTTCAACTTATGCTGTTCCAATGATTATTGGCGAGATCCGGCGTTTTCTGCGGGACAACAACTCCATCCGGGTCAGCCGTTCGCTGCGCGACACCGCCTATAAAGCCATCTACGCGCGGGAAATGCTTTTAAAAAAGAACCAGAAGGAGCCGTCCATCACCGAGGTTGCCTCCGAGGTCGGCATCTCCCGGGAGGATATTGTCTATGCCCTCGACGCCATCCAGAATCCCATGAGCCTGTATGAGCCGATTTTCACAGACGGTGGAGACACGCTCTATGTGATGGATCAGATTCGGGATAAAAAGAACCGGGAGGAAAACTGGGTCGAGCATCTGTCTTTGTCCGACGCGTTAAAAAAGCTCAATGCCCGGGAACATGAGATCATTTCTCTGCGCTTTTTCGAGGGAAAAACGCAGATGGAGGTTGCCGAGCTGATCGGAATTTCCCAGGCACAGGTTTCCAGGCTCGAAAAAAATGCTCTCCGCATCATGCGCGCGTATTTGAGCACATGATGCAGGGAGCATGTAACACACGGTGTGAGTATTTCACGGCATGACAGCACATCCCGGAATGCGTGCAGGCATGGCGGTCGGACGCAGCTGCAGCGCGCAGCTTCACTCCCGCACCATCTCTTTTTTCAGCCGCTTCATGATCTTTTTTTCCAGCCGGGAAATATAGGACTGGGAAATACCCAGATATGCCGCGACCTCCTTCTGGGTCATTTCCTGCCCGTCCGGCGTATCCAGTCCAAAACGCAGGCTGACGATTGTGCGCTCCCGCTCGGAAAGCTTCGCCACCGCATTTCTTAAAATCCTGCGCTCTGCCTCGTTTTCCATATCCCGGTAGATCACGTCCTCATCCGTCCCCAGGATATCCGACAAAAGCAGCTCGTTCCCGTCCCAGTCCACGTTCAGCGGCTCGTCGATCGAAACCTCCATCCGCGTCTTGTGGTTGCGGCGCAGATACATCAGGATTTCATTTTCAATGCATCGGGATGCATAAGTTGCGAGCTTGATATTTTTCCCGGGATTGAATGTATTGATTGACTTGATCAGTCCAATCGTGCCGATCGAAATCAGATCCTCCACGCCGACGCCCGTATTATCGAATTTCTTTGCTATGTAAACAACCAGGCGCAGGTTGTGTTCAATTAAAATTGACCGCGCCTCCTGCGCATATTCCTCTGTCGCCAGATCCTGAATCACCTCATTTTCCTGTTCCGTTTCCAGAGGTGCCGGAAGCACATCTGCGCCGCCAATATAATGAATATCCCCCTCATGTGCCATAAAAAATGCCGGTTCCCGGCGGATCAATTTAAACTGCACTTTTCCCGGCATCGCTACTTTTAATATCATGGTCTGCTCCTTTCTTTTCCTCCAGTAATGCTGGATGCAGAATCATCTGGTATCCGCCCGACCGGCTCAAACGCCCGGGTCCGACCGCAACCGTCACATCTGCAATCTTTTTCTCCTGTCCGTCTTTTCTCAGATACAGTTCTGAAACCGTCACCGCCCGAAGGAGTCCGTGGGCCCTGCCGATGCTGTGATAGGGAATCAGCCGAACCGCCTTTTCCGTCGAAATTCCAAGCTTTTTCGCCGTCTCTTCGTCCAAAACACAGACCGGACGCCCTGTGTACGGATCTTTCAGGGAATTTCCGCTGTCCATCAACGCGCTTCCGGAAAAAAACTTCGTTTTCCAGAAAAAAGAGACTTTCCAGATCGGATGTTTCTGCCGCCTGCGCTCCCGTTCCAGAAGCTTTGCACCATACCAGACGACAATCGCGCACCAGACCAAAAGCTGCATCATGGAAACCTGCCCGCCGGTTCCAATACCGTTTTGATCGGTTCCAAACAGCTCCCGGACTTCAGAAATGCCGTTGCAGACGCCGCCGAGCACGCAGGCACAACACATATAGCAGATCCAGACACGCCGCATTCCTTCCCGGCTTTTGACCTGAAAGCATCGCTGTACCCACCAAAGTGCTGCAATCAGGCAAAAAAACGTTTTTCCTGCCAGAATTATCCCTACTTCTCCCTGCAAAACCTCCGGAGCAGGCAGCAACAGGATTGCCGTAAAGCACAGCGCATTTCCGGCTGCTATTTCGATAATCCGTCGAACCCTTACTGTTATCCCAGACAGTTTCGCTGTCAGAAATAACAGCAGCACATTGATACAGGTGTGCATTATCCAGACCCGGTCTGCATAAATCCGATAGCTCACAAGCCTTTCCTCCCGCACGTTTTCCAAAACTGTATGTCCTTATTATAAAAATGCTGGCGCGTGGATTTTGTCGAAACGCTGTGCGCTGCCGGGGAAAGTTTCGACAAAAAAACACCGCGAAATGACTTTTTCAGTCACCTCGCGGTGTTTTCTGTTTCGTTACTAAAATTATTTATTTTTTCTGAAGGAAATCCGGAATCTTTAAATCTCTCTCCTGTACCTTGCTGCGCAGTACCGTAGGAGCAGGCTGAATGCCATTTATGCCTGCCGGCTTCTTTAATTCCGCATTGGAAGCAGCTCCGGGATGAACCGGCTGCTGCAGTGCGCTGTTATACGGTCTTGTCGTGTTCGCGCCCGTCGCGCTCACTGTGGTCTTCATGCCGGTCTGGCCTACGGAAGGAGTGATCGGTTTTCTTGCAAAGGAAGTACCGAAGCGGGAAGCCGGTGTCTCCTCAATACCGGTTGCAATTACGGTAATCCGGCAGTAGTCTGCCTGGTTGGAATCATACATGGCACCGAAGATGATGTTAACGTCATCGCCGGTGATCTCACGGACATAATCCACCGCATCGGAAGCGTCGAACATGGAAATATCGCCGGACACGTTGATGATGATATCGGTTGCGCCTGCAATTGTTGTCTCTAACAGCGGGCTCTCTACAGCGGCTTTGACTGCCATGACAGCCTTATCGTCGCCTTTACCTTCGCCGATACCGATGTGAGCAATGCCCTTGTCGCGCATAACGGTCTGCACGTCTGCAAAGTCGAGGTTAATGACTGCGGGGACGTTGATCAGATCGGTAATTCCCTGTACTGCCTGCTGAAGGACTTCGTCGGCCTTCATCAGGGCTTCCGGCATGCTGGTACGCTTGTCCACAATTTCCAGAATCTTGTCATTCGGGATAACGATCAGAGTATCCACGCTGTCACGCAGCTTCTCGATACCGGACATCGCATTATTCATACGGGTCTTTGCTTCAAAACGGAACGGCTTGGTTACAACACCTACCGTCAGGATTCCTTTGTCCTTGGCGAGCTTTGCGACAACAGGAGCCGCACCGGTTCCGGTTCCGCCGCCCATACCGCAGGTAACAAATACCATATCTGCTCCGTCTAAGGATTTGGAAATTTCTTCTGCACTCTCCTGAGCTGCCTGTTCACCGATTTCGGGCTTTGCGCCTGCGCCCAGTCCCTTGGTCAGCTTCTCGCCGATCTGCAGGTGCTTTTCCGCTTTGCAGAACTGCAGAGCCTGTCGGTCTGTATTGACTCCGATAAATTCCACACCGTCAATTTTCTCATCAATCATTCTATTTACAGCATTATTGCCTGCACCGCCAACTCCAATGACAAGGATGTGCGCTGCCGCTTCTGCGTCATTTACTTTAATCTCCAGCAAGGGTATTTCCTCCTTCATTCCTGACAAACTTCATAATATTTATCATATAATCATTTTCAGAATTACGCAACCCATTTTTTCAATTTCTTTGCGGTTATCCATCTTTCTGAAACGTCACATTTTTACGGTCTTCCGAGTAATTCTGCAGATCGAGTACTCCGCTTTCGCCCGACAGATTCGGTAAAATCTGCTCCAGGCGCATCACCTTTTCCTCCAGGTTATCCTTTCCCAGCTTTGCCCGGATATTGTCGAAATAAAGTGTTATTTCATTTGATTCGTTGAAATATATTTTATCCGTCGTGATCTGATGCTTGGAAAGCATTTGCGTAATCGAAAGGATTTCCTGAAAAATATCGGTATTCTTCACCGGAAGCGCCTCATACAAAACAACATGGTCGAACCTAATTCCCGTCACCTGCGGAATTCCTTCTGTCCTCGTTTCCGAAGATTCCACCACGATACCGTCCCGGTCAAAATACATGTAACGCCCCATGTATTCGACGTAGCCCGCCACAGACTTTTCATAAACACGGATCGTGATGCTGTCCGGCGAATCGACCCGGACACTCATCGTTTCGATAAACGGAATGTCCCGGATTTCCTTATTCCGATATTTTAACGAAAGATAGAGCGAATTGTAGGAAAGCCGATCGGTCAAAACCATCGCCTCGATCTCTTCGCTCGTGTAGTGAACGTTTCCCTCGACCGAAATATTCTGCACCCGAAACACGGACACCACGACGAGGGCAGCCGCCGCCAGACAGACGATCGCAATGCTGGCAATCAGTACGCCGAGATTTGCGCGCAGCCACTCGCCCGGCGTTGCCACTGCATAGGAATACCCGGCAGCTTTGCCGCTGCTTTTTTTCCTTTTTTTGCCGGAAGCTGATTTCTTCCGACTTTTTTCAGATTTTCCGCCGTCCAGCAGCTTATATTTCTGTTTCTGTGCCAATGTCTGCTCCCAACTCTCTGAAATCCCTTACGATATCTTCATATCCTCTCCGGATAAAATGACAGTTTTCCACGACCGTCTTATGCTCTGCGCACAGCCCCGCCAGCACGAGTGCCGCCCCGCCCCGCAGTTCTTTTGCAAAAACCCGCTCTCCGTGCAGTTTCCTGCCTCCGGTGACCTCCGCGCTTGTTTGTCCGGCGACGATCGCAGCACCCATCCGGTTTAACTGCTCGTGCACGCCAAACCTTCCATTAAAAACGCGCTCCGACACCATACAGTTTCCTTCTGCGCAGCACAGTGCCGTCAGCATCGGGGACTGCAGGTCGGTCGGATAGCCCGGATATACGTCCGTTTCCAGCAAAAGCGGGGAAACCAGCCTGCCTGCACGTTTTACCAACAGCCCCTTTGGGGTTGGGATAATCTGTGCGCCCATTTTTTTGGCAACTGCAATCACCGCTGTAAGCTGCCCGATCGGCGCCTGCCGCAAAAAAGCTTCCCCGCCTGCCGCGAGTACACCGATCAGACAGGTTCCTGCCACGATCCGGTCCGCATCGATGGAAAATTCTGTGCTGCAAAGCTTTTTTACGCCCTCAATTCGAATCGTTTTGCTTCCGGCTCCTTCGATCTTTGCCCCTGCACCGTTTAAAAAGCGGCATAGCGAAACGACCTCCGGTTCCTTTGCACAACCTGTCAGCACTGTTTCTCCCTTTGCACAGACCGCGCATAAAATCGCATTCTGCGTCGCACCGACGCTCGAAAACGGAAAACGGATCTGTACGCCGTTCAGTCGCTTTGCAAATACCGTCAAAAAATTGTCATCCTCCCGCCTTATCTGACAACCGAAGCGCGCAAAGGCTTTCAGATGCAAATCGATCGGGCGGTCGCCGATGACACAGCCGCCCGGATCGCAGAAGGACGCCTGCCCAAGCCGCCCCAAAAGCGCGCCCGTCAGCACGATGGAGGAACGCATCCGAACCACTTCCTCTGCCGGAAGCCTGCTTTGCAGCGCACCGGAAGCGTCCACGCAGATCTCGTGACCGGTTTTTGTCACTGTTGCGCCGATTTTCTGCAAAATGCGGCACATGCAGTCCACATCCGAAATATCCGGGCAGTTTCGCAGTGTCGTCTTTCCGGCGATCAGAATGGTCGACGCCAGAATCGGCAGCACGGCGTTTTTCGACCCCTGCACTGTCATTTCCCCGTAAAGAGGTCTTTTGCCTCTGATCCAGATTGAATCCACAAAACCACCGTCCGCGCTGCCCTTACCCTATACTATGGCAAAGATGCCGCATACGTGACAAATGCAGCTACACTGCTGCCCCGTGTCCAGATAACACGCTCGTCTTCTTTGCTCCCGATGAACGCGCGATACGCGCATACACCATTACACATCCCGGACCTTGATGCCGCGGGCAACGCTCATGACGAGCCCCATCTCGATCAGCAAAAACAGGATCGATGAGCCGCCGTAGCTGATAAACGGCAGGGACACGCCGGTGTTCGGCATTGAGTTCGTTACGACCGCAACATTTAAAATGACCTGAATCGCGATATGCCCCAGCACGCCGACAACTAACAGCGCACCGAACAGATCCGACGCGTTGTTCGCAATAATCATCAGACGCCAGATCAACAGCAAAAAAATCAGGATCACAGCGATGCCGCCGAACAGCCCCAGCTCCTCACAGATGATCGAAAAGATCATATCATTCTGCTGCTCCGGCAAAAAGCCCAGTTTCTGGATACTCTGCCCGAGCCCCTTTCCAAAAATACCGCCGGAGCCGATCGCATAAAGTGCCTGCAGCGTCTGAAAGCCCTTGCCGGACGCATAGGCTTCCGGATCGAGCCACGCCATGATACGGGCGAAACGGAAATCCAGCCCTTCGATGCTCTGCAGCTGCTTGACACCGAAAATTACGCCTATAACTGCGAGTGCTCCAATTCCTCCTATGATGAAAAATGGTTTGTATTGCGGACTCGCCACAAACAGCATCAGGACCGCAATTCCCAGCACGATAATCGCAGAGCTCAGGTTGTTGGTGATTTGCCAGATACAAAAAACGTGCGGCAGGGAAACTCCAATAACCGTCAAAAAGCCTTTCGACGTCCGAATGTTTCTTCCCATCTTGCAGATAAACGTCGCCAGAAACAGAATCATCGCCAGCTTTGCGATCTCCGCAGGCTGAATCGACATACCTAGATTCAGCCACCTTCTTGCACCGTTGACCTCGACGCCCAGCGGCGACAGCACGAGTACAATCAAAATCAGGGAAACCACATAGCCGATTACCGCAAACCGTTCCCAAAAATGATATGGGATGTGGGAGACGAAAAACATCCCCACCAGCCCCAGCGCCGCCGCAAACGCCTGATGCATCAGATAATAGTCCTCGTTCAGATTCTGCGTCGTCGCATCGTAAGCGCTGGCGGAATAAATCATAACCAGTCCGAAGCCTGTCAGAAACAGGATGATGAACAGAAGACTGTAATCAAAATAGTATTCTGTTTTCTGAGATTTTCTCCGTCCTGCCACTTGCTCACCCCTTCAGGCTGTTTACATATTCCTTGAACATTTTACCGCGCACTTCATAATTCGGGAACATTCCCCAGCTCGCGCATGCGGGGGACAACAGCACCGCGTCGCCCGGACACGCTGCCTTTACACAGGTATCCATCGCTTCTTCAAAGCTGTCCGCCAAAACGATATTTTCCATTCCGTGCTTTTTTGCGCACTCCGCGATCTTTTCCCGCGTCTGACCGATCAGCACAAGCAGCTTCACCTTGCCGTCAAACGCTTCAATCCACTCGTCGTAGGTGTTCTGCTTATCATAGCCGCCGCCGATCAGCACGGTGGGCCACTTCATTGCGCGGATCGCCTGAATCGCTGCATCGGGATTGGTTCCCTTGGAATCGTTATAATAAACGACGCCGTTTTTGGTCGCTACATATTCGATTCTGTGTTCTACTGCCTGAAAATGTTTTACGGTATCCAGAATTGTTTCCATCGGCACGCCGTACGCTGCTGCAATCGCAATCGCCGCCATCACGTTTTCAAAATTATGTACGCCGATCAGCTGCATCTTGTCAACATCCATCAGGACTTCTTCCCCATTTCCGAGATTTCTGCAGATTTTGCTGCCGACCAGATAATAGCCTCTCTCCAGCTTTTCTTTGGAAGAAAACCAGATGACCTGGGCCGGGCACTTCGGTGCAAACGCCTTTAACCAGCTGTCCTCGTGATTGAGCACACAGAAATCGTCCTTTGTCTGGTTCTTCGTGATGGATTCCTTGACCGCCGCATAGTTCTCCATCGTATGATGACGGTTCAAATGATCCGGCGTGATATTTAAAATCGCGCTGACAGTCGGATGGAAATGCACTGCAGTTTCCAGCTGGAAGCTGCTGATCTCCGCTACCGTCACGCTGTCCTTATCTGTTTTTAAAACCTCCTGCGTATAGGGGGTTCCGATATTGCCGACAACAAACGTATTGTCCTGATAACGCTTCAAGATCTCGCCCACCAGCGTTGTCGTCGTGGTCTTTCCGTTCGTGCCTGTAATTGCGAGCACCTTTCCCTTTTCATAGTTCCAGGCGAGCTCAATTTCGCCCCATACCGGAATATCCGCCTCTTCCAGTGTAGAAACAAACGCTTCTTCAATGGAAATACCGGGGCTTAAAACCGCCAGCGAAAGCTCGGAAAGCAACTCCTTCGGAAGGCTTCCCAGTACCAGCGCAGTGTCTTTTGGATAATCCTCCCGCGCGCAGAGCGCCTTCTCATCCAGCTTTTCATTTTCATCAAACAGAACGGGAACGGCTCCCGCTTTCTGCAAGAGTCCGGCGGCTCCGAGTCCGCTCTTTCCGCATCCGGCTACCAGCACCTTTTTTCCCAGTAAATCCATGTTGATTCTCTCCTTTCGCTGCCATAGACAGCACTTTCGTTCTATGTTTCCCTGCAATTAATTGCGGTTTATTGTTTCATTCTTCTCATAATACCCTATTTCATCCAGATAGGGAAGAATATTTTCAAAAAGCTCGCGCACTACCGGCGCCGCCACCAGTCCGCCATAATAGACGCCTTGGGGGTTTCGGATAATGCACAATGCCAGCACCTTCGGATCGTCCGCAGGTGCAAAACCCAGAAACGAAGAAATATACCGACCAGTACCGCGAGGAAGCGTCTCGCTGGTCGCCGTCTTGCCGCCCACCTGATAGCCTTCGACTTTTCCATTTTTTCCGCCGCCGTTTTCCACGACCTGAAACAGGATGCTGCGCAGCCGGGCGCTCGTTTCTTCCGAAAGAATCCGTTTTTGCTCCGTTTCCTTCTGCACCGAAATGCGCTCCGAACCGTCCGACTTTTCGCAATACAGTCCCAAATGCGGTGTAATCCGCGTCCCGCCATTAATGAGGGAGCTGACCGTCGCTGCAAGCTGGATCGGCGTGATCTGAAAGGACTGCCCGAACGAAATCGTCGCAAGCTCCACCGGACCGATCTGATCCTGTGCGTGCATGATTGTACTGGCTTCTCCAGGCACATCGATTCCAGTTCTGTTCAGCAGCCCGAACTGCTTCATGCTTTGGTAAAACGTATCTGCACCCATCCGAAGCCCTACCGTCACAAACACCGGATTGCAGGAATTCATCGTCCCCTGTACGAAATTTTCAGTTCCATGACCCCGAACCTTTGCACACCGGATTTTTCTGCCCTCTACGACAATATAGCCCGGGCACTGAAAAGAATCCTCTTCCCGGACAACGCCGTTTTCCAGTGCGGCTGCCGCCGTAATGACCTTAAAGGCAGAGCCAGGCTCGTAGGTATCGTTGATGCAGGTGTTTCTCCACATTTTATTCAGGGCTTCCTGCTTTTCTTTTTCGGTCATGAGCTGTTCTTGCTGCCCCTCCGGAAGTGTGAACGGGTCATTCAACTGATATTCCGGCACATCCGCCATCGCAAGGATTTCTCCGTTATCGGGACGCAGCACCAGAATCGAAACGCTTTCCGCTTCTTTTTCCAGGCAGACCTGCTCCGCCAGCTGCTGCGCGTACAGCTGGATGTTGGCATCCAGACTAATGTATAAATCTTTTCCATCCACCGGCTCTACCCGGCTCTCTCCTTCATCCAGAAGCCGGACGCCGCGTGCGTCCGTCATTTCCAGAATCAAGCCCTCCTGCCCGGAAAGCACTTCCTCATACCGGCTTTCCAATGCCAAAATTCCCTGATTATCGCCTCCGGTAAAGCCGATCACTTTGGAAGCGAGATCCTCATACGGATAATATCGTTTATAATCCTCGTCCACCTTGATGCCGTCCAGCCCTGTCCGGTAAATTTCCTCCCCGGTTTCCAGATCGACATTGCTTTTGATTTTTTCGATGGACGATACCTTTTCCACTCTTTTTCGAACGGTCTCTTCCGACAGTCCAAGCTTGCTGCACAAAAGCGCAATCACTGCGTCGGGATCGCGAATCTGGTTATGGATGACAGAAATCGTACAGACCGGCTGGTTATCCGCCAGCACGATCCCGTTCCGGTCTAAAATTCTCCCGCGCTTTGCCTTGATTTTGCGCTCTCTCTGATGCAAATCCAGCGCGAGCTCAGAATAATGTGCCGCCCGAAATACCATCAGATATACCACTCTGGCGGACAGCCCTGAAAAGATCAGAATGCACGCCAGAAAAATTACGACGATCTTTTTGCGGTGAAACGGTTTGCTCAGTTCCATAGGTTCCCTGCAAAGCAGAAATTACTATACCTTATGAAACCGCTGCCTAAAATATGCACACGCTGCCGCTGCGCGCTGTGACCACAGCAGACAGCGATCGTACTCTTTTCGTAACTGTTCCGTACCCTCGCAGTTACGCGCAAAAATCCATTTCAAATCGGCTATGCCGATAGGATTTTTGCCTTCTAGTCTAAGTTTTCTTACGGTCAGCGCAGTAAATGCGCAGACCTACGGAACAGTTACTTCAACCTTTCCAATGATGATACAACGCAAGATACAACGCCGGACAGACGGTGAACAGCATCGTTTTTACCCGATAGCCCTTCGGCAGCTCCTCTTTTGCTCCGGAAGCAGCAAGTCCTTTCTGGACAGCACTGTGGCACTGTGCGACTTCCGCCTGGTATTTTTTCCGTTCAGCACCGGGCAGGCGCGCAATTTTTCCGGCAGCCAGCATCGCAGAAACCGCCAGAATACTGTATACCCGCCCCTTCTGGGACGGGAACTCTTTTTCCACAAGCCTGCAAGCAAGCTCCCAGCTTTTGATTTCATCCATGTAGCTCGGTTTAAAGGGCTTGAGCATCGCGCCCTGCTCGTTAATTCGGTAAAAATAGCCGCGATACTCTGTGATGCTCACGCTGGAAATCTGCATCAGCAAATCCATCAGAAACATCATATCCTCACCGATGCTCAAGTCTTCCCGGAAACGGATTTGCCCAATCGCACTGCGGCGGTATAACACGCTCCAGCAACGGGTATTTCCGCGCAGGAGATAGTCCGAAACATATTCTGAGCGATTGTATACACGGACACTCTCCACACAAACTGCGCGTTGTTGAGAAACGGCTTCTGCCCCGGCTTTTTCTGTGCCGTCTGCACGCAGCACTTTTTTTGCCCGAGCAGCATTTTTCTCCCGCTCTACATCCGTTTTTAACAGTTCCCCTGACCGGTTATAAACTCCGTCCGGTTTACCGTTCCATCTATAGTAATCACAGACAGCAAGGTCGCTTTCTGTCTGCCCCAGCATCGCCCGAAGCACAGAGAGCATCTGCGGATCCAGCTTATCGTCCGCATCGACAAACATGATAAATTCTCCTTGCGCTTTTTCCAGTCCCTCGTTACGTGCTGCGGATACGCCGTTTTTCTGACGCAAAATCGGTAAAATCCTCGAATCCTCCTCCGCCAGCTTAAGCACCAGCTCCGTCGTCCCGTCCGTCGAATGATCGTCCAGCACCAGAAGCTCCCAGTTCGTATCCGTCTGCTGCCGAATGCTTTCGATACATTCCCCGATCCAGGAAACGCCGTTGTAAACCGGCATGATAATACTGATCCGTCCCTGCTTTTTTGATTCCATACAACTCTCCATTCAGCGCTGCCGCTTACTGTTTGCCCACAAAAGAAAATGGACAAGCTGCATCATTGCCGTATTTTCCGGATGCGCCAGCACCTGATACATCAGCTTATTTTCCGTAACAGTCGGAGTAAGCGGCATTCTTTTGACCGCTTCCTGCAGCTCTGTTTCCCTGCATTCCTTCTGCAGCCGCCCTTTCCAGCCTTCCCGTCCGTTTCTCGCCTCGTTCTTGATTTCCAGAAACATCAGAAGCTGCAGCTCCCGATCCGCCTGTTTTTGGGCGTTCGGCGCATGCTTGTCTGCAAGGATTTGGCGAACAATTTTATCCAGACTGCGGATATTTTCATACATTCCGGCATCATAACTGTGCACCATCGACTCCCGCAAAAACAGGTAGTGATACCAAGCTGCGCCCTCCATGACCACAATCCGCTGCGCATCCAGAAGCGCCGGAAGGGTGATGACCATATCCTCGCCCATTCGAATGGACGGGTCACAGTATTTCATATTTTCAACAATTAAGGTACGGGAAAAAAGCTTCATGCAGCGAGACAACGTGATCGGACGTTTTTCCTGACCCAGAAGTTTTCCGTGAATCCGATCCTGCAGGCTGCGCCCCGTATAAATGCCCGGCTCCATCGCCTGATAAATTTCGATGCTGCGGTTTCTTTCCTCCTGTACATAATTGCCGCAGATGATCTCTTTTCCACAGTCGGACGAAAAATCCAACATTTTTTCCACCATGCAGGCGTCAATCCAGTCGTCACTGTCCACAAAACACAGATAATCGCCGGTGCTCATCGATACGCCAGCCATCCACGCGGACACCAGACCGCCGTTTTCCTTATGCAAAACGCGAATTCGGTCGTCCCTCTGCGCCCAGTCGTCACATAATGCCGGGCAGTCGTCCGGCGAACCGTCGTCCACCAGAATAATTTCCAGATTTTTATAGGTCTGACCCGTGATGCTCTGCACACAGCGCGCCAGCCACTCCAACGTCCGGTAAACCGGAACGATCACACTCACCTTTTTTTCCATGCAACATTAGCCCTCTTTTCTCAATTTCTCGTAATAGCTGACCAGTTGGTTTACATAATTATCTATCGCATAATACTCCTGCACCCGCATCCGCGCTTTTGTACCAATTTCGCGGCGCAGATTTTCATCCAAAAGCAGCTCTTCCAGCGCCTCTGTCAGCATCCGGCTGTTTTTTGCCTCTACCATCACGCCGCAGCCGTCTTTTCCGGTCGGCAGACTGTTCCATTCCGGCTCCCCGAGGGTCTGCGGAATCCCGCCAACTGCAGTCGTCAGGCTGCACATTCCCGCCGCCATCGCCTCTAACAGAGAAACCGGCTGTCCTTCAAACCACGTCGGCAGGACAAAAATACTGCTCTGCTCAAACAGCTCGGTGCGCTGCTTTGCAGATACCCAGCCGGGGCATTCGACAATTCCCTGCGCCTCCAGCTTTTTTGCTTTCTTTTGCAGCTCCTCCGTCCCGTTTTCCCAGAAGCCGCCCAACACCAGATGAAAATCCGGGTGCTTCTTCCAAACCGCCTCTACACAGTCCAACAGCTCGTCCACTCCCTTTTCCGGACAAAGCCGTCCCAAAAAGACCGCCGTATGGCTGCTATAATCTGTTTTCGGCATTTTCGGAACCGGAACCGCATTCTGCAGGACATGGATTTTGTCCCGATCCACCATGTCTGCGAAAAAATCTTTCCAGACATCCGTCAGCACCAAAAACAAATCCGCACGGTTTAACATTTTTTTGATATACGCCTGTCGTTTCGCGCTGCATCGTTTATAATAAAAGCCCTGAAAATCTCCGCCGTGCTCGTGAATCACAACCTTTTTGTGGAACCAGAGGGCGATCTGCATAAAAATCAGCTTCCGGTAGCAGCTCGCATCCGCCGCCATATTCAGATGGACGATGTCTGCTTTCGGCAGCACAGCGACAAATTTCAACAGCGCCTGAACACCTTTTAACAGCTTCGCAGCCGTGCTTCCGTCCACCATTGTCCCGATATAGGTCAGGTCAATACGCTGATCGAGTCCCGCCTCGTACAGGTTATTGACCACCGCAGATACGCCGCCCTTTACGCTGCGGTCCGCACCAAGCATTACAACTTTCATACGTTTTCTCCCATTGCGCCAGTGATTTTATGCGCGGTTTGCTGTACCCTATTTCATGATGTTATGCTGCTTCCCCTGCATAGGTTTCAGCGTTTTCGTTTCAACACATGGCGTTCCAGTAAAAACCACGACGCGCACGCCAACGCAAGAAATCCTGCCACATACAAAAGAAACAGCGGAATGTGATGCATCTTTTTCGGCAGATTCCAGTAAAATACCAGATTGATCAACGGCCAGTGGTATAAAAATATTCCATAGGACAAATCATTTTTCAGGCGATGCTTTTTCCAGCCATAGGCGCAGGCAAGCACAACCACCGGGAGCAAAAGGCTCGTCACAAGGTCCGCATAATATCCCGGAAGCTTCCAGCCAAAGGTCTGCCAGCACACTTTATAGCAGATAAATACAATCAGCAGAATAAACCATTTTCCTGTCAGTTTTTGTAAAATTGTCTCTTTAAAATGCCACAGATATAGCCCTGCAAAAAACCAGACCAGATACGGCAGGAAACTTCGATCCAGCAGGGAAGCTGCCGCGCCGGGAAGCGCTCCCGAATTTTTTAAAAGGCCGCAGGCGAGATTTAACAGCGCAGTCAGCACCAAGAGGACATGCCAGGTACGATCTTTCCAGGCAAGACACCGTTTCCAGACCACCGCAACCAGAACGTACAGCTGAATTTCCACCATCAGCGCCCAAAGCGTCCCGTTGATGCTTTCTATCGCAAACGCCTGCAAAAAGGACGGCGTATAGGCCAGACCGACGCCCTGCACAACTGCCCAGGTCAGCAGATCTTTCCCATGCCCCGAAACGACGCCTGGAAGCAAAGAGAGCATCCCAATCGTCAGCACAATGTTGACCCATAGCGCCGGATACAACCGCAGGATCCGTTTTTGGGCAAATATTTTTCGGTTTTGTGTCCGCATCAGTGTCTCTCCCATCAGAAATCCGCTGATGCTAAAGAGAATAATCAAGCCGGGGAACAGTGTCAGCGCTCTTTTAAAGCCAAGCAGCAGTCCATCCCCCGGTCCGTCTTTTCCATATGTGAGCATTGTCAGATTCAGATAATGCGTGATCGCAATCTGCAGCGCCGCAAACAGGCGGAGAATATCCAGACTGTTCTCTGCAAAAACAAACTGCGTTGTATTTTTTCGTCCGGCTGCTCTTTCTGTCATCTCGCAGCCTCCTTTATGGTTGCAGCCTTCTCCTGTACTTCAGAGCAATTGCCAACCGTCGCTTTCCTCCCAAAGCTGCCATCCGCTGCTTTGGAACCGTGCTTCCAAAAAGCCCCCGGCAGCTGCCACCACCAGATCGCTTCCCCACCCAGCGGAAGCATTGCCGTCCAGTACGCTCCCAGCAAAAACAAGACATAATTGCGCGCCAGATAGACCGATACCGCATGTGCCTCGACTACCGTAAACAGCGCAAAGGACAGCACAAGGACAAAGCCCTGGGTATCCTTTAATGTTCTGCAGACACGCATCAGGAGAAACAGCAGCACCATACAGCATGCGCCCGGAATGATTCCATACCAGAAAAACAGGCGCACATAACCCATATCGAAATATTCCACATAGTTCGGATCGCCGAACAGCTTCCAGTTTCTGAGCACGCCGCCGCCGTTTTCAAAGGCATAAATGCTGGAAATGCGCCCGGTCAGGATCCTGTCAATCCTAACCACCCAGTCCGGCATTAGTTCATACCAGTTGGAAATATGCGCTGCGTACAAGGAGAAGACAAAGCCCGCCGCAACCGCTGCCATTCCGCCGATATAGACAACGCTGCCTTCGCGGATTTTTGAGGACTTGTCCATCACAAACGCCAGCACCAGCGTTGCCGCCATGACAAGAAACGTCGTCCGCGTCATCGTCGCAGCGTAAACGCCAACCGTCAGTACGCCGAGAAGTATCCAGTGCACCGGCTTCATTTTTTCATGGAACAGATAAATGCCGAGCGTCATCAGCGCCCAGATCATAATCGCAAGCGCATTGCTGTTGCCGACGCCAAGACAAAGCCGCCTGCTGCCTTCTTTGATTCCATAGCCAGCGCCAGCGTCCCAAACCTCGCCCAAAACGCCCGCCAGCGAAAGTATCGCCAGCACTGCCATTCCGGTAAGCGTCACATAAAAAACAACCCGCAGCGCCTTTTTATGATCGATCCCCTTCATTGACGCAACAAACACAACTGCACGCACCGCTTCATCCCGATCCGAGCCGAGATAGCACAGCCCCGCAATGACTCCTGCCGCCAGCACGGCGAGCCATTCCTTTTTGGAATACTTCGTCACACAGAGCTTGCAGGCAAACAGTAGAAAGCTGACCCGGAACATTTGTCCTTCCAGCGGATTGATCCACGAACTCTTGTCCAGGATGACAATCAGAAGCTCCAAAAGAAGCCCTGCATAAAAGCAGATCCTGCCGAACTGTTCTATTTTTCCATTTTTCGTATGTGCAATCTGCTCTGCCATGCTGTTCCTTTCCTGTGGATAACCATCTCTGACCGCTCCTTCCGGAATACCAGCCCCATCAGACCGTCAAACGGCTGTCCGCTTTAAAATTTCGGATACTGCGCGTTCGTCCCCGCCCATTTGTGGAACGCAAAGGGCGTGATCCCCTCAATCTCCGGAATCATCGTCTCATGCGCAAAATATTTTGCAACCTCCAACGGTGCAATCTTCATCCCTGCTGCCTCGATCAGATGATGGTTCTTTACGCACAAAAAACCATCCTCATTCAGGGAACCGTGATCCGGCTCAAAGGGCAGATTTGCCTCCTTTGGAAAATTCACAAGCCTCCGGCTGCGGATTCCCACGCTGTTGCCGACCCGACACAGATTCCCATTGATGTCCCGGTATGTGATATCATCCTTCGGAATCGGCCACGGAGAACCGATATAATCATAATCCAGGAATTCATCCCGCCACATCTCCGGATGCACGATAAACCCATCCGCATGCACCACCATAACAAAATCCGTATGGATATAATCTCCCAGCTCATAAAGCATCTTATAATTAAAACAGTCAATATTCGTCAGCTTAGAGGTATGTGCATACCGAATACCCTTCGGCAAAAAGAAAGGTTTCCGATGCGTGATCAGCACACAATCTCCAAAATCAATCTGACGCATGCTGTACTGCATCGCCTTGATCGTCTGCCGCATTTTGACACTCGTCATCGCCATCAGCGTCACATTCGGAAGCTGCAGCCTGCCGTCTTTCCACTCCATAATAAATCCTCATTTCATCTTAAACCGCTGCCTGCGCTCCAACTCCGCACAGACCGCTCATTTTCTACTATCATACTGCATCCGCCATACCAATGCAAGCAGGTCACAGTTTCCTTCGGAAACTGTGACTGCCCAGCTCCATTTTAATTTTGCTTCGCAAAAGGGGGCTGCGCACTCTTGATTCTCTTTCTCACGCCCCTGAACAGCAAGTGTTCAGGGGCTGCCTCTACTACCAGGCAACAGCTCCGCAGGAGCGCCTTGCCGTCCTACACAAGGAGCGCCTTGCCGTCCTCCTGCCAGCTATGTTTCAGCAGCAAACTCAGCCCTTGACCTTGACCTTTTCCCTTCCGCCTTACACAGCCAGGTCAGCCGCCGCGCGCTTTTTGCGCCGGCGCTGCCGTTCCCGATCCGCCGTATGCAGACCATAGAAAAGCGCCGGTACTTAGGAAGCGTCTTTTGCTTCCTTATGTACCCGCTGCGCTTTTCTTCTGAGCGAAAGCGCGTCTGCATGGCGGACGGGAACGACAGCGCCCGGTGCAAAACAGCACAGCGGCTGACCGTCCGGACCGTCACTTTGGCATAAACCCGTCCCGGATATCGCTTCCCCGTAACTTCGTCCTCTCAGCCATCATCCGATATGCCGTCGCCGGAAAAGCGTCATAACTGATATTCTCCTGCCCGCCTGCCGGATAATAAACTATCAGACCGCCTTCCATTTCAAACGACTCCACCTCTACGCTGTCATAATCCTGCTGTACAACCCAAGCCGGGTCTGTCAGATGCTGCTTTCCCCAAACCAGATCAAACAACACATAATAATCCCAGTACATACTCAAACTGAAAAAGATCGCTGCGCAAAGAAAACCTGACGCAATCCGCACCGGCCCCATCTGCATCGGACGCAGCCATTCGCCAAATGCCATTAACGGAAAAATCAACAGAAACGCAAGCCCGTACCGGATAAACGGAGCGAGGAAAAACCAGCCTGCAATGCCGCCTAAAACCGCTGCATACACAACGACACGATCCCAGCATAACTTTTCTTTCCGGATTCGTTTCCACACAACCGACAACACTGCTGAAATCCCGGCAACCATATTGGCAATCAAAAGCATCATCTCATAACGATCCTTTTCTCCCCACCAGACGGGAAACCATGCGCTCACAGGATCATTGATTTTCGTCACATCATACAGACAACGTCCCCAAACCTTGATCTGATCCGAATCATTCTGAAGATAAGAAGCAGGAATTTTCCAGTCTACGGAAAACAGATCAATTGCTGCAAACGGATAAATCAGCCATCCGGAAATCAGCACATTCCGCACCAGCCACGGCGCAAGCACAACACAGCCACAAAGCAGATAGATTCCGATCTTTTTCCATTCTTTTGACCGAATCAGACAAACCGCCGGATACAGTGCAAGAATGACGAGCATTCCAGCTGAGAGCTTAAAAGTTGTCACACAGACAACCGCAACACAAAGCAGTGCATACAGATCTGTTTTTTCCCCGACTTTACCCTCTTTTTCACAGGCAATCGACGTCCACAGCGTTACAATAAAAAATACCAGATACATCGTCCCGAAATCCGTTGCCGGAGACATAATCCGCTCTGACACAACAATTGCATACAATAAAATTCCAACTCTGCATCCATCCGCCAGATGACTTTTATGCCGGGCAAAATTCTTCAGACCGTACAGCGCCCAGATACACAGAAATGCCTGCAAAAAGCCATTGGTTCCATGCAACGACTGCCCTACCAGCCATTTCATAGAAAAGGCAGCCGCATACGCAAGATATGCACTGTTATAAGCAAAATGCTGCTGCAGATTGCCAAGCCCTTTTACAAGCCCATACTCCTCATACCACCGAATCGCCTGAGCATGATAAATTCCGGTATCCGTATGCTGCAGCCCTCTGGATGCAAAATAAGCTGTCATCACTGCAAAAATCAGATAAAGAACACCTTCCCAGGAAAGACATATCTTCTTCACCCGGCTCCAAATCACCAGAAGCTCTTTCCTGCACCAGTATGCACATGCTGCTGCCGCCGCCAGCAAAATCAAATGAGCAGCCATAAAAACCTTACCGAAAATGCTGACCGTCTGGGCATAAACAGTGATCGCCACGATCCCGGCAAGCTCAGTACCTGCCAGACCATAGACAATCTTCTTCCTGCCTGTCAACAAACCAATGCCTTTTAAAACACCAGCTCCGATGCAACTATTCACTATCCCAATATATCCCCATAAGATTAAGAGTTCTGCCACACCGCACCTCCATAATCAAATCTCAACCGCCAGACAGCGCACTCCTGAATCACTTTCTCACGTCCATGAACAGCCCGTGTTCATGGGCTGCTTGCACACAGTGCACACAGGCAACAGCTCCAAAGGAGCGCTTTGCCGTCCGCAGAACGCCACCAGCAAACTCAGCCCTTGACCTTGACCTTTTTCCTTCCGCCTTACACAGCCAGGTCAGCCGCCGCGCGCTTTTTGCGCCGGCGCTGCCGTTCCCGATCCGCCGTATGCAGACCATAGAAAAGCGCCGGTGCTTAGGATGCGTCTTTTGCATCCTTATGTACCCGCTGCGCTTTTCTTCTGAGCGAAAGCGAGTCTGCATGGCGGACGGGAACGACAGCGTCAGGTGCAAAACAGCACGGCGGCTGACCGTCCGGTCTAGTGCTCCTCTGCCGCCAGCGTCGTCTCCACGATCTTTCCGTTATCCACCTTGTAAATAATATCGCACCCCGCGATCGTCCGCAGCCTGTGCGCAATGATCACCAGCGTCTTCTTTCCATGAAAGCTCTCAATTGCCTCCATAATCGCCGTTTCCGTATCGGTATCCAGCGCACTCGTTGCCTCATCAAATACCAGAATCTCCGGATTATGATACAACGCCCTCGCAATACCAAGACGCTGCCTCTGACCGCCGGAGAGACGCACACCCCGTTCCCCGATCTCCATATCCAGCATACCCGGCAGCTCCTTTACAAAATCCTTCAACTGGGCTTCTTCCAGCACATGCCATACGCGCTCATCATCGATATCCTCTTTTGCCACACCAAACGCTATATTTTCGCGGATCGAATCATCCGTCAGATAAATGGTCTGCGGAATGTAACCGATATGGGACAGCCAGGATGGATAATTTTCAAAAATATTTCTTCCATCGCATAAAATCTCGCCGCCCTGTACCTGCAAAAGTCCCATTAAAATATCGATTGCGGTACTCTTTCCCGCACCGGAGGGTCCCATCACACCCACCGATTTTCCAACGGGTACAAGCATCTGAGCATGATCCAGAATCACCTTGTCACTTTCGGGATAAGTATAGCTGACGTCCTCCATGCGAATCTCTTTTTTCAGCTCCATAGGAGGCGTATGGGGATCATAGTCTTTTTCATATTTTCCATGCAGACGATAGGATGTGAAGTCTACATTTTCATAAACATAATTCACGCTTGGCTCATAGAACGCAATATTGCTCATATGCGTGTTGATCCGGTTGACCGACGGCATCAAACGCATCGCCGCTACTGCAAACGCGGAAATCTGCGGCACAAGCTCCGTCATGTCCGCGCTGTTTAAAATACAGATTGCAAGATATCCCAAAATACCGCAGATGCTCAGCGTCTCCAACAGCAGACGCGGCATGTTGTTAAGCACCGCATATTCTGTCGTCAGCTTCGCGTTCTCCTGAGAATATTTTCCAAAGCTGGATGCAAAATAATGCTCTTTATTTAAAATCTTTACATCCTTGATTCCGTAAATAGACTGCAGACGCCATTTTCCCATCTGACTCTGCAACCGCTGGGAGGTCCGCCCCAGCCGGTTTAAGGTAGGCTTTAAAATTTTCAGGATTACAACCGTCGTTCCGCCCATGACCACAACAATAAAAATCGTCATCGTCGGGTTTGTTACAAGCAGCGTCACGCACAGAACCGCCGAAACCATCAGCTCCGTCGCCAGCTGGATATATTCCATCAGAGTTGTAAATACCTTCGGCACATCACCGTCAATCGTACGAAAGATCGTAGGAATATCCGCGTTTAAATAAAATTCATAGGGACGGTTCAGATATTCCTCCAGCATATAGCTGATCGTATTGGACTGATTCGTGTTGACAAAACGAGACTGCACATATGTCTGCAAAAGCAGATAACCGTTTTTGATAAAATAAACTGCAATGATCACACCAATCAAAAACAGCAGCCACTGATTCGGCGTATCAAAATGAATAAATCGTTCCAAAACCTGAATATACCACTTATTCAGCAGCTGATCCGGCGCCATTACGCCCTCAACCACCGGCATGATCAGACCGACGCCGATCATTTCCATCAGCGCACCGATAAAAATCATTACGCCGAGTCCCGCAACCTTCCGCTTCTGATCTTTATTCAAAATATGAAGCAGCTTTTGTAAAATCTGAACCATCCTGACCTCCAATTTTCATGCGAACCGCTTTTTCCCAAACGCTTCCCGAACCTTGCGCTTTGCAACTCCGACATAAAACACAAAATCTTCCCGCCGCTTCTTCGCAGCCGCCTTCTCATACTCCTTCTTCGGAATCCCGTAAGGCGCAAGCGACGCAAACGGCATCTTATATTTCAACGCGATCTGAATAAACTTCTGCCGATATTTTTCTTCTGAAAGCAGGGAAAACTCCTGCATCAAAAATCCATACTCGAAAATATTTAACTTTCCGTCCGTCCGACAGCTCTCCGTCAGCTGATTCTCGCTGACCCCGATACTGACAAGCGGCTCCTTACTCACCACAAACCTCGGATTCCTCTGAAGCAGACGCATATAAAATTCCACATCCACAATCCACGTCAGCTTCTCCTCATACTCCGGCGCGCCCTTCCGGTAAATCGTCGCACTCGGCGCCCCAATATAATCCCCGATATAAAGATCCCGCCAATCCTCCGAGATCATCTTCAAATGCTCATCGCTGATCGCCCGGTCAAACTCCTCTCCCGTCCGGTTTCCGACACCATCCAACATCACCTGCCGACTCCCGCAAAACGCAAGATCCGCCTCCGGATGCTCCTCCAGCATCTCTACAAACCGCGCCAGACAATCCCGATCCGTGAACCAGTCATCGTGATGCATGATCTTGATATACTCACCCGAAGCATGCCGCACCGCCTCGTTCCAGTTCCCTGTTGCACCTTTGCGAACTGCATTCCGAACATAAACTATCCCCGGAACCTCTGCCCTACGTACAACCTCCTCCACAGACCCGTCCGGAGAATCATCCGTCACAACCACCTCATAATCCGTAAAAGACTGCACCTTTATCGACTCCAAAAGCCGCTCTACACCAACCGGATTCTTATACGCCGGCACACAAATCGAAACCTTCACCATCCAAAACTCCTAACTGCTCTATCCAAACGCCCCAATCGCCCTACACTACACAGCCTACAGCTCCACAGGAGCACCCTGCCGTCCTCCACACACAGGCAACAGCTCCGCAGGAGCGCTTTGCCGTCCTTCACGCAATCCCACAAATTCAGCCCTTGACCTTGACCTTAACGCCCTTGACCTTGACCTTCCATCCGCCCGACACAGCGCCTCTTGTCCGCCCATGCAGCAGTTTTGCGGACGTTCCCGGAGACTGCGTGCTGCGACCGGCACTTGGTCTGGATGCAGACAAGCGGACCGTCTCAAAACGCCGGTGCTTGGGCTGCGTACTTTGCAGCCCTACGCACCCGCTGCGTTTTGAACCGAGCGAAAGCGAGTCCGCTGCTGCACCAGACCAAATGCCGGACACAGCACGCAGACCAGGGAACCGCCCGCAAAACTGCATGCGGGCGGACAAGAGCCCTCCCTCAACGACCCAGGATGCGGTCAAAAAAGGACTTCTTCTCCGGATACATCAAATACTGGTACTCCTCCAGATGCTCTCTCAAATACACCGGATAACTCTCATCCACCGGCACAATCTGAAAATCCGTACTCCGCCCCAGAATATCCTCATGATTCCGGATCTTCTTCTTCACCTTCGACAGCGTTGCCCGATTATTATACTCCTGATGTGCCGCGCTCTTGATCTTGTATTTTACACGATCCTCCACAGACTCATCCTTACCGCCGCCCATATAGGAAAAATGCCAGCCGCCGTCCGCAACGCGCACCATCAGCTCCTTTTGCTTGCTGTCCCGCAGCTGCTCCGTCGTAAACCGTTTTAACATTCCATAATTACAAATCTTTGTTCCAAGCCACCTTCTGTCTTTTCCGGTAAAGCCCTCAAACTCACCCGTAATGGACAGCAGGCTTCCGGAGGTTTCTTCCATATTCAGATAACAGTAAAAATTCCGCTGCGCCAGCGCATAGATTTTGCTGCTGTCAAAATCTGCCAGAACCTTTTTTACTGCTTCCGGATTCGGGATTTCATCGACGTCGGAGAAAATGACGATATCATCGTCCTTTGCACCTTCAAGACCGCGCGCCACTGCACACTTCTGGTGGCTGTCACGCATAAAAGCACTCGTATCCATCGGCGTATCATCCACAACCTTGTGAATGATTTTGTCTTCAAACTCCTTGAACATTTCCCGGTTTTCCTGGAAATATAACGGCTTTTTCTCGCCCGAAAAGGTTACAGTTGCCTCGCTGATGACAAATTTGTCCACAACATCGTTTAAAACATGCATACGCAGCTTTAAAATATCGAGCTCGTTGAAAAACTGAAAACAATCATATACCATAACTCTCTCTCCTTTATTCTTCCGGTTCAGACACGGTAATTCTGTCTTTTCCGTAATAATCCATCAGCGCCAGATTCAGCCAGTAGCCCCGGTCGCCCTCATTGGTCACATCGTCGATATACAATAAATACGGTTCCACGGAAAGGGGTGTGATCGTGATTTCCGGTTCCCCATTTGTATACAATTCCAGGCGCGCGTTGTTTTCCGCCGCATACTCCGCCGCCTCACCATTTAAAATAGAACGCACGGCAGAAACGGACGTATACGTATTTTTATCCGCCGCAAAGAGGAAAATCACACCCATCACAATCAACGTCACGGCATAAAACGCGCTCTTTGTTTCTTCCAGAAGCTCCAGCAGCCTGTAAAAAAATCCCGGCCGGGACTGCGGAAGCTGCTCGGACTGCTTTCGCTGCCGGGACTGCGAATGCTGTCCGGACTGCTTTCGCTGTCCTGGCTGCTTTAGCTGCCATGCCCAACCACATCCATTGAGCAAATTAAAGAACACCAGCAAATACAGCACCACGCGCATCACATTTTTGCAGCGATCGGGTCCCTCGCTGGACGTCGCATACAACGTCGGCGTGAACATCGCGCAGAAAACGCAAAAGCTTAAAAAGACTGCATACAAGGGTTTAAAAAACTTTCCTTCTGCCTGCTTTGCCAGCCGGTAAATCGCAGGAATCAGCATTGCAAAGCCAACCAGCACCATCGGTGTCAGCCATTCCGTCACATACACAATTCCCCAGTAAAATGACATGACAATCGCTTTTACCGCTCCCATACTCTCCGCCGTATCTTCCCGAATCAAATTGCCTGGTGCCAGCACGTTAAATGCAAAACCGACCAGACTGCAGACAAGCGGAAACAAAAACCAGAAACGGTTTTTCTTTTTCCGGAAAAACTCCCATGCCGTCAGCAGTACGATCAGGATCACCGACTGTAAGCCGGTCAACAGGTTTGCCCCGCCTAACAGTGCGCACAGAACGGCAGAAAGGATCATCCAGAGGATTTTCTTTGATTTCTGTTCCGATGTTTCCAGGCAAAGCAGCGCAGACACTGCAAAGAACAGAACAGCCTCCATGAATACATAATGCAGCGAGCCGTTATACCAATACAGCGCAAGCACCGGCGAAACGAAGGTCTGAAAGGTCAGGAATAAAACAGTCAGCGTACAGATTCCACGCAGATAACGGTTTTCTTTTGCCCGGCTAATGTACCGGCAAAGCACTGTATGCATCAGCACACAGATACTTCCGCCGAGCATTCCTGCCATAAGAAGAGTCGTCAGGAAATACCATTTTTCCCCGAAAACTCCGGGCGTCAGGGTCATGAGGAAAATGGAGAACCAGGTTCCCTGCCACAGCTGCCAGGTTTCCTTTGTCACGGCAAGCGCTGTTTTAAGCACTTCCCCAAAGGAATGGGTCGCATTCCATACCCTATGCGTCTCAAGGCCATAAGTGAAGTCATCGCAGTTCGGGAACCCATAGCGGGACAGGTATAAAACCGGCACCATGCTCGCGATAAAAACAACCAGTAGTATTCGAAAAAGCCATTTCTCAGGCTCTGTTTTCCATTGCTTCAAAATCTGCACGCCAAGCTCTCCTTTTCTCACTTCTGCTGACCGGTCAGCCGTCTTTTCAGGCTTCTGACCGCGCGCCCGCCAAAATACGCCGTATAGGCTGCTTTTGCCTGGATTTCTCCCAGACGATACGCCATGCCGTCCGGCTTTTCATGATGTTTTGCAAAAAATTCGCTCTGCCTGCGGTAGGTTTCCAGCTCCTCCCGGCACGCCTGCGCATCGTAGAGCTTTCCGTTCCTGCCAAGATACTCAAATCCTGTATAAATATTCTGCTCCGAAGCCCAGTAACCATTCGAAACATTGTGACGCGCCCAGTATTTCGGCGCAATCACCTTCTGCACCGTCTCCGACGTAAACGCCGGGAAGCAGGCAAAGGAAGAGTTGGAAATAATCAGGTAACGCGCGTTTTTGACTGTCACATAATCCCCGTGCACCGGAAAATGATATGCCGGAATACCTGGTAAAAGCTTATGTGCCATCGTCACATCGTCCGTCACGATCATAAATTCCATGTCACTGCGGATTTTTTTCATCTGTGCCATCCCATCCGTCCAGTATTTTTTCCGTAAAAACAATGCCGGTTCGGACGCATATTCCCCGCCGCGCAGGTTCAGCACACACAGGTTGTCCCTCGTATATTCGTAGGAATCAAACTCCGGCTTTACCTTCAGCCATTCCTTTAACTGCTCCCGGTTCGGTGCAAAATAGCTCTCCGCCTGCAGATTCCCCATCAGGAGCGTGCCGTCTTCTACATCGAAAACGCCCCGGTCTTCTCCCGCCACATAGCAGCCGTGCTCCAGATCATGCCGGCAGGCGCCCGTGTAGATCCGTTCTTCTTTTTCCTCATAAACGCGTGTAAAATCTTCCGGTTTTGCTTCTTCTCCCATCCAGAGATCCAGAAATGGCTCGGAATTGTTTCCGGTCAGACCGTTTAACAGGATTTCCTTTCCGGGTACGCCGAATGAAGTTTTTTTCTGTTCCGCAATACTGCGGGCTGTCACATAACAAAACAGCCGGTTGCCAAGTCCCTGCCCCTGCAGGATCTGCGTTCCTATCATAACATTCCTCTCTGTTTCCAAAACGATGTCCTCAGACAACCTATCGTCCAAAATCACCGCTGATTTACTGCCAAATTCCCGGATATTACACCCGAATCATTTCATCCGTATAAATATCGCAGCAGTCGCGCCCGTTCATCCATTTTTCCGGCGCGATCACGAGCTTGTCCTTGCCATTATCCAGCCACGCGCCCCACCAGGAAAAGGAGCTGTTCGCCAGAATGTGGTTTTTACAGCAGCTCATCAGGTACAAATCCTGCTCTCCCGCCTGCTCGCTGTTTCCCTCCACCGGGACAAATTCCGAACCGCAAAAATGCTCCTTCGTCCACTCCATATCATTGGAAAACAGGAAAAATTTCACATCCGGCTTTCTTTTTCGGATCTCTGCGACCGCGCAATGGTAGTAATCCAGATCGCAGATTCCGCCAAACAGCGCCTGATTGGCAGGTGTGAGGTAATCGCCCCGTCGAATGTGGACACTCACTGACTCGCAGGCCTTCATCTGCTGCTCCATCGCTGCCGATTCTTTTGTCAGAGTAAGATTTCGGAATGTGAATGCTTCCCGCACCTGATCTTTGATATCGGCAAAATACCGTTCCGTCTGAAAATATCCCAACAGCAAGGCTGGCTCGCGCCGCAGTATCTCCGGATCGTAATTGCACGACGCTTCCCGATAGGACAAATCCTTCCTGCCGCACAACAGCCGCCTGGCACGATGGAGGGGACTCATACTGGAATCGGTGATCTGCTCATACTCCTGTTTTGTCATGTGCTCATAGGAAACACCGAATACAGAAAGCTGATTGACCCGCTGCTTTTCCTGTGCGCCATAACAGGTTACGTCGTCGATTCTGACGTCTTTTCCCATTGATTTCAATTTTAAATACAGGGCATACTCAAACATCTGATTGCCCAGGCCACCCGAAAGCTGCACTCCTACCATAGTTTCTGTTCCTTTGAATAAAATTTTCTACCTCTGTCTCCGATTCGCCATCGCAACTTTGATCGGAATCAGGAAAGAATCATTCAGTCTCATCGCTGCCCGGTACAATATCGGTGACTTCAAAAACAGCTTCATTTTCCGGTATTCCTGACTGCTCGCCTGGGGAATCCCATAGACTGCTGCATAGCAGTCTTTTCCTGCTTCTATTTTCTGCTGCAAAAATGCCTTATGTTCTTTTTTCTTTGGATCCTGGCTTCTGCAGACCGCCGTATAGAATAACAGCAGTCTTTTATATAAAAAATAATCCTGCAAAAGTGCCAGATCCTCCCTACCGATCTCCCGTAAAAACGCACTGCGCTCATAAAAATTCGGAATCAGATCATTGAAGGTCTTCTCGTTCAGGCCGATATTCGTGGTGCTCGTCGTCCGACTGCACACATAATTGTACATTGCCCAGTCCAGATACACGCTGCGCTTCGATTTTGCCAACAGTCGGATGGTAAAATACATATCCTCATACAGGCTTTTGGGGAATCTCAGTCCGTCGCTCAACGAACGTTTCCAAAGCTTGTTCCAGACCGCCGTCTGAATCAGCCACGCTTCGTCCTCTTCCAGATATTTTGCCAAAAGCTCCTGCCCTTCAAACACCGCTGCCATCGGCGTGGACAAATCCACCCTTCGGTTTTCGTAAATTTTCCGATACCGGCAGACCGCAAGATCGGCGTCCTGCTCCATCATCGCCGCCAGCAGTGTCTCATACATCTGCGGCTCAATCCAGTCGTCGCCGTCCACAAAGGTCAGGTAATCGCCTTTTGCCTCCAAAAGTCCGGTGTTGCGCGCGCTGTAGGCTCCGCCGTTTTTTTGATGGACAACCCGCACCCGCCCATCCTTTTTTGCATATTCATCGCAGATGCGTTCACTTCCATCCGTTGAACCGTCATCTATCAAAAGGACTTCGAGATTTTGATAGGTCGAAGAAAGAATCGAATCCACCGCTTTGGGCAGATATTCCCGGATATTGTAAACCGTCACAATGACCGAAATCAGCCCGGTCTGCTCGCCTTTCTTTTGCTTTTCCGGCTGATACTGTTCCAATTTGCGCATGGGTTCTTGTTCCTCCTTCCTTCTCCTTGCTCCAAAAATGTCTCTGCTCCGACGGTTGCTGTCCCTTTTAATCGCAGCAGCGCTGTTTCTCAGTTCTCTGCCTTACGGTTTCCTATATTCCTGCTCCAGCCAGTCCTCAAACCGCAGAATGTGCCAGATCTGCTTACGCCAGATTCCACGCTGTGTAAAATCCTTCCACAGCCGCGTCACCATTTCCGGGTCAAAATAACCTTCCCGACGGATTTTATCCTCCTTTAACAGACTCTCTGCCCAGACGTAGAGCTCCGGCTCCTTTAACCATTTCTGGATCGGGATCGAAAACCCCTTTTTCGGACGTTCCATCAGCTCCCTGGGCACATGGCGGTACAAAACGTCCCGCAATACAAGCTTGCCTCTGCCGTTTTCCCATTTCATCCACACCGGCAAACTCCATGCAAACTCCACAACGTCCTTGTCCAGCATCGGCACACGGCTTTCCAGTGAGACTGCCATTGCCGTCCGATCCACCTTTACCAGAATATCATCCGGATGGTACATCAGCAGATCCATCAGCATCAGATTGTGCTGCACATCCGCCAGGTATCCGCTTTCGTAGGTTTCAAAAATGCTCCTCGCGCTTCCTCTTTCTTTTGCAATCTTTCCAAGAAACGGCTCGGAAAGATCAGAGCGCGCATACAGCTCTTCTGCATTATGCGCCGATAATAACATGCCCCGGATCTGGTTCGTTTCCTTTTTGGAAAAAGGTCCGTCCGTCAAAAAATATCCTGCCGCACTGCGCACAGGCTGCGGGATTTTCCGGAGTTTATTCCACGCGTTCGTGATCGACTGATAGGTTCCATATCCACAAAACAGCTCGTCCCCGCCATCGCCGCTCAAGGAAACCGTCACATGCTCCCGCGTCAGTTTACTGACCAGATAGGTCGGGATCTGGGAGGAATCCGCAAAGGGTTCCCCAAACATGTGGCTCAATTTGGGCAAAACTGCTTTTGCATCCTGCTCCGTAATAGTCAGCTGCGTATGCTCTGTCCCCAGATGCGCAGCGATGGCAGCAGCAGCCTCCGCTTCATTGTAGGCGGCATCCTCCATCCCAATTGTGAAGGTTTTAACCTTCCGGTCAGAAATCGACTGCATCAGGGAAACGACAGTAGAGCTGTCGATTCCTGCTGACAAAAATGCTCCCAGCGGCACGTCTGCCATCATCTGACCGCGGATGCTCTCCGTTAAAAGCCGTTCCAGCTCTTCCGATGCTTCCTGCCTGCTTCCGGTAAAGGGCTGCTCCTGTCCTTTTTTTGCAGTTTCTGCCATTGACCAGTAGGTTTCGATCCTCCAGTCCCGATAGGGCTTTTCCAGACGCAGGATTTTTCCCGGCTCTAACTTATAAATGCCCTCATAAATCGAATACGGTGCCGGAATATATCCGTGGATCAGATACAAATCCAGCACGTCTTTGTTAATTTTTCCGCAAAAATCAGGCAGCGCTGCGATGGCCGTCAGCTCAGAGGCAAACACAAAGCTTCCGTTTACCAGCCCATAATACAGCGGTTTTTCCCCAACTCTGTCCCGTAAAAGCCAGAGCTGTTCTTCTTTCCTGTCATAAAGTGCGATGGCAAACATACCCTTGCACAGACAGATCCCCTCTTTTACGCCATAGGCTTCCAGAGCTTCGAGTAAAATCTCCGTATCCGAGCTTCCATGCAGTGCTCCCAAAAGTCCTTCCCTGCGCAGCTTTTTTTCTACCTCCCGGCAGTTATAGATTTCGCCATTGTAGGAAATCACAAACCGTCCGCTATGGGAAACCATGGGCTGTGCACCGCCCGGCGACAGATCCAGAATTGAAAGTCTCCGATGTCCCAACGTCACGTCCTGACTGTCGTTACACCAGCTGCCCTCTGCATCAGGTCCGCGGCTTATCAGCTGCTCTTTCATCCGTTCCATATCCTCCCGCCAGGTTTTCTGACGGTTGCAAAATCCTGCAATTCCGCACATCGGGACAGCCTCCTTTCTTTCAGTCTGCGACCTCCGGTGCCCAGTTTTCTTCTTCGATATCCTTCCGGCAGCTTGCCTCTGCCTCGCTCTGCTTCTGCTGATACAGCTCCCAGGCGCTGTCCCAGCTTTCGTAGCCCTGCACGCTGCGTCTGTCCGGCAGCTCGTAATGACTGTCCAAATACTGTCGCAGAAACTCCGTACACTTTCCTTCGCCAAGGGCGTTTACATGTCCGCCGTAATCATAAAAATCCGTCGAAAAATCCAGTCCAATCTCGTCAATATGCTGATTGAAATCCAGTACCGGATAGCCGGCGGCTTCAATCCGTTCTGTCAGGTCGTTGAACTTCATCCGCGCCTCTTTTTCCATCCCATACGGCGACAGGATAAACAGCGCGTCCTTGCCGGTCGAATCGATATAGGAAAGCAGATCATCCAAAACCGCTAACTGCTCTTTGGCAGGCTCCATTTTTTCTGTCACATCAGAATAATCCGTCCAGTCCACCGGGCCCACTCCCGTTTTGATTTCCAGACCCTTTAACAGATTTTTCTTTTCATAGCGCCAGCACGCCAGCTGATCCGGCAAAAAAAGCGTTTTCCAGTTGGAATGATATTTGAAAATATCAAAATAGTAGGTGTAGCGTTCGCTCCTGTCGCTGACGAGCGCATTGATTGCATCCACACGGTTTTTCGAATATTTCAGGTTATCTGTCACCCCGCGCGTGAATATCATCGTATCCTCCCATTCCTCGTCCGGCATGGAAAACATCCGCATCTCAATGATAAACAGCGACGGATCCTGGGTTTTTTGCGCCTCTTTGAGCAAATATTTGATCGCTTTGGGGCGCTGGTTATTTGTCGAGAGCGGATACGCTGCAATGCCGCTTTTCCCGTAGAGCGCAGGCGCGCTGTAATAAGGATACACCGGGCTCGAGCCCACCAGGATCGCATCAATCGTATTTTCTTTTTCTGCATAAAATCCGGTAAAACGGTCCTTTACATCCCCGTTTGTCCGGATGATGTAAGTCACCGTCACCAGAAGCCAAAGGAAAACGGCCAGAAAAACAACCGCTTTCAGTGCCTGTTTTTTTGTCATTGTAATCTCCACTTTGCATACGAGCCTGCGCTGCGTATGCAGTCCCGCCGGACACGTCTGACGGTCCGATCAGTCGTATCACACCTTGAAATTCTGATAAATAAATTCGGACGCGCTGTAACCCGGTCCGTATTTTCCCAGCAAAATCACATAAAACAGCAGCGCATACAGTGCGATCCAGCGCAGCCAGATCGGCTTTTTCTCCAGGGTAACGCGCATATCCTCTTTCTGGTTATGGATCGTAACCCATGCAGAGAACAGAATCGAAAGCGCCAGAATCATCAGCTCTGTCCAATCCAGTCCCAGCCCGGACAACACGCCGTTTCTAAACAGCTGCAGTCCCAGGCCCGATACGCCCCGTCCGAGCACCCGAAGGGCATCCGGAACCGTCGCGCTTCTGAAAAAGACAAGTCCGATCATGACAAGGAAAAAGGTGCGCACGCGCTGAAACAGGATAAATCCTTTCTTTTCCCTTTCGATATGAAAAAAGGCTCTCCACTTTACAAACAGCGGCTCCATCAGCTTGCCGGAAACGATATAAAACCAGTGCAGCAGACCGCAGCCGATGATAAACGTCCACGCGCCGCCGTGCCAGTATCCGATGGTAAACCACAAAATCAGCATGGCGAGAAACGTCGTCGCCTGCTTTGCGCCTTTTTTGCCGAGTTTTCCTTTCAGCTTCTTGGGAAGATTCATGAAAAACTTCGTCCGAAGCAGCGGATAAAACAGATAGTTTTTCAGCCAGTCGCCCAGGCTGATATGCCATCTTCTCCAGTATTCCTCGATGCTTCTCGATAAAAACGGCGCAGAAAAGTTTTCCGGCAGCCGGATACCGAAGCACTCGGAAATACCCAGCACAATATCCATACAACCATCGAAATCGGTGTAAAGCTGCATCGTAAAGGCTGCCGCACCCACCCAGATCGAAACGCCGCTGTACTTTTCATAGTTGTTAAAAATTTCATTTGCCAGGATCGCCGTCCGCTCGGAAATGACCAGTTTTTTGAAAAATCCCAGGAGCATCCGCTGCATGCCGAACGTCACATTCCGGTAATCCAGCTTGTGTCCGGTATACATCTGTTTTTCCATGTCGCTGTATTTCATGATCGGGCCGGAAATCATCGTCGGGAAGTAGCAGCAAAACAGCAGCAGCTTTCCATAGTTGCGCTGTACCGGTCCGATTTCATAATAGACATCGAACAGATATCCCAGAAGGGTCAGCGTGTAGAACGAAATTCCCATGGGCGCCAGCAGCCCCAGATGGAAGAATTTCAGCGTGCACAACAGACCGACACAAAAAAGGACAGCACAAATAAGAGCAGCCAGTTTTTTCTTCTGCTCTTTTGTCCTGTCTATCAAAATAGCTGCGCCCCAGACAGCTCCTACAGCTGCCATCGGGTACAGAATCAAATACCACGCATGGCTGTCACGCACCTCTGCCGATGTCAAAAAGTATCCTATGCTCAGAAGCAGCAAAAGCGGCCACTGCACTTTTTTCGGAACCAGATAATACAACAGCAGTGCAAGTGCAAACAGACACAGGAAGTAAAAGGAAGTAATACTCATCCTTCACCAGCTCCCGGTTTCAGACCTTCTGCAGAATGATATCTGCCATTTCGCCTACATTTTTCATCGTTACGATCTGTCCCATGGAAAACTTGATGCCAAACTCGCTCTCTACAGCCGCCATCAGGTTGATATGCTCCAGGGAGTCCCAGCCGTCGATATCCTCTGCAGTCGTGCCTTCGTCAACCGTAATGTCTTCCTCGTCAAATACATCCCGGAATACTTCGTTTAAACGTTCAAAAACTTCTTCTCTGCTCATTTATAAACCCTATCTGTCTGATCAGATTCCTTTCTGCGTCGCTTGTTTTTCTTTCGTGCTCTCGTCCGCTCTCGAGCCCGCGCTGACGCGCTTCCCCGCCTGCTTCGCAGGCTGCTCGTTCGCTAATGGCACGTGAAAAACAAATGCCGCCTTCGGCGTCGCTTGTTTTTCTTCCGTGCTCTCGTCCGCTCCCGAGCCCGCGCTGACGCGCTTTCCCGCCTGCTTCGCAGGCTGCTCGTTCGCTAATGGCACGAGAAAATCAAATGCCGCCTTCGGCGTCGCTTGTTTTTCTTTCGTGCTCATTACATTATAACATGTCCCCATGTATTATACCAGTTTCTTTTTTCCGGCGACTTTCTGGAAGTAGTCTGCCCACTCCTGGTTGACCTTTTCCGGAAGGTATTCTGCCTGAAGCTTCGCTGCATTTTTTCCCATTTGCTGCATCAGATCAGGATTTTCCAAAAGTCTTGTCAGTCTGTCTGCCAGCGCATCCGAATCGTCCACGGGCACTAAAAATCCGTTTTCTCCATCACGGATCAGATCCTTTGGACCGCCGCAGGGGCAGTCCGTCGAAATACAGGCTGTGCCCAGCGACATCGCTTCGATCAGGGTGTTGGGCATTCCCTCCGTAAAGGAGGTCAGCACAAACGCATAAGCCTTTTCCAGTTTTTCCGGGACGTCCGTGATCCTGCCCGGCAGCAAAATCCGCTCTGACATGTCAAGGCTTCTGACTTCTTCTGTCAGCTCTCTGCGCAGCGGTCCGTCTCCGTACAGAATCAGGCGCGCGTCCGGGAATCGCTCTGCAATTTTACAAAATGCCCGGATTGCCATTCTCTGGTTTTTATTTTCGTCCATCCGTCCGACTGCAACAATATCCTGCGGGCGGTCGTCCTCATACCGTGGCCGCACAAATGCCGGATTCAGGGAATTTTTCAGAATCACGCATTTTTTCTGCAGCGACGGTTGAAAAAAACGCACTGCATCCGCCGTCTGCATCACGATTCCGTCTGCCGCGTAAAACAGTGTTTTTGCAAGCAGACGCATCCCCTTCGTCGGATACTCCTCCGTAGGCTCCGCCACGACGGAAACCACAACCTTCGTCGGCAAAAAAGCATTCGCCAAAAGTGCCATAAAATTATTTTTGCCAATCGTAGACAGCACGACATCCGCATGGATTTCTCTGAAGATCCTGCGCAGCTTCCGGTAGCGTCGAAACAGGTTCGCGATCCGACCGCCCTCTTCCTCCGGCGTCAGGTCGGAGATCACGCGGCGTATCCCTGCAGGCAGCTCGTATTCATTTTCTTTTTTGTACTGCGTTACCATCGTCACATTGCAGCCCTGCTCCAGAAAGTAGGTCGCAAGGTTGACAAAAACGCGCTCGGCACCTCCTTTTTTCAGGGAGCCGATATAAAATGCAACACTGCCCATAATTTCCTCCTAAAGACTTTCTTCCGCAGTCCATTGTCCATCCGGCGCATGTCTGCGAGTCATCAAGCGGTCTGCATCCCTTTGCAGTCGGCAGACTCGCTTTCGCTCGGTTCAAAACGCAGCGGTCGCGTAAGGCTGCAAAAGACGCAGCCTAAGCGCCGGCGTTTTGAGACGGTCTGCCGATCTTTGCAAAGGGATGCAGACCGTTCGCTGCTTCGCAGCATTGCGCCTGGATGGACAGGACTCTGCGGAAGAAAGGTGTGTTCTCGTGCGTGATGCCCCGCTCCCCGAATGCGCCGTAAGGCGCGTTTGGGGAGCAGGGATAAAGCTTCCTTTTGGCAAATGCGTAGTTTCTTTCAAACCGTTTGGTTTGTGAAAGCCTCGCGATCGCCCGTTGGGCGGATGCTCGGCATTTCGGATGTTTTCCTCTATGCCAGTTGGCTCTGTCCCGCCGGTATAGCATAGACCTACTTTTCGGCAGTCAATATCTCAGCCCGGCAGGTACAGTGACGCCCGTTGGGCGGAGTGCAAAGCCATATGCCGTGCAGGACCATTTAAAAACGACGGTGTTTATGCTGCGTCTTTTGCAGCATTATGCTCGGCTTCGTTTTTACTGAACGAGAGCGCGTCCTGCAGGCATTGGCTTCGCATGACGTCCTGCGGACGGCGCTGTTGCTGCCGGGCGGCAGACTCACACCTACAAATAGCGTTCTGCCCATTGCTGGAAGATGAAGAACGCCCAGATGATCCGGGAGTAATTGCTTCCGGTGTAGGCTCCGCCATCCCCGGCACTGAGCCAGTCTGTAATTAGCTTCGCGGTTGCATCTGCGTTAAACAGCCCCTGTTGTTTCAGGAAAGCAGGTGACGCGTAGTCAGTCAGCTTATTCTTGAGTGGTCCTCTCAACCATTTGTCCAGCGGGACAGAAAACCCTGTCTTTTTACGATCCAGTAATTCCCGCGGAATATAGTCGTAAGCGATCTCTTTTAAAATATATTTCTGGCAGCCGTTGTGATCCTTAAAGGAATGGGGCAGCCGGAAGGAGTATTCCATCACCCTCTGATCCAGGATCGGGCATCTGGCTTCCAGCGAATATTTCATGGAAGCGCGATCCACCTTGCAGAGAATATCCCCCGGCAGGTAGGTGTCCATGTCCAGGAGCATCCGGCGGATCTGCCAGTTTTTCACATTATAATCCAGCTCACGGTCAAATCGCACCTGATCCGTTCCAGTCAGGTTTTTCACACAAGATAAATATTTATCCGAACATAACTGCGTTTTATAACGTTTGTCCCGGTTTTGTGCAATTGTCCTTACGGAAAATGGTAAACGTCCCAGCAGGTTTGCCTGTTTGAGTCCGGGCAGCTGGGAAATACCGTAAACCAAAGCGCCCGCTGCATCGAGCTTCTGCGCCTGTCCGAGTTTCTGGTACATCTGGTAGCCGCAGAAAAATTCATCGCCGCCATCGCCGGAGAGTGCGACCGTCACCTGTTTTCTGGCGAGCGCCGATACGAGCATCGTCGGTATTTCCGAAGAATCTGCCATGGGTTCATCGAAATACTGCGGAATGCTCTCCACCAGCTCCAGCATCTGTTTTTCACTGATGATTTCTTCTGTATGCTGCGTGCCAAGATGCTTTGCTACCGCCGATGCATAACCGGATTCGTCGTACTGCTTTTCTTCAAAGCCAATGGAAAAGGTTTTGACCGGAGCCTCGCTTGCCTCCTGTGCCATGGCTGTCATCAGGGAGGAATCGTAGCCGCCGCTTAAAAAAGTACCCAGCGGGACGTCCGCCTCCATCCGGCTCTTCACGGATTTCTGTAAAATTGCCTTTAGCTCTGCCTTTGCCTGAGAAAAATCCGTGACCGGATCCGCGATTCCTTTTTGGTAGCTTTCTTTGATACTCCAATAGGAAAAGCACTCCCTTCGCTTCTGCCCATTGTCAGGCTGCAGGCGAAAACGGAGAATGGTTCCCGGGCACAGCTTTTTTACCTGTTCAAATATCGTATCCGGCTCCGGGATATACTGCTGGTACAAAAAGACCGGTAAAATATCCGGATTCAGCTTCCGATCAAAGCCCGGGCACGCCAGAATCGGCTTTAACTCTGAGGCAAAGACCAGATTTTCCCCGTCCTCCCAGTAATAGAGAGGCTTCTTGCCGATGCGGTCCCGCACAAGATATACCTCCTGCGCATCCCGGTCATACAGGGCGATCGCAAACATTCCGTTAAAGCGGGAAACGCAGTCAATGCCCCATTTTTCATAGGCAGCCAGAATGACCTCCGTATCACACTGGGAGCGGAACGGATACCCGGAAAGCTCTTTTTTCAGCTCCTGGAAATTGTAGATTTCTCCGTTAAAAACGACGCTGACCCGTTTATCCGCCGCGTGCATCGGCTGATGTCCCAGTGGGGAAAGATCCATGATGGAAAGCCGACGCTGTGCAAAGCCAACCGCATATCCGCCTGCCGCATCATAAATTTCCGCTCCGGAGTCGTTTGGCCCGCGGTGGTACATCGTATCGTTCATCGCGGTCAGATCCTCCAGCGTAATCCGCCTTTTGCTGATAAATCCACTGATTCCGCACATAATGCTTTACCTGTTCCTTTCGGGAATCAGAGATGCCTCCAGAAATTCATCCTTAAATTCGCAGAAATCCTTGCACTCGTTGTTGATGCTGTCGATCATTTCGTTATATTTTTCCTGGATCAGCACCGCATAGTTGTCCCGGTTATCGTAGCCCTTCTTGCTCCATGCAAAGGGATGCGTCAGAATCTGCACCTTATCATAGCCGGTGATATTGGCTTCATCAGGATAGCCGTAGCGCCAGATATGGTTGGCGTCGGACATATATTTTACCTTCAGGGGCGTCTGGTCGGTCACTTTTTCTGCAAAGGTGAAAAACTCGTCCTGGTATGCATTCAGGATTCCCGGCAGCTTGATGTTTTCGCGCAGCACATCCGGAGACGGACGGTGTACAGAAAACTGTGTAATCGGAAAACCGAACATTTCAGAAAGGATATCCATTTCCTTTTTGATCTGATGGCGAACCTCCTGCATGTCGGTCAGACCATTTAACGCATAGTGCAGTCCGATCACATGGCCGCGTTCATGCATGTCTTTGATCAGATCCTGATTGCGTCTGGATAAAATATTGTAGGAATTGTTCGTCCACTGGAAAAAGAAGGTCGACGTAAAATCCATGCTGCTCTCCACCTTTGCCAGTGCATAGGCACGATCCACGCTGTACTCCACATCATGGCGCATGATGACAAATTTATCTGCCGTAAGTGCCTCTTCGTACCCTGCCTGATTACCGGTAGACTGAATGATTCTGATAATTTCTTTATAATCTTCGTAGGAAAACATTGTCCTTACCTCCATTGTCTGCAGTCTTATCTGTTCTTTTTGCAGCATTCCTGCAGATACGTCTGCCACTGCTCAAATACCGCATCCTCGTTGGCTCTTTCGCTGATCTTGCGCGCCTCTCTGCCGAGCCGCTCTGCAAGCTCTCTGTCCTCAATGAGGCGCAGGATGCCGTCTGTCATCGCCTTTTCATCCATGATCGGTACAAGCAAACCATTTACCCCATCTTCGATCAGGGTTTTTGGACCGCCGCAGGGACAGTCTGTAGAAACCACCGGAAGTCCCAGTGCCATCGCTTCCATCAGCGCATTGGGCAGTCCTTCCCAGTCAGAGGAAAAAGCGTACAGCGCAGCGTCTGCCAGATCCTTTTCCAGCGTATTGCTGCCGCCCATCAGCTTTACAAAATCCTCCGCATGATTTTCATGAATAATGGATTCCAGAATCTCCTTTGTACCGTCCTTGGAATCCGGTCCGTAAATTTTGAGTGTATAATCCGGATGCTTTTCATGAACCTTCAAAAAAGCCCGGATCAGCATCGGCTGATTCTTAAAGTCTACCAGACGGCCAGACTGAACAACATCCTTTGTCCGTACAGCCGGCTCCGGAACACCGACGTATTTCGGATTCAGCGGATTTAAAATAATTCTGGAATTTTCCTGTAAATACGGTGCAAAAAAGGCTTTTGCGCCCTCTGTCTGGAACACGCAGCCCGCCGCATGAGGAAACAGAAGCGGGATCCGAAGCTTGTCCGCTTTTTTATCATAGTGTCCCACCGGATCGGTACGCACGGAAATCACGACCGGGATACCCGTCCCGATTCCTGCCGCCAGCGCACGGTACAATACGCCCCGGGTAAAGGCAACGACGACGTCCGGCTTTTCTTTTTTCATAAAACGGCGCAGATACCAGATACGGCGCAGCATCTTGCTGATCCTGCTGCGGTTTTCGTCTTCTTTCGTCAGTCCGACATGAACTCTGCGGACTTTCTGATCCAGTGCAAATTCGTCCGTTCCGTACCATTCTGTCGCAATGACAACCTCATAGCCCTCCTTTGCAAAACGATTCGCCAGATTGCTCACCACGCGCTCCGCCCCGCCCTGCTGCAGGCTGTTTAAATGAAATGCAATTTTCTGCATCGGAATGTTTCTCCTGTTTTTCTCATGAAACAGAATCCTGCTCTGCAGGATTCTCATTTTGTCAGTGCCCCCGTAGTGTATCACATTTTGGAAAGCCCTGCAATCTGCAGGATTTTGTCCCGGTATGCCCTGTCGTCAAACTGATCTGCGCGCTCCTTTGCACATCTGGAAAGCTCCTGCAGCTTCGCTTCCTCTGTCAGCAGCTCTTCCAGAAGAGCCGCCAGTTGTTTTTCTTCCTCTGTAATTTCGTTTGGATCCAGATTTTTCTGATCGTCCATCACCGGAATCAGAACCCCGTAACGTTCCCGAAGCACTTCCTGTTTTCCAACGACGTCCTCAAACCGGTCGGACAGAATCTCTGCGGGACCGCTCATACAGTTGGAAAAAACAGCAGGGAGCCTGCAGCTCATCGCCTCAACCAACGCGTTTGGAAAGCCCTCCATGCTGGAGGTTCCAACATAAAGACTGCCCGCTGACAGCCATGGAAATGGATTCTTCTGAAGTCCCGCAAAGCAGACCCGGTCAGCAATTCCCAGCTTTTCTGCCAGTTCTTTATATTCTGAAAAAGAACCGTCCCCGATGATACACAGCATCGCCTCCGGCACTTTTTCCCGGATCAAATACAGGCATTTGATCAGATGCCAGAATTCCTTGCAGTCATCCTCACGCCCCATGCTGACGATCACCTTTTTCCCGGTAAAATCGGGCATGTCCACAGGTTTTTTTTCTGCATTTTCTGCGATCTGACTGCCATCGTAAGGATTGTACAACACCTCTGTATTTTCGATTCCCAGTTTTTCCTTTAACTCATGAGCAATCACCTCCGAACAGCAGATCACCTGATCAGAGCGCTTTGCAAACAGCTTTAACTTCGATGGGTTGTCCATATCCATATAGCTGCGGATTCCCGTCCAGATCTGCCCCCGCACCGGTGTCAGGACGTTAATCAGGTTCGCTGTCGGGCCAAAGCTGTAGGTCAGATCAGGACGCAGCTTTTTCTTTAGCTTTCGAAGCTTTACCGTTCTTTTTACGACATTGACCATTTTTTTCAGCTTCCCGTCCTGCGCCGGAACATCCAGGTTTACAACGGAAAGTCCGTTTATATCATATGCGATATCTGCATCCGAAAACATGGCGATCGTCACTTCAAAATCATTCCTCAGAATCCGCGCTGTCCGCACGCAGACCCGCTCGAAGCCACCCTGATGCAGCATGGGTACAACCAGAAGGAGCCTTGGTTTTACCTGTTCCATAAGCCGTCTCCTTTCCCGGTACGATAAAAAGCTTCCAGCTCTTTCGCCTGTTCCTTTGCGTCAAATCCGGCTTTGCGGATTTCCGGCATGCGGTCAAACCGCTCTTTCTGCCGTTCCAAAAGCGCAAGGGCTGCCTGTGCCCAGCTCTCTGCAGAATCCTTTAGGCTTTTGGACTCCACCAGCTCTGTCAGGGCAACCTCCTGTGTGATCGTATCCGACATCAGGCACGGGAGTCCTGCAGCCTGTGCTTCCAGCACCGTTCCGGGCAATCCCTCATATAGAGACGGGAAAATAAAAAGATCCATCGCCTGATAATAATCCTGCGGATTCCCCTGATTTCCGAGGAACTGAACGCTTTCTGCAATTCCAAGCTCTGCCGCCTTCTGCTTTGCAGGCTCCATGCCTCCGCCCTCGCCGAGCAAAATCAGCTGCGCATCCGGACGGCTCTTTTTGATCTGTGCAAAAACCTCCAGCAAAAACAGGTGGTTTTTCATCTCATTAAAACGCCCCACATGCCCGACTGTCAGACAATTGCCCAACTCCAGTTTTTGCCGCATCTGTGCACGCATCTGGTCGTTATAGGAAAACTTATCCACTTCGATCGCATTCGGCACCACATGGACAGCTCCCTGCGCCCACGCCTTTTCCCCGAAAACTGCTTTTCCGGCAAGCTTGGAGCACGCCAGGCAGACGTCCGTTTTTTTCCAGAGATTTTTACGCATCCACTTCGTCATCATCCCTTTGATGCCGCCTTCTGTACCCGCGCTTCTGGCATGGGCTGCTGTCAGGGCGATTTTCGCACGCTTCGCTTCCGGCAGATAAATCGACGCAGTACTCGTCATATGCCCGTGCACACAGGCATACTCGGGATGTTCTTTAAAAAAACTGCACCACGCCGCCCGATACGGGATCCAGTTATAGACCCGAAACCGCGGCAACCGGTAAATATGTCCGCCAAGCGCTTCAATCTCTTCATCAAAATACCCTTTTTTTGAGGTGTGCACTGCAAAATCAAACTGCACCCTCTCACGGTCGATATTTCGGTATAAATCCATAACCCGGCTTTCTGCCCCGCCGAGTCCCGTTGTTCCCAGCACCTGTAATACCCGAATCGGTTCTTTCATACGCTTCTGGTTCCTTTTTCTTTTTCTAATTTGCACGCCGACGCCTTTCCATCCGCTTATGCGTGCTGATTCTTTAATCGACCAAGCCGCGCGGCAAGCCCTTTTCCGAACGCCAGCACATATTCCCGGATACGTGCTGTCATGCACTGTGGCTTTGCTTCCAGCTTAAAAAAATCGGAATACGGCACAATGTTTTCCCTGTTTGCGTCAATCATCTCTTCGTAGGCTTTCAGCTCCGCTACCGTGGAATGGTTGGCATGAATGACGATCGTCGTTATTCCCTCCCGATCAGAAAATGCGTATTTCCGCAAAAAGGCAATCGGTAAAAAAGTCATTCCACTGCGCACATACGGCAAATCTCCAAATCCGTCCGTCACATGGGTAAACCCGAGCGCTTTGAGCGCACGCAGTGTCGTCTTGTCAAAGGTATGGCCCGGCGCCATGAACAGCTTCGTCTCGATGCCGCGATCCAAGAGCTTTTTCTGTCCGCTTTCCAGAAGCTGGTACTGCTCCTCATAGCTTTTCCCCGCAAACTCCGACTGGGCATTCAACGGAAAGCTCCCGCCTCTTTTTGTTGTATACACATGATGGCAGCCATGCATGGAAAGGGTCCAGCCTTTTTTCTGCAGCTCCTGCATTTTTTTCCAGAACGCTTCCCGCGCCGGATCCACCGACAGCTTCGGATCAAGATTGTCCGGTACAATGCCCAACAGCGGATAGCAGCCATAGCGTTCAAACAGCTGTTCAAAGGCTTCAAAGCTTTTCCAGTCCATATCCGGTGTAATATCATCCATTCGAAATGCGATTTTCATACTCTTTTCCTTTTCGCTGCTGCACAGCTTTATTCCAGGAGCATTCCCGGCTCCAGCTCTATTTCCGACTCATAGTCTTCGACTAAAAGAGAGCCATCCAGCGTCCGTACGATCAGCTTTTTGTCAAAAATGTCGATGATCTCCCCTGGTGCATACATCGAGAAGTCTAACATCTCATCAAAGGGATGTGCGCTCCATACCGTGATCTTTTCGCCGTTGCAGAAGCAAAATGCTCCCGGAAACGGTCTTGTCACACCCCGAATCAGGTTATACAGATTCCGGGTACGATCATGGAAATCCAGCTTTCCGTCCGCCGCCGTCCGCTTATTGTACCAGCTGTCGAAATCTCTGGACTCCCGGTGTACGCTGACGGTTCCCGCCTGATGTGCCGCGATCAGCTTAGCGATCAGGCGCTTGCTGACCAGCATGTTTTTATACTGCATCGTACGCACGGTATCATGAGGAGTGATGGCGCACATCTCGCTTGCAAAAACATTCGGGCTGTCCGCTTTTTCATCGTACTGGAACAGGTTCAGATTAAAACGCGTATCTCCGAGAATGATCGACCAGTTAAGCGGCGAGCGTCCCCGCCCAAAGGGCAGATATGCACAGTTCCCGTGGAATCCGAATACACCCTCCGAAAATCTGGAAAGCACAAAGCCGGGAAGCAATCTCTGCCAGCCCATGGAAATCCCCAGCTCGAAGGTATTTTCCGCAAAAAATTTCGTCGTCTCCTCATCCTTTAAACCGTAAGAATGTGTTTCGTAAACCGGAATCCCGTACTTGTCCTCCAGCCAGGAAAGTCCCTCATAGCCGGACACCTGATTGCCCGAAAGCACATCGGGATGAATCGTCACAACCAGATCCACCGGACAAAGCTTCTCCTGAACAAAGCGGACGATCTCCGCAGTTGTATCTTTTACACCGAATATAACAACTCGATAATGCATAAACTAATACCTCCTGTTTTGCGCAATCCTTGCCTGCAGCGCGCGTCGTATGGTGGCTTTTTAACGAATAGGCAAGCCTATTCGTTAAAAAGCCGTCCAAACCAATTGGACGGCTTTTCGTTCTTTTATTTTACAGATTTTCTTTATACCAGTCAATGGCAAGGCGGATTCCCTTTTCAAAATCATAATCCGGATCGTAGCCAAGCAGCTCTCTTGCTTTGCTGATGTCCGCGTTGGAATCCCGGATATCTCCCTTTCTGGCAGGACCAAAGACCGGCTCAATCTTTTTGCCCAGTGCTTCGCAGAGTTCATAATACAAATCGATCAAATATACTCTGCCGCCGGAACCGATGTTGAACGCTTCTCCTGCTGCTTCGCTCGGAGCCAGGCAGGCTTTTAAGTTCGCTTCGATGACGTTGTCGATATAAGTGAAGTCTCTGGACTGACGGCCGTCTCCGTTGATGGTCGGCGCTTCATCCTTTAACAGCAGCTTCAAAAACTTCGGAATAACAGCGGCATACATGCCTTCCGGGTTCTGACGGCGTCCAAATACGTTGAAATAGCGCATGCCGTAAGTATCCAGACCGTACAGCGTCTTATAAAGACGACCGAATTCCTCGTCTGTCTTCTTGGTCAGGGCGTAGGGAGAAAGAACATGACCTTCAATGCCCTCTTTTTTGGGAAGTCCGGGATGATCGCCGTATACGGAAGAACTGGACGCGTATACAAACTTCTTTACGCCGTTCTGTCTCGCAGCTTCCATCATATTCAGCGTGCCGACAATATTATTCTGCGCATAGAAAATCGGCATTTCGATGCTTCTGGGAACGCTGCCCCATGCCGCCTGATTCAGCACATAATCCACACCCTCGCAGGCTTTCATACAGGTATCCAGATCCTTGATGTCGCCTTTGATAAAGGTATAGTTCGGATTACCTTCAAACATCTCCACATGCTTCGGATTGCCTGTGGAAAGGTCGTCCAGACATCTTACCTTATAACCGAGGTTCAAGATCGCCTCGCACAGGTTGGAACCGATAAAACCGGCGCCGCCTGTTACCAAAAATACACTGTCCTTGTCAAATTTCAAATCCTTATATCCCATGGATTTCCTCTCATTTCTGCCGCAGCCGCGGCACTGTATTTTATTCATGACAATAGAATACTCGCAGAGCGTGCATTCTATTGTTTCGGATAAACGATCCGCGGATTGCGCCATGATCCGGAAGTATTTTTGTCCTTCTGCCCCTGATATCCGATCCAATCAGTTGAAGGAAGCGATATTGTTGCCCGAGATCTGACCCGCTGTTCCGTAGAGCAGGCAGGATGCGATGGTTTTCGCATACAGGCTTCTTCCTTTTTCATTTAAATGAATGCCGTCTTCCAGATATTCATCTGCATTATAGGCATCCACTCCGAGATTGTCGTAAGCATCCACGCACAGCGTTCCCTGACCGACTGCAACGTCACAGGCAATGCTCGCATAATTGTAGAGTGCCTTTTCTCCCATATTTTTAACCGGGATCGGAAAATAGGACGCATAGTTGGGAGATGTAATCAAAATCTGTGCCTGGGGGAAAACAGAACGAACTCCCTTTACGCCCTCGCTTAACGCCGTCCCAAAGCCCGTCCAGGGTCTGTCCGAGTTGTTGATCGGAGCCTGTGCCAAGAAGTCATTCATACCATAGGACAAAATTACCACATCGATCTGATCCTTGACATTCATCACAGCTTTGATGTCGTCATAGGCAGCCTTGCCCTGCAGCATCTCTACATCCGTATTTCCACGGAGAATAGAGATCATCTTTCCCAGGGAGCAGTCACTGGCAGGACCAAACTGGTATTCATTATCGTCCGGACTGATGGTTGCGCGGGTGCCGCCGATGGCACCGTTATAGACCGTCGCATTTTTTCCTTTTTGAGCAAGACATGCTGCAAGGCGTGCGGACACACCGGTATCATCCCGATAATTGCCCCAAATGCTGTCTCCAAGCACCAGGATCTTCATTTCGTCCCCGGAGTTATCCGTATTCTCCGCCTGCTGGACGTCGGTTTCCGTCGTCTGGTTTTCAGACACCATCTCCTGAGACTGATTTTCTGTCTCTGCAGCAGTCTGGGTCTCTTCTGTGCTCTGGGTCTCGGTAATGCCCAGCTGAGCCTTTAATTCTTCATTCTCCGCCGCAAGGGATTCCAGCTTGTTCTGATATTCCTTGATCTCTGCTGTATAATCTGTCGTCTGCCCGCATCCTGAAAGCATTGCTCCAATCAGCAGGGATGCTGTCAGAAGCAGACCGCATGATACTTTTGATAACCGTTTCATACATTTATTCCTCCTCATGCCTGTTTCCATTAAGACAGCTTCAGTATATCCCCTTTGCAGCCAATCTGCAACGGACTTCATAGAATCTTAATCAATGTTTAAGTTCACCTGCGGTTTTTCCACCCGCCAGTTCGTACAAAAGCATCAGTCCGCTGACATAAAACAGCGGCAATCCATAGATCACATAGCGGGAAAGGCACATGATGATCATGGAGGTAGCAAATACGTTTGCTAACACAGCCAGCAGGGAAAATGCCGCCAGCCAGACCGCGTTGGAATTGTGATTTTTCCTCCATGCAAGGGCAGCCAGCACGATATAGGCGAGGTACGCCGTCAGCGCATACCAGTTTAGCAGCGGGTGTACGACTGCGATGGACCGGATCAGTCCGTAGCAGGCGAGCGCCAGATAGTCATACAGCCATCTGCCCAGAACTGCCGGAAGTAAGGATTTCACGATGGTTGCCGCAATCCGGTCGGATTCCACATTTTCAGGAATGTAGTCTATAAAGCCCTCCCTGTCATGCAGCTGTCTCCAGGGCTCTTCGATCATTTCAAACTTGATCGCGTCATGCCATTTTTCCAGATGCGCTGCCCGGTTGAAAAAGCCCTCCGGCGCATCCTGATACGTCGCACCCTGTTCTTTTGCAAGGCGATAGGAAAGCTCAAACATAACTCTTGCGTCCTGATCGGCAATCCTTTCGGCATCCTCTTCGTCCGCCGCATACAGAATGTTTGCGAGCAGTCCGACGCTTCCAAACGTATTATTGATAAAATATCCGTTAAAAACAAGGTTGTAGCTTTTTACGAGAAGCGTCCTTGTGCCAAACGCCAGCGCAGTGCACACGACACAAATCAACAGGCGTTTCGCCATCTTCTTTTTTTCTACGATCACGACTGCCCCTGCAAACACCAGCCAGAGCAGGATCGTGAACATCATCTGTCCGCGTACCAGAGACAAAAATAAGGATAACAGCAGGGAGGATAAAGCTGCTCCCCGCTGTCTTGTATACACCATCTTCATGCACTGCGCCGTAAACAGATAAAACAGCGGCAGTCCCAGCGCTTCGCTGATGACGCCGTTCGACAAAACCAGTCCGCTCGCAGAAAACACCGGTGTGATAATGTGGGGCGCCAGTAAGATCAGGCACACCAGCGCTTCCATCCACTGTCCGAAGTCAAATCGTTTTTTCAGGCTCTCCGCCAGCCAGATCACGGAAAACGCCGCCAGTCCGTTCTGCAGAAATCTCACAATATCAAGATACTTTGTCTCCCCAAACAGGCTGCGGAAAATCCACAAAAAGAAAGAGTACAGCGGCTCCCGGTGAATGTGCATCGCAATATACTGGTTGCTGTCATTATAGATCCCCGTTGTTCCAAGCAGCCACAGTGCTGCAAAAAACAGCACCGGAAGCAGCCAGGAAAACGGGAATTTTTTCCATTTTCGGATCATTTACACCTCTGATTATAATCTCCAGTACAGGCAGTCATCACGTGTCCATTCCTTGCGATTTAAGATGCCCTTAACATCTACAAGTACTTTTTTGCCGTTTGTCGGATTAAAGAAGCTTTCAATCGCTGCCTGATCCAATCCTTCAAATTCCTTATGGCATACGGCAATAACCAGCGCGTCCACATCTTTTACAGCACTCATATCCTGCAGCTCTACTCCATAGAGACGCTTCGCCTCTGCGCGGTCTGCGGTCTGATCCACCAGCACCGGCTCGATGCCGTACTCACGCAGCTCTTTTACAATATCGATAACCTTTGTATTTCTGGTATCCGGGCAGTTCTCCTTGAAGGTAAAGCCAAGGATCGCAACCTTCGCATGCTTTACCGCGATATCTGCGCGAATCAGGTTTTTCACAATGTTTTCTGCGACATATTTGCCCATGTCGTCGTTGATGCGGCGGCCGGACAGAATGATCTGGGAATGATAGCCCATCTGCTCTGCACGGTAGGTCAGATAATACGGATCAACACCGATGCAGTGTCCGCCCACCAGACCGGGATAAAATTTCAGGAAATTCCATTTGGTTCCTGCTGCCTTTAATACGCTCTGCGTGTCGATGCCCATCTTGTTAAAGATAATAGAAAGTTCATTCATGAACGCAATATTGATATCTCTCTGGCTGTTCTCGATTACCTTTGCAGCCTCTGCGACCTGAATGGATTCTGCACGGTATACACCGGCTTCTACAACCAACTCATAAACCTTTGCAACCGTATCCAGCGTTTCCTCATCCATACCGGAAACGATCTTTGTGATGGTTTCCAGACGGTGTACCTTGTCGCCAGGGTTGATTCGTTCGGGAGAATAACCGATCTTGAAATCCTTACCGCATACCAGTCCGGATTCCTTTTCCAGAATCGGCACGCATACCTCTTCGGTTACGCCCGGATATACAGTAGACTCGAATACGACAACGCTGCCCTTTGTCAGGTTGCGTCCCAGAATCCGGCTTGCGCCCTCTACCGGGGTCAGATCCGGCGTATGGTCATCGTTTACAGGAGTAGGAACTGCTACGATATGGAATTTTGCTTCCCGCAGCTTTGTCTCATCTGCAGTGAACTCCACTTCCGTCTGGCGGATCACATCATCTCCAACCTCGTTGGTCGGATCAATGCCGGACTGATACAGTTTGATCTTTTCTGCGTTTAAGTCGTAGCCGATTACCTTGATCTTTCTGGCGAATGCGACTGCGATCGGCATACCCACATAACCAAGACCTACCAGCGACAGTTTTTCCTCGCCTGCCAAAATCTTTTCATATAAATCCATTTTCATATCCTCGCTTTCCTGCGCTTTTCTATATGGTTTTTCCTTTTTAACATCTGGTTGCCCCAATCAGGCTCCCCAGGGTTTCGAGATACGCTGCCACGACCTGTCTGCGGTCAAAATGCGCCTCCACATAGGCTCTCGCCTGACGTCCCATTTCGGCCCGTTCCTCCGGAGCCAGCAAAAGGAATCTCTCGATGGTCTCTGTCAGGCTGTCTGCATTCTGGGGTAAAAATGCAAGCCCCGAAACACCGTTTTCAAAAATCTCCCGGCAGCCGTTGATATCGCTGGCAATCACCGGTCTTGCGGTCGCTGCCGCCTCCTGCAGGACATTCGACATGCCCTCGTGATAGGACGGATGGATTACCGCCTGACAATGCCGGTAAAACTCCGGCATATCGTCCCGATAACCATAATAACGCACAATCCCTTTGGATTGCAAGTCCTCAATCATCGGCTCATAGCGCGCCCGCGTTTCTTCCTCGTAGGCGCCCAGCAGCTCGAACACCGTTTCCGGGTGCTTTTCATAGATCCGTCTTGCCGCTTCCAGCAGCTCCTCAATTCCCTTATCCTTCATGATTCGCATAACCGATACAAAACGGACGGTATCTTCCTTCGGATAGGGCATCGGCGGATGCTCCTCCAGGTTGACACCAGATCCGGAGATCACCCTGGTTTTCGTCCTTTTTTTCAGACAGCCCTTCTGCCGCATGAACGCCAGATTCTGCTCATTTTGGAAAAAGACGCAGCCCGCGCCGGACATTCCTGTCCGATACAGTAAAACGATCAGCTTCTGTAACGCTCCATCATGCTCCAGTGTCGTTCCAAGGCCTGTAATGTTGACCAGATAAGGTACCTTTGCAAGCCGACACGCCACACCGCCATAAATATTCGGTTTAATCGTATAGGTCAGCACCGCCGCCGGTTGGATGGTCTTTAACAGCTTTCTGTAAAATAAAAGCAGCTTTCCGTCCTTTAACGGATTCATACCGCGGCGCTCCATCACCGTCTCATGACAGATACAGCCCAGTTTTTTGATTTTTTCCAAATACCCGGTATCCGGCACCGACACATGGACCTCATAGCCCTCCTGCATCAGCGCCATCAGTACTTCTTTTCGGAAATCATACAGCCCGGAATCGCTGTTTCCAAGCACCAGTACGCTTTGTTTCATCCTTCCTCGTTTCTGCTGCAGCTTTTTGTCAGCGAACCATAATCTCATTATATTTCATCATGATCTTCCCAACCGGATAATTTCCGATTTCCGGAACATTTGTCTGTCCTTCCAGATTTCTGACGATCATTTCCGGCACGCGCACGCCGCAGGCCCATGCATGGGGATAACCACCGCCAAATCTCGGATTGACCTCGGAAATATACCAGTTTCCATCGATTTCAAACAGATCGATATCGATAATACCGCGAAAGCCCATTTTCTTTACAAAATCTGTAATCAGGGCAAACAGCTTTTCTTCCTGGAAGGATTCCGCCTTATCGGTTTCACCTGCACGCATTTTCAGTTTTTTCTTAACGAAAATAGAAACTACTTCGCCGCTGAGCATGTCGATGTAGACGTCTGCACCGTATTCCTGTCCGTTCATGAACTCCTGAATCATCAGTCCGTCCTCACGGCCGCAGAGAAATTCCACTGTCTCCTGATCCTGAGCCATATGAATGTCCAGACTCGCGCTTCCGCTTTCCGGCTTGACAAAAACCGGATAGGTCAGCTCGCCGTTTTCCACCGCATGATAGAATTCCTTCCGATCCAGAAAGCAGCGTCCCGTCGCAAAGCCGAGTGCTTTGCAGGCTTCATACATCGCATATTTATGGAAGCAGATATCCACCTGCTTTGCGTCCGGCACGATCGGCACGGTTCCGACCTCCAGGAAACGCTCCTTATTGTCTGCAAGAAGAGACAGCTCCGGATCGATCAGGGAAAGTACGCCCGTGATCTGTTTTTCCCGGCAGATCTCAAGAATTTTGTCCAGATAACCGGGCTCTGTGATCCTGGGCACCAGCACATATTCGTCCGCTTCATAAATGGCGGGTGCGTAGGGGCTGCAGTCCGTTGCGATTACCTTTCCTTTTCCGGCAAGGGCTTCTTTAAAATACTGCACGACCTTGTCTCTCGTGCCGGCGCTTAAAATCAGGATATTGATCATACGAATCCTCTTTCCGAGCAGATTATGCTCTGTCTTCTTCAGGCCTCCAGCCTTCCGGTTCTGTCAAGCCGCTCCTGCCTGATCATGGCAAAATTGCCCTCCGCCTGGCTGGTATCCTCTGCGACGTCCGAGCGGTCGAAGACTACCTTGACGGTCAAAAATAAAACCTTCAAATCCATTTGGAAGGAAAGTCCCTTTACATACTCCACATCCTTCGCAAGCCGTCTGTCCCAGTCCAGAAAATTTCGTCCCGACACCTGTGCAAGACCTGTCAGTCCGGGACGCACTGTATGGCGCAGAGCCTCTGTTTCCGTATAATACGGCAGATACGAAACCAGGAGCGGACGCGGACCGATAAAGCTCATGTCCCCTTTTAAAATATTGAAAAACTCCGGCAGCTCGTCCAGACTCGTCGCCCGCAGAAGATTTCCGAATTTGGTAAGCCTGTCCTTATCCGGCAGAAGATTTCCCTCGGCGTCGCGTTTGTCCGTCATCGTGCGGAATTTATACATTGTGAAAATTTTCTCATGCAATCCCGGGCGCTCCTGCTTAAAGAAAATCGGACTGCCCAGCTTGCTGCGCACCAGAATACACAGCACCAGAAGAAGTGGGCTCAGCACTATGAGGATCGTCAGCGATAGCAGGATATCCAGCAGCCGTTTCATATACTTTGCATACATATTCTTTTCCTATTTTTCAAATACCTTACGGATAAGGGAGATAATCAGCTCCATATCCTCCGGTGTATTTTTGATATCGCTGGGCAGGCAGACACCGCGATTGAAAATATCCTCCGAAACGCTCCTGCCTTCCTTAACCTGAATGAAATCGCAGTCTGCAAAAACAGGCTGTAAATGCATTGGCTTCCAGATGGGGCGCGTCTCGATATTGTACTCTGCCAGGACATCCATCACCTGATCGGGCGTCACGCTGCAGTCCGGTGCGATCGTCATGCAGGACAACCAGTTGTTTGCGTCTCCGTCTGGATTCATCGGATTCATCGTGATCGCTTCGATATCCGCAAATGCCTCTTTATACTGTCTGTAAATCTCATTTTTCCTTGCTTTATGCTCTTCCAGGTGTAACAGCTGTCCTCTTCCGACTCCGGCTACCACGTTAGACATCCGGTAGTTATAGCCGATGGTGGAATGCTGATAATAGCGGGCGGGATCCCTTGCCTGGGTTGCCAGAAAACGGGCACGCTTAATCTTTGCTTCGTCGCTGCACAGCAGCATACCGCCGCCGGAGGAGGTGATGATTTTGTTGCCGTTAAAAGAAAGAATTCCATAATCCCCAAAGGTACCAAGCTTCTGACCCTGGAAGGAGCTTCCCAGCGCTTCCGCAGCATCCTCGATCAGCGGAACCTGATGCTTTTTGCAGATATCGCGGATGCGGTCGATTTTGGAAGGTGTTCCGTACAGATGCACAGCGATGACAGCTGCCGGATGCGGATATTTTTCAAAGGCTTTTTCCAAAGCGACAGGATCCATATTCCAGGTGTCGGGTTCTGAATCAATAAAGACAGGCTTTGCCTTTTCATAGCAGGCAGGATTTACGCTTGCAGCAAACGTCAGGGACTGTGCAAACACAACATCCCCTTCTTTTACGCCCGCCAGGATCACTGCCAGATGGATCGCTGCGGTTCCTGCAGACAGAGCCGCCGCATAACCGCCGCCAATATAGTCTGCCATCTCCTTTTCAAAGGCATCCACGTTGGGACCAAGGGGCGCTACCCAGTTCGTATCAAATGCACTCTGTACAAAGGCTTGCTCTTCTCCGTGCATTGTGGGGGAGGACAGATAAATCCGTTTTCTTTCCATCTCGTTACCTCTTTCTTATTTCAAGCTTATTTTTCTTCCAAAAGCTCCAGCATACCCGCCGCCGGGTGCATGAGAAATACTACTCTGCGTCCGCCGATGGCCGGAGCAGGCGTCGGCTCGTCGATTCGGATGTAGCCGTTTCCTTCCAGCTCTGCCAGCTCTTTTTCAAAATTCTCTGCTTCGTAGCAAAGATGATAGGGGGCATTTTTGTAGGTCCTGATCAGCCCGGAAACCACGGAATCCGGCGCATACGGACTCACCAGTTCGATCCGGTAGCCGTCCTTTTGCAAAAACAGGATGTCCACCTTGCGGATTTCGTCATGCGTCCATTCGCCCTCTGCAATATATCCAAGCGCTTCAAATGCCGCCTGTGCTTTCGGACCTTTTTTTACCAGATACCCAATATGATGTATGTTCATCGCTTCTCCTGATAATGATACGTCGGCACAACCTCATGAATCAGCGGCCGGATATCTTTATTTTCTTCTTTAGATGCCTCTTCCAGCTGCTTTAACTGCTGAAAGAACAGCCGCTCGTCCAGCTCGATCGGTCTGCCGATATGAATCAGCTTATTGTCCGTATCCTGCAGTCCTTCTTCCTTCATCAGAAGCTCTTCATAAAGCTTCTCTCCCGGGCGCAGACCGGTAAAGACGATTTTGATATCTTCACCGACACGATAACCGGACAGACGGATCAGGTTCTTTGCAAGATCCAGGATTTTGACCGGCTCGCCCATATCCAGAACGAAAATTTCTCCGCCCTTTGCATAGGCGCCCGCCTGCAGCACCAGAGACACTGCCTCCGGAATGGTCATGAAATACCGGATGATGTCGGGATGCGTAACTGTTACCGGACCTCCTGCCGCAATCTGTTTTTTAAACAGCGGAATAACACTTCCGTTGGAGCCAAGCACGTTGCCGAAACGAACTGCTACAAACTCCGTCTCATAATGGCGGTTGAACGTCTGCACGATCATCTCGCAGATTCGCTTGCTCGCACCCATGATATTCGTCGGGTTCACCGCCTTGTCTGTCGAAATCATGACGAACTTTTTCGTGTGGTTCTGTGCCGCCGCCATAGCGGTTTTCCAGGTGCCGAATACATTGTTTTTGACCGCCTCGTTGGGGCTGTCCTCCATCAGCGGCACATGCTTATGCGCTGCTGCATGGTACACAATATCGGGATGATACGTTTCAAACACATAGTTGATCCGGCTCGTGTTGCGCACGCTGCCGATCAGAACCACCAGATTCAGCTCCGGATACTTTTCCTTCAATTCCTGCTGCAGGTCGTAGGCATTGTTTTCATAAATATCAAACACGATCAGCTGCGCAGGCTTGTGACCGGCAATCTGACGGCACAGCTCGCTTCCGATGGAACCGCCGCCGCCTGTAACGAGCACAACCTTATTCTGCACATATCCCAGAATGGAATCGATATCCACGCGGATCGGTTCCCTGCCCAGCAGGTCTTCGACCTCGACGTCCCGCAGCTTGCTGACGTTGACTTCGCCGTTTACGAGCTGATACAGTCCGGGAAGGCTGCGCAGCTTGCAGTTTGTCTCTTTACAGATTTCCAGGATATCCTTAATCTGCGCCGGAGACGCAGAGGGGATCGCCAGGAAAATTTCATCAATATCGTATAAATCTGCGGACTCTATGATCTTGTCGCGGCCTCCGACCACCTTGATGCCCTGAATGAAGCGTCCCCATTTATTTTTATCGTCATCGATAATACAACGGATCACCATTGTAGAGAAGTTGCTGGAAACGATTTCTTTGATGATCGTATTGCCCGCCTCGCCGGCACCGATGATCATGACAGAAATGCTGTTTTTGCGGTTCTGCAGCTTGTGCTTGCGGCTGCGGAAAAAACGGTAGGAAAAACGGCTGGCAAACAAAAAGGTCAGCAGGAAGAAGAAATACAGAAAATAATAGCTGTCCGGAACTGCTTTTCCCTCCATTCGGAACAGGTTGATCCCTGCGCCGTTGACCGCACTCGTCACAAGACATGCCATCACAAGGTTTTGAAGCTCTGTCTCGCCTGCAAATGCCCACAGGCTGTGATAGAGACGGAACAGATAAAATACGAACAGTGCGATAACAAGCCCGATGGGCAAAAAGTGGCGGATCGGCAGCAAAAACGCTGCCGGTACTGTACTCACGTCAAAATCATACCGGATCAGGATCGCCAGATAGCTGGCGGCGATTACACTGATAATATCGTATACAATTAACGCTGTCCTGCGATAAAACAGCTGATAATTAAAGGGTTTTTTCTTTTTGCCTTGCATTTCTTTCTTCCTCATTTATCGTGATATCCCGTCAGGCGGCATGTCTGCGGGGGGAAAAGCTCATCAGGGGTGCAAGCAGCGCCATCGCGGAAAATCCGAGCGGATTGCAGGGATGGAACAGCCATTCCACCAGCCCCGCGACGCAAAAACCGAGCATGACAGCCAGCGGCAGTACAGCATATGCGTCCTCCCGAATCTTTTTAATCGCATATGCAAACATCAGGCAGATGCTTCCGGCCCCGAAGCACAGGAAGTAAATGCCGACGATCAGTCCGTGATCATGGATGACCTGCAGATAGGTGTTATGGGCATGGACGCTAATGGAGCCGTCCGGCAGCAAAACGCCCATTTCCGTATGTCCCGTCGCATTCCAGTTGTCCATATACGACCGGAAAATTTCCAGACGTCCGTTGGAGAAATCCTCTGCGTCCGACATGCCTGCCTCATCCTGCGCAGACGCTACCAGCACGTCATTTTTTACAGAAGGCTTACCGGTCACTGCATTGCAGAAAAGTTCTGTCTGTTCCGTCAGCTCGGAAGCATCCGAAAGGAGCTTATTTTCTATGACATATTTGAAATAGGAAACCGACATATAGGCGTCAGAATCCTTCGGATCGTCCTTGTGAATCGCGGATGCGGAATCCTCAATCTCATACAGATACGGATCGTTATAGAGTGCCGGAAGCAGCCGGATGCCGGAATAGGTCATCGGCAGACAGATCACAAACGCTGCAATCATATAGACAAGCGCCCGGAAAATTTCCCGGATTTTCTGTCTGTATACAAACACCGGCACAAAAATCAGCAGCACTGCGGTCATTACCAGCACCGCCAGATAGCCGGTTCTCGACAGCGTTAAAAACAGCAGCGAAACTGCGATTCCGTACAGCAAAAACGTTCCCCACAAATCCGCGGGGCAGCTGTTTTTCGCATCCTTTTTGCGGAGCGGCTTATGCCTCATCCCTTTGGCATTTTTTGTGCTGTTTTGGGGCATGCCCTCCGACAGTTTGACGAACAGCCGCACCGTCAGCACGCAGAGCACCAACGTCAGATAAGTTGCTGTAATCGTTACAGTGTGAAAAACAAAATTATATCTCGAATACACCCACGCACGGAACGGTCTTCTCGCAAATGCGAACACGACTGCCAGTGCAAAGTTTAACATCACGCCATTGCAGAAGTTATTCAACAGGTGTTTCTTTTTGTTCCAGCCCAGATAAAAAACATAGTAAAGTGCAAATACGACCGCCAGATAAATCGGCCAGAGGCGCGTATTTCTGAAAATCACCAAAAGCGCCATAAATCCAAACAACACTGCCGTATAAATGCGGTTGACACTGCCCTCGACCAGCTTTTTGGCGCGGATTCGTGCTGCCAGCTCTGCCAGAATCAGAACGAAGAAAAAGACGATCAGCGCTTCCAGAAAAATCTGTTTGCCAAGCAGCGCGTTGGTCTGCAGGGCTTCCTTCTGCGTCAGCGACTGCACTACATACCAGATTCCACCGGCGATCAGGCCGATCAGTGCCCGCCGTCCGCCCTTTTTGGAAAACAGAACTGCAGGAGATACCATCGTCAGAATCAGAAACGCCGCCCACGAAAGCACTTCCCGATACGCGAGGTTCTGTTGGTTTTGGTACAGCGCGTTCATATAATGAATGCCGCCCAGCAAAACACCGGCAAACGCCGCCGCCTGCAGCCAGTCCATCCCCTGCTCTGTCAGCATTTCTTCAAACGGTGGATGGTATTTGCTGCCACGCCGCGAAAAAAGCACCCAGGCAGAAAATGCAAAAAACAGAGCGATTCCAAGTCCGTACACGATCAGGTCGTCCGGTTTGCCTCCAAATGCCCTGCGCCCATAGACCTCCCAGAGCAAAACTGCCGTGCCCACAGTAATCAAAGGTCCGGCTGTCACCCAGTGGACAAAGCGCCATGTGACTTTATTGTTGAGTTTTGGCTGTTTCGGACTCAGATATACCGCAGCAAGGATAAAAGCTGCCGCTGCAACGCACAGTATTGTCTTTAAAATCGTCATCACTGCCGCGGACGGCTTGTCGGTGTAGACCAGACGCATGACAATATTCTGTGTCTCCATCTGAGTCGAAGTGCTGTCTGCGAGGACATAATAGCTGCCCAAGCAGGTCAGCCCCGTTTCCCCTGTATTTTCATAAGAAAGCTCCAGCGGCTCCGACTTACCCTGCAGCTGCCAGACATAAGCCGTCCCCCTCGTCGTATCGATTCCCAGCGGAATCCGCACAAAGCCGGGCACTTCGTCCGCTTTGAGTTCAAAATCCCGGTTAATCAGCATTTCGTTATTTTCATCGTAAACGAGCAGATGATAATACTCCCCGGGAGATTTTGGAGATGTCACATACAGCTCCAGATACCGTAAATAATCGCCCTCTGCAATCAGCACCTGCTGAACCTGCTGATCCTCCCGCACCTCCACGGTTCCGACCGGATTTTCTGCACCCGCCAGAAGCCTGTCTTTTTCCAGCAGTTTTCCCGGTCCCAGCAAAAAAAGAACCGCTGCCAGATAAAACAGAACGATATAAATAATTGCCTGATATGCTTTAATCTTTCGATTCATGAAAAGCCTTTCCGAAAAGGGAACCATCCGGCAGATTTCCGGCAGCCTGTTTATCTGCTTTTACGCAGGATTTCCCACTTTTCCCATTATCTTTAGAAGTATAACACACTCCGACACAGATTGACAAGTAAAGGGGCAGGGCGAACCAGAAAATCAGGACGTAACGTACCAGATAGGTCGGTCCTAACAACACCGTCAGAAGATTCAAGCAGACCGGTGAAAATACCGCCGCCTTCCTCCAGTTTCCGGACGCGATCAAAAACAGTGTGCCGAGCACGTAACACCAGCACAGCGCTCCCGGCGAAAAGGGAAGGGAAACGACCGGTATTTTGTGCACTGTATCCGTCCAGGAAAGGTTTTCATACCAATGCTCCAGCCACGGCAGTTTGGAATCCCGCCGTCCGGGTCCTTCCGTTTCACAGGAAAAATAAGAGCTGCTTTCGTAGCATCTTGTGCCATTGTATACATCAATATCCGCGCCCGGATACCAGAAGCCATAGGAGGTCAAAAGCCAGGCGTTTAAGTACGTTGCCGGTGCTTTTATCCCGATCCTTGTCCACAGCTTTGCATATTTTGCAGGATCCTTTTTAAAATTTTCCGTCACAAATCCCGCCTTTACCAGATCGGAAAGCTTCGGCTGATACAGCTGCAGGGATTCCTCCGGTAAAATTTCAAACAGCGTTTCCTGATCTTCCTCCAAAAACAGCTCCGGGCTGTAGTTCCACGTCCGCGCAAGCTGCTGAATCGGCACGGTCAGGCTTTCCATCGCATTCGTGCTCTCCGGCTTCAGGACAATGTTTAAGCCACTCTGTAAAAGAACATACGCCCCCAAAACAACGCCTGCCAAAAGCACTGCCTTTTTCCGGCTGCTTTTCTGTACCAGAAAAAACAGGATCGGTAGAAACAATACAAGGACGATCACTCCATTGCTGCGGAAAACTGCCATGACCAGCAGGGCGAATGCGAGTGCCGGGAGGGATGCGGTGCTTAAGGGAAAATGACCGGCTTTGGGCATTTCGGCGTCTGCTACAGCTTTTGACCGAGCGGCGCTGGCTGTCGATGATACCACGTCCGCGTGCGCAACAGCAACTTCAGCTTCTCCCCTCCTGCTGCATCCGCCACGCTGCATCCTGCACAGCAGCACCAGCACTGCCAGCATTCCTGCCGTATATGGCGTGTCCTTGCTCGTGCACAGCACATACATCGGGACGACCGGGAACAGTCCGTAGAACAACAGCCCGCAGACTCGTCCTGCCCTGGTTCGAAGCTGCTGTATGGTCCAGCCAAGCAGTATCGCCATTATCGCCATTTGTGCAAGAACATAAACGCCGATCCCGCTATTATAGCTGCCCGTCAGCTTCTGAATGCCGCTTACCGTTTTTCCAAGCATCAGTACATGTAAAAGGGGATGTCTTGTCACATACTGTCCGGTCAGCACCTCCTGCAGCTCTTCCGTCGCATCATAGGCAAAAAAGCCTGGATAGACCGCAAGGAATACCGGCAGCCAGCATAGGAACAGGATGATGGTATAGCGGAGGATCGGACTTTGGAACAGCTTCTTCCAGCCCCGCTGCAGTTGCTGCCCGGCATCCGGCGCTTTTTTGTTGCTGTGGGATACCTTCCTATCGCCTGACACCTCTATGCCGGTCAGCTTTTCCACCACCAGATAAAACACCGGTGTCAGCACACAGGCCGTCAGAAATGGGATCAGCCAGCTGTACAAATCCGTTACTGCTACGTTTCCGTTTCGATCCAGCTGACTGCCCCAGTTTGCGCCAAATCCGCAAAAGAAAGCCCCTGCTGCGCTGCAAATAAGCGTGCGATATTTAATTTTCCGATTCCTCTTCTTCTCCACCAACGATCTCCCTTACCACAAACTGCGGCGCATGATTGAGACAGATGTACATTCTTCCGACATATTCCCCGATCAACCCCAACATCAGCATCAGCATTCCGCCGATAAACATGATCGACGCCATCAGCGCTGAAAATCCAATCGGAACACCCGGAAGCACCAGTTTTTTAATAATCGTATAAATTCCGTACAAAAATCCCAGTCCGGCACAGCCCACACCCGCCATCGTTGCGATCCGGAGGGGCTTTTCTGAAAACGCTGTAAATCCGTTAAACCACAGCGCCAACAGCTTTCCAAAGGTGTAGCCGGATTCGCCGACCATTCGATCCCGATGTTCTACCGTCACGTTGACAATATTTCTGGTTGCACGAAGCACCAGTCCAATGACATAAGGGAACGCATTTTCATATTTCAGCATCTCTTCCAGTACAAAGCGTCTTGCGGCAAAATAGCTGGAAATAAACAGATCCTTTGGTTTGTTCAGCATAAAGCAGAGCATCCAGTCGTTGACCCTGCTTCCGAAATTCCGAAATGCGCTGTGATGCTTGTGCTCATATTTTGCATATGCAACGTCTGCGCCGTTTTCCAGCGCAGCCAGAAGCTTGCCGACTTCGTTTGCAGGCGTCTGACCGTCATCATCCAGACAAACCAGGATGTCGCCCTTTACCTGATGAAATCCCGCCATCAGTGCCGCATGCTGTCCAAAATTTCGCGCCAGATTTATCCCCTTGATCCGTTTATCCTTGCCGCACAGCTCGCGGATTTTTCCAAAGGTATCGTCCGGCGAGCAATCGTTGACCAGAATGATTTCATACTCATACCGCTCCAGCTCCCCCATCGCTGCTTCGATTTCGTCCACCACACTGCCGATCGTTTCCGCTGACCGGTAGCACGGGATTACAAAGCTGACTAACTGTTTCTTCATACTTCCTCCTGTATTGCCGCAGATGCGGCTGTTATTGTAAGCAATACCATTCTATCGTAACGTTTTCCTGATAATCCTCCAACCCTTTCCCATCCAACTGAATCTGCATAATTGAAGTTGATGCTTTATCATTTATAACCTGTTTCAATTCCTCCAGTGTCTCCGGTACTTTCTCCAAATAAAATCCTGATTCCAGATTTGGAACTACGCTACGTCCTTCTATCCGGCTTCCATCCTCACAATCCAACATCATATTTACTGTTCCTACATGATATAACCATTTTTTAATAAAACCCTTTAAATTCAGTTTTAAATGTATTTTAACATAATCTGCATTTTCAGGGCACACAATAGTTTCATTAGAAGAACTAATTTGTTCCCCTACCTTTTCCAATTTTTCTATTTCAATCTTCTGTTTTCTTTGTGTTAAAACGCAAACATCATCAGAAATAATTTCCACCTCATAGTTATTTCGAATTGCTTCCCAAGTAAGCGGATTTTCCAAATATGGAATATGATGATCAATTGTCTCATTCGTCAACAATATCTTTTCTGATGCTTTTTCCGAACAAAACCAATCAGCAACTATTCCATCTAGCCACGGAATATATTCATTTCCATTCTGTACGGACGGATACCAAACCATATTCCATTCCGGATATACCGCTCCATAACCATTTCGCCAGGGATATACAGTTACTGTATGCTCTCCAATTGCCTCTAAAATTTCATCTGGAAGTTGATTTTCCTTTACCAATTCTTCTGGTATACTGTTCTCTCCCAAATGCGTATAATGATACATCTTCGCAGCCAAAGTTTCTTTCACATATCCCATTGAACTGCGCAAACTGTGTGCTTCTAAAATTCCTGTACATCCCACTGCCATAATCATAGCTGTTCCGCATACGTAATATATAATTTGATTCTTTCTTACAGCTTTCGCCCTCTGTCCAATTTTCTGAAAAAAAACATTCCAGTCGATCGACAAAATAGTCGCAGAAAATAACATTGCAAACAGCCAGATCCCAACTTTTAATCCGTGTCTTGTTGTTGCATATTTATAAAGGAAAAACATCGAAGCACAGCTTGCAATAATTGCTGCAGAACTTTTATAATTACTCCACAGATTTCCTATTATCAATAATACATAACACGCAATTAAAATAATTAACCATCTGACTTCGCTTGGCTGCAGTACGCTGTCAAACTGCATAGTCAACATCCAACCAGAAGAAATCTTCAAAATTCCCGCCACATACTCAAATAAGTTTTTTATCGACGGACAATAGACCAAATAGCATACCGGCATAAGTATAATTCCCGGTAAAAACAGCCAAATACTTTTCCAGTTTTTTCTAAACAATACATCGAAAATACAGAATAAAATACAAAAAGCGAACCCACTCGTAAAGGTTGAAAACTTTCCAAAAAACATCAACAGCAAAAGCAGATTTGGAATCAATACAATATTTTTTGCACCTTTTGCCCACAATACCACCGCTAAAATCATTAAGTACAACAAATAGTTATCTCTGGTCGGTGCGTAATATCCCGCCAAATAGCAACACACGGACGCCGTAATTGTCCAAAAATGAATCTTACCCTTTTGATACAATCTATACAGCTGTAACAGCATCCACAAATGAAATAGAAAAATGATCCCCCAAATAACAATACCAGACCAATATTCTATCGTATTTCCAGGTAATTTCATTAAATAAAACAAATATCCCAATGGACCATAGGTAAAATAAATATCTCTTCCGAATTTTAAATCTGTTCCGTTTACAACATTTAAGAAATACCTCCAGGATGGATCAAATCCAGTATTCTCCAATACATAAATGATATCCGGAATCATAAAAACAAATTGTACAACCAGCAAAACTGCTGCGATCCCATCCTTTATCTGTTTTACCCATGCATTTTGCTTACATATTGCAGTCCATTTTTCATTATTCCAGAATATCCATAATCCAAACAGACAAACCGCCAGCATAACAGTAATTAAAAGCCTTTCTAATCTTGAAGCTGACACTGCAAATCCATATGCGTTCAACAATTCCAACGAAGTTTCCGCACCAGAAGCTGTCAAAACAGTATTTTCTCCTACAGTTCCCTTTTCCCTTGCTAATACATATGGTGGAATAGAGCAATCCTTCGCACTGATTTCAAGAATATAACTTTCACCGGCTTTTAATCTTACCCTTAGTGGAATAAATTCCCACTCACCCGCTGTAACAGAAGAAATGGCAATTTCACTATTTGCTTTTATTCTTCCGTCAGAATCTAATACTCGAAAATCAAGTTCTCCGTTTCCGTCTTCTGCAAGGTTAATAAAAACAAACTCTATCCCCTTTAAATAATATTCTCTGGCAATAAATTCCTGAGTAATCGTTTCTTCAGTTGATACCGTCTCAAAAGTTTCTGTAGAAGGTCTTTCTGCTTCATAACCATAACGTAGACCATGATAAATCCACAAATAAAATATTCCGCTAATAAAAATACCACACACAAGAATGGATGTGAAAAGCACCTTATTAAATCTTATATTCGAAATTTTTCTTTGTCGTGTATCAACTTTCTGTTCTTTCATCTTTCCCCCCACTGTTTATCTGTTCTCCTCAAACAAAATCGCCATCAGCAGCATATCCCGATAAATGCCGTTCTGCAAAAATTCATCCTTCAGGCATGCCTCCTGCACAAATCCGGCGTTTTGGTAGCTTTTGACTGCCCCGACATTATCCGCGAACACGCGCAGCATCAGCTTGTGGAGCTTTAACACATCCCGCGCGTAATCTGCTGCAAGGCGGGCTGTTTCCGACCCGATTCCTCTGCCCGCAGCGTCCGCTTCTCCGATAAAAATTCCATATTCCGCTTTTTTATTGTCGTGGTCGATGTCCCGGAAATATACGCTGCCTACCGGTCGATCGTTATTTTTTTCACAGATAATAAATTGTACGACATGGCCGGTTTCCACCTGGGTGTGCATCCAATTTTCATGGCTTTCTTTTGTAAAAAGCTTCTGATAGATAAAATTATGCCGGACGCGATCCTGATTCCGCCACGAAACAATCCGGTCCGTGTCCTCCATCGTGATCGGCCGCAGATAAATCTGCTTTCCCTCAATCTTCTGCATCAATCTCTTCTCCCCGAAACATTTCGTTTATGCGCTCTTCTGAAAGGAACTGATAGACCTCAACCCCTTCTCCTGCAGAGCCGATCCGCAGCAGCATTCCGGGTTCTCCCCGTTCCTCCAGATATTCTGTCAGCCAGGACATATCCGTGCCCTCGTCCGCCAGCAGACAGACCTTCTCACTGCTTCTGGCCGCTTCTCCCATGGAAGCATATCCAAACGCTGACAGCTTCTGCTTCGTCAGCGGGCTTTTTACCAGCCAGCCGCCCAACAGATCATAGTTGAACGGTTTATCGCGGTCCAGCATAATCTTCTCCGAATACGCCACCGTCGAATACACATCCTCTAAAAACAGCGTCGAAGCATGTTTTTTGCAATATGCAAACACGTCCTCGTTTGTCTGGTTTACCGTTTCCCTGCGTGTCTGCTCCTGCGCCACACCCTGCCACATGCCCGGAACCCGGAGAATACAAAGCAACAGGATAACACCGCAGACTGCAGCGGTCATGACACTGTGAATACGTCCGGTGTTGCGCGTGTTGATGCCGGGCGCGGCTGTGCTCGTTGCCGTTCCCCACAGCCCAGCCGCCAGCAAAATCTGTGCCAGATACAGCGGATGGGTCACGCGATCCACCATCCGTCCCTGCATCAGCAGATAGCTCCACAGCATTCCGCCGACACAAACCACAAAAACCGGCTGCCAGAAATATCTTCGGTTTCCTTTCTGTAAACAGCAGGAACACCATGCAAAAACAACTGCCAGCCAGACAACGTTCCAGGGCAGGTCGCTTTTCGACAACCAGTTTTCATGTACCAGCCGCCAAATTGCTTTTTTTACCTGCGATAGCACCGATTCTTTTGCGTCTGTTTTCTTCGCCTGCACCGCCAGGGAAGAAAGCATCTGCGTGTCGATCTCATCCGCCGCCCCAAAGTTATAGTTTTTGAGCATCTCCTGCAGCGTCCTGGAAACACCCGTCTCTTCATAGGCTTCCCGGTTTTCATCGTATTGCTCAATGAAATCCAGATGGTAATCATATAATATCGTGCGCTCATCGAAAAACTGTCGGAAATCTTTCCAGTTCGGATCGGAATAGGCAAGCACGTCAAGCCCGTAAAAAACACCCATCCCGATTACCAACGCTGCAAACAGTCCAAGATAATGCCGCAGGCTTTCTTTGGAAAAAATCGGTTTTTCCCTGCCCCAGATGCAAAGACCGCCAGCTCCTGCAAGCGGCAGGCACAAAAGCGCCATCTCCGGACGCAGGCAGAAAGAAAGCCAATAAAGCAAAAGCGCCCAGAAGCGTTCTTTGCCCTTCGCCGTAACAACCCAGAAAATCGCCGCGCCCGCCAGCATCCCTGCCGTGACCGTGTACTGCAGATACACGAGGTGACTGCCCATCGCTGCGAACCAGAACAGAGCCTCTACAAGGAGAAGCACCCCTTTTACGCCCAGCCGCTTGGCAGTAATATTCCATGCGCTGCATACCGCAGGCTCTGCCGGGTGCGCGCTACGAGCTGCGAAAGCGTAATCTCGTGCCGAGCACACGCGAGCCGCCGCAGGCTCTGCCAGACGCGCGGCAGACGCTGCACTGCACATCCCTGGTGCAAAAGACGCGCCATCACGTGCTGCCCGCTCCTCGTCCACCAGCACGGTGCTCCTGTATCCGACCGCCCAGATACTTCCAAACTGGCAGAAAAGCAAAAACGCGCCGAATACCGGGATCGAAAGCCCCCGGTACAACAGCGCAAGCAATGCTCCCAGCGGATACAACAGCTGCATGGTATGTCCGTCCGGCGTACCGGAATATACGCCGGACAAAATATCTTTTATCAGCACATCGTCATTCAAATCATAATAAAAGTCAAAGCGCGCCGCTAAAATCCCCGCCAGGATCAGAGCCATCGCAAGCGACAGTATGCAATTTTCGTGTTTTTTCAAAAACTGCTTACCTGCCATAAAACTCCTTCACCTGATCCGCCACAAATGCTGTCTCTTCCGCCGTCAGACCATAGTACATCGGCAGGCGCAGCAGGCGCTCACTTTCCTTTGTCGTGTAGACATCCTCTCCGTTGAAGCGTCCATATTTGATTCCTGCAGGCGCGGAATGCAGCGGCACATAATGATAAACCGCCAGAATATCCCGTTCCTTCAAATAATTGATCAGCTCCTGGCGTTCGTGTTCGTCCGCCGTCTTGATATAGAACATGTGGGCATTATGGACGCAGCCCTCCGGAACCACCGGCAGCTCAATCTTGCCTGCCTGAGCAAGTGGCGTCAGCAGCTTATAGTACTCATTCCAGCGCGCCAACCGTGCCTCATTGATCTGATCTGCCATTTCCAGCTGTGCATACAGATACGCCACATTTAACTCGCTCGGTAAATAGCTGGAGCCAAACTCCTGCCAGCGATATTTATCCACCTGACCGCGAAAATATTTGCTTCGGTCAGTACCTTTTTCCCGGATGATCTCTGCACGCTCCACATGCTCCCGATCGCGGATCAGCAGTGCACCGCCCTCCCCCATGCTGTAATTTTTTGTTTCATGGAAGCTGTAGCAGCCATAATCACCGATGCTCCCGAGGGCTTTCCCTTTATAAGAAGCCATCACGCCCTGCGCCGCATCCTCAATCACAAGAAGGTTGTGACGCTTTGCGATATCCATGATCGTATCCATTTCGCAGGCTACTCCGGCGTAGTGCACCGGCACGATGGCCTTCGTCTTTTCGGTGATTGCTGCTTCGATCTGTTTTTCGTCAATATTCATGGTATCCGGACGAATATCTACAAAAACAGGCACGCCGCCCCGCAGCACAAACGCATTTGCCGTGGAAACAAATGTGTAAGACGGCATAATAATTTCATCCCCCGGTTTGATATCCGCCAGAATCGCGGCAAGCTCCGTCGCATGGGTACAGGAAGTCGTCATCAGGCACTTCGCCGTTCCGGTTTTTTCTTCAAACCAGTGACTCGCCTTTTTGGTAAATTCCCCGTCTCCGCAGATCTTCTGATTTTCCACTGCCTGGCGTACATATTCGTATTCCCGTCCCGTAAACGGAGGTACATTGAACCGGATTTTTTCCCGTCCGGTAAAGGGAAGCTTCTTTTCTTCCATGGTTGATTCCTTCTTTCCCAAAAGCGGTTTTGCAGTCCGTTTTTTCAACCGCACTGCGCTGCTTTCATCTTTATTCATAAATCTGATAGGTTCCATTATCCAGTTTCATTTCATAGGCATTCTGCGCCAGAAACTCCTGCAGCAGTTCCCATTTCTGCGCTTCCTGTGCATCCTCTGTGTCCACCTTTCCGGGACAGAGGATCACCAGCGGCTTTTCTCCCGCCTGAGACAGCGCTTCCAAATCTGTCCGCATCGTCTCTGCCGGGTAAGTATTCATATCCGGCCAGTCGTGGGACAGCGCCGAGGGCAGATCGAACAGCCAGCAAAAGCCCGGCACATCGCCAAAGGTCAAAAGCCTGCTGTTTTCCTCCAATTCATCCGCATGCTCTGCGTAATAATCCACAACATCCTGCAGCTGCTCTGCATTTGCCCGATTCGTTTTTGCACCGGAAAGCTTTTTGCAGTTTACAACCCGGGTATCCCGCTTTTGTCCCTCGATGCTGTCCCGAAAAACCGCACGCACGCCAAAGCCCGTGCTCTGTATCAGAAAAACAACCGCCACGCACACCAGCATCGCCCGGCACGCAAAGCTATACGGCAAGCGGCGCAGCTTTAACAAAAGCCGGTAGCCCATCCAGAAGGTCACCGGAGCAACCAAAAACAGGTTATTCATATTCGGATATGTTTCGTTGTTGCTTCCGATCGGCGTGATCAAAATGACCAAAAGCACCATCAACGACAACAGCTTATCCCTCCGAAATACCAGCGGATCGGCAAGGGTCCAGATACACAGCCCGATTGCCACATATAAAAGCACCATACACCACTCAAATACGCTCCAGTAAAAGGCGTACTGCAGGTTGAACATGCCGCGTCCCCATAAAAACCGCAGCAGCACCGGAAGCATGCATAGATACAGCACCATCTTGCCTTTTTCGAATTTTCCGGGGAAAAGGAAAAATAAAACCGTACCTAAAAGCGCTGCGATCCCCAAAATCAGCACCCATTTAAACGCTTCTACATAAGCAGATACAACAGAAGTAATCATAGAAAGGGATGAATACGTCTCATCCGTTCCGGAATATCCGGCAAGCCCGACAAGCATCTTCGGATATGCATCAAACCTAAACTGCAGGCTGATCGCAAGAAAACCGACAAGAAATGCCGCCACAAAGCCGATCACACAAGCAGCGACATCTTTCCAAATCTCCGCCACTTTTTTCTTTTTCAAAATGCCATAATAAAATACCGCGATAATCAGCGCACATTCTACGATGTTAGGCAGGCGCGTCAGCACAGAAGCGCCCAGACACACGCCAGCAAACGTCATCCATTTGCGGTTCTGCCAGATCAGTCCGCGGTATAAAAGCACCGTTCCGCACAAAAACAGGAAAAACGTCAGGTAATTATACAGGCTCGTCGTCGGAATCCAGCACAGGCTGATTGCCGCGAATTCGCCCAGAAACACGATCCAGGACGGCATCTTGCCTTTCAGGAAAAAATACGCCAAAAGCGCCATGGCACTGACGAAAAGTCCCGTATAAAAACGCATTCCCACCAGGCTGTCCCCAAAGGGCAGGCGCATCAAAAGCGCCCCGAGCACATTTGCAAGATAGGTCGCAACCGTCCACTCCTGCCCCGCATGCGGGAAAAAGCGGTAATTTACCAGACCATAACAGGTGTCCGTCAATTCGATTCCCTGTGTAATTTTTAACAGCGGATACAAAAACAGTATCACCGGAAACAAAATTGTTCCCCATCGTTTTGCTTTTTCTTTCACGCTCTCTTTTTTCCTCCAAAAACAACCTTTCCCCGATTTGCAGCAGACCTGCCGCAGCTTTTTCCAATTCTATCGAACACACACAGCCGCAGCCGCTCGATTCCGATACAGACCACAAAAACGATGACGGACTGCATCAAAAGCACAAGAAGCATCCGTCCTGCAGTTACGCCCGTCTCACCCGGAACGATGTTCCAGAAATCCCCAAGTCGTCCGGTCAGGGCATTGACCCACGCAAACCAGCGCGGTGCAATGTCCGTCTGCTGGTGAATCAGATAAACCCCGAATACCGCAGGGCTCCAGAACCGCACCATATCTGCAAAACGCCCTTCTTCTACCTTCAGGACAACAAACGCGCCAAACAGCCCCACCGCCGCAAGATAGGCAAACAGTGCATTATAGTGAAACGGAACGGACGCATAATAGGTCAGTCCCGTCAGTCGTCCCGCCAAAGGAAGCAGCAAAAGCTCCAGCATAAATGTCCCCAGCGTGCAGCCTGCATACAGCACAATATTTTTGGGGAAGCTGTTCAAACGCGGCATCCCGTATTTTTTCAAATAACCGCCGGTCAGGTACAGCACTGCAAACCATCCGAAGTCATATCCGAAACGATCCAACGCAAACTGCAGCGGACTGAAGGATTTTCCGATGCAGAAAAAGAACAAAAGCGCCGCCAGCAGCTGCTGCATCCGTTTTTGGGAAAGGGTTTCCAGCCCTGCGTTGAAAAATGGGGACAACAGGCACAGCACCACATAAGCGCTCACGAACCAGTAATGTCCGGACTGCACCGGAAAAATACTGTTCCAGATGTGGTAGGGATTGGAAACCTCCGACCACGGAAGGACACCGACAAGTGCCAGAACCGGAGGAATCAGTACCGTATAAAACAACGTCTGAACCAGCACCTGCGCCACACGCCGGAAGGAAAAGGTACAGGAGGAAAGAAAATATCCGCTGATCAGCACATAAACGTTGACTGCGACAATGCAGACTGATTCTGTCACAAGGGACCAAACCCCGGCGCCCGTCACAGGGCTTCCGACATCCAAAAGCAATCCGCTGTTCGTGTTCCAGTGCAGGATCACAACCATGAACATGGCGATGATCCGAAGCAGCTCAAAATTTGCCTGACGTCCGGGCTTTCCCATGTCTCCTCCTTTCCGGGCGCGCGGTGTGTTCCAAAAGTGCGCAGTGCTGTACTCCCGCCGCGTAAACCGTCTCTCCGGGACTACGTTTTGCTTCCGCATCGTCCTGTTCGTCGCGCATCAGCGTTCCCTTTCGATCTCCCCGTGCTCTACACGGTAAACAATATCGCATTTTTCGATCGTCTGCAAACGATGTGCAATAATAATCAATGTCTTATGACCATGCAGGCTGTTGATGGATTCCATGATCGCAGCCTCTGTATCGTTATCCAGTGCGCTGGTCGCTTCATCCAAAACGAGAACCTCCGGATCTTCAAACAGCGCTCTCGCAATTCCGATTCTCTGACGCTGACCGCCGGAAATCCGGATGCCGCGCTCGCCAATGCCGGTATCCAGCCCTTCGGGAAGACTGCGGACAAACTCATCCAGACGGGCTTTTTTGAGTGCCTCCCAGACCTTTGCATCGTCGATGTCTTCATCCGCGTAACCGAATGCCACATTTTTGCGGATGGTGGAATCAATCATGAAAATCGTCTGGGGAATGTAGCCGATATTTTTCAGCCAGGATTCGTAATGATCCCGAACCTCCATGCCGTCTGCGAGGATATGTCCCTCCTGAATCGACAGCAGCCCCAGCATAATATCCACAATCGTTGTCTTGCCCGCACCGGAGGTCCCCACAATGCCGACAGATTTTCCGGCAGGGATCTCCATATGCGCATGGTCGAAGATCAGCACCTCGGAATTCGGATATTTGTATACAATATCATCCAGTACAATTTTATCCTGTAGGGGCAGCTTATCCACTGGCTTGCTTCTCCGATAGGCAGCTTCGTCGTAAACCACGTTTTTGTCGTGGATTTCCTCCTGCAGATTGTCGGACACGCCCATAAAAAAGGGCTCGAAATAGGAAATCTGTGTCAGATAGTTGTTGATCCGGTTTGCAGAAGGCAGAAGCCGCATGGCAGCCACGCCGAATGCACCCAGCTGGCTCACCATGCTGGTGACATCCTCGCCGGACAGGATCATGAAAATCAGGTACAGGATCAGTCCCGCCATGCAGACCGTCTCGATCAGCAGACGAGGCGTCGCGTTAAAAATATTGTATTTCTGCACTGCGCTCACATAGCCGTGACCGCATTTACCGTATTCCCGGATGAAATAATTTTCTTTATTGGCAATTTTGATTTCCTTGATGCCCATAACGGATTCTTCAATCCATTTGTACAGACCGCTGTAATAATCCTGGTTCTCGATGCCCGCCTGACGCATGATCGGCTTTAAAAACTGCTTGATCACAAGCAGCGTCACGATCAGAAGTGCCGCTATCGTCAGGATCATCTGCGGAGCCATCGCGGTCAGCGTAACCGCCAGCAGGACGAAAATAATCATTTCACTCATCAGCTGCAGCAGCGCGAGGATCAGACCGTACATGTTATTGACATCAGACGTGATCATACGCTGGATGACAGAGGTATCCGCATTCAGATAATATTCATAGGGGCGCTTCATGAAATTGATCATCATGCGCTGAGAGGTTTCAAACTGGTTCGTGTATACAAAGCGCAGCTGCACCACATTCTGAAAATACAGAAAAACGTTTTTTAACACAAAGCCCAGAATAATCAGCACCAGAATCAGCGTCGTGAAATATCCCGGTTTCTGAAAGCCTGTCCATCGGTAAATCTGCGCCAGGACGCTGTCGCCCTCCACGCAGCTCGGGTCCATAATCATCTGAATCGCCGGTACCACAAGACCGATGCTGACGGTTTCCAGAACCGCACCGATCACCATCATAAACAGAATCTGAACCATTTTCAGCTTCTGCTTCCGGTTCATCAGAACCATCATTTTACGGTAAATTTTTTTCATGAAAGCGTTCCTTTCGTTCCTGCAGCCCTATTCCAAAACTGCTTCTTAAAAAATCTGCTCATTAAAGCGGTGTTTTTGAGGATCTTCGTACAGATCCATAAAGTCATCCCCCAGAAAAACCTTTTCCTTTGCAAAATGAATCGAATCCGGCACGGTATACACGGAAACTACCTGATCGAATTCCAGTCCCTCGATGAAATTCAGGATTTCCATCGGGAACTTTCCATCCAGCACAATATCGTCCGGGAACAGCTTATGATAGTCTAAAACATCTCTGGGATGCGGTTTTAAAATCACCTGCGCATCCTTTCCGTATTTTGCAACAATATCCCGGAAAATCTGCACGCGCACCGGCAGCTCGCATAATGGCTCCGTCAGCACCAGCACCTTGTGCTCATGATGCGCGCCGGTCGTAAGCTGCGTCATCAGCGTATCCAGATCCTCCATAAAAATCCGCAGAATCGTATTTTTGTCGTCCTGCGTCAGCCTGCGCACCATCGCTTCCCGCGGCTGTTCGATATATTTGGAGCAGGGATATTTCAGGATTGACGTATTGTTGACCTCCATATCCACGCAATATTTACTGTATCCGTTCTGGATAAAAATCAGGTTATGCGCCGCAAGAAAGGCTTTCAGTCCGAAATGCCCTCGGTTGTCATAGCGCGCGGTATCGTAATAGCAGATACAATCCAGACCGTCCTCCACCGCATGATAGTGGATTTTCTTATAATTCAGATAATATCCGATCGGATCGGAATCGCAGAACACATAGATGTCCTGATACTTTTTAAAATCCACCGGCACATAGGGCTGCTGCAGCTTTCCGTATAATTTCGTAAAAATCATTCTGGAAAACAGGTTAAACACCAGATTTCCATGATCCTCATGATAGCGTGCCAGCTGCGGGAACGCATGCTCTTCCTTTTCCTCGAACATAAAAACAGCTTCAAACAGACCGCTTTTTTCTGCACGCTCCTTCAGGCTGCCAAAGTCGTTCGACATCGTGCTCAGCACCAGATCCGCCTTTCCGCGCATTGCCCTTGGAAGCGTCAGCTCCTTTAAACAGGCAACATATACATGATAATAAGTATGGCAGACATAAATCCGCTCTTTTGGCTTTCTCTTTTTCATTTTCGTTTTTTCTCCGGCAATTTCTGGTAAACCTGATGAAATCATCCCAGTTAAACCAGTTGACTCCATTGCATAGTCGCTATATTCTACCATACTTTTGTCTGCCATTGCAAGACAATGCGCTTTCGTTCACGCCATTACAGTTTACACAGTTCACCCGCGCCATTCGCAAAATCGCATCTTCGATGCTTTCCGCTGCTTCGCAGCTCACTTTTGCTCATAAAATGGCGCTCTCTTCGTGATTCCGTGCGCGCATCTTCTCATGCAAGCATGGAATCTGTGCGCACGGAATCACGAGTGAACTGTGCTTGAATAATATTCCCCGGATTGTTATACTACTTACGACGCGATGTCTGCGGCGATTTCTTTTTCCCCGGACACTGCACAATCCGATTTTTGACAGGAAACAGGAGGTTTTGCCATGTCAGCACTTGCCATTATTACAGCGCGCGGAGGCAGCAAGCGGATTCCGCGTAAAAATATCCGTCCGTTTCTCGGAAAACCGATTCTTTTATATTCCATCGAAGCCGCTTTGCAGGCGGGCATTTTTGACGAGGTGATGGTTTCTACAGATGATCCCGAAATCGCCGAACTTGCAAAAGGTGCCGGGGCGTCCGTCCCGTTTCTTCGAAGCGCCCAGACCGCAAACGATTATGCCTCTACCGACGACGTCATCCGCGAGGTACTCGAATGCTACAGGGCTGCCGGCAGGGAGTTTGACACGTTCTGCTGTATCTACCCCACCGCGCCGTTTATTACCCCCAAAAAACTCTACACTGCGATGGAGCTTTTAAAGGACGCCGAGTCCGTCATGCCGGTAACGACTTTTCCGTATCCGGTTCTGCGCAGCCTCGCCGTAGATGAAAACGGTCACATCGGCTACAAATGGCCCCAGTATGCGACCGCGCGCAGCCAGGATCTCGAAACGCTTTACCACGACTGCGGACAGTTCTATGCCTGCCGGACGGAAGCTTTTTTCCGGGAAGGAACGACAGATACTCCCGGTATGGTCCCCCTGCTTTTACCCGAACTGGAGGTTCAGGATATCGACACCGAAGAGGACTGGGCGATTGCAGAAGTCAAATATCAGAAAATGATGGAGAAAGAATAACAATATGAATCAGGAAATTTATCTGGGCGGGCGCAGAATCGCCGCAGACGCCCCTGTCTTTATCGTTGCGGAAATGTCTGCGAACCATTTGCAGGACTACGACCGTGCGATTGAAATCATCCACGCCGCAAAGGAAGCCGGCGCGGACGCGATCAAGCTGCAGACCTACACTGCCGACACCATGACCGTCGACAGCGACGCGGACTGCTTTATCAATAAAGGCGGTCTCTGGGACGGCATCAAAGAATACGACCTTTACAAGCAGGCTTATACGCCGTGGGAATGGCATGCCGGTCTGATGGAGGAGGCAAAAAAATGCGGACTGCTCTGCTTTTCCTCCCCCTTTGACGCAACCGCCGTCGATTTTCTCGAAGAGCTCGACGCTCCCGCTTATAAAATTGCATCTTATGAGATAAATGATATTCCGTTAATCCGTCGGGTGGCAAAGCTCCACAAGCCCGTCATCTTTGCCACCGGTATCGCACATCTCGAGGACATCGAGCGCGCCATGAACGTCTGCCGTGAAGAAGGCAATGAGGACGTAATTTTGTTAAAATGCGTTTCCGCTTACCCGACGCCCTACGAGGACGTCAATCTGCGCATGATTCCGACGCTGTCTCAGACCTTTGGCTGCCTGACCGGCCTCTCCGACCACACGATGGGCGGGGCTGTCGCTGCAGGCGCCGTTTCCCTCGGCGCGCGGATGGTGGAAAAACACCTGACCTTAAAACGCAGCGACGGCGGTCCGGATGGCGCATTTTCCATGGAGCCCCAGGAATTTAAGGAAATGGTTTCGCAGATCCGTATTCTGGAAAAGGCACTCGGCTCTTCCGAATACCGCCTTACCCCCAAGCAGGAAAAAGAACGGGCAGGCTCCCGTTCCATCTTCGTCGCGCAGGACATGGCAGAGGGCGAAGTTTTCACAGAGCAGAATATCCGCTGCATCCGCCCCGGCATCGGACTGCACACAATGTATTATGAGGAAATTCTCGGCAGGAAGGCTTCCTGTCCGATCGGAAAGGGGACGCCGCTGTCATGGAATCTCATCCGTTAGTCTATATCCGCACAGACGGAAATGAAACAATTGCGACCGGACATCTGATGCGCTGTCTATCCATCGCCCGTGCCCTGAAGAAACGGGGTGCAGCGGTGGCTTTTCTCGTCTCCGATGATACCTCGGCTTCCATTTTGCAAAAAATGTATTCTCCTGACGAAATCGCTGACCACAGCTTTCCGATCCTGGAGCTGCGCACCGATTACAGAAGCCTCGATCGGGAAATCCAGACCATGCAGGGAATCCTTTCTTCCCACAACGTTGCCTGCCTGCTGGTGGATTCTTATTTTGCAACACCGGAATATCTCGATATCCTGCGCCAGATCTGCAAAGTTGCCTATCTGGACGATCTGCAGGCATTCGACTGCCCGGCTTCCCTCGTAATCAACTATGATTTCTGTGTTGATGAAAGTTTTTACACCAAAGCGGACTGTGTTCTGACCGGATGCGCCTACACTCCCCTCCGGGAGCAGTTTGCAGATCAGCCCTACCATCTCTGGGAGCAGGTAAAAGACCTCTTTCTTTCCACCGGCGGCACCGATCCCTTCCATATCGCAGGCGGTATGTTAAAACGTCTCTGCGCATCGGACGACTGGAAGGATGTTTCCTTCCACGTCCTGACAGGTCCCATGCATGTCCACCGCGCAGAGCTTGCCGTCATGGCAGGAAAAGACAGCCGCATTGTCCTGCATGAACAGGTTTCCGATATGGCTGCACTCATGTCCACCTGCGATCTCGCATTTTCCGCAGGCGGCACGACGCTTTATGAACTCTGTGCCGTCGGCGTCCCGTCTGTAAGCTTCAGTATGGCGGACAATCAGCTTCCCGGTGTCAAGGCCTTTGACGATGCAAATCTGATTCCATGGGCAGGTGACATCCGTGACAACGAAATCTTCTACGATGATGCAGTGGAAAAGCTGACTGCACTTCTGAAAAATCCGGACGCCCGAAAGAAACAGTCCGACCGAATGCGTATGGCGATCGATGGTGCCGGCGCGCGCCGCATCGCAGACGCAATTCTGGCAAAATGAGTGCGCAACGGGCCGAGTGCGCATCCTAAGCGGAGCGTTTTTATTTCATAGGACGCATTTTCCTATGAAACAAAAAAGAGAGCCGGGAGGCCAATGTCATTAAGTTAAGATGACCAATCAAGATCTTAGCATCAGAGATGATGCTAGGGTCTTTTTATTTTGTAATAAATGCTTGACATATGATTCGAAATGTGCGGCCGCTTTCGCTATTGAATGATAATGAGGTAGCGAAAGCGGCCCTTGTAATTAAGAACATCTTGATTGCAAGGAGGTAACGCATATGAGCAATTATATTAATCAAGTTTCAAATTCTCTAAAGAATCATATTTCGGAATTAGCTAACAATCCATGTTTATTTCTTCGAAACCCCAATGTCGATTTCTCTCGAAAACGGAAAATTGATTTCAAAACTTTTATAGGAATCATGATGAATTCGGGTGGAGCTACTATGAGTAAAGAACTACTTGATTTCTTTGATTTTAACAAAAATACTCCGTCTGTGTCAGCATTTACGCAACAACGTTCAAAAGTACTTCCAGAGGCTTTTGAATATTTGTTTAAATCTTTTACGGATGACAACCTTCCAACTAATAATAATTATCATGGTTATCGTTTAATTGCATGTGATGGAAGTAACTTGACCATTGCAACCAATCAAAAGGATCCAGAAACTTTTTGGGAACGTAATCAGCATGGTTCAATTGTTAATAAACTACATCTAAACGTCTTTTATGATGTTTTGAATCGTATATACACCGATGTTTTAGTGCAAACAGCAGCAGATTGTAACGAGTTTAGAGCATGTGCAACAATGATTGACAGATCGAAACTAGAGAATGTTATTCTTGTTGCTGATAGAGGATATGAAAACTATAACATTTTTGCACATGCAATTGAAA